>Ga0111226_1009_pt1 | contig 23674 bp, 19 predicted proteins | sample DeeMarSWOR152_54_FD_80390 | JGI IMG/M metagenome (GOLD analysis project Ga0111226, IMG submission 80390) | candidate division TA06 bacterium DG_78 | reverse complement strand
ATGGAGATGAAAATTTCATTCAGCACACAATCGCTGATAGTTTCAACGGTGCCTGGTCTGTGCATGCCATTGACCTTGACGATGATTACGATGTAGATGTCTTAGGCGCTGCGTATTCTGCCAACGAAATAACCTGGTGGGAAAATAATCTCGATCCGGTTGTTCAAGATGTTGGGACAATATCTATTGATATTTCTTCATCTCTTCCTGAAGACACGACACTCAATCCTCAGGCAACTGTAAAAAACATCGGCACTGATACAGAAACCTTTGATGTCACCTGTGAAATCAATCCTGGTGGATATTCTTCAACTGAAACTGTCACTGATCTTACGCCTGGCGATAGTATACAAATTACATTCTCTCCTGACTTTATGTTCTCAGCTGGTCCCTATACAGTAACCGTCTATACTCAGCTTCCAGGTGATGTAAATCCTGCCAATGATAGTTTAGTAAAAATAATAGAAACGTATGATCCTGGTGTTACTGAAGAAGATTCAGATAAACCCATACGCTTCTCATTCGGCTTAAAAAATAATCCGGCTCAAGGTCATGCAGTGTTCAATCTGGTACTTTCTGAAGCTACTACTGTAAGACTCAGAATCTATGATGTTTCAGGAAGACTGGTCGATGAGGTGCTATCAGGAAGGAAAGCAGCCGGCTATTATTCGATCCCATGGACTTCACAAGCAACAGCAGGAATTTATTTCTATAAATTTGAGGCACCATGGCAACATAAGGGTGGCAAATTAGTGTTCATTCGATAAGGAGGCTAAAATGAAGATAAAACGCACGATAATCGCAGGTTTAGTATTGCTGATGTTATCAGGTCTAATAAGCCCTGCAATGGCTGGCATATTTACAGGTGTAGACCCTAACCCAGACCCTATCCCCCCAGATAGTATTATCATCATCATTATCCTTCCTCCAGTAGAAGAAGTGCCAACTCTGGAAATAGACTGGCCCACCCTTATAGGTATAATACTTCCAATGGTCTACGTTTTATTTATCCAGCCATACATATAACAAAGAATGAGTTATGGGTGTTAAGGAAATATTGCTTCTTAACACCCATCTCCCAAGTTAGAGGAATCTTAAAAAGAGAATGGTAAAGGTAAAGAAAAAGGAGGTCTATCATGATTCCTGTTAATAAATTGGCAATATGTATTCCTGTGGTGCCAGTTCTTTTACTTGCGCAAAGTCTACCCATGCGCTGGTCACCTCGTGATATTGATGTAAACTTCGAACTGGCGAGATCAGTATATGCAGCAGATCTAGACAATGATGGTGATAATGACGTCTTGGGTGCTTCTTATGGGCTCGACGAAATCGCCTGGTGGGAGAATGATGGAAATGGACATTTTTCTACTAAACAGAGTATCTCCAATACATTTTATGGAGCACAATGTGTCCGTGCTGCAGATTTAGATGGTGACGGAGATATAGATGTTTTAGGAATTGCATTCAGTGCAGGCACGATTGCCTGGTGGCAAAATGATGGTGGAAGCCCCCCAAATTTTAACCAATACCTTATTGCTGATGGTTTCAGTGGTGGCATTTATGTAGAAGCCATTGATCTAGACAATGACAATGATATCGATGTAATAGCAACTGGTGCGAATGATCAGAGCCCAATTTGGTGGGAGAACAATGGCTCTGGTAATTTCACTGAACACGCTATTCAACAATCCGGAGGCATGCTTCATTTTTCTGTTGGGGATCTTAACGGTGATGGCGACATTGATATTGTGGCTACAAGTTGGACAATTCGTGTAGTTTCCTGGTTTGAAAATGATGGTGCTTGCCCACCTAATTTCATCGAGCATTTTCTCTCTACGGTTGAAGGAGTTGATCCGTATCCGAATTATGTGACTGACCTTGATAGTGATGGCGATGCGGATATTGTGTTAGGTTATGGGCAAAAACTTGTATGGATGGAGAGGAGGAGTGATATAATATCACAAGATGGATTGATTTTTGACCTTCACACGATTTGCTATCAAATGCAGTTAGCAGCTACGTCTATCTATGTAACCGATTTGGATGATAATCAGAATAAGGATATCTTAGTTACTGCGGCTTCATGTTATAAAGATGGAAGAGATAATGGAGGAAGTCGTAGTCACGAAAAGAACATCACCTGGTGGAAGAATGATGGCGATGAGCATTTTACAGAATATGTTATTGCTCTGGACTATTGGGGAGTTGGTTCTGGCTATGCCACTCACATAGACAATGACTGTTATGAAGATGTGCTTGCTGTATCTAATATTCTTGGACGTATCACCTGGTGGAAAAATAGTCCAATAGTAGTGTATAAACCAATCCATCGATCATCAGCTGAAGAAGAATCAGATAACACACACAACGTAGTATTAACCAGTGCCCCAATAAATAGCAGAGGCAAAGTGAATTTCTCACTTACGCTCAATAAAGCAACGTATGTTGACCTCTCAATGTATGATGCTCTTGGCAAAAAAGTAGAAACACTCGTATCCCAGACATTCACACCTGGAACCTACCATATATCGAACAATGAAAACCTTCCTGCGGGTATTTATTTCTACTCGTTCCAGTCACCATTAATGAATGAGGTCGGTAAATTTGTACTGATTCAATAATGGATAAAATAGCAGGGTAGTTTGAGGTAATTCAAACTGCTCCTGTGTATGTACGATAAATGTGCATAAAAAGGAGGAATAAATGAATATAACAAAAAAAGGAGTGATGCTAAGTCTATTGTGTGTAATAATGCTTGGCATCATTGGTCTTGCACGCGCTGATTATCCAATCGTAGAGCAGTATGGTAAATTAATCGACGTAAAAAAGACGAGCAACGTGATTGATAATCAGGGAAGATATGAATATGAAGTAACAATGGAGATAGATGGCGCACCTGTGTATTTAACGTTGATGATGCCTGGAAATGAAGCTCAAGAATTAAAACAAGCACAGGGTATGTTTGTTAAAATATACTATCAAGGAGGAATACTCAGCCGATTTCATTTTTAATTTATCAATATATACAAGAATATCTGATTATAGAAGGACAAGAAGAAATCGGTTTGTTTGATAGATAGTATATTATGTGTCCTTCTAAGCATTGGAGCATATAGAAATTTCTTCATGATGTGTTCATCATGAACTGTTTAATATTGATCACATGATAATGTCATGCAGAAGTTCTTAGTCACAAAGTAGTCAGTATCAGAAAGGGACGGTGGTATGTCCACACCTATCACCACCTCTCGTGACTATAATTGCCACCGTCCCCAATATCTTCAATAATCCTTATAAATACTTTAATTGTATTTCAATACAAATACAATACTAAGAGCATATTACAATTAGTGTATCCTTGCCATCATTGACAAGATTATTTATTTCCATATAATTTTCGCATGGACCGGTTCATCATTGAAGGCGGCGCCAAACTGCACGGAAAGGTGAAAATATCTGGTGCAAAAAACTCGGCACTACCGATCATCGCCGCAGCCCTCTTGACCGACAAAAAAGTAGTATTAGAAAATATCCCTGACCTCGTTGACGTGAGAACCATGATAGAACTTGTCAAACACCTCGGTTCTGAGGTCGAATTTTCTCACAATACTCTGAAAATGCATACGCCGAAGATTAAAAGGATTGATGCACCGTACGATATTGTGAGAAAAATGCGCGCGTCGTACTACGTGCTCGGCTCCTTACTGGCACGTGAACGTAGGGCGAAGGTATCACTGCCAGGTGGCTGTGCCATTGGACCGCGACCAATTGATATGCACATACGAGGGCTCGAGACCTTGGGGACCAACATAGAAATTAAAGATGGTTTTGTACATGCACAAACTCACTTTCTGAAAGGACAAGAGGTGAATTTACAAGGACCAAAAGGTACATCAGTTGGTGCAACCATTAATGTCATGCTCGCGGCAACCCACGCAAAAGGTGATACGATCATAAGTCCAGCAGCATGTGAGCCCGAGGTTGTAGACGTGGCAGATTTTTTAAATAAAATCGGTTGTACTATATCTGGTCATGGCACTCATACAATCGTCGTAAAGGGAAAATGTACACCTGCTAGCGTTCACCATAGAATAATCCCAGACCGCATTGAGGCAGGTACCTTTGCAGTTGCCGCAGCAATCACACGTAGTAAGATAGAGCTTACCCATTGCCAGCCCGAACATCTAACCGGAGTCCTGGATAAACTTGAAGAAATCGGGTCATCAATTGACAAATCAAATGACAAAGTTGTTGTAAAAGGCATTCGAAATATGCATGCCACAAATATCTTTGTCGCACCGTATCCAGGATTTCCCACTGATATGCAGGCTCAGTTTATGGCGCTCCTCTCTGTCGTTCCTGGAACGAGCACCATAAAAGAGACAATCTTTGAGAATCGATTCATGCAGGCAGTAGAGTTAATGAGGATGGGAGCGAATATTACGATTGAGGGTGATACCGCAGTTATTAAAGGCATCAGGAAGCTCTCTGCCGCTCACCTGATGGCATCCGACCTGCGCGCCTCTGTTGCCTTAGTGCTCGCTGGACTCGTTGCAAAAGGTCAGACGACCGTAAGCCGTATCTACCATTTAGACCGCGGTTATGAAAGATTCGAAATGAAATTGCGCAAACTCGGCGCCCGCATAGAGAGGCAGTGCGAATGAGAAAAAAGAAGAAGGTCGTCACAATCGGCAAAGTGAAAATCGGTGGAACACATCCCATTGTAGTGCAGTCGATGACAAAGATGAAAACGCATGATATTAAAAAAGTAATCAGTCAAATCAGACGTCTGCAGAGGGCTGGTTGCGAAATGGTGCGCTTAGCAGTGGCTAATAAAACAGATGCTGCTACACTCAAGGTAATTAAGCAATCTGTCACGCTCCCAATTATTGCAGACATCCACTTCGATTATCGTCTTGCCCTCAATTCGATCGATGCTGGTGTTGATAAAATTCGCATTAATCCAGGCAACATCAGAGAAAAGTGGAAACTTGTTGAGATTATAAAAAAAGCAAAGGATAATAATGTACCAATACGAATCGGTGTTAATGCTGGTTCTCTCCCTAGTTCCGTATTAAAAAAATATAAGCATCCAACAACAGCAGCAATTGTTCGTACTGTAGAAAACACCCTGGAGATTTTTGAGAAAAACAGATTCGACAACATTGTCATCTCTGCGAAGGGTGCTGATGTAAATGACACCGTTGCAGCGTATGAGGTGATCCATAAAAAATTTACCTTTCCGCTTCATATTGGAATTACCGAAGCAGGGCTTCCATTTCGTGGTGGCATCAGGAGCGGAGTCGGCTTGGGAATTATGCTCAACAAAGGTATCGGAGATACGATCCGTGTGTCCCTGACTGCAGACCCAGTTATGGAAGTAATTGCCGCATATGAAATACTCAATTCACTGGGTTTACGTCGACACGGTCCAGTGCTCATCAGTTGTCCAATCTGTGGTCGATGTGAAGTCAAACTCGAAAAGATTGCTCGTACAGTCGAACATCGTCTCAAACGCTATGATTCGTTTATAAAGGTCGCTGTCATGGGATGTGTAGTCAATGGACCTGGTGAGGCACGTGAGGCAGATTTTGGTATTGCCTGTGGTAAAAACCTGGGAGCAATATTTGCAAGAGGGAAAGAAATTAAACGGGTCAAAGAATCTAAACTTATTAATGAACTCTTCGAGGTAATAGATGAGAACATTAATCATTGATAATTATTCACCAAATTCACCACAGATAGAGGCTTTGTACAATATCATACGGGATGTCACTGTCCATACTGTTGAAGTGAAATCGTACACTACTATTCATTCTGCTGAAGATGTCAAAATGTACGATATCTTTATACTCTCTGGTTCACAACACATACTATCTGATTCTGAAGTATTCGAAAGCTACGCCATCGAAGCACACTTAGTGAGAGAAATCAAAAAACCTGTTTTGGGTATCTGCCATGGGCACCAATTGCTCGCAATGGCATATGGTGAAAATGTTATTTCAACGGGAACAATGCTCGATGGCTACTACATGATTCGTAGACTCAGTGATGACAAAATTTTTGATGGGTTGGGTGAGAAATTTCTGGTTCGAGAATCTCATAAAGAGATTATTGAAAATCTTCCCTCTGATTTTATCTTGCTCGCTGATTCACCGAATTGTCAGATTGAAGTCATGAAACATGCTCAACTACCTGTTTACGGAGTGCAGTTTCATCCCGAGAGGTTTGATGATAAACATCCTGCTGGTAGTGTAATTCTAGATAATTTTTTCAAATTAGCATCCTTATACGTATAATGCGTTTCAGCCATTTTTATCAGAAAAGAGGAGTACAATGAAAAGGAATATTGATACATTAATGAAAAAAATGAAAATCGATGCGATCTACGCAGAAGGAGCATCGAGCCGTGATACGACAGTGTATTATCTCTTTAACGGTGTTACTATTACTGGACATTATCTTAAAAAACGCGGTAAGCCAGCGTACGTTATCCATTACCCTATTGAACGAGAAGAAGCGAAGAAAACAGGATTGAAATGTATTAATATTAACACGTATGATGCGAAGAAAATCTATGACAGATATAAAGATTCAGTAAAAGCCCATGCGGTGGTAACAAAGCACATTTTTGCTGACCATAACGTAAAAGGAAGAGTGGTGTTTTACGGTAACAGCTCACCCGGTTCTGGTTACGCTTATCTTCGACAACTCGTAAAACTTGATCGAAATATAAAGATTGTCCATGAGCAACACAAAAGCCTCATTACACTTGCCAGGGAAACGAAAGATGAGAAAGAAGTCGATCGTATAAAGAAAGCCGGTAGTGGTGTTAGAAAGGCGTTCAATGCTGCAATTACTGGTGTTCGTAGTATGAAGGTAAAGAATGATGTGATTGTGAAAAAAAATGGTAAAAAACTCTTAATCGGTGATTTGAAGAATCTCTTACGAAAAGAACTATATGCGCAAAATTTATTCGACACTGAAGGAATGATTGTTGCCCAAGGTCGAGATGCCGGTGTACCACATAACTCAGGAAAAGACCGGGAGGTAGTTAAACTCGGCAAAACAATCGTCTTCGACATCTTTCCTCAGGAGCGTGGTGGTGGTTACTTTTTTGATTTCACGAGAACAATCTGCTTCGGTTATGCTCCTAAAAATGTCATCAAGCACTTCCGTATCGTGTGCGAGGCACAAGATTATGCCTTCGATATATTGCGTGTGGGAACAAGAACCGTATCAATTGAACGTAAGCTCTGTAAGTTTTTTGAAAAGATGGGTCACACGACATTTCTCACTGACCCCAAAACCCAGGTTGGTTATTGCCATAATCTCGGACATGGCATTGGACTCAATGTTCATGAAAGTCCAACATTTGGACTCTCAAAAACAAACACCGATAAAATCGTACCTGGCATGGTCTTCACTGTTGAACCTGGCGTCTACTATCCACACCATGGCTTTGGGATTAGGTTGGAAGATATCGTGTATGTTAGTAGAACCGGCAAGATAATTAATTTAACAAATTATCCTCGGAAACTCGTTGTTGAATTGTGAAATCAACCAGCGATATCATAATCGGCTTCGAAAATTTCTTAATCGCTGAAAGTGATGAATTAAATACTATTCGTTCCTATCTTTATGATATACACCAGTTAGAGAAATTTGTTGTTGCACAGAAAATATCACTGATTTCTGTTACACATAGTGATTTACGAAACTTTATCCGCTCGCTCTTTGACATCGGTTTGAGTCCAGTATCCATAAACCGAAAGATTTCTGGAATTAAAGCATTCTATCGCTATCTTATACACGAAAGGACAATTCAGGTCAACCCTGCCGCTGATCTTGAATTACTCAAGGTAGGAAGGAAACTACCCCAGACCTTATCTATTGAGGAAATCAGTAAAATCATTGATGCTGCAAATGAAAAAAACGCCCTTGGATTGAGAGACCGTGCTTGCCTTGAATTCCTCTATGCATCAGGTTTGCGGGTCTCTGAATTATTGAACCTTAAATTGATTGATTTAGATGTTGACTCAGGACTCATGCGCATTATTGGTAAAGGAAATAAACAACGACTTGTACCGTTTGGTAAGCAGGCAGCAAATGCAGTTGAAGAGTATCTTCGTGCAGGACGGTCACTGCTCACTAAACAACGATCTGTACCGTATCTTATAGTCAATGCACGAGGCAAAAGAATGTCGCGCATGGGATTTTTGAAAATCGTACGTAAATATCGCATCAAAGCAGGTATCACAAAGAGGGTTACTCCCCATATGTTTCGCCATTCATTTGCTACCCACCTATTAGAAGGAGGAGCAGACCTTCGCGTGGTTCAAGAATTACTCGGTCATGCTGATATTTCAACGACCCAAATTTATACACATATTGACCGAGAATATTTGAAAGAAGTACATCGACTATACCACCCCCGCAGTTAAACGACTCAGTCTTGTAAGGACCTTTTTTGTAACACTTTTGTAGCACTTCGGCACTATAATTACCCAAAGATAATCGTATGAACATGGTTTTCTTGTAAAACCACGACGTGGGTGAAGGAGAATCCCAAGAGGGTAAGTAAGAGTATTTTTAAATCTCAATGCCCACATGAGAGGAAAGAAGGAGAGGTCTTTGAATTGTTTTGTGTGCCTGCTACTATTTCTACTAAGCAGGACAGGAGTAAGGAGGTTACTAATCTCTGTAAATACATGAAAGGTCTCAGGCTCTGTGCTCACAAAGTAATTGTTCATGCACGGTCTTCTTTCCACACAGCGATTATCTCATGTCTAAGAAAGGAGGAAAGAATATGGTAACACGTAGTAACAAATGGAAGGGTATACTCATGCTCGGATGCCTGTTAGTGCTCATGAATGGAGTACTCGCACATGCCCAAACACAGAAGTGGGTCTACACTCATGATGGTCCGGCGACAGCCTTCAGTGTTAAATACGGCAACAATAATGTCTATGCAGCAGGATACATAGAGCTCGATACGTTAGACGGCACTGATTTTATTGTTGTGAGCATTGATAACGCAGGAAACGAAAATTGGGTTGTCACCTACAATGGCACTGGAAACGCTGATGACCAGGCAAATTATGTTTTCTATGGAGCCGATGGTAATATTTATGCTGCAGGTAAGATTGTTGGCAGCACTACTGACAATGATTTTGCAGTTGTATCGCTCAATAGCTCTGGAGGAGAGAATTGGCTCTACACGACTGATGGAGGTGCCTCAGAAGGCGATGTAGCACAGGCTGTTGTCTATGGTGATGACGGTGCTGTCTATGCTGCAGGTAACGCGAATGTCAGTGCTGGCAATCAAAACTTTGTGATTCTTAAACTCACTGCTGATGGAACACTCGGCTGGGTATATTTATTAGATGGTTCAGCGAATAGTGCTGATGCAGCCCATGATATGATCTATGGGCCTGATGGCAACATCTATGCAGCTGGTTTCAGCACAGAAACTGGTAATAGTAAAGATTTTTTGGTTGTGAGTGTTGATACTGCAGGTACTGAACGGTGGACATACACCCTGAACGGAACCAACTCACAAGTCGACCAGGCAAGATCAATTGTCTATGGTACAGATGGATACCTCTATGCTGCAGGTTGGACGAGAAACGGTGGTAATGAAGATATTACTATCGTCAAGCTCGACCTTAATGGCACTGAGCAGTGGGTCTTTAAATCTGATACGAGTGGTAATGATCGAGCCCTTTCTCTTGCATACGGTGAAGGTGGTCACCTCTATGTAGCAGGATATATCAAAGGTTCATCAAATGACTACGGGGTGATGTGTGTTGACACGGCTGGCACGAAGCAGTGGACGTATAAGCGCAATGGTAGTTCAGGTTTTCAAATACCGAATGATCAAGCCAATGCAATTTGCGCTGGTACTGATGGCAATGCCTATGCTACTGGCTTTCTCCAGAATGAGAACACAAATCAAGACCTCTTAACGCCAAGTCTTGGAAGCGATGGAACCGTGCATTGGCAATACACTATGAATATGCCAGCAAATACAAATGATGTGGGCCGCGATATCCACTGGGGTGCAGATAATAGACTCTATATTGCAGGACGACTCGGTGGTGGTAATGGTAGTTTCGGAGTGATCTGCCTCGACCCAACACCAGTTCCAGAAATATGGACATATCCGAGTTTTATAATGGTTATGATTGATAGTGGTGAGACCACAGACCGTGAATTGAAAATTGCTAATGTCGGGGTTTCAGGCACTACCTTAGAATGGAGTCTGACTGAAAGGCCACCAGCTGACTGGCTCCATGAAGACACTACAAACGGTGCACTCAGCTCTGGAGATACTGCCTATGTCACTTTAACCCTTGATGCTACACAACTTGCACCAGGAGCCTATCATGACACCTTAGATATTGCAAGCAATGATCCAGTAAATCCTTTAATAAGTGTCTGGGTTAAATTAACTATTCCACCTACTGGTATTGAGGAGTTTACAGATGAACAACAAGAAAATAGGTGTGATGTAATCTCACCTTTCTTCACCAAAGTGATCTCACTGCAATTCACGCAGCCCTCAGAAACCACATGTAATATTACTCTCTACAATATTCTCGGTACGCGTGTGTATGAAGTAGTGCTCACATCTACTCCATCTTCGCTCTATCTTGATGATAAGGGTATTGCGACACTATCCCATGGTATCTACTTCTTATCGGTCTCAAGACCAGGAATAGCTTATCCGGTCATGAAATTGGTAAAATACTAATACTGATTTCAAGAATAAAAAAGGGTCGGTAAGGTAGATTTACCGACCTTTTTTTATTTGTCTATCACTCCCCGGAAAAATACACCAGACCTAAGAAAAGCTGGGGCAGAATCCTGTGCAACAGTGGTCATGTACATAACCCTCTAGTAGCTTAAATTTAAAAGATTTATGGCCATGTGTCTGGGTAGATTAAAGATATACAGATGAGCAGGCGGAAAATGTAGCACTTTTGAAAATCTAAAAAAATCGACCTTTCACCTCACGATATCTTGAAATTTCGGAATGTTTATGCTATTCACACCGAGTACACTATCAGTTGTGAGGCGTTATATGTTTCACTTTTTTAAGCGTGAGTGAACCACTGATGAATTAACAACAAGTGCTGCAATTTCATAAGTTTTATGCCCTAAAAATACTATTTTTGGCATAGATTTTGCCTTAGAATACACAAAAGAGTTTAAGGTGCCTGTTCTCGAACTAGAACCTTTCGCGTTTACTGAACAGGAATGTAGATAACCTGTTGTGAGCAGAAAGTTCACAAGAGACCTCGTGCCTGCCCTGGAAAATCCTTGTCCTTGGGGGAATGAGCTGTAAGTGTATATATCGTTCACAAAACTAAAGGGGTAGACAGAGAGGGCATTCTCTCGTTAGAATGAGAATGTTAGTTTGGGAACATCAATAACAAAAAAATCCAAGGATAATTATCTGGGCACTAAAGAATTATAAGGAACGTGGATAAAGGTTTCGAGGCTCTGCCAATTATGATTGTCAAGAGCCTCAGGCAGAAAGGAGAGAGAAGTGAAAGAGAAGATACTATGGAAAAGAAGGGTCATTGTTGGATGCATTATGGCGTTTTTCTTAGGAGGGTTCGCACATGCCCAAATCGAGCGGTGGGTCTATACGTATGATGAATCAGAGTTAATGGACGCGAATGCCAAATCAATCGTCTATGGTGCAGATAGCAATATTTACGCTTCAGGATTTCTCGATAGGCCAAATACTCGCCAGGATTTTACTGTACTCAGTGTGAACGCGTCAGGAACATACGAATGGGACTATTTGCTTGATGGACTAGGTCAATTTTCCTATGATGTAGCACATGATGTTGTGTATCAGGCTGACGGCAACATATATGCCGCAGGACAAATCGTTCCATGGAGCAGTTATTCTTCTGATTTTGCGGTGGTTAATGTCAGCAATTGGGGTGCCCAGAGATGGCTCTACACCTACAATGGAACGAGTAACAGCAATGATGTCGCTAATGCCATTGTTGCTACTGATTTCGTGGTAACTGCTGCTGGTTACAGCACAAATAGTGGAACTGCAGCAGATTTTACGGTAATCAGTTTTATGACAAACAATGGGATGGCACTGCCAGTCTATACGTACAATGGCTCTGCATCAGGAATAGACGAGGCACGCGACCTTGTATACGACGAAAATACCTTCATCTATGCAGCTGGGTACAGTACAGAGACAGATAATGGGAAAGATATCGTGGTTATAAAACTTGATCTCGTTGGAAATGAAAAGTGGGTCTACACCTATGATGGCTCTGGAACAAATGCTGATGAAGCCTACAGCATTATCCTTGGTCAAGATGGACACCTCTATGTTGCAGGATACAGTACAGAGAGTGGTTCTGATAGAGACTTTACGGTGATTAGTCTCGATACGCTCGGTAATGAACGGTGGGTATATTCGACAACCAATAATAATAAAGAAGAAGCTTTCGCGATCGTCTACGGTGCAGATCACTATATCTATGCTGCTGGATACCGACTCGATCTCCTCAATGAAGAAAATTTCTTTGTTGTTAAACTCGATACATTAGGCACTAACCAGTGGACCTACCAGTATAATGGTCCCATAGATCATGCTGAAGACGTAGCCAAAGCAATTGTGTATGGAGTAGATGATAATATCTATATTGCAGGATACAGTTCACAGGTGATGGGTCAGAGAAGAGATTTTACCGTCATCAGCCTCGATACCTTAAAAAATGAACGATGGATGTACACCTATAATGGACAAGCAGACTCGAATGATGTTGCCAATGCAATTGTGTATGGCGATGATGGTAACCTCTACGCTGCTGGCTATCTCAATGCAAGGGATTTCGCTATCATTAGCATTGACCCGGCAATGCGACCATCACTCTGGACAAATCCAAATTTCTTCATGGTCATGATAGACAGTGGACAGACCGAAGATCGTGATTTAAAGATTGCGAATGTCGGGCCTGAAACAAGCGTTTTAGAATGGAGTCTGAGCGAACGACCACCGGTAGATTGGCTCTCAGTGGACACAACCAATGGCGTACTCGAATCCGGCGATACAGTTCTTGTCACGGTAAGTTTTGATGCGACTGCCCTCACACCTAGTATGTACTATGACACGCTTGAAATCACGAGTAATGATCCCAATAACCTGACCAAAGATATCTGGATCAAGTTGACTGTTGGTTCGCCTGGTGTAGCAGATCATCCTGAATCGCATATGGAAGATAGGTGCGAACTGCTCTCGTCGTTATTCAACAAAACAATCACACTTCGTTTTACACAACCATCACATACTCCATGCACTATCACCATCTACAATGCACTCGGAGCACGCGTATACGAAACGACGCTTTCAGCCACTCATGCATTGGTTAATATGGATAACCAGTGTATCGCGCGACTCAGCCGTGGCGTCTATTTCCTTTCAGTGTCGCGTTCTGAAAACGTCTATCCAGTAATGAAAATAGTAAAGTACTAAATAGATAACTTCCTTAAGCAGAAGGGGTCGGTAGTTCCGACCCCTTCTGCCTTCAATGGCACTGTGAAGTGTTATCTACTTTTCAGTTCCAGATAAGCACTTGCTTCGCTCGTGCTATCTTCCCTTCGGGACAGCACCTTATTCCGATGGATAAGGTGCTGTTGGGATTTCAATTTATTAAAATTCCAATACGACAACATAACCTACTTCTTTTCTTTACGTCGCTCTGTCCATGAGCGCCTATCATTTTCAATGACTTTCCCGGTCTCTATCAATCTGCGGAATTCATCTTCAGTGAGCAATCGTCTCCTCTCTCGTCTCCGACGTTCAACAATTATCCGGTAATCACCCATTGCGCCTCCACTGTGCTATTTTACACCTAATTTCATTTATGTCAAGAGATATTTTTTGAGATGATTCACCCCGTTAGATATTTATCTACTATTGGTCATATGCCATCTGAAAGTAGATCAGTATTTTTTAGTTGATTTGACAAATTTTCCATTATACTATTATCTAACGGGGCAAGGTGATTTGCATAAGATTACAATGATATAATCGCAAGTGTATTGACTTTTGATATGGTGTCAATAGAATCTCAAAAGGAGGAATAATGGAGAAAAAATTTAATATACTTCGGATTATCTCAGTCATCTTCAAGGTCATCGCTTGGGTGGTCGCAGTATTCACCGTAATCGGCTTTTTCGCAATGCTTGTGGGCGGCGCAGCATTATCCCAGTTCACCCACCGCTATGGTGCTGACTATTTTCCATTTGGTGCATTCGGTGGCGTGGCGATAGCTTTCTATATTCTCATTTTAGGAGCGATTTGGTTTATTAGCCTTTTAGCAGGTGCCGAACTGATTATGGTCATCCTCGCAATCGAAGAGAACACAAGGCAGCAGAAATCCCAAACCTAAACGAGTCGAGTACTAATCAATCACTTTTCCGGAAATAACAGGTGAAAGGTAATCGCAAAAAGGAGCATTGATATCGTAATACGGAGATAGGTTAATGCTGCAAGGCCAAACAGCACCTTTCCAGGCAAGAAGATTCGTACTACGATAGCACATATCATGCCTACGATGGCGATGATAAAAGGAATATATTTTATGCGTTTCACTTTTTACCTCCTCGTTATAATACTAATATAATAATCAATACTACTGAGTAAAATGTGTTCTGATTATTTTTACTGCTTTCTCCATCTTTTCTTTGTTCACTACAATACTCAGTACTGAAAGCGATGCACTAATCATTTCTATATTGATTCCCTGTTCAGCTAATTTCGCAAATATCTTACCCGCAATACCTGGTGTGGTCGACAAGTTTGCACCGTACATAGTAATCAGAGCACAATTTCTATCAACACCAACTTTTTCAGCACCAAATTTATCCTTGATAGTCTCCAAGAGTTTGAGTACTTCATCGACATCTGATTCGATTATTGCAAATGAAATATTGTTGTGTTTATGCCCAGCCGAACTCGTTGAAATCAATTCAACATTGATTCCATGTTGTCCTAATGACATGAAAATATCAGCGGCAAGCCCTGTGCGATCAGGCACTCGGTACATGGTAAACTTCGAAAGTTTTGTGCTGTAATCAATTCTCTCAATTACTTTTTCTATGATTCCTCCTCTGACAGAGTAACTACCCAAATACCAAAATTAATAAATAACATTACACTGTACTGTCATCGTGCAATGATGAATTTTTCAATGACGTCATCGGTCGCACTCTCTGCTTCAACAAATATCTTGACCAGATAGACACCATTGCTAATTTCATCCTGATAGTCATCGAGCGTATTCCACGGTATCTGGTTATACCCGGCACTACATACAATATTATCAATCGTCTTGATTAACCTACCGGCAATCGTGAATATCTTGAGGCTCACGGTACCAGGGCTCGTGAGCCTGAAGGTAAACCACATATCTTGATTATGCTGCAGTGGATTTGGGTAGATGAGAAAGTTTTCAATAGAAATCTGACCAGTGGTTTCGGCATTGAGTATTATTTCGTGTACTGTCTGATTATTATTGTTATCAGCAATATTGACAGTTACAGTATCCTTCTGTTGTGGTAAATCGAGGGCAACGTGGAATTCACCATCTGTATAGGAATTTTTACTGTAGAGAAAGAGGCTCCGTAAATCTATTTTGTTATCCACATCGCCATTCACTAATAAATAGAAACCGCGTGCATTATCGACTGAGTATAAGAGGTTAATACCACTCTCGTCAGAGACCTTACCAGTGAGGGTAAACTCCTCGCTTACCCAGTCTTCATTCTGTAATCGTCGTGCACCATCATAGAACGCAACTGCTGGTCCTTCTTGGTCCGGTGAAATCGCCGCATTACCATAGACCCGTATAGAATCGAATATGCCGCTCGAACTACCATAGAAGGTGCTCAATTTTACGACCGGCACATGCGTCGTCGCAATATTCGGAACAATGAGAACAGCAGTGTCTTGATCCCAAAAGCCTTGGTATATCTCTTTGCCATCGATCTCATAGAGGAATGGAACAAATGTGCTTGGTCCAGCCTGTACATCCCTGAGCACGCGGCCACTGAATTTATCCTGGGTTGTTTCGTCGAAGAGTGCGATAATACTCGTGTCACGGACAAAACCTTTCAAGAAATATTGCGATGCATCGGGTATAACACTCAATTTTTCTAATGGTCTCAGAGAATCAGGTGACGCTGCTATCTCCATTTGCGTATCTATTCTCCGTAATTTGGTTGCCGGATCACCAATGAACAGATAGTGCAATCCCCAGTAGCCATCACGTGCAAGAAAACACGATTCACCCATGGTCAAATTAGTATCGCGCGTAACATAGTCAAACATGCGCTCGCCAATTGTTGTATTACTCGAACAACCAGTGCCTGCAGTCGCTGCCATTGTACCGATTGCACCATCTCTAATACGGACGAGCTGCTCACCAATACACTCGAAATCCGAATCATCGAACCGTCCAACTGTACAGGAACCAAAATAGTAGAGGAAATAGCGCCTTCCATTCTTGATCTGCGGTATGTCAGTGTGGAAGAATAACCCTTCATCAGCGAGCTGGTGGGTATTACCATGACCCATGAACACACCAGCCAGACCTCCTTTATTGAGTTCCTGGATAAATGCTTTTTCAGCTAGTGGTTTTTTATAATGACTATTCTCCCCATGAACTGGCGGATAGCTCACCATGTAGACTTTGACAAAGTCATAGAGGGAATCAGGTGTATAGGATATCATACCTTCACAAGCACCACAGTGCAAGAAAGGTCCCTCCCATGTTCCACCACCAACATTGGCAAATTCATCATCACCTGCAAGGATGATACGCTTATTCCACATGCCATCAATGGTTCCAGTCTCATAGGTGAAGAGTTTATCAATAAAATCCCGTACTTCTTGATTCGTGCGGACTGTAATCCTACCTAAAATCATTATCTCACCTGCTCCGAAATTGACGTATTCACCCTCATAGATATGGTTTGGTGGAATACCTGGGTTACCAGATAGCGTGCATCCTGATTCGTACATAGGTATGAAATTTGGAGGACTCTCTTTATTGAGATTATTTTTGTAGTCATAGGTAGCATCACCGACTAAGAGGACATAGGTTGGAACTATTGCCCAATTATTTGTCGTATAGTACAAAAAATGTTTAATTGCCAAGGGGTCAAATTTGCCAAACGAGAAGTCGTTAAAAATATCATCGACCGTAATCACCATTGTTGTGTACTCATTCCGTCGGTAGTCAACAAGTGGCATAATCGCATTGGAGAAATTTTTATGGGTGATGAAGAGGTATTCACAACCAGGTAATTGGTCTCTCAATGTACCTGCATTCGTTGGGATCAGTGCTACAGATTTTGCGAGAGCAAGTGTTGAAAAGTAAAGCAATTGAAAAGAATCACACTCACCAGATAGGTGTAGTGTGTTATTCTCTAATGTGAGATTGGATAACATCTTCGGGTTTTTCAAATTGGTGATGTCGAGAATATAGGGTGATGAATTGACATTTGAACATTGCACCGAGTACGTTTGTTGTGTTTGATACAGCGCATGGAACGTAAGACTCATGTCAGTACTGCGCTCATACTGCATGTTAATACTATTGAGGTACGAGGTAAAGCCTCCGGTCGTACCTGATGGTCGTGTCAGCGTGATGGTCAATACTGAAGAATCACCTGAGAGCGTGGTGCTGCCGACGAGATAATATGGTGGCCAACTATTATGAGTACCAATATCGAGTGTATCACTAAAAAAGACAACTCCATCGAGTGCAAGTTGGTACCACCACGTGCCTGAGTTCAACGTAAAAATACCAACTGTAACCTGGGCATCACTGTCTGCACGTGGGTGATCGAGAGTAACTGAACCAGTTCCGCTCGGTCCCTCTGCAGGCGAAATATCCTGCCAATACCAGTTGATTCCAGACCGTGTCGGATTACCAATATCGTCTTCACTATGGAGCACATCAGTAACCGTCGTATGAGACGTCTCGCCATTCCACTGAGCATCTACTGTTTCCATTCGCTTACCAGCTGCACCGCCAAACGTAAACCAGTAGACATTATTGATTGCATAGCCGTTTTCAAACCATGTCACCTCGCTATCAGGCACAAAGTGGCTCCCAGGATACCCGTAGAAAATAAGGTAGTCACCAGCATCAAAACTATGGTCTGCTTCTCCCTCAATATATACGGGAACTTCGATGAGCGAGTCTGCAAACGGTGACACAACATCAGTCGGTAGCAGGTCGAATGCTGCGGTGTAAATCTTCATGGTCTGCGGGTCAAACTGTGCAGGATCGAGGCCTGCACCCTGAATCTCACTATAACCAATACGGTATATACCTTCTTCGTCTACCTCAATCTTAAACCACACACCAGAAGCAAAAGGATTTGTTCCATTCCGAAGCGGTTCACGACGCCACAATTTACACTGTTCATAATTAATAATAGTTCGTTTATAAATTTCTTCAAATGATGGGTCGAGGATCGGTTTTACGCTTGGTTTATTCTTAAACCGAATACTCACGGTAACATGCTGCGATACGTGTAGCTCCTTTGTCACAGGATTGTACTGAACTGGATTTACCCTGATATCAATCGTATAAATATCACGAAAATAACTTGGCTGGGAAATCTCGTAAATAGTCTCAGGAAATAATTTATTCTCTTGATATACATTGCTACGGGGTTCGTAGACTTTACTATCTCGACCTTCGTATATCCCAGCATGGATGACAGGTTCGATGGTGATATTCTTGATCACTTCTCCCCTGCTCTCCCTGACAATTATTTCAACATCAGCATCTTGGGGAATGCCGATTTTGTACAACACCGATGGAAGGTCTGGTTCTCCTTCATTATTTAAATACACTGCTTCAGAAAATGTAACTGCTCGCCTTGCTACGTTATCCATCGAGAACGAAATATCTAATCCCGCATTACCGAGCGTTTTTATGTTCGTACTGTTAATAACAAAAAATAAGATAAATAGGTTAATCATCTATTTTCCTCGCTTTGGCTACTAACATGATTGGTATATCTTCTTTTATTGGATAGGCGAGCTTACACGCATGGCAGATAAGCTCTGCTGCTTCGACATCATATTTCAACCTACCCTTACACTGAGGGCATACTAAGATATCTAAAAGTTCTTTTTTGAGCACAATACCTCCTGAACATGTAACATTACCATGATATTATGTTACCCAAAGAAAATTTATGAACAGAGTTACGCAGGTGAAACAATACCATTGATTACTGTATTTCTTCAAAGAACTCGCTGATAAAAATGTTTGGTAGCGTTTGAACCATCGTGGCTCGGAGAATCTCCATTTCATAATAACGTCTGATTGTGTAGAGATTAATTGTATCTATCTTTTTTGATGTGTCAAGTGTTGCAATCCCAACAATGACACCATCGACCTCAACAGCAATCTTCGTAGGTAATGCCAATTTTTTAGTGAGTTTGACCATGATATAGGGACGTGAGACAGCATCAAATTTTATCTTTGCGTTTTTAATGCTGTTGTGGTCAAATAGTGAATCTCCTAAATAAACTGCAGACGCTATATCGTCTTCGAGGTATCCAACTCTCTGAGCGTTTTCTTTGGTCTCCACTAGTGCGTAAGCATGCACAACGCCGTGTGCGAAGAGTGTTTCAATCTCTTCGATGTTGTGTTCATGAGTCAGTGATAATATAATGCCTCGATCGGTTTGTGTCAGATGGTACTCCACACCTATTCCATCTAACCGCCTTTTTATCTGTCCATAATAATCCGTGAAAACCGCGAGAGAATCAACCGTAAGAAGGTAATTTTTCCATTGAAAACGCGGGGGCTTAATGCGTTTTACCTTATTATAATGAGAAATATCTACCTGCAAAAAAAGAGAAGAATCAGGTAAACCAGCCCAAATCATACTCGGTAGAAAATTACGTTGAGAAATTTTTATCGTACCAACCATCTCTTTACGCTTATCAGGGGCGAGGAAAGGAATATTTGCTTTAAATCGATATAAAAATTCACCATCAGTGCTTATATATTCAAATTTGTCAAATGTCAAGAGACGCTCAATCTGGGTAAAAATATCAGATTGTTCACCGCGGGGTGCAACCTGCCACGAACCATTGTCTCGTGCATATTCTATGTCAGCCAATCCAATGTACTCGAATGGAAGTTCTGCATGTGCTGAGTACCAGACACCAGAGATATGTTCGCCCCTTCCTATCACACAATCTCCTCGTGCTTTGGTATATACGGACTTGGTCTTTAACACGTGGTGATACCTGAATGATCGCTGTTGTTCAAAATTCCTAATCCACTGATCAATGTCCTTTTCAGGATCTGGGATGTATTTAACAGCGGGAACACACTGCATGAACCATAAGGAGAATAGTACTGCCACTTTGTAACCAGGGCACTGTTTCATCACGATACCCATATCTAATTTTAATCTAAAAATAAAAAAAATCAAGGAAGAGATGAGGCTCAGTCTTGACTTTTTTAAAAATATATACATAATTATTATTCAATGACGAGGGAACAAGCATTAGCATTATTAAAAAATAAACTGAAAAATCAGAATCTTTTCAAGCACTGTCTGGCTACTGAGGCATGTTTAAAACAACTCGCTGAACACTTTAAAGAAGATAGCCATGTTTGGGGACTGGCTGGATTGCTCCATGACATCGATTACGAAGAAACCAATACCGATGCTACTCGACATGGTCTCGTCGGTGCAGATTTTTTGGAAAAAATGGGGTTGGACAGCTCCATTGTTCGAGCAATCAAGGTCCATTCTGGTCACCTTGCTCCTGAATCGAAATTGGATTGGGCGCTCTTTACCACTGACCCGCTCACCGGTTTGATTGTCGCAAGCGCACTCATGCATCCTGATAAGAAACTCACCTCGCTCGATACTGAGTTTGTTATCCGACGATATAAAGAGAAACGCTTTGCTGCTGGTGCAAATCGTGAACAGATTGCTCAGTGCAAAAATCTCGATTTGGAACTCAATGAGTTCATCGAAATTTGTCTGAAAGGCATGCAAACAATCTCTCAGGAACTTGGATTATGAAAAAGAGCTACACCTTTGAGAATATTATTATAAGTTTAAAGAGGTACTGGCAACAGCAGGGGTGTCTCCTTTACGAACCGTATAATTCTGAAGTAGGTGCAGGAACATTTAATCCAGCCACCTTCTTTCGGATCCTCGATGAAAAACCATGGAATGTATGCTATGTTGAAATCTCAAAGCGTCCGCGAGATGGTAGATATGCTGAAAACCCGATTCGGTTCCAACAATTCTATCAGCTCCAGGTAATTATGAAACCAGCAAAGGCAAAGATTCAACGGACTTATCTGGAGTCATTGGAATACATCGGCATTAAACTCAAAGAGCATGAAATTAAGTTTGTTGAAGGTGATTGGGATGCACCAACACTTGGTGCCTGGGGTCTTGGCTGGGAAGTGTGGCTCGATGGTCTTGAAATAACACAGTTTACGTACTTTCAGCAGGCTGGCGGCATTGACTTGAGTATTATCCCTGTAGAAATCACCTATGGTCTAGATAGGATTGCTATGGCAATACAGGACGTACCGTCAGTCCTCGATATGCAGTGGAATGAGGAGTTAACCTGGGGTGATGTATACCGTCAGAATGAAATCGAATTCTCAAAATATAACTTCGAGAGCGCCAACTCAGACCTCTTGAATAAACTCTTCAATGAGTATGAAAAAGAGGCAAAAAATCTCTTCAAAGAGGGTCTTGCCTATCCTGGCTATGATTTTACGATAAAATGTTCTCATGTATTTAACCTGCTCGATGCTCGCGGCGCGATTAGCATTTCTGAACGCGCAAAGATGATTGGTCGGGTAAGGGCACTCGCCAACCAGGCAGCAGCACTGTACATCAAACAAACATCCCTGTCAACCAAAAAAGGAAGTGAATCAGAATGATCGACTTTCTCCTTGAGGTTGGTTTTGAAGAATTTCCGCCATCATTGTTGAAAAAAACAGCACTCGATGTATCAACAAAGGTGGAGAATTCACTCAAAGATAAGCGGATATTCTACCGTTCAACAAGAACTATCTATACACCACGACGGTTCGGCATACTCGTGCTCGGACTCGATAGAAAGCAAAAACCACAAATAATTCAAATACAAGGTCCACCAAAAAAGATCGCTTATGATAAACACGGTAAACCAACCGAGAAGCTCGTGGGTTTCATGAAAGCACATAATCTCAAACGTGCACAAATCTCAGTGATACGTACAAAGAAAGGTGAGTACATATGCGGAAAACGAGAAGTCGCTGGAACCAGTACTGAGGAAATACTATACAATGAAATACCTCAGATTCTCACTGGTTCGGAGTTTCCAAAGACTATGGTGTGGGATGATAAGCGGGAACGATTTCCACGACCGATCCGCTGGCTCGTGGCCTTATTGGATAGAAAACCGCTTCGATTTGAATTTGCTGGTGTCAAGGCAGATCGGTATTCGATGCCAAACCAACACTTTTCATTTAAACCAATTCGGTTGGAAAAGCCGCGCGAATACCTCAATTTTTTGCGGCACGGCGGTGTTGTTGTCGATCCTAACGAACGAAGAAAACTGATCATAAAACGTATAAAACAAGCAGCGCAACAATCTAAAGCAAAACCAGTATATGATGAGGCGATGATTGATGAATTAAACTGTACGACTGAATACCCAGAAGCAGTAGCCGGAGAATTTAGTGAACAGTATTGTGCTTTACCTGAAGAAATTTTAATGGCTGTATTAAAATCACACGGTAATTTAATCTGGCTGAAGGGCACCAATAAATTCATCTGCGTTTTTAGCGCTAAGAAAAAGGCACTGCCCAATGTGAGGAAAGGCTACACGAGGGTCATCGAGGCTCGACTGTACGACGCGCTCTTCTACTATAAGAACGACCTTGAGCAAGGTCTCGAGCAGATGTTAGAACAAGCAAAAACGATGGTTTGGTTAAAGGATCTCGGTACGATCTATGATAAGGCAAAACGTTTGAGCCACCTTGTCGAGCAATTTAAGACAATTCCTGATTTGGATATGGCTGGGTTAAAACGTGCCGCACTCTTGTGCAAGGCTGATTTATTTTCACAAATGGTCAGAGACATGGAGTTCACATCTTTGCAGGGTATCACCGGTGCTTACTATGCAAAGGCAAAGAATGAACCCGATGCCGTAGTAATGGCAATAAAGGAACACTATCTTCCCAGATTTGTCGGCGATGAATTACCAAAGACAAAAGAAGGCGCAGTACTCTCAATGTGTGATAAAATTGACAACATTGTTGGCGGTTTTTTAAGTGGTCAACGTCCAACAAGTTCTTACGATCCACTCGGGTTAAGGAGAACTGGTTATGGTGTTATCAATCTGTTAGACGCTACTGATATACACATTTCCTTATTGCAATTACTAGGAAAGACTACAAATACTTTAAGAGGCGTTGCTAAAGACCCCTTTCCAAAGGATTTAGGCCCTGAATATTTGATTCACCAGAACTTCTTTCAAGAAAGATTTTCACGATATCTCCAAGATAAAGGATTTCGGTACGATGAAATAAACGCAGTACTGGCTAACTGGAAAAATAACGATGATGTT
>Ga0111226_1008_pt1 | contig 23927 bp, 22 predicted proteins | sample DeeMarSWOR152_54_FD_80390 | JGI IMG/M metagenome (GOLD analysis project Ga0111226, IMG submission 80390) | candidate division TA06 bacterium DG_78 | reverse complement strand
CAATCGTAAAGCAATCGTGCACTTCTAAAACACTCAAGTTTTCAGATTTGATAGCAGCACGTTCGTAAGCACGTTTTGCTGCAATCTCACATGTTGTTAATTTGGTGAAATCTGGTGGTGGTTTGGTGAGATCATCTTGAACCTGAGAATATGCAATTACCTCGACTGCATCTTTTTTATCGATGCCGATTTGTTCAAGACCTTGTTCTGAGACAAAGATTAAAGCTGATCCACCATCAGAAACTTTTGAACAGTCAAAGACATTTATGTGTTCGCAGAAGACTTTAGGATTTGGCTGTGTCATGCCAGTTGCAAACAAATCGGCATTCTTATTATGATATTCTTGTGCTTTTGGATTTTTGCGCGCGTTTTCGACGGCATTTACATACCATTGTGACATTCCTTTACGTATCTTTTCGTGACCAAATTTTTCAAAGCATGCACCGGCACGCTGGGAAAACTGATCAGGAAAGAAATAAGCATGTCCTTTTTTGCGTTCACCAGAAAACCAGCCTGCTGCAGCAAGGTAATCAGCACCATAAATCGCCTTAACGCTATTTTGAACCTCGACACCAATTGTGAGAACGACATCTGCAAGATCAGCAAGGATTGTTTTGATTGCATTGACTAATGCTAATCCACCAGAATCGCAGGCACCTTCAACACGTACACAGGGTTTATACCTAAATGTCTCATGAACCATAGGTAAGAAACCGCCAAGGTCACCTTGATAACAAAATCTTTCTGCGACGAAATTGCCTATCACACCTTCGTCAATATTTTCTGGGTTTTTAATCTGAGCAATCGAACCGAGACCAGCTTCTTTAATGTAGTATTCGATACCAGGACGTGGTTTTTTTGGATGGAACTCTTTGCGGCCTGTGCCGAGTGAGATTGTATTAAATCCTGCACAGGCATAAATCTTTTTTCTGAAAAATGGCATAATAACTCCTTTTTTCCTTATGGAAAAATAGATACAAACGGATTTGCGCAGATTTAAACGAATTTTTTATCCGTATGCATCCGCTAATATCTGTCTGAATCCGCATAAATCTTTCAAACGTAGTTATTGATCGGTCCGTACAGCCAATAAAATCCATTCAATAAAACTGCGTTGACATCATCTCCAGAGCGTGCAACACCATCACGCACCAAATTTTGCGCAATTTCTTTAGTCGTTTTAAGATAATTGAGACCGAGTTCAGCACCTAACGTATTCATATTTTTAAGGTGGTTAAAATGGTTTCCTATTATATCCTCTTTTTTGGGATGAGCGAGCAATGCCTTCCATGGTACAAATCCTTCAGGAAGCTGTCCGATTTTTGAATCCATTTTCTTTTTCCATTCATCGCTCATGATAAAATAATCTTTTTTTGTAATGTGATAGATACCAATAGGTCGGTTCTTCTCGTACTTGAGGAAGCCATCTCTTTGTGAACCATCAGCGTATTGTCCTCCGAGTATTACTCGTTTAGCCATTTTGTCGACGAGTGTACTTTTCAACATCGTATCTCCGAGATGAGTGCGCATCACTTTCAAGATACACTGAAAGACATCAATGCCAACATAGTCGATGAGTTGGAAAATACCCATGGGTCGTAACAGGAAATCTTGGGAGACTTTGTTTATGATGTAGATGGCACCGGGAAATCTATATTTACTCTTTAATCTCTCAACCTCATTGATTGCGTAGAGTCCATCACGCATAAAGTGACCATTACCGATAAATCCTGATACATCATTCGAAGGTACTAATTTTTTACGTAGGCGTTTACCTAACTCTTCGCCGATATTCTTCAATTCTTCGGTTGTCTTTTCTGCTGTTATTACTTCTACCAAACGTTGAACAACTGGTGGGTTGTAAAAGTGATATCCAATAATACGGCCATCCAGTCCTACTTTCTCATCGAGAAAGCCAATTGGAATACTCGACGTATTGGTGAGAAATAATGTTCCGTCGCTACACATTTTTTTTACTTTTTTAAGAATTTTGATCTTAACCTTCTCATTTTCAGTAATAGCCTCAAAAACAATGCGGGCACCTTTTACTGCAGACAAATCAGTCGTGAAATTTAATACTGCATAGGCATCATTCACGAAGGCATTTATAATTTCTGCATTTTCGACTAAATCTTTGCGATCCTTATAGATTTCTCTTAGAAATACAGTAGATTTTTCTGATGCCTTGAGCAATTGAGATCGCATATAGCTCCGAAGTCCATCCAATGCATTTTCGCTTATGTCAATACAGGTGAGTCTATACACTTTATTTTTATTTTCTGGCTTCAGTTTTAATTTTGCCATTTCCTGGGCTATAAGGACAGCAATACCGCTCCCCATTTTGCCCGCTGCTCCAATTACTGTAACATTCTGAAGTCTATCATCCAGGTTCATTAAACCTCCTTTTTTCAAGGAAAAAATTTATGCAAACAGATGAAAGCGGAGTCAGACGGATGTGGTATCTGTATGCATCTGCTCGAATCCGTCTCAATCTAAAACCCAATTTGGTTTACGTTTTTCAAGGAATGCTTTCATTCCTTCTTTTGCTTCATCAGTAGCAAACAATATACTGAAGGCCTCAGTTTCATACGAATTTGCCGTGGTGAGATTAGTGTCAATACCGCGGTTAATAACAGTCTTTGCAAGACGTACTGCGGTTGGTCCTACCTCAATAATCTTCTGAGCAACTGCTTTTGTTTCTTCAAGTAACGCCTCAGGCTTAGCTACACTATTTACGAGCCCGATTCGATATGCCTCATTGGCGTCGATTATACCTCCCGTAAAGATCAATTCTTTTGCCTTGCCTATTCCCACAATCCTTGCCAGACGTTGGGTACCAGCATGTCCTGGAATGAGTCCTAATTTTACTTCGGGTTGTCCAAATTTAGCCTTTTCAGAGGCAATACGGATATCACACGCCATAGCGAGTTCGCACCCAGAGCCAAGAGCATAGCCATTAATTGCAGCGATGACGGGTTTTTCCATATTTTCTATAAACGAGAGAACACGTTGGCCAATCTGACTGTATTCTCTCGCTTGGAGAGGATCCATCTCAATGAGCTTTGAAATATCTGACCCTGATACAAAAGACTTACCCTCTCCGGTTATAATAATTACCATAATATTTTTGTTTTCGTTGAACTCATGGATTGCTTTTTCTATTTCGAGTATAGTTTCTATATTGACTGCATTGAGAACATCCGGACGATTAATCTTTACCATTCCCATTTTTTCCATAAGTTCGACTATGATATTTTTATAAGCCATGCTACCTCCTTTTTCCATGGGCTGTGATGATGTAGGCAAAGAAATAGTTATGTCTCGTGCTTCGCTGGATTTTCTGTCCTACATTTCGGGCATTTATCGAGCTTTTCAGACATCATCTGCCCGCAACTTTTACAACTTATAAATTTCACTTGGCATGGTTTACAGAGATTGCCTTCTATCGGTTCATTACAGTATGGACAGTGATATTTATTTTTTTCTTCCATTTTTACTCCTTTTTTTCTCAAGATAATTTTCAATTGCCTTATGGAGTGCATCAGCGCCGAGATTCGAACAGTGCATTTTATTCGGCGGTAATCCACTGAGTTTATCGGCAACCATCTTATTAGTGATTTTTATTGCTTCTTCAAGCGTTTTTCCCTTTGCCATTTCACTCACCATGCTCGAAACTGCAATAGCTGCACCACATCCGAATGTCTTGAATTTAACATCTTTTATGCGGTTGTCTTCGACTTTAATATAAAAAGTCATCAAATCACCACACACCGGATTACCGACTTCACCAATACCATCAGCGTCTTTTATTTCGCCAACATTTCTTGGATGCATGAAGTGGTCCATAACTTTTTCGCTGTACATTTGTTACCTCCTTACTCGTTACATTTTTAATATGCAAACATTTATCATGGTTATGCTGTTAAAGACCAAAAGTTTTCCTTTTCTTTAAAATTTCTCTGAACTTTGATTTGAATCTTGGTTTTGTTTTTACAATCCAATTTATGTAATGATTTTGGATTTTTTGTGTTGTCCACCGGTGATTGTTTAGATCTTTAGCATGGAAAAAATATCCATCTTCCGCCACCTTGGCGGGTGTAAGACATACTGGACATCGATAATTGGTGCCCTCTATCCGCTCAAAGAGTGTAGAGAAGTCTATTGGACAGTGCTTTGATACGTGTGACTGGAAAGCCGTTCTTCTATAGTCTATTAACTTCTGGATAGATACTGGTAATTCTGCAGTACGATCTTCAAGTAAGACCTCGCCAGGACCCGCACCATAGACAATAAAGCTGTCAACAATATGACAACCGAATGATAGAAGGAATAGATTTATGAGCGGCAACTGGAATTGATGCCAATCATTGAGTGCTGCTACTCCTATACTCATTGCAGGTTTGCCATATGAATCTTTCAAATAGTCATATGCGGAGAGGAAGCGATCTAGTAACATTTTTAATTTACCAGGAACTGATAACACATATACCGGTGCAATCAATAGTAACCTATCTGCTTTTTGAATTGCATCGAGTAATTGGTATAAATCATCATTAATTTTACACTTTGTCTTCTCAAATACGCAGCTGAGGCATCCTCGGCACTGTTCAATATTATAATTTTTTAAGTAAACAACCTCGCTCGAGTCAGCACCACTTTCCTTCGCATATCTAGTAGCGAGACGTCCTAACAGATCGCAATTACCATTTCTCCTCTCTGAGGCCACAAATGAAATAAAATGCATACTCTTACGTTTCCAATTCAACTATTGGCTTAAGAACATCTACTTGATCGCCTTCATTAAAGTTTATTTTAGAAACGATACCGTCACACGGTGCGCGCAATTCATTTTGCATTTTCATCGCTTCAACAATTGCTAATGTTGTTCCTACTTTTACCTTATCTCCTATTGAGACAGATACTTTAACGAGTAATCCGGGCATGGGCGAGGCTACACTATTTCCTTTTAGCAATACAGCTTCTCTGGCACTTGTTGCCTTTTTCTTTTCTGATTCAAGAATGAAATAATTGCCATCAATTGATAAATATTTTCTATCATTATCTTCAGCAAAATATACATTTATTAACTTGTTGTCTAATTTGAACGAAAGAATATTTTTCTGAGCTGTAAAATCAATAATCTCATAAGATTTATCTTGATCGATCACTAATTTATAAAAATCCTCTTTTTTTTCTAATTTAATGGTGTGTAATTTGTCTTTATGAATAAATTTATATTCCATACCGTAGATTAAATCCTATGACTGAAGCGTTTCGAATTTTGAACATTTTGCCGAAAAATCCAAAATCTTCGATTTTGATAATTTTTCGAGCATCCACGAAAATCTAATCTCATTTTCATCTCGATGATTTTCGGGAGATATTGTTTCGTGCTTCGGATTTTTACTAGTGTTGGCATATCTCCCATTTCCCAAGTTCTTGCCAGGGACTCGTTTCGCTTTTTGTTTGTCCTGTGGGTTCACTACGTATGCTTTTTGTTTCTACATCACGTAATGCAGCAGCTATCAGGGCGATATTTATTTCTTTTTTTTGTCGCAATAAATCCATTTCATTATTATCGATGAAATGCGTATTATAATCACCATCAATAAATTTTTTTGTATACATAATGTGTTTCAAAAATTCTATATTATTCTTTATTCCTAAAATGACATAATTCTTTAAAGCATGGGACATACGCGATATTGCCATGTCTCTTGTTTCTGCCCAGACAATCAATTTTGATAAAATAGGATCATAATGTGGTGGGATATTACATCCTTGATATATACCTGAATCGACCCGTATACCTGGGCCACTCGGTTCGAGCAAAAATAGGATATGTCCTGGCGATGGCATAAAGTTATTTTCTGGATCCTCAGCATATATCCTTGATTCTATTGCGTGCCCACGTTGCTTTATTTGATCCTGTTTACAATTTATCTTTTCGCCTGAGGCAATCATAATCTGCCAACGAACCAAATCAGTACCAATTACCATCTCGGTTATCGGGTGTTCGACCTGAACACGGGCGTTCACTTCCAGAAAATAAAAATTCTTATCTGCATCGAGCAAGAATTCTACTGTTCCTGCATTAGTATATTCTGCTGCTGCGATTACCTGTTTTGCTGCTTCACCCATCTTATGGCGTAGATCTGCGTCTAGAATGGGGGAGGGGGTTTCTTCGATAATTTTTTGATGTCGACGTTGAATTGAACATTCACGCTCGTAGAGGTGAACCACATTACCGAAGGTGTCCCGTAAGACCTGAAATTCAATGTGTCGAGGTTTTTCAATATATTTTTCGAGATAAACAGTTTCATCTCCAAACGCACTCTTTGCTTCTCGCTGACCAACTGCAACACTCGCCTCGAGTTCTTTTTCGCTCTGTACGATTCTCATACCTTTGCCACCACCACCCATCGATGCTTTTACAATAACCGGGTAGCCCACCTGCTGTGCCATTTTCTTGAAACTCTGCATGGTGGTACTCGACGCTTCCATACCTGGAATAATTGGCACTCCGATATGTTTAACTGTATTACGTGATGCCACCTTATCACCAACAAGTGCCAACGCCTTGGAACTGGGGCCAATAAAAATTATGCCAGCATCTTCACAATCTTTTGCAAATTGAGAATTCTCAGCAAGGAAACCATAACCTGGATGAATCGCTTCTGCTTTCGTCTTTTTTGCGGCATTAATGATAGCACCCATATTAAGATAACTCGCCAGAGGCGTTGCTTCACCAATACATACAGCCTCATCTACGTAGCGAAGATGTAGCGATTCTTTATCTACTGTAGAATAGACACCAACTGTCGATATACCGAGTTCCCGGCAGGAGCGGGCAACACGGATAGCAATTTCGCCCCGATTAGCGATTAAGATTTTTTTGAAAAGCATAAAAATCTTATGATTCAGACAGATTGAAGCAGATTCATACGGATGTAAAAAGACAAATTCATACTGATTTAGTTCGCGCTAAGCGAATGTATTGTAATTTCGGAGCGCCAAAATTAACTAATAAGCCGACTTCATACGGGGATGCTTTTAACTGCGAAATTAATTGCTCGCGGAATACTTTAGGAAGTCTTTCAACTGCTTTCAACTCAACAATCACTTTATTATCAATTACCAGATCTAGTCGAAAACGACCTATTTTTTGCCATTATAATTAACTTCAAATTCTTTTTCAATCTCATACGGGATATTTTCTTTTTTGAACTCTATTTCTATGGCTCGTTGATAAATCTTTTCTGTAAATCCGCAACCAAGATTCTTATGAACCTTGTAAAATGTTCCAATAATCTTGTATGTTAGTTCTCTATGCAACAGCCTATTCGTTTGCATCCGCTATTATCCGTTTGAATCTTCCGACCACTTTGGTCGTCGCTTTTCTAAAAACGAATTCATTCCTTCCTGACCTTCATCCGATATCCGCAACTGTGCAATGACTTCAGCAGTATATTTTTTTGCCTCCTCCAATGACATTTCAGGTACTCTCCTCAATAGTTCTTTGCATTTTTTTATTGCCGCAGGACCGCTCGAAATCAACTGGGTAACTAATTCCTCGATAACCTTATCAATTTCTTCCAGAGGCACAACTTGATTTATAAGACCAGCAGCACATGCTTTATCTGCAGTCAATCTTTTGCCGGTCAAGAAAAATTCTCGACATCGACCTTCACCACACTTTTTGACAACATAAGGCGATATACAAGCTGGAATTAGTCCAAGTTTTACTTCGCTGAAGCTGAATTTTGCATTTGATGCCGCAATCGCAATGTCGCAAACTGCGACAAGACCAGTTCCACCACCAATTGCTGTTCCATTTACTCTGGCAATGGTAGGTTTTGATGAGGCATAGATTTTGTAGAGCATTTCGGCAAGGTCAAGGGATTCTTTTAGGTTTTCTTCGTAGGAATAATCCTTTACCCTCTTCATCCAGTTTAAATCAGCTCCTGCGCAGAATGATTTTCCTTCACCGGTCAGGACAACAACTCTAATATCTGAACGCTTCTCAATATCATCAAATACCGTACTCACTTCGTTAATCATTGTATCATTGAACGCATTATGAACTTCTGGACGGTTTAATGTCACGTGCGCAGTATTATTTTTGACTTCATAGATTAATGTTTTTGGTTTATCTTTTAACATATACTATATCCTTCTATTTTTTAATGTCAAAATTCAAATTAAAATGCCCAATGAATCCCGCTCATCTGTGATGGGCGTGGATGAAATCCAAATGACCAATGCCAAATTTGATATTTGAATTTTGATATTGATTTGACATTTGGACTTTGGTATTTGACATTAAGTTTCTTCTCCTTTCGTCTTTGTCTTTATCGGTTCGACCAAGAGTATCCATGCAGATTTATCTGCGCGCGAACGATGTCTCGTTCCTTTTTTGACAAGATAACCATCATTTTCTTTGAGTTCCACCGAGCCTTCGTCGGTGTCAATATATATCTTCCCCTTGAGGACTAGAAAAAATTCATCCTCATCTCGGTGGGTATGCCAGTGATATGCACCTTCAATCTTAGCAATTCTGAGGGCGGTCTCATTTATATAAGCAACATCCATAGGTTGCCATGGTTCCTTTGTTTTATTTATTAATTCCTTCAAACTTATCTTTGCCATTTTTTTCCTCCGGAAAAATTGATTCAAACAGATTTAAGCAGATTGACACGGATTTAGCTAAAGGTTCTATCTGATAACCATTATCTTTTGTGTATGTATCTTGCCACCATTCCACAGCATACAAAAATAGATCCCGGATGACACAAACGCACCTTTGTCGTCGTTTCTGTCCCACTCTATCTGGTGAATGCCTGGGTCGAGTTCAGAATCAATCAGGGTTTTGATATGCCGACCACATATATCATGAATGGCTAAGTTGACACGCCCGACCACTGCAGTGGGAATGTTGAAGAGGATAGTCGTGGTCAAATTAAAGGGGTTGGGATAATTCTGTAATAACAGAGGTTTTGGCAACTCAGTTGAAGAACCCTCAGCGACCGCTACATTTCCATTCTGGTCAGTTTTGATGAGGTAGACCTGGCTAGACCCGCTATAATTATAGGTTCCCGCGACGATGTAGCCCCTGTCTTGAGTCTGCTGGACAGACATGCCCCAATCGGCGCCCACCCCTCCATAGGTCCTGGTCCAGAGGGTATATCCAAGGGAATCAGTCTTTTTGAGGTAGACCTGGAAGCCGTCTTCGAAAGAATTGGTCCCTCCCGCGACGATGTAGCCCCCTTCCTGAGTCTGCTGAACGGAGAAACCATAATCCCCGCCCATCCCTCCGTAGGTCCTGGTCCAGAGGGAATCTCCAAGAGAATCAGTTTTGATGAGGTAGGCGTCGGAGCTGGTCGGCCAACAATATTTGAATCCCGCGACGATGTAACCCCCTTCCTGAGTCTGCTGGACAGAGTAACCACGATCATCACCCACCCAACCATAGGATCTGGTCCAGAGTGTATCCCCAAGGGAGTCGGTTTTGATGACGTAGACCTGCCACAACCAGCCGGAAGCGGTCCATCCCGCGACGACATAGCCCGTGTCCTGAGTCTGCTGGACAGAGTAACCTATGTCGTCGGCTAGTCCACCGTAGCTTTTCTCAAAAGTAATCTGGGCATGGGAATTTACGCGTAAAAAGATGATAGATACAATAAAAAGACATATACATTTTTTCATTAATACCTCTATCCTTTACACAAATGCCTAGATACCTAAAATTTTTAGAAATTTAGGTATCTATGTTTTTAGGCTTTTTTAAAAGTTACATTCTGAAAACACCAAAACGATGTTCAGATATTGGTGCATTGAGCGACATGGCGATACTGAGTCCCAGAATCTCACGTGTATCCAATGGGTCGATAATCCCATCATCCCATAATCGAGCAGTGGAATAATAGGCACTCGATTCATTCTCATATTTTGCCAGTATGGGCTTTCTTATTTCTTCAATCTCTTTCTTTGTAAGTTTTTTTCCTTCTTTTACTAATGCCTTCACTTTGATATCGGTTAAGACATTTGCTGCTTGTTCACCACCCATCACACATATTTTAGCTGTAGGCCACATCCATAAAAGTCTTGGGTCATAGGCACGTCCACACATTCCATAATTCCCAGCTCCATAAGAACCACCAATGATGACTGTAAATTTTGGAACCTGTGCATTTGCCACAGCATGTACTAATTTTGCACCATCTTTGGCAATGCCTTGGTGTTCATAGCGTTTGCCAACTATAAAGCCGGTGATATTCTGCAGGAAGATCAGCGGTATCTTTCGTACTGCACACATTGATACAAAGTGGGCACCCTTTTGTGAAGATTCAGAAAACAGGACTCCGTTATTTGCCAATATGCCAACTGGATAACCCATGATTCTGCAAAAGCCACATATAATAGTAGGACCGTAGAGTTCCTTAAATTCATGAAATTCACTACGATCAACGATACGCGCAATCACATCCCTCATATCGAATGATTTTTTTAGATCTTTTGGAATGATTCCATATAATTCTTTTGGATCGTATGCCGGTTCTTCAGGTTCAGCACGTCCGAGTGGATATTTTTGGCTTGAACCTAGATTTTCAATAATATTCCTTGTTATTTCAATCGCGTGTTCCTCATTCAATGCATAGTGGTCTGATACACCTGATATTCGGCAGTGAACATCAGCACCTCCGAGGTCTTCTTCAGTGACGACTTCGCCTGTTGCGGCTTTGACTAATGGAGGACCACCAATGTAGATGGTTCCCACACCCTTGACCTGAACAACTTCATCGCTCATGGCAGGTTGATACGCACCACCTGCAGTACAAAAGCCCATTACAACAGAGATCTGTGGAACATTGTGCGCCGACATCAGCGCCTGATTGTAAAAGATTCTACCGAAGTGAAATTTATCAGGAAAAGTTCCAACCTGGAGCGGTAAGAATATACCACCAGAATCAACGAGATATATACAGGGGAGCCGATTTTCCATGGCAATTTCTTGGGCACGAATATGTTTCTTTATTGTTTCGGGAATATAAGTTCCACCTTTGACTGTGGCATCATGGGCAATGATCATTACTTCTCTATTATGCACAACACCTATACCAGTGATAATCGCTGCGGATGGATGTTCATTTTTATACATATCCCAGGCAGCTAATGGACTTAGTTCTAAAAAAGGCGTGTCTGGATCAAGGAGTAATTCCAATCTTTCACGGACAAATAGTTTATTGCGCCCTTTATGTTTTTTATGCATGTAATCAGGGCCACCTTTTTTCACCTGTTCCAGACGTTTTTTTAGTGTCTTTACTGCTTCTGCCATTGCTGCCGTATTGTTTTTAAATTCCTGACTGTTTGTATTTATCTTTGATTCGATTTTATACATATTCTCCTCTAAACAGGTACTGCCTTGTACCCGTAGCAGATTATTCCTGTCTTGCCTTCTTCATACAATTTTCTGAAGACAAGTTTCACTTTTTTATCAATTGTCAGGTCTTCTGGTTTACAGTCTACAACCTGTGTTGTTATCCTCACCCCATCATCCAATTCGACAATGGCGACATTATAAGGGACTTCTGTTGCGAACTGTGTTGGTGCCACTCTGATTGTGGTAAAGGTTACAATTTTTCCATAGTCAGACAATTTTATTTTTTTGAAATCTTTGGAACCACAGTCAGAACAAACGAGTCTTGTTGGGAATGAAATTTTATTACATTTCTTGCATTTTGATGCTTCGAGGCGATACCGGTGAGGCATTTCTCTTGTATATCTTGGTGATGGCATTCATACCTCCTTTTTCCTTCGGAAAAATTGATGCAAACGGATTGATCTGGATTCAAACAGATAATGTATCCGTATGCATCTGCAATTATCCGGCTGAATCCGCTTCAATTTTTACGCTTTCGTAAAAATGTGTACTACGGATGATGCGCCTGAACCACCCATGTTCTGAGCCAATCCAATTCGTGCATTCTGTACCTGACGTTTTCCTGCATTTCCTCGTAACTGCTCAACGATCTCAACAGCCTGGGCAACACCGGTGGCACCTACTGGATGCCCTTTCGACTTCAATCCACCTGATGTATTGACCGGTATCTTACTGTCTAATGCTGTATTCCCTTTTTCAATAAAAGGCCCGCCTTTGCCTTTTTCTACAAAACCTAATTCTTCAGTGATACAGATTTCGGCAATGGTGAAGCAATCATGCACTTCTGCTAAATTGATATCTTTAGGGCTTACATTAGCCATTTTATAGGCTCTTTCCGCTGATACTTTTACTGCATTTAGTGTTGTGATGTCCTCACGGCAGTGTAATGCAAGCGCATCCGTAGCAGCTCCTGAACCAATTATTTTTATTATCGGCTTCTTTAGCTTTTTCGCCATATCCTCTGATGCCAGAATGACACATGCTGCACCATCAGAAACCGGTGAGCTATCCAGCACCGTTATTGGGTCTGCAACCATAGTAGCATTGATAACCTGTTCAATGGTAACCTCATTCTGAAATTGTGCGTTTGGGTTTAATGTACCATTATGATGATTTTTTACAGCTACACGTGCAAGCTGTGTGCGCGTCGTTCCATAACGATGCATGTGTGCCCGCGCAATCATTGCATAGAGACCTGGAAAGGTCACACCATGATATACCTCATACTCTTGGTCTGCTGCAGTAGCGAGTGCATATGTCACATCTGCTCCATCGGTCATTTTCTCAATACCGCCAGCCAGTACTATATCGCTGTTGCCCGAAGCAATATCAAAAAATCCTAAACGGATTGCCATACCGCCGGAACAGCATGCCGATTCAATACGCACTGCAGGAATAGGAGCAACCCCTAAATAATCAGCCATGAGTGCGCCAACATGCTCCTGGCCAACAAATAGACCCGATGTCATTGTACCGACATACATTGAATCGATATGGTCAACTCCTGCATCATCGATGGATTTGAGTGCTGCCTCAACATAGATATCTCTTAAGGACTTTGCCCAAAGTTCTCCGAATTTCGTCATTCCACAACCAATGACACAAACGTTTTTCATATTCGCCTCCTATTCTGCCATGATGATTTTCCCACGGAATTTTGCGTATTCTCCGTATGTGAGATAGATACGATTATTCTCGAGCATGTTTTTCACCTTTTCTGCTTTGTTTCTAACTTTATTGATTCTTTCTGTCACTTTAAATATAAAGGCATCGCTGCCTGCACCAGAACCGAATGATACTAACATTATCAAATCTCCAGGTTTGGCAATATCGAGTGTTGCAGAAAAACCGGTCGGCGATGACCCCGAATATGTATTCCCCATGAGTGGCACAATCCATCCTGGTTCAATTTGTTCTTTTGTAAAGCCTAGTTTTTTACCGACGGTGAGAGGAAATTTTCCATTAGGCATGTGAAAAACAGCATAGGCAAAATCTGATGCCTTATAGCCGCTCTTCTCAAGGATTGCTTTGCCAGCAGCGAGGATATGTTTAAAATATGCTGGGACTCCAGTGAATCTGCCACCATGTAGAGGATAAAAGGCACCTTCTCGGCGCCAAAAGTCAGGTGTATCTGTGGTATAGGAGCTCGTTTCGAGGAGTTCTGCGACAACGTTCTCTTTGCCAAAAATAAAGGCTGAGCCACCAGCAGAAGCTGAAAATTCTAAGGCATCACCTGGCGCACCTTGCGATGTGTCCGCTCCTATTCCCATCGCGTATTTTACCAAACCTGCCTTTACCAAGCTGTAGCAGACGAACATTGCCTCAGTTCCTGCCTTACAGGCAAATTCATAGTCCGCAATGTGTACATCAGGGACAACACCAAGTGCTTCAGCTACAACTGTGCCTGATGGTTTAACAGCATAGGGATGTGATTCTGAACCAATATAGAGAGCTCCGATCTCTTGGGGATCAATACCAGCCCGTTTCACAGCATTTTTTGCTGCTTCCACTGATATGGTAATTGTGTCTTCATCTATACTCGGAACGGTCTTTTCTATGAGTAGCAGTCCTCTTTTAACCGTTTCAGGATCTCTACCCCATTGATGTGCAATTTCCTCAACCTTTATTCTATATCGTGGCAGATAAGAACCATAGCCAACAATTCCGACCATGTCACCCCCTTTTTAAAGGAAATTCGAAATACTAATATCCGCCTCGTGTTTCTCTCGACGTCGAGTCTTCCCTCGATGCTGCATCTTGGGACGAAGCGCGAGACGAGATGGAACACTCGGCGTGAGACAGAAATCCGAAACAATATCGAATATCAAAATTCAAATTTTTCAAACAAAGTTTTAGAATTTTGGTCATTTGGATTTAGGATTTGTTTAGAGTTTCGTATTTCGTGCTTCGGATTTATATCTTTGATAGTGCTTGTTCTAAGTCTTTAATAAGGTCTTTGGCATTTTCAAGGCCAACTGATATTCTAATAAATCCAGGTGCTATACCACACTCACGCAATTCTTCATCACTATATGTAGAGTGGGTCATGGATGCTGGATGTTCAATCAAAGTATCAACATCACCTAGACTCACGGCGAGTATGCACAACTTGACCGAGTTCATGATTACTTTTCCTGCCTCTTTCCCACCCTTAACATCAAATGCAAGCATACCACCAAAATGACTCATCTGTTTTTTTGCTATTTCATGTCCTGGATGTGATGGTAATCCAGGATAATATACGCGCTCGACCTTATTATGTTTAGAAAGATATTTCGCGATTTCCATTGCGTTTGCACAATGTTTTTCAACTCGAACTGCCAGTGTCTTTAATCCTCTCAAAATAAGCCAGGCATTGAAGGGTGAATTTGATGCGCCGATTTCTTTGGCGTCTTCCCATAGGTTTTTAATAAATTCTTTCTTTCCCACAACCACACCACCAATTATGTCGCCATGGCCTCCCAAGTATTTTGTCGCCGAATGAACAACGATATCCGAGCCAAATTCAGCTGGTCTTTGTAAATATGGCGTGGCAAAAGTATTATCAACACAAAGTGGTAAATTATTTTTATGGACAACCTCAGCACATTTTGCTATGTCAATAATTTTTAGAGTGGGATTTGCTGGTGTTTCAGTAAATACCAACCGAGTATTTTTTTTGATTGATGATGTCAATTGGTCAATATCTGTAGTATCAATAAAAGTTACTTCGATACCAAGCCGAGGAAGGATGTTCTTGAACAATGCAAAGGTGCCACCATAAATTGTGTTATCAGAAATAACATGTTCGCCAGATTTCACAAGTGTTACTACTACGTTAAAGATAGCAGCGAGACCGGAGGAAAAAATTAACCCTGCCTCTGTAGACTCCAACAATGCAATCTTGTTTGCCAAAAGGTCTATAGTCGGATTACTGAGTCGTGTGTATATGTAACCTTCTTCTTTGCCCATGAAAAGACGTGCACCATGATCAGCATCGCGAAAGGCAAATGTTGAGGTTTGATAAATCGGAGGCGATACTGCACCATGTAATTTGTCTGGATGCTGTCCACCGTGCACGATATTGGTTTCAATATGCATTATTCCTCCTTACATATGAAGTTTATCTTTCACATAATTCAATTAAAACACCACCCATATCCTTTGGATGGATAAAGGCAATTTTTTCTGCATAGGCCCCTTTTCTAGGAACCTCGTCAATTAATTTTATTCCATTTTTCTTCATATTTGAAAGTATAGCTTCGATGTCTTCAACTTCAAAACAGAGATGGTGCAGGCCCTCACCTCTTTTTTCGATAAATTTATGTACATTGCTGTGGGTGTCTGTCGGTTCTATTAATTCAATGTGTATGTCACCCATCTCCAAGACAGCAATTCTAACTTTCTGGTCTGGTACTTCTTGTATGATGTGACGTTTTAGACCGAGGATGTCACGCCATATTTTCAACTTGTCTTCAATACTTTTTACGGCAATACCGATGTGTTCTAATTTCATAAGTAAAAATTGTTAAATGTTATTTGTCATTGTGGTTCGTTTCCTCAAAATTGGTTATGGTCACGGTCACGATACCCGTTTCGGTTAAAGGTTATGGTTACGATATTTAAGAACCGTTACCTCTTGACGATACGGGTTTCCGTCTCGTCCTGAGGCTCCATCTCGTGTGTCGAACTCGATGTGAGACAGACGCCGAGGGGGTTACCCTGACCCATAAACACACAATAATTAAACATACAATCAGCCACGTCCTTTAACATAAAACTATGAACTAAAGTAGCTTTCTCTTCTTCGCTCCTTCTTCGAGCATTAAGCGAAAATCAGGGTGGGCGATGTTGATGAGTGCTTCGGCACGTTGGCGTAAATTCTTGCCGTGGAGATAGGCAATTCCATATTCGGTTACCACATAATGTACATCTGCTCGACTTGTAACAACACCAGCACCCAACTGTAGTGTAGGACCAATTTTAGAAATCGCTCCTCCTTTTGTAGTTGAGGGAAGTGCAATGATTGGTTTCCCACCTTTGGACTGTGCTGCACCACGAATAAAGTCGACCTGACCTCCAAACCCCGAGTATATTTTGGTCCCAATAGAATCAGAGGATACCTGACCGGTTAAGTCAACTTCAATCGCAGAATTGATCGCAACCATTTTTTCATTTTGACCAATAATATAGGGATGGTTGGTGTAATCTGTAGGGTGGGTTTCAAAAATGGGGTTGTTATCAATAGCTTCATATAACTTATTTGTACCGAGATAAAATGTTGCAATAATCTTGCCAGCATGTAACGTTTTTTCGCTTCCAGTTATGACACCTGCTTCGATTGCCTCAATTATGCTATCTGAAACCATCTCAGTATGGATGCCGAGATTTTTTTTATCGAACATTGCTTTTAATGCTGCATTTGGAATACCACCGATGCCGAGTTGAAGTGTTGATCCATCTTCTACTAAAGAAGCAATATACGAACCAATTTTCTGTTCAACATCAGTAAATGGAATAGGACGAAGTTCTGGAAGATCCTCAGATATCTCAGCAATCTTAGATACACGAGAAACATGGATGAAAGAATCGCCCAAGGTCCGTGGCATTTTATCATTGACTTGTGCAACCACGATCTTTGCTGTTTCAGCAGCAGCCTTTGATGCGAGACACTCGACTCCATAACTCATAAAACCATGTTCATCAGGAGGTGATAAATGCATAAATGCAACATCAATCGGTAACAATCCGCTTTGGAAGAGACTGGGTATTTCATAGAGAAAGACAGGGATATAATCAGCCTTACCTTCGTTCACTGCTGTACGGTCTGCTGGTCCCACAAACAATGAATTGTGCCTAAAATGACCTTCCATACCGGGTTTTGATAGCGGGTCATCACCAAATAACAAAACATGCACTATTTCAACATTGTGCAGTTCATCTTTACGCAGAGCAAGCGATTCCATGAGCCGGAATGGTGTTGCAGCATTACCACTTACATAAACACGGTCATTACTTTTGACAACCGACACGGCTTCTTCGATAGAACCCTTCTTTTTTTTGTAGTCATCAAACCAACTCATGGCAGATACTCCTTTCGGACGGAGCCTTTTTCTGCGTAGATCCCTCTCTGGAGGTCTTCATTTTCACGGAGTGCTTGCTCAAAACCGTGTTCTGCAATAGTTCTTAAATAAGGGAAAGCACTCGACGTTATTGTATGGGTTGCTGTTCGAGCCACAAGTGTCGTGGCATTGGGCATGCAGAAATGTATTACGTCATGTTCACGGTATATGAATTTTCCACTTGGTGTTATTTTTGAAGTTTCAATACACCCACCTTGATCAATTGAAAAGTCAATAATCACTGCGCCTTTCCGCATAGTCTTCACCATTTCTTTTGATACTAATATAGGAGAACGTTTGCCCGGCAACAATACTGCACCAATGACAACATCTGCAAATTTTACTAACTTTTCTATGTTATGTTTTGTAGCGAACATCGTTGTTACTCTCATGCCTGCAGTGCTTCTGGCAAGTTCGTCGAGACAATCACGGTCGATGTCAAGTGCATATACATTTGCTCCGATACCAGCAAACGCCTGTGCAGCGTTATTCCCTAATGTTCCTGCACCAAGAATAACAACCTCTGCTGGTGGAATTCCAGCAATACCACTGAGTAAAATACCTCGACCACCACCCGGAGATTCTAATAAACGAGCGGCTAATTGTACAGAAAGTTTACCAGCCATTTCACTCATCGGTATTACAATGGGAAGTCTACCATCACTCTTTTGCACAATTTCATACCCTATCAAAGTAATTTTTTTGTCCTCTACTAATTTAATGAATTCTTTACGCGCTGTTATCAAATGAATAAACCCCATGATTACTTGATTCTCTGTGATAAAGGCGTATTCTTCCTGTTGTGGTCGACGCACCTTTAAAACGACATCTGCTCTTCGGTATGCCTCTTCTTTTGAATAGACAATTGTAGCACCTGCCTTCTCGTAGTCAACATCAGAAAATCCTGCGCCTTTACCAGCGTTAGTTTCTACATAAACCTTTGCACCGTATAATGACAATTCATATACACCCATCGGCGATAAACCGACCCTGAACTCAGGGATATCTTTAAATGGCGCCAGTTCTCTTGGAACACCAAAAATCATTTAACCTCCTTTTTTCTTCGAAAAAATAGATTCATACGGATTAATGCAGATTCATACAGATAAAAATATCCGTTTGCATCAGCTGTCATCTGTTTGAATCTAAAAGAGAGATTTCTCCTTATACTCTCCGTAAACTTTTCTTAAAATATCTGATATTTCTCCTACTGTAGCATATTCTTTTACGCAATTGAGTATTGGTTCCATTACGTTGCAATTTTGAATCGCAGCATCTCGTAAATTATTTAGTGCACTGTTAACATTTTTGTTATTCCTTTTCGCCTTAATTTTTTTTATTCTGTCTATTTGTATCTTTACTACTTTCGGCTCAACCTTGAGGATTGCACGTGTGGTTAGTACTTTCTCGGTGACGAAGGAATTAACACCAATGACAGAAATCTCATTGTTCTCTATAGCTTTTTGATATGTGTAGGCACTCTGATGAATCTGTTTTTGAAAATATCCGTTCTCGATTGCCTGTAATGCACCGCCCATTGTCTCGATTTCGTCAAGATATGTATTTATTTCTTTTTCTAATTTATTTGTCGTGTGTTCAATAAAATAAGAACCACCTAGTGGATCTATCACTTCCGGAATTCTACTTTCATAAGCAATAATCTGTTGCGTGCGTAGTGCCAATTTAACTGCATCTTCGGTTGGTAAAGAAAGTGCTTCATCACGAGAATTGGTATGGAGACTCTGTGTTCCGCCGAGAACTGCAGCGAGTGCTTGAAGCGCGACCCTAATGGCATTATTTTCAGGTTCTTGGGCAGTGAGTGTTGAACCACCTGTCTGCGTATGGAATCTCAACATCCACGATTTTGGATTTTTCGCGTGGAACTTCTCTTTCATGATTTTTGCCCATATCCGTCTCGCTGCTCGAAATTTTGCAATTTCCTCAAAGAAGTTATTATGGGCATTAAAGAAGAAAGAAAGCCGAGGAGCAAATTCATCAATATCAAGTTTTCCTTGTTCAATAACTGCGTTTACATAGGCAATACCATTTGCCAGAGTAAAAGCAACTTCTTGGGCTGCTGTTGCACCTGCCTCTCTGACGTGATAGCCAGAGATAGATATTGTATTCCACGTGGGCAGAGATGTGCTACAATACGATATAATATCGACGGTGAGCTTCATGGATGCTGCTGGTGGATAAATGTAGGCACCCCTGGCAATATACTCTTTGAGTATATCATTTTGAATCGTGCCCTGAAGAACTGATAGTACAACTCCCTGCTTCTCTGCAATTGCAATATACATTGCTAATAAAATTGCCGCAGTTGCGTTGATTGTCATTGACGTACTCACCTTGTCGAGTGGTATTCCATCGAAGAGTGTTTCCATGTCTTGCAGGGTATCAATAGCTACTCCAGTTTTACCGACTTCACCATCGGAGATTGGGTTATCTGAGTCATATCCCATCTGTGTAGGTAAATCAAATGCTACTGAGAGCCCAGTCTGGCCCTGCTTGAGAAGGTACTTATACCGCTTGTTCGATTCCTCGGCTGTAGCGTAACCTGAGTACTGACGTATTGTCCAGAGGCGGCCTGTATACATTGTTGAATAGACACCTCGAGTAAATGGATATTCACCAGGATCACCGAGGTTTCGTTTGTAATCAAAATCTTTTAAATCATCAGGAGAAAATAACATATCCTTAGTAAATCCTAAATTCTTCCAAAAATCTTCTTTCTACAAGATGCATACGCATCGATGAAATGAGATAAGATTTTCACCAAAGGTACCGTAGGCGAGGATACTTGAAAATTGAACAAAATTGAAAATTTTGAAATTTTCGGCAGAATATCCGCCTCGTGTCTCTCTCGACGTCGAGTCTTCCCTCGATGCTGAGTCTCGGGACGAAGCGCGAGACGAGACGGAATGCTCGGCGTGAGACAGAAATCCGAAACAATATTAAAATTCAAATATCTAAATTCCAAAATATCTGTTTGAGAAATTTGAATTTTATTCATTAGGATTTGTTTAGAATTTCGTGCTTAGAATTTTCATTCCATTACGAGCAGTGTTTCTCTACTATTAACTGTCTGTCCTTTTTTCACGAGAATTTTCTTAATTACGCCGTCTCTCGGTGCCTTTATTTCATTCTGCATCTTCATCGCTTCAACAATAATGAGTCCCTGTCCAGAGATAATCTTGTCATTTTCTTTTACTTCTATATCAATGACTAAGCCAGGCATTGGTACAGTAATTACAATTTCTTTTTTATGGTTCGCTTCTGGACTTGCTTTTATGAGTTTGTGAATTTGTTCATCATAGATTTCAGCAGTATACTCCTCTTCATTTACGGAAATTTGATTATCGGTATTAAAAACAATGTTGTAAAGTTTTTTGTTGACGATTAGTGTAAATCGAGCACTGTGATATCCTGCAATGACTTCCGCAGGTAATTCTTGGTTATTGAGGAGTATGTTAAAACGATCACCTTCTCTTGCAATATCGATTCTGAATTCTTTATTATCGATTTTAACAATATATGCCATGCTACATTCTCCTCATCATCGCCTGTGACCCCGTTAGATAAACAGGAGCTCGTCTTTTATGTGAAGACAGAATGAGTTTAATAAAAAGTTAAGCTTATTCACTATGCCAACGTTTATATCTAACAGGACGAGCAGCTAATTTCCACTGACTGATTCGTGTTTGCTTTTTCGTCTGTGCTGTCGTCACATACTGCTCCCTTAAGATTTTACCGATTGCTACTGCGATCGCCGCAACCTCGTAGTGTTGTTTTTTGTATTGAATTTTTCCGAGCACTTTGTCAATAAATGTAGTATCATAGTCACCGGCAATAAATCTTTCATGTCCCATCACGATTAAATGGAAAGGAATAGACGTCTTAATGCCACGTATAACAGTTTCACTCAATGCCCGTTTCATTCGTGTGATTGCTTTCTGCCTCGTTGGTGCCCAGACAAGAAGTTTTGCTATCAAGGGGTCATAGTAGATAGGGACTTCAAATCCTTCACATACTCCACTTTCTACTCTCACTCCTGGGCCGCCTGGTTCGATCAATTCGGTGATTCGACCGGTCGAAGGTGCAAAATCATTCTCTGGGTCTTCGGCTGATAATCGGCATTCTATTGCTGCACCATTAATTTTAACGACTTCTTGATTAAGAGACAATTTCTCGCCCGAGGCAATATGGACTTGTTCTTTGACAATATCTATACCTGTGATCAATTCGGTAACAGGATGTTCGACCTGTAATCGAGTATTCATTTCTAGAAAATAGAAATTTTTATTTTTATCAACCATGAATTCAACAGTTCCAGCATTTGTATATTTTGAAGCCTTTACAGCTTTTACTGCTGCTTCACCCATCTTTTTACGCAACTCATCGGTCATTATTGCTGAAGGAGCTTCCTCAATCATTTTTTGATGTCGACGTTGTATCGAACATTCCCTTTCACACAGATGAACTACATTACCATGATTATCCGCGAGAATCTGAAATTCGATATGTCTTGGTGCTTCTAAAAACTTTTCGATAAATATTGTTGGATTGCCAAATGCAGAACTTGCTTCACCTATTGCTTGCTTCATTGAACCGACGAGTTCTTCCTTCTTCTTCACTACACGCATGCCTTTTCCACCACCACCACCTGCTGCCTTTATTAAAACTGGGAAACCAATTTCTTCGGCAATTTTCATTGCTTCTTTATCTTTTTCTATGGCTCCTTCACTGCCTGGAATGACTGGGATTCCTGCCTTCGTCATTGTCTTTTTAGAGGCAATCTTATCACCGAGTAATTCAATTGCCTTTGAATTTGGTCCAATGAATACTATATTATTTGTCTCACATGCCTTAGCAAATTCTGTATTTTCCGCTAAAAATCCATAGCCAGGATGGATTGCCTCGGCGTTCGATTTTTTAGCAATTTCGATTATTTTTTCAATTCTTAAATAACTTTCTGTAGCTGGTGCAGGTCCTACATGATAGATCTCATCTGCATAACGGGTGTGTAAGGCAGTCTTGTCAGCATCAGAATAAATGGTGACGGTAGGGATACCCATTTCCCTACATGCCCTTAGCACACGTACGGCAATTTCACCTCGATTTGCAACCAATATTTTTTTAAACATTTTTTGCTCCGCAAAAATTGATGCAAACGGATGTTAGTAGATTCATACTGACATTTTTGTACAAGTTATTGTTTCTTTTAAGCAAGAGACAATCTGAGTGTATATGTTTTGTATTTTGATCATTCGTATTTGTTTAGAGTTTCCGTCTCGTCTCGCGCTTCGTCCCGAGACTCAGCATCGAGGGAAGACTCGACGTCGAGAGAGAATTTCGTGCTTCGAATTTGCTATAACGGTATATTCCCATGTTTTTTTGGCGGATTTATATCTCGTTTGTTTTCAATAATTTCAAGTGCCTCAATGATTCGCGGTCGTGTTTCAGATGGTTTTATAATGGCATCTACGTAGCCCTTGCTTGCTGTGACATATGGATTGGCGAATTTTTCCGTATATCCATCAATCAATTTTTTTTCTAACACCTTGGGGTCTTTTGCCTCTTTGAGTTCTTTACGATAGAGTATCTTGACAGCACCATCAGGGCCCATGACTGCAATTTCAGCACTGGGCCATGCAAAATTGACGTCGGCACGCGTATGTTTCGAACTCATGACACAATACGCACCACCGTATGCCTTACGTGTAATCACAGTAATCCTCGGTACAGTCGCCTCACAGAATGCATAGAGGAGTTTTGCTCCGTTCTTTATTACACCACCCCATTCTTGAGCAGTACCGGGAAGAAAACCCGGAACATCGACAAAGGTGACAATAGGAAGGTTGAAACAGTCGCAGAAACGCACGAATCGTGCGCCCTTCATGCCTGAATTATTTCCTAAAACACCAGCGAGAACGGCAGGTTGGTTTGCAACAATACCGACCGACCTTCCATTTAGCCGTGCAAATCCAACAATTAAATTAGAAGCATAATACTTATGGACCTCTACAAATTCACCATTGTCAACTACTTTTTTTATTACCTCAAGCATATCATACGGCTTATTTGGGCTTTCTGGAATAATCGTGTCTAATTCCCTGTCCATACGATTGCTATTATCAGTTGGTTCAACAGGAGGTGGATCTTCCAGATTATTTTGAGGCATATATGATAGTAAGTTTTTTATAAGATCAATACATTCGAGTTCTGAATCGACAGCAAAGTGCGCGACACCAGATTTCTCGTTGTGAACCAGTGCACCACCGAGGTCTTCATAGGTAACATCCTCATGGGTTGCTGCTTTAACAACATCTGGACCTGTCAAAAACATATAGGAACCTTTTGTCATAATGATGAAGTCGGTCATT
>Ga0111226_1007_pt1 | contig 23972 bp, 24 predicted proteins | sample DeeMarSWOR152_54_FD_80390 | JGI IMG/M metagenome (GOLD analysis project Ga0111226, IMG submission 80390) | candidate division TA06 bacterium DG_78 | reverse complement strand
ATTGTCTTAATTTTGCTCATTTTTCTCATTGCAAATTTCGCCTATCGTATTGATTGGAGAGAAACAGAGTACGCATTGATCGGAGAGTTACTGTATTTTCCCTCAGGCATTGCACTCAAGGCACTCTCCATGGGATTCTATGCACCATTAGCAGACGTCGTGTGGTTACGCTTTGTCCAGTATTACGGAGAACATCGGCTCACTGACCAAAAATTTGAACTGATGTACCATATTCTCGACATACTGACAACGCTTGACCCGTATTTCAGTCATGCCTACACCTTAGGGAGCCTCATGCTTACCCATGATGCACAGCGGCCAGACCAGGCAAAAAAATTATTGAAAAAGGCGATGATTACCAATCCTGATGATTGGGTGTACCCTTTCTTCTATGCTTTTATTCACTATGTATTTTTGAGAGATTACCTTTCTGCAGAATACTATTTCAAGTTATCCGCTTTAAAACCAGATGCCCCAACATGGCCCAAACGGTGGGCAGCGTTTGTTGCTTATAAAAAAGTCGGTGATTTAGAAACTGGACTCGCCTTGTGGGTAGACCTCTATAATCATTCTGAAAGCCCTGAAGAACGAGCAATTGCTGAATTGTATATCAAAGATATCACCATGGAATTACATATCCAGTTTTTGAATGAAAAGGTGAGAGAATTTACTGAAAAAATTGGTCATGTGCCCCATCAATTACGTGAGTTAATTATCTATAATATCATACATGAACTTCCTGAAGAACCACATGGCGAACACTATTATCTTAAAGATGGTACGGTGTATTCAACGTACAAGTGGTCGTGGGAGACATGGCGGGACGCGAGACAGCGGAGATGAGAAAATTAGAAGACGGGAAGTTACGAGGTTAAGAAGTTAGGGAAAATATAACGCAGAGAACGCAGAATATTCGCGGAGCACGCTGAGGAGAAGATAAGAAGTTGGGAAACTCAGAAGATATGAAGTTAAGAAAAAAATGAAACGCAGAGAACGCGGAAAATCCGCGAAATTCGCAGATTAGTAAATCAGAAACAATGAGGCTTAGAAATTACGAAGATGTGAAGTTTGGAAGTTATGTGGGTTAGAAATTTTTGAGTATTAAGGTAAGGTTTTGACCATTTGCTGGCTCGGAATCACCGCCATGGATTGCATAACGTTGAGCATCCATGGCTCCTGCAACAGTACCGTCATTACAGTATTCAATTTCACCTGGATTATGGTCAAGGTTTGTCGGGATTGCAGGATTTGCTTGACCTAAAGACCATGTTATGACAGTTGGTGCTGAAGTGAATGGATTCAGGGGCCACTGAGAAGCAGCACCACCTGGTTTCATGTCTTCCAAGGTTTCACCGGTCATGAACGTTGCAGAGGTGTTATCAGTCGGATACAAACCATCAGTCAACACAGCAAAATCTTCAACGATCATTTGGAGCTGATGCATGTTTTGTTTTAAACTTCCTTCTTTTGAACGCTGCTGCATATTGATAAAGTTTGGCACTGCAATTGCAGCGAGAATACCAATAATGACCACCACGACCATCAGTTCAATGAGGGTAAATCCAGATTTATTTAGGGTGGTCAATCTATTCATGATGTCTATTCTCCATGAGAGAAAATGGTGGTGCCTTGTAGTACAAGTACCCAAGTCACCACCATTAAAATCTCTTCTGTCGTATTAGTAATTAGCAAGTATAAGAGAAAGATTAGCCAGTCCAGTTGCTCCACCACCGTGGATTGCGTATCTCTGTCCATCAGCAAGAGCAGCACCTGTTGCATCGCTACCATACGAATATACACCTGCAGCTAAAACTCCTGGTCCTGCAGGGAGTTTGGGATCAGCAGCAAGAAATTCCGTAGCTACAGTTGCCAAACCAGTAAATGGATTGACACAATGGACCTGACCTGGCAAGAGTTGAACGATTGTTTCACCAGTCTCTCCTGTGACAGCAGTAAAGCCACCTGCATACGCACCAGAATTAAGCGTTGCAAAATCCTCAACTGCGAGTTGTACTGTATGCATATTATTCTTCACAGAGCCTTCTTTTGCTCTCTGTTGCATTCTCATGAAGTTCGGAATAGCGATTGCGGCTAAGATACCAATAATCACTACCACGACCATCAGTTCGATAAGGGTGAATCCCTTTCTCTTCATTGTTTCCTCCTTAATAGAGATTGGTTAATGATTTCATTAACCATGGTACAAATAACTAAAAGAATGTGCCCTTGAACATTGAATGGTTACAAGGTAACCCTTTAGAATCTTGAGGCTTTGAGGCACAACCAACGCACGCATAAGCATTGTAAGTGAATGTCTGATTCATAAAGCCTTTCTGGTATTAAAGTTTAAATGGAACTTTCAAAGAACAATTACTGGCTATTTATAAAGCAATATCTATGCCAGAAATTTCGAAAAAATATTTCGAAATTTCGAATGTTTTTTAGTAGGGTATTGTCTCATCATGAAAAACCGTCTCATTTTGATACATATTTAAGTCTCGACGTTTTACGCAGAGACCGCTGAATACTCGCAGAATCCGCTGAGATTTGCGTCCTATTTTTTCTTCGGCGCTCTCTGCGCCTTCTTTTTCTGCGGTCTCTGCGGATACTCTGCGCTCTCAGCGTTTCTTCTTCAGTGGTTTCCGCGTTTTCATTTTTCTATACAGTGTTGCCCGACCCACACCGAGTATTTTTGCTGCTTTACTTATATTTCCACCACATTCTTGTAGTACCCGTTTAATCTCAACTTCTTGGAGTTCATTGAGGCTCTTACTTTTTACCACCTCTAAACCGAGATGTTCAGGTTTTATGTAATAGGAATCACTGAGGACTGCGGAGCGTTCAACAACATGCCTTAGTTCTCGAATATTTCCAGGCCATTTGTAGTTCTTTAACGCCTCACTTGTCGTTCTTAATAATTTTTTCTCGCCCAGCGCCTCTCTCTCACATATTGCTCTCAAGAAATGGTCAGCAAGGACTGGTATATCATCTTTTCGCTGACGTAATGGCGGTAACATAAGCGGAATTACATTGAGACGGTAAAAAAGGTCTTCTCGAAACTTGCCTTTTTTCACTTCTTCCATGAGGTCTTTATTCGTTGCAGCAATTAAGCGTACATCAAGTTTGATAGATTTTGTTGAACCCAAGGGAACAATTTCTTTCTGTTCTAAAAAACGTAAGAGCTTCATCTGAATCGATGATGGTGCATCTCCTATCTCATCGAGAAAAAAACTTCCCTTATCAGCTGCTTTAAAGAGACCATCCTTGTCTGTTGAGGCACCAGTAAACGCACCTTTTTTATATCCAAAGAGCTCGCTCTCGAGCAATGTCTCAGGAAGTGCTGCACAGGAAAGAGTTACAAAATTATTATTTAATCGCTTGGAGCGGTTATGTATTTCTCGTGCGATTAACTCTTTCCCTGTTCCTGACTCGCCTAAGATGAGTACGGTCGTGTCAGTGGCTGCAATTTTATTAATCATATCTAAAACATCATGTATCTGCTTACTAGAGCCGATGATTGTGTTGAATGGTGTCCGAGGTTTACTCAGATTCGTCTTAATACGGTCGAGTATTTCATCAATCGAAAATGGTTTTAAGATGTAATCGCTTACGCCGTCTCTAATAGCCTTAATCGCTGACTCCATTGAACCGTATGCTGTAATAAATATAACAGGAACATTGGGATAGATTGATCTGACCTTTCCTAAAAATTTAAAACCATCTATCTTCGGCATTTTGATATCGCTGATGACGCAGTCAAATTTTTCGTGTTTGATTTTTGATATGGCGGTCTCGGGCTCGGTCGTGGCAAAAACATCGTATCCCTTCTGCTCGAGGGCATACGAGAGCCATTTTATAAGACTTTCTTCATCATCGAGTAATAAAATTCTCTGTTTCATAATACACAGATTTCACAGATATTAAGTGCACAGATTACATAGAGAAAAATGTTCACAGATTTTGTCATAATTAACTATTTCACTACTTTCGAAGTGCAAATATTTCTCTCAATGTAAATTGCAATTCAGGAATAATTATGAACTCGCGCAGATCACCTCTGCTTCGCAGTGCGCATGAGATATTGAACTTCGCAGAACCTACATTCCTTACCGGAATAGCCCATGAGAAGTTGATACCGTGTTCTGTGACGTCTTCAAGGTACCATGGATTGTAGAAATACTGAACGCCTATCCTCTGCTTTTCAAAACCTATTTTAAATCTGTGTGGTGAACTGTAATTCTGACCAGTATTGCGGTGCCAGAACGAATGTTCATACATCATGCCTAGTTTACCTCCGAAGAGCGGAGGATTCACACCGATCGAGAGTCTGTCTGGAAGATCAATTGTTGTGTCAATAGTTACTGTCTCCGTTGTCACACTACCAAGACCTTCATATGCTACAGAAACAAATGCCACACGTAAACCTGCACCGAAAATTTTTCCCCGGTAGGTATACGAAAATGTATCGGTGAGGTAGTAATTACTAATTGAATATTCCCATATTTCCCAAGGATGTCCAAAGAGATACGACGCACGTAATGCAATCTGTCCGACTTTGAAGTCATTATTCACATTTGCATAGATTTCACTGATTCCACCTTTACCGAGCACATGGAGCCCAAGGTCTTCTTCTTCAAGGTAAACATCGAACGCCTGGCTATATCGTTCAGAATTTCCTACCGAAAAAATAAATCCTCTACCAAAAGGCACAGTAAGGTTGAAATCGAATGGATTTGTCCAGAATATGCTACGGAAATCACTCCCCTCATTTAATACGTTGAATTCAGGTCTCAATACAAATTCAACAGCGGCCCTTTGACTACTTTCAAGGAACGGGGTTTTAAAAACACCAAGGTCTTCACCAATGCCACCAAGAGAAAAAAGCGATGCATTTAATAGAAAAATCAACACCAACCCCATTATTGATTTCCCTCCGGTCTTACTTTCTTCTCTTCCATTCTCCGTTTCTTCATGTCACCGAGTCTCCCAGTCCCCCTGTCACCGTTCGTCCGGTGGTAATATATACCCTACTGTCAAATGGTGTGACACTGCTTCAAACTTGACAGTCGATATATCATAATTTTCTGGTGACAGATATATGAAGAAACCAAAATTTGAATCTGGATAATCAATTGCCTTTTGGACATGCTTTATGACATCGAGTGTAAAGATGGTATCATCAATTGCAAATTTTTTTAAATCAATGAGCGGACTGGTGGGTGTATCAAAGTCATCGAGCGGTTCGAGGAGCTGTCTCACGGCAATTTCAATAGTATCTCTCATTCCGAAGACCTCTGAGGGTTTTACTGTTAATTCTGCAAATACGACCTTTTTGTCATCGTCATCAACTAAAAGAGTATCAAAGAGAAATTTTACATAATTACGGTACGCCATGCCTGAACCAATCCAATCTTCAGTGGGGTATGGTGTAGGACCGGTCAGTATGTGGCAGTCATCATCGAGCGTTAATATTGTAACCTCATCGTTCTTGATAAGTTGAATTATTGGTGGTTTACCGCTCTCTCGTGAATAAAATCCAACAAAACCACTGTCTTGTGGAATGATAATCATACCGGGAGCGGCTTTTATTTGTTCCAATTCAATATAATTGAAATATACGACGAGGGAATCACCTTCACTCTCACCAAAACGTAATGAATCCTCTTGATAATCGCCACCTCCAGTATCCCAGTCTTCGGTTTGTGTCCGATGATACCATGTCGCCTCGGCTTCATCAAAACTCTCAGTCAAGAGGTGGATGCTAAATGTAACAGGATCATTTTCCAAGTTGTTATTATGATAGAGGATCAACTTAATCTCATCGAGTCCTTGTTCAAGGCTTGAGGGAAAATTGAATCTCAGGAGAATTCTTGATTCGTAGTCACTCTTTTTGCCAACGACCAGATTACTTGATGACCCAAGCGGGATATTTTTATACTCAGTAGCTGTAAAATAGGGTGTAAAATCGACGTACTGTGCAGTAAAGTCTCCTCGTAAATTTAATTCATCCTCACCTATTGGTAGCTTATTACAGAATAGCACGAAAAAGATTAACCAAACAAGGCGTTTTTTCACAAGGTAATAATAACCATAATTAATAGTAAGTCAAGTGCCCTCTCTGAGAGCTCTGGACAAAGATTCATCGCTCTCAAGATTACGGTGATAAAGAAACAGATTACAGTGATTGAAATCCCAACACTTTTATCACTGCTATCTTTAGTAAATCTCTCTGTGCTTGACAGGATTATAATTTTGATTATATTTAATTGTGCCGCCAAATCGCGCCCTTTTAGAGAACACATTCAGTACAATTATTTTAGCTGCTGGTAAGGGTACCCGTATGTATTCAAAAACACCCAAAGTACTGCACAAAATATTGGGTAAGCCGATTATCTCTTTCGCTGTCCAGCTCGCTCGCACTATCAGAAGTAAGGAAATTGTCGTCGTAGTTGGCAAAAATGCACACACCCTCAAGAAAACTATCGGGACCGGAGTAAAATATGTAATACAGGCACGTCCATTAGGAAGCGGAGATGCTGCAAAAAACGGTATTGCAGTTGCGACGAGTACATATGTACTTATTTTAAATGGTGATGTCCCACTTTTATCAGAAACTACTGTTTTGGAACTCTTAACGTACCATAAGAAACAGAATGCCGCTCTAACAATTCTCACCTGTGCAATGCAAAATCCTTTTGGTTATGGCAGAATTATACGAAATAAGAACAATTTTGTTTCGGGCATTGTTGAACAAACCGATGCAGCTGTACAGCAGCAGGTGATCAAGGAAATCAATGTCGGTGTCTATTATGGCAGGAGAGATTTACTCTCTCACGCGCTTGATGAAATCACTTCAGTAAACCGCCAGGGTGAATACTACTTGACTGATATTGTTCATGAAATAATTAGAAAGAAAAAGAAAGTCGCTGGTTTGAAAATCAACAACGAAGAAGAAATTCTGGGTATCAATTCAAAATTTGAATTAGCAAGGGTACGAGAAATTGCTAGGGCACGGTGGTTCGAGCAATTGATGCTACAAGGAGTCGACATTGAGGACCCCTTGACGACGACGATAGATCTTTCTGTACGCTTTGGGAAGAATGTCCATATCAGACCACATACGATTATCGAGGGTAACACCACAATAAAGAGTGGAACAACAGTAGGACCATTTGTGTGGATAAAAAATGGTAAAAAAATGGGTATTGAGATCCAAATAAAATCGTAGTATGCTTATTGCAGCGTTAAACAAACAATCATCTGGCAAAATTATAATATACATCCTTGCAGTTCTCCTATTGGCATTCCTCGTTTCAATGCTCATCATGTTTTCTAGAGAGGATCCTGAAGAGATATATAGGAAAAACAGCAACATGAGAATCGAGGTGCTCAATGGGTGTGGTGAGAATCGACTCGCCATTAAAGTTGCAAACATACTGAGGAAACAAGGTTTTAATGTGGTACGAATTGGAGATGCACACAAAACTGACTTTGGGGAGACCGTGGTGATTGAACGTGATGACGAAAATATGGAGAACGCACAGTATGTTGCTTGTAGAATCGGGTGTAAAAATATTGGAAAAGATATTGATGCTGCCCTTTTCTTGGAAGTAACCATTATCATTGGCAGAGATTATGAAAAAATCTTCCCGGATATTGAAAAAGAACTCTGATATCCACTCCAGAAAAATGTCGGATCCAATTGCACTGGCTAAGGCATTAGCCAATCTTATCGATGAAAAAAAAGGATCGGACATCGTCATCTTTGACTTGAGGAATTTATCGCCTATCACTGATTTTTTTGTCATCGCCAACGGCTTGTCTGATATTCATTTAGAAACAATCGCTCAATATCTCATGGAATACGAAAAACCAAACCACGTTGAGGGTTTAGGAGTAGCTACCTGGGTATTATTAGATTTTATTGATGTCATCGTGCATTTATTCCTAAAAGAAACAAGAGAATTTTATGGACTCGAACGACTCTGGGGAGATGCAGCGAGAATTGAATTGCAATATGATTAGGCGTGAACTAAAAAAAATCTTACAACAAATTGTGCCAGACGAAGAAATTCGCATCGATTATGTACCGAAGGGAAAACCGGGTGACTATGCTACCAATGTGGCACTTAAAATCGCCTCCAAAAGAGGCGAATCTCCACTCACCGTTGCTGAAAAACTCATAAAAAAATTCAAGGATCCAATGATTAGTGGTGTCACAATCTGCGAACCAGGATTTATCAATTTTGAGATAAGCACGCAATATCTTTTAGACTTGTTACACAGAGAAACCGCGACAATTGATGTCGGTGAAAGTAAAAAAATTCTCATCGAATTTGTCAGCGTAAACCCAACTGGTCCAATCAATATAGCAGCCGCACGAGCCGCCGCAGTAGGAGATTCATTAGTTCGTATACTCAATAAAAGTGGATTCAGAGCCAGTGCTGAGTACTATATAAATGATACGGGTAGACAGATCGACCTCTTGGCTGAAAGTGTTAAGCAGAGGATGAATGAACTATCTGGTGAAAAAGCACAGATTCCTGAAAATGGCTACCATGGTGAATATATTAAAGATGTAGCTAAGGAGCTCCTTTCGGAAAATATTGACACGATAGAAGACATCAAAAATTATTCCGTAAATTATTTTGTAAACATACAAAAGAAAACACTCGAGGATTTTGGTGTTATCTTCGATTACTGGATTCAGGAATCAGAAATATATAAAAAAGGATTAGTTGATACTGTGCTAAAAATCTTACAGGATAAGAAACTCACGTATGAAAAAGACGGTGCTCTATACTTTAAAACGAAGGAATTTGGCGACAGCAACGATAGAGTAATTATAACATCGGATCAGCGTAATACGTATCTGCTCCCTGACATTGCCTACCACCTTGATAAAATACAACGGAATTTTGATACATTAATCAACATTTGGGGACCTGACCACCATGGATACATAAAACGGCTCAAAGGTGGTATTAATGCGTTAGGTTATGCAGATGATATTCTTAAGATCATTATCGCTCAAGAGGTTAAATTAAAAAAAGGCGGCGAATTTTTAACCATGTCTAAAAGAGCTGGTACTTTTACTACCCTCAATGAACTTCTCGAACAAGTACCAAGAGATGTCGTGAGATTTTTCTTTTTGATGAGGTCAAACTCACAGCACTTGGATTTCGACCTTGACCTCGCACTGAAAGAATCTGAAGAAAATCCAGTGTACTACGTTCAATATGCGCATGCAAGAATTAAAAGCATCATAGCCTTTGCAAAAGACCAGGATATTGAGTTTCAAGAAGATGTTGACCTATCATTAATGAGCGAGAAAGAGGAAATTACTTTGGCAAAGGAAATATTGAAATTTCCAGAGATCCTCGAGGATATCGTAAGGACATATGAGCCGTATCTTATGACCTATTACTTAATTAATCTGGCGCAGTGCTTTCACTATTTTTACCAGAAACATCGTGTAGTAACTGACGAAAAGCAACGTACGCATGCGAGATTATTTTTAATAACAAAAACAGCCGAGGTATTGCAAAAAGGACTTGAACTCCTCGGTGTATCATGTCCGGAGAGGATGTAATGAATTATTCTGAAGTTATGAACTTAAGAGGTTATGAGGTTCTGAACTTCATATCTTCTCAACATCGTATCTTCATGATATTTAAAAGGAGGTTAAATGAATCTTGCAAGTCTGTTATCAAAGGAAAGAATAGATCTCTCACTCAGTCCAGGTAAAAAAGAAGATGTAATACGGACCCTGGTGTATTCAATAAAAAAAGGAGAGGATGCAGAACTCATTGTGTCAACGCTCCTCAAAAGAGAAGAATTAGGTTCAACAGGCATTGGTAAAGGTATTGCCATTCCACACTGCCGATCCCTAGCAGTCAACAAACTAGAGATATCAGTAGGACGAACAACGAAACCAATACAATTCAAGGCGATTGATAAGAAACCCGTTTCTTTGATCTTTCTGATAATTGCACCGCCTCATGATCCTGGTAATCAATACCTCATTACCCTGGGTAAAATCGTACAGATTGCGAAAGAAATAACAAAAAAGAACCTAGTAAATAAGCCGACGACTCATGAAGAATTCATTACCATGATAAATGATATCGAAAAACAACTTGGAAAGAGGAAGTAATATGCTTGATGTCATTGCGATGCACTTGAAATTGCTTTTTGATCTTGATAATCTCATCAGTGATATGGATGAACCTAAATATAAGGAGATCGGTTTCAAAGTAGACGATGAAGAACACCATGCATTAATCCGAACGAGAAATGATTTATTGAAGAAACTTCCTGATGATATAGCCTATGTTTATGAACGCCTAAAACAACGATACCGTCAAGCAGTTGCACCAGTTGATAATGGTTTCTGCTTTGGGTGTTTTCAGAAACTGCCCACCGAGCTCCTCACGAGAAGCAAAGAGTTAACGACGTGCCCCAATTGCGGCAGAATTCTATATTTCCCAGAACAATAATTAAGAAACAGTATTTTATTCATCTTATTGTTCTGTTATTTGTCCTCCTCGGTGTTATTAATCTCAAAAATTCTGGACTCATTGACTGGGATGAAGGCGTATTTGCCCTCCAGGGACAATGGATAGCAACCCTCGGTGCAGAAGGGAAACCGTTTAATTTCCAAACGCCTCCCCTTTTTCAGATATTCATCGCGATTCTCTTCAAACTCGTAGGACCACACGATATAGTTTTGCCACTATTATCATTGGTTTTCTCTGGTCTCACACTGTATTTCGTATTCTACCTTGCCAAACGTCTGTTTTCTACAGAAGAAGCAATCTATGCTACCCTGATCTTCATGTCAACAGAATTCTTTCTATTCTTCTCAACTTCTGGTCTGAGCGATGCTGCGTTCCTCTTCTTTTTCACGACTTCGATTTTTTTCTTTATTAAAAGTGTAGAGAAAAATAGAATGCGTGATTTTCTGTTAACAATATTCTTTACGACACTTGCACTCTATACGAAATATTCAGCAATAACCTTGCCTATTATATTCATCATACTTGGAAAACAATTGAAGAAAAGGTGGTTTCTTTCCTCTATTATTATACCGATTATCATGTTCAGTCCATACATCTATCTATTTCTCAAATTTGTACAAATTCCCGAAATCGGCGTTCGGCATGTTTCTTTCTTAGGTCTTAATCACATGAAATATCTTCTGTATCTTATCATTTTCGCACCAATTCCACTCATTCTTTCTCTCATATATCTCGTTGTTTCATTTAAGAGGTTAGAACAATGGGATCTTTCGATCGTGATTATAATTCTCGTATTTTTTGTCATGCTCGGCTTCTACTATCCCTTTTTTCGACTCACCTACCCACTCATCCCCCTTCTGTCGATACTCGCTGCACGGATCATTATACAAACAAACAGATATAAAATATACTTCTTAGCGTTTTCAATACTCATATCACTTGCATTAGGGACACAAACTATTTTTTATAAGCGCGATGTTCCAAGAAATGTTGCGATGTATGTCAACCATTTTGTTCAAGAAAAAGATATAAAGGTTATTTATACTGTAGTACCACCCAATATATATTTCTATATCAACGGTTCCATCGCTGTCCCCTCAAATCATCCGTGGTTCACTATTGGCAAAAAATTTCCAGTCTTGTTAAAGAAGAAAAAAATAATTTATCCTGATGAAAATGAGTTATCAGTACAGGCGAAGATTATTCTAATTCATGCAACGGCAATTGATTCTATAAAACAAGATAATAGCATATTATACAATAAAGGTACACTCGTACAGAGCATTGAATTCATCGATGCTCCTGTGTACTACAAAGATATCTACAATCTCCAGCGAGACATCAAACAAATATATGAAATTTATGAATTTGATATAAAAACCATCGGTGAACATATTGATGATCTATGGAAGTTTGGATTCGACCGTCACGTTGAAGTAATATTCAGGTAAAGAATGTAATGTTTAAGGACTAGATTCCTTCGATTCAACTAACAGAATATAGTTTTCGCCAGATGAATCTGCATATTTTATGAATCTGTGAGGCACGTCTTTTTCAATCCAAAAGTAGAATTTCATACGAATAAAGAGCACACGCGGAGTCATCTGAAGCTTCCAACATAAAATTTCGCCGAGAGGTCCTGCAATAATTTCTTCACCGAGAACCTTCAACTCTGCATTGACGATCATTAATTCAGGAATGTGAAGGCGGAATGTATTTTCGAGTAGTGGATGATACTTGAAACCCCGCAAGGCAAAATCGAGTGTATGACGGTCGAATACAGGACCATTCTCGTGATAGGTCGTCCTATTTCCCCGAAAGTAGACGATGAATTCTTCCTTATCTCTCTCAATCTTCAGTGCCTGTTCACCGTCGATAGTCTTGTTAATATATAATGTGCCGAGAGTTAGACTGTCCAGGACGATCTCAATGATACGATCTGATGTGTACACAATATGATAGCCGAGACTATCTTTATGCAACGTCACCTCGATTGTCCCAATTTTCCCTTTGTCATTTGTTTCGTAAATAAAAAATTCTTTTTCGGGTAATAGTTGTAAATACATAAACAACAGTATCACTTTATACACCTGACCGTGACGATAATTCTTCAATGATGTCGAGGATCTGCATCACATCGTCGATGTTGTAGTCAGCACCAGAGTCGTTTGTCTGGAATCTATCACCATATTGTGCAAAAATTGTCTTCATACCGATTTGCTTAGCACCGATAATGTCGCGTTCTGCCCAATCGCCAACCATAATAGCCTCGTGTGCCGCAATTCCCATTTGTTGTAGAGCTTTTTTAAATGGCTCAGGATCCGGTTTCTTCTTATGTGTATCTTCGAATGTAATAACAACATCAAAAACATGGTGCAAATTCAATTGACATAATCGGAGCCACGCCTGTAATCGGGGAGCATCACTGACTACAGCAAGTTTGAGTCCTCGTTTGATCAACTCCATGAGCACGAGTCGAACATGTGGATAGAGTACTAATGTTGCTTCGCGTGCCCTACGGTACCCAATGATTCCTGCAGCGTGAATTCGATAATCAATCTTTCCTAACTCTTTAGTTAAGAATTTATCAAAAACCCGTTGGTCTTCAATGCCCTCTTCGTCGTAGATCTCGTAAATCTTCTCCTTGGCATCTTCTTTAGAAACTTTGAGTCCAGCATCAATCATCGCTAATACCGCAGCATCTATTGCCGCATCCTTCATTGCCATAAAATCTACGAGAGTATTATCCAAATCAAAAATGACTGCCTTAATCATATACTGCTCCGCAAAATACTCGCTGCTTTCTCGGGTGCATAATGGTTAATATAAAATCCGGTACCAAGTTCAAATCCAGATGTCCGATACAGACGCGGTATAATCTCAATATGCCAGTGATAATCTTGTTGGATAGTCTTCCAATAGTTGGATCTCGGGAGGAGATTTGGACTATCATTTAAAACAAGATTATACGGTGGATCTTTAAGCACCTTATGGATCGTCCTCAACAATGTCTTGAGGGAATTCGCCAAATCTTTGATTTCAGATTTATCAACGAGCTTATACGCATAGCAGTGACGCTTTGGAATAATGAGCATCTCGAACGGAAATCTCGAAGCATAGGGAGCAATCACCGCGAATTTATCACTCTGAAAGATGAGTCTATCTGCCATCTCTATTTCCTGCTGAATGATATCACAAAATATGCACCGTTCTTTATAACTGTAATACTCGAGTGCACCGCTCAGTTTCTGTTTTACTCGAACCGGTGTCGCAGGTAAAGCAATGAGATCAGAATGTGAATGGTCAATTGTCGACGCTCCGGCAGCACGCCCGTGGTTTTTAAATAAAAGTATGTAGCGTAGACGCTTATCTTTGTGGAGGTCTTCAATACGTTTCTGGTATGTATCGAGCACTAATTGGATCTGTTCATCAGGAAGTTCTGAGAAGTTTGTCATGTGGTGCGGCGTTTCAACAATTACCTCGTTTGCACCTACACCACTCACCATATCATAAACACCAATTCCGACCTTTTCGAGTTCACCTTCGACTTTAAGAATCGGTCTAATATTAGGGATAACACGTACTTTCCAGCCCGGCTTATTAGGTGATGAACCGTCTCTGATTGCATATATTTCATTTGGTGTGCGATCTTCTTGTCCTTCACAAAAAGGACATCCATGAGCCTTTACCTCTTCTTGCGGCACCTGAGGGATTGTATCATTTTCTGTATCAACAATAACCCATGTGTCCGTTACAATATCCCTTCTTACTTCAGACATTAGACCTCCTTACATTTAAATCATAAATTCTCCCGAAAATCTTCGTAATGTAATGAGCTTAGATTTTCGTGGATGCTCGCTTCGTCGCATAATGACTAAAAGAGTTTTCGCCTCGTCCCGAGACTCGGCATCGAGGGAGAATTTGAAACATTTGATATTGTTTAGTATTCAGTATTTCGGATTTCGAGTTTGTTTGCAGTTTATCCATATTGTCTCGCCTTCTCTCCTGCCATTTTATGTGCGCACCTTATTGGTTCTGGAATTCGATACTTCTCAATTGCTGATAAGACATATCGTCGACAATCATTTACATTTACTAAATGCCCAGGTGATACAAAGAGTGGTCTTGTGTTATCTCTTGTTCTCAAAACGACTCCCAATTTTTTTCGCCCACTCGCTAATAACGTATACGAACCTTTTGTCGTTCCTGGCATATGGTAATCTCCGAAGAGGTGTGATTTTGCACAACCAATCGTTGGAATATTCAACAGTACTCCTAAGTGCGATGCGAAGCCTATATAACGAGGGTGGGCAATACCTTGTCCATCAACAAGTATGAGATGGGGAATTTTTTTGAGTTTCTTGAATGCCTTCATAATAACAGGTACTTCACGGTAGGATAAGAGACCAGGAATATAGGGTAACGCATCTGTTTTTTTTGCACAGGAATAGTCAACGAGTGCTAATTTCGGAAAGGAGAATACACAAATACACCCGAAGAGATGATTATGACGTAAGGCGACATCGACTCCCGCGATATAATTTACTCTACGCTGTATACCACTGATCTTAACTCTTTTAGATAGTGTAATTTGTTCGTGTATTAAAGAAGTTATTTTCAAATGGAATTATTCGACAGTTACACTCTTTGCAAGATTCCGTGGTTTATCCACGTCACAGCCTCTCATTACGGCAATATGGTATGCGAGCAATTGTAACGGAATGACTGTCAACAATGGTGTGAGGAGATCGATTGTCTTGGGTATTGGTATACAGTATCCTACCTTTGATTTAATTTCTTTATCACCCTCAGTTGTGATAGCGATTACTACACCCTTTCGTGACTTTACTTCTTCTATATTCGAGAGCACTTTTTCGAATACAGAATCCCTGATCGCAATAAACACAACTGGCATATCCTTATCAATAAGCGCGATTGGTCCGTGTTTCATTTCTGCGGCAGGGTAACCTTCTGCATGTATATATGAAATTTCTTTTAATTTCAACGCACCTTCAAGTGCGACGGGGAAATTATAGCCCCTTCCGAGAAAAAGAAAGTTTTTCTTTTTATAGAAGACCGATGCAATCTCCTTTATTTTTTTGTCGAGCTTGAGTATCTGTGCAACTTGTTCGGGAATTTTCTCAATCGCCTCAATAATTTCTCTGCCCTTTTCCACAGATATTGTTCTCATTCTTCCCATGAGAAGAGAAATAAGTGCGAGTGCCATTATCTGTGAAGTGAATGCCTTTGTTGAGGCAACACCTATTTCAAGACCAGCATGAATATAAACACCTCCATCTGTTTCTCTTGCAATTGTACTACCAACAACATTGCAAATACCGAGAGTCGTTGCCCCCCTTCTCTTTGCTTCCCTCAGAGCTGCAAGTGTATCGATAGTTTCGCCAGACTGACTAATTGCAAAGAGTATAGTATTATTGTCAACAATTGGGCTTCTATATCGAAATTCAGAAGCATACTCCACTTCCGCAGGTACCCTTGTCATCTCCTCGAGCATATATTCACCAATGAGCCCTGCATGCCATGCAGTACCACAAGCTGTAATAATAATTCTATTTACGGCTTCTAGTTCTTTATGATGTCTAATAAGACCACCCAACCGCGCTGTGCCATCAGCTACATTTAACCTCCCCCTTATTGCATTTTTTAATGTAATTGGTTGTTCAAAAATTTCTTTAAGCATGAAATGGGGATATCCACCTCTTTCTATCTGGTCTAATGTCCACGAAATCTCTTCAATCTTTGGTATTATTTCTTTTTCCTCAAGTGTCGTTATAGTAAAACCATTGTCATTAATGGAGGCAAGTTCCCCATCTTCAAGGTACACAACCTGCCGTGTGTGTGGTACTATTGGTGCAGCATCAGATGCTACAAAATATTCATCACCTCCATCTCCCAGAACGAGTGGACTACCATTACGAGCACACACTATCTCTCGTGGGTGGTCGAGGGAAATAATCGCAACACCATATGTTCCTTTTACTTCAGAAAGAGCTATCCTCGTAGCCCTCAAAAGATCGCCGTCATAATATTCTTCAATCAAATGAGCAATAACTTCGGTATCGGTTTGTGTTCTTAATTTATGTCCCTTCTGTTTCAAATATTCTCGCAAGGCATTACAGTTTTCAATGATTCCATTATGGACAACAGCAATTTTCCCCTTACAGTCAGTGTGTGGATGAGCATTTTTATCAGTCGGTTCACCATGAGTTGCCCATCGTGTATGGGCAATACCGAGTGTTGCACTGATTTTCTCTTTTTGTATTAAATTTTCAAGGCGAGAAACCCTACCTGCGACCTTTTGAACAATGAGTTCTCCATTCGAATGGACTGCGATCCCTGCAGAATCATATCCTCTGTATTCGAGTCTCTTTAATCCCTCAATCAAAACAGGGACTGCTTGTTTTTTACCAATATATCCTACGATGCCACACATTGATGTATTATATAGAAACTATTTTAGATGTCAACAGAGTTGCGATATAAAACTATTACTGATGGTGTGCTATTATATAACACATTCTGAATTGGCGAAATGGATCGAAAGGAGTTTTACTATATCCCAAAAAAATTACCGAACTTTTATTAAAAAATCAGTCGCTTGCTTGATATACTGAATCTTTGACACCAAAAATACAGTATCTCCCTCTTCTATGACATGGCTTCCTCGAGGTATGAAAAAATCTCCTTTATCCTCTTTATAGATCCCAGTAAATACTACTTCCTTAGGGAATTTTCTTTTTCCAGTAATCTCTTGTATTTTCATACCAATACTCCGTGCTTCTGAAGGTATTTTGACAGCATAAATTTGTGCCTTACCACCACCCAGTGTCATAATCTTTCTTACCTTAGGTTGTTCTATCTCCATGATTATTTGATTAACCAAAAGATCAGACATCCGCACAATCGATGTCACTCCAGCTGACACATACGCTTCAGCGTACCGAGGGTTTCTGAGACGCGATATAATTCGCGGTATACCAAGACTCTTAGCAAGAAGAGCACAAGCAATATTATCTGCAGATTCACGCATGAGACAAAGTAAAACATCAGCCTTTATCGCACCTGCTTTCTCCAAAGTATGAATATCAGTAGCGTTACCGAGAATTGTGAGGGCTCCTGTGTCTGCATAAATAGATTCACACACCTCCGCGTCCTTATCGATAACCACAACATCGTGTTTATTTTCGACCAATACTTTGGTTATCTCACGACCAATAATACCAGCACCTGCGACAATTATATACATTATTTCACCTCCTTTTATGACCTCCACGCCTTAGGACTGAATATCAACAGAACAGGCAAAATTTCCAATCTTCCAGCAAGCATCCCAAAGATGTAAACTATTTTAATAACCGGGTTAAGCTGTCCCATAATCCGAACCGGAATATAGCATGGACCAATATTCCCTAATGCACTAAACATACCAGAGAATGATTCATATGAACCAAGATCAGATAAAAATGCAGTGACACATCCTCCTATTACGAGGAGCACAATCCACGTGAAAAATAGTCCGCTGACTCGATAAATCTCATCAGTCTCAATAGGTTTGCCATCGATGAGTGGTGTTGTAATTGCCCGCGGAGGCATTCGTAAACGATATAGTTCTCTCTGAATGATTTTGAAAAGAATACTGACCCGGAATACTTTAACACCGCCACCGGTCGATCCGATACACCCACCAATTACCATCATAACGAGGAACAGCTGTTTGGCGACAAAACCGAAAAAAGGGCTTCCAATATCTTTAGTGGCAAAACCAGTGGTTGTTATAATAGCAGTTACCTGAAAGAGAACAGTGCGAAAATTTTCTTCGATATGTATAAAAAAACCAGAAGTGCTAAACAGATGCGGCTTCAGCGCTTCCAATTTTACGAATCGCTCAATTAGAATGATGATAACAAATACGATAATCAATGTCCACCAGTATTTCATTTCTGTATTATCAAATAAACTCTTTATATTACCTCGAGCCACACGGTAATGGATGAGAAAATTTGTGCCTCCCATAATCATACCAACAATGAGAATATACTCAATCCACCGATAGTGAACATAACCCGATAATCGGTAATACCCAATACTCGCATCATGTGGTGAAAATCCACCAGTAGAGAGTGCGGTGAAACTGTGACAGACACTGTCAAAAATTGAGACACCCGCAAGGAGTAACCCTACAATAATTATCAACGTAAAACCAGCATAGATTGCCCATAAGATTTTTAGTGTGTTCGCCAACCCAGGTACTGGACGGTCCATACCAATCTTATGGGTTTCTGCACCAAAAAGTCTGTGAGCACTTCCTCCACGATAGGTCACTGCAAGAAAAAACGTAAGAATTCCTAGACCCCCAATCCACTGCGTCAGACTACGCCAGAAGAGTATGCTCTTTGGCATATAGTCAAGCCCTGTAAACATTGTAATTCCCGTTGTAGTAAAACCACTCATAGCCTCAAAAAAACCATTCAGGTAGCTTGTATTAATACCAATGACAAAAGGTAGTGCACCAATCGCCGAGCAGACAAGCCACCCTAAACTACAAATGAGCATTGCTTGAGTAGTATTCGGATTTTCTGACCGAAAGAGACTTCTACATAGGAATCCTAAAAAAAATGAGATAAGACTCGGTAGTAAGAACGAATTGATGGTTTCTACTTCACCATATAAAAATCCAATGACCAATGGCAAAAGTAAAAAGCCACCCAGAACAATAAGCAAAGATCCTGTAATATTTAGTATAACCTGTATCGCCTTGAATCGATTACGCATGAGAGATTTTTCTATTTTTCATTATACTAATACCTTGCATTATGACTAATACCCTGTATGCCATCTCATGGTCTCGAGATATTGCCGAAGATGACCAGCAGTCCGAAATTTCCGAATAATGAGAGAACGTTTAAGACCACAGCAGATGTCTTTGATTTCTCGAGGGTGTTTTGCATAAAAACGTGCACCACCTATTGAGTCATAAAATATCCGAATCAGATTGCAAACATCATCGCGAATATTTTCAGCATCAGGCTTCCCCCAATTATACATATCAACCAGCTTAACATCGAATGAGAGCCCTCGGCGTCTTACGATAACATTATCATCGTGCAAATCACCATGATACTCATGAGCCTGATGAATCTCTTCAACTCCAGAGGCAAGGGCATGGAGGAGGTGTAATCCCTCAAATGGAGTGAGTCGTTTCCCTGCTTGGTGTGCTACAAATTGATTGAGCAATTCTCCCTCGACATATTCTGAAACCAAAAATATAGTGGGTATTCGATGGTAGATAATGCGTTCTTGAGTATGGTATTGTATTAAAATTTTGCAATGGCGTAATTTATGCAATTTCTTTGCATAAAACTTCGTGGCTCGATTATGAAGGTTGCGCTGTGGAAAAAAGAATTTCGCCGCTCGCTCGATACCCGTATTTAACTCGCGGACACGGTAAACCTCTCCTTCCCATCCTGTGCCCAATTTTGCAATAATCTGATACTTGCGCGCAAGTAACCTATCGGATTCAAAATTAAAACTGTCAATTCGTTGTCGAGTTTTAATTTTCATAGTTAATCCCCTCTACTATACAGAAAGGGGCATAAAAGTCAAGTATAAACTCTGAAAAAATATTCATCGCTCTCGAGATTATCTCATACATGTAACTACTTACGAGGTAAAAATTACAGAGATTTCTTCTCTTTTTGAAAATCTCAGAAGTACCCCCTTGACAAATAGGATATTTTCAGTATTATATTATGAAAATGAAAGTCAAAGTCAAAAATAAATCACGGTTAGATGATTTCAATAAATATAAATCACATAAAGGTCTAAAAACTTCTCAAAAAAGGTTGTCGATTATTGAATACTTTTTAAAGGAAGATAGGCACTTTAGTGTTGAGGAGTTGTATTACGAAGTTAAAAAAGTATACCCCAAAGTAAGTTATTCGACAGTATACCGGACACTGAAGTTACTTGCTGATAGTGGTCTGGCGCGTATTTGCAGTTTTGGTGATGGAACAACGAGATTTGAACCAGCACATAAGGCTGAACACCATGATCATCTTGTTTGCCAACGATGCGGTACAATCATTGAATTTAAAAGCACAGAAATAGAATTACTACAAAAGAAAATTGCTCAAAAACATAATTTTTTGGTTGTACTTCATAAACTTGAACTCTATGGTTTATGTGCAAATTGTAAAAAAAAGGCTAGGAGGCATTAATATGTCACGTATCGATCTCACCCAGATGAAAACAGGAGAAAGCGGAACAGTTATTGAATTATATGGAGGATATGGTATGGTTACACGTTTAGAAGCAATGGGTATAAGACCCGGAGTCATGCTCACCAAGGTAAGCAGCCAAATTATGCGGGGCCCAGTAATTGTTAAAATTGGCACTACGCAAGTTGCAATTGGCTTCGGCATGGCACGAAAGGTAATCGTGCGTGTAGATTGAGAAAGATAGTACATGATTAAAAAAATACTTTTGATGGGCAACCCTAATGTTGGTAAGAGCGTTATTTTTTCGCGCTTGACCGGCGTGGATGTCATTGCATCTAACTATCCTGGGACAACTGTCGAGTTCTGCAAGGGATGTGTTGGTAAAGCTGAACAGAAAGCAGATGTAATCGATGTTCCTGGTACGTATACTCTAGAACCTACTTCTCCTGCTGAGCAGGTGGCGGTTGAACTACTCAATAGAGCGATCGAAGAAAAAGACAGTATTGTCATAAATGTCATCGATGCAACAAATCTCGAGAGAAATTTGAATTTAACCCTGCAATTACTCAAGCGAGAGATCCCAGTAATCATTGCACTTAATTTATGGGATGAAGCAAAACATATTGGTATCTCTATAGACGTAGAAAAACTCGAGCAGATACTCGGTGTACCTATTATACCAACCGTTGCGATAACTGGTGAGGGCATTAAACAGTTGGTTACTCGATTAGGTGAAGCAAAAAAAAGCCAATACCAGTACGAAGATAAAGAACGGTGGCACGAAGTTGGGAACATAACCAACAGCGTTCAAGTCATTACACATAAGCACCATACAATCGGCGAACGCCTTGGTGATTTAACCATCCACCCATGGACTGGTATACCCATTGCTATCGGTGTGATGCTCTTGGTTTTTGCAGTTATCAGATTCATCGGAGAAGGGTTGATCGGCTATATTTTTGAACCCTTATTTGAAAATTTGTGGTCACCTGTAATGATGGCGTTATCTCGTTTTTTGGGTGGGCAAGGTATAATTCACAATATTCTTATTGGACAACTCATTGAAGGAGAAATCGACTTTGGCCAATCATTTGGACTACTAACAACAGGTTTATTTGTTCCTATTGCAGCAGTTTTACCTTATATCATTGCTTTTTATCTGGTCTTGAGTTTTCTTGAAGACTCAGGTTATCTTCCCAGACTTGCAGTACTGCTCGATAAATTAATGCACACGGTGGGCCTGCACGGCATGGCAATTGTTCCGATGATGCTTGGCTTAGGTTGTAATGTACCTGGCGCGCTAAGCACCAGAGTCTTAGAATCCAAAAGAGAACGTTTTATAGCTGCTACATTGATGTCCATTGCCATTCCTTGTATGGCGCAGATTGCCATGATATTCGGGTTGATTGGTAAATTCGGAATAAAGGGAATGTCGCCAGTCTTTGGAACATTATTTATTGTATGGTTTGTATTTGGGTTTCTGATGAGTAAAATAATCAAAGGAGAAAGTCCGGAGATCTTCACAGAAATCCCACCGTACCGTCTCCCCTATTTTGGTGCACTTCTGAAAAAAGTGTGGATGCGTATTAAATGGTTTTTAAGAGAGGCAATTCCTTTCGTGCTCTTAGGTGTTTTTATCGTCAACATTCTCTATTCGTTTGGGATAATTGCATTTTTGGGAAAGATAGCCGCGCCGATTGTTACCAATCTTTTGGGTTTACCATTAGAGGCAGTTGGTGCTCTGATAATTGGGTTTTTAAGAAAAGACTTAGCAGTAGGCATGCTTGCACCACTTGGGCTATCATTAAAACAGCTTATTGTAGCGTGTGTTGTGTTGGCAATGTATTTCCCCTGTGTCGCAACCTTTGCCGTACTCCTGAAAGAACTAGGAATTATTGATATGATAAAGGCCGCAATTATCATGATTGTTTCATCTTTCCTCATTGGAGCATTATTGAACTTGATTTTATAACAACTCGATCAACTAACTTCTTAAGTATAGACAATCCTTCCAAAAATTCATTTATCCTCTTCTCTCGTAATCTTTATTTCTGAATCCAGATTATCATAACCCCATCATATGATTTTACCAAAAATAATCATGGTCTTTTTTAAACAATTCTACTTAGGATTCTAATATTCTAACATTACCAGATAGGCCTCACTTCGTTTGTGCTCTATCTCCCTTCGGGCAGCCCCTTTTGTCAAAGAAGCTGGGTCGTATCGGTTATTATATCTATCTGAGTCCAGCCTCTTATTTGAATAATAAGGGGCTGTCGGGATTTCAATTTATTGAAATTTCGATACGATAAAATTATCGAATGGTTACATATAGGAGTTTCATACTTGTACAATTGCACAATTGTACAAGTATCGAAATAGATTTTTGCTGCTATCCCGGAATTGTAAGTTGTTAAAAATTGATATCTTTGAAAAGGTAAAAAATCTTCTATTAAATTTTTTTAACTTTTTACCAAATTATCTATCTCCCCCACCCGCAAAGTATTGTAAAATATACAAAAATTGCCCCTTGACAAGCTTTAGTTTCTGATTATAATAATTTCATGGTTAAAATGATTTCAAATATGGAACGACTAAAAATTTTGTTGACTGAGAAAGGCCTAAAACCAACATATCAACGCCTAAAGATTCTCGAGTATTTGGATAAGCACTTGGATAAACATCCAACCGTGGATATGATTTATGAAGCACTCGCCAATAAAATACCCACCATATCAATGACAACGGTTTATAACACTCTTAATGCATTTCAGGAAAAGGGCTTAGTCAATCCCGTAACAATCACTGGTACAGAAGTGAGATACGACTTTCTCACTCTTCCCCACCACCATTTTCTCTGTAAGAAATGTGGTAAAATTATTGATATCGATATTAAATGTCCTATTGGAGACAAGAAGGAAATATACGGACACAGGATAGATGAATTTCACCGATATATAAAAGGTGTATGTAAATATTGTCTTAAAAAGGAGAAAAACAAGAATAAACATTAAAGTCTTTCTTGATGTCAGAATTTGATAGGATTATAGCGTGAGATTAAAATATAAGGAGGTAAAATGAAGGAAAAAGTTGCAAAGGCACTCGATGAAATAAGACCGAGCCTACAGGCTGACGGAGGAGATGTTGAGCTTATTGACGTCACTGACGAAGGTATTGTGAAAGTCAAGCTCACTGGTGCGTGTGCTGGTTGTCC
>Ga0111226_1002_pt1 | contig 25543 bp, 23 predicted proteins | sample DeeMarSWOR152_54_FD_80390 | JGI IMG/M metagenome (GOLD analysis project Ga0111226, IMG submission 80390) | candidate division TA06 bacterium DG_78 | reverse complement strand
AATGATTATAAAAGGTATGTTATTAATTGCGCACACCTGGGCAACAGCTGCACCTTCCATTTCAACACAATCCGTGTGCAAAACATTATCGAGCCATTGTCGTTTTTCTTCACTGGAGATGAATTGATCGCCAGTTGCGATTACGCCGAGGCAGATCTGCGGGTAGCGTGCCCCCTCTTTAGTGATTTTTGTGTGAACTGAGTCGAATTTGACGTTCGCGGCTGCTTCTAAGGCAATCTCAATCAAAAAACTGTCAGCACTGAAGCCGAGTGTGTCAAAAACAATAAACGCATCAGGTGTTATCTGTCCAAAATCATGATGAAAAATCCTTCTCGAGATTACAATATCGCCAATGCCGAGCTCAGGGTTGATACCACCAGCAACACCCGAATAAATTATGGCATCTACGTTATATTCTCTCATTAAGATCTCGGCAGTGAGTGCGGCATTAGTTTTACCAATGCCAGCTTTTACACAAATGCAAGGTGTTTCCTCGATTTTGCCGATTGCAAAAATCCTTTGGGTAATGGTATCTACCTTTTCGATTTTCATATATTCCTTCATCAATGTTATTTCTTCATCCATCGCTCCAATAATACCGAGCCTATTGAATTGACCTAATGTTACAAGTATCAATAATATTGCCATTATCCCTCCTTTGTGAAAACTTCTTGTTTATAAATCTTTTCTGTTTTTGAGTTAAAAATTTTTACAATTAAATCCTTATCTGTAAATTCCAATAATCCAAATGTTGGGGGATATTCTTTTTTGTCTTCATCTTTTAGATGACCAGGATTTATAAAGATGATCATGCCTTCTTTTTTTATATCAGGTATGTGAGTATGACCGTACAGTACTAGATCTATTTTTTTATCTTGGATGTATTCTTCTGGCTTGATATCATTTTTTAAGTCATTCGGATGTGAAGATATCGTGTGCGAAATCAAAACTCGCCACCCTGAAAAAAAACAGACCATTCTATTCGGTATTTCAGGATTCTGATAACATTCGCTAAAGACACCAGGTACGCGCAAAATTTCAGTTTCGCCGATTTCATCTATATCAGTATAATTATCGCCGAGGTGTATAATCTTGTCTGCACCGATTTCTTTTAATTTTTTTATGGCTTTGTCTAAATTCGCGATATTATTATGAGTGTCACTTATAAGACCTATTTTCATTTTAGAATATGTTTGTATAAATTATAGAAATTAAAAGTGCTATAAAGAAAATAATGAACGCTGGTGGAGCCGTTAACCTAAAGAAATTTTTCATTGGAACGTTAAAATACTCGAGTGTAATACACACGCATGGGTGCACTGGTGAGAGGACATAGCCAAAGAAGATGCTTGAATAGACGAGTGCAAATATGAATGGTGTGATAGTACCCATGGTGAGATAGACAGGTAAAATTATTGAAGCAGGTAATAATACCCTTCCTGTAGCAAAACCAAGAATAAAGCCTGCAATAACACAGAGAGTCTCAGGAGAGAGCGGTATGGACGCAATTAATTCTGCAACATTTGAAGCCTTAAAGATATTCAAGAATACAAACATGCCAATGATAATTAATGTAAAATTCCATGGCTTCATTTTTATAGCAATATTTTTCAGATTCAACGTAACCTTGCTTACTATTAATGAAATTATAAATGCGGCACAAACTCCGATGAAGGTGGCTATCTCCATAATAGGAAGCATTATGACTTTCTTTATGGTGAAATCAAGAAATGGTGCTACGAGTATAATTCCTAAAGGAATAAGTAAACCCTTTAATGAAAATGGGCTTGTATAATCAATACTACCTTGCACCTTTCTAATCAAGAAAATAGAGCCAAGAAACAGGGCAATAAAAAAAGTCGGCAAGAGATATAGAAATGCAGTATAAACACTCAGATTTGATATCTTTGCTGATGCGATGAGGGCAGAACTCAGAGGGTATATTAATACAAATAGGTGCCGAAACCAATTATTGATAGCGACCTTCAAATCATTTGCGATTCCCTCGCCTGCCCTTTCGATAATCGGGGCTGAGAGGAGTGCACCACCAGGCATGGGAAGCAAGCCCATGATTGCTGGTGATAAAGACATGATTCCCTTTTTACCGATACGCAGATTATTAACTAAATCATCCATTTGTCCGCTCTCTTTCATTGAACCGCCGATCATGGGAATCAAACCCATAGCAAGGGCGAGAAAAATAACAGAGAGATCAGTCAGTGTAAAAATGAGTTTATCAAAAATGGTGGTGAGTGGTAGTGTAAATATGCCAAGGATCAATGCTCCACAAAAAAGCGCCAGTGGTAGATTCTTACGAGCAACAATTAAGATTACAATAAGCGATATTATAAAACCGAGCCAATTAAGCAAGTAACCTCCGTGTTCGGTTCAAATACTAATATATTCATCCGTCCCAAAACAGATATCTCGAATAACAAACAATTTCGAATAAACAAAGCTGTATATAAATTATGAGAAAATTTGATATTGAAATTTGAGTATTGTTTGAGATTTGGTGCTTGAAATTTGAGTTTTTTGCAGGAATTTCTCAAATTCCTGCAACTAAAGTAATTCAGCAATCTGAACAGCATTGAGTGCTGCACCCTTACGAACATTATCAGCAACAATCCACATCGCCAATCCATTTTTAAATGCAAGATCTCTTCTCACCCTGCCAACAAAAACGTCATCTTTTCCAACAACATGAATAGGCATCGGATAGTTTTCATCTTCTTCTAGTACTTTGACTCCTGGTGCATTCTGTAAAATTTCTTTTGCTTCATCCACTGAAATTGGATTCTCAAATTCTACTGAAACGGCTTCACTGTGACCACACACTATGGGAATACGCACGCAGGTTGCAGTTATGTGGATTGAATCGTCATCCAAGATTTTCCTCGTTTCATTGAGCATTTTCATCTCTTCACTCGTATAACCATCAGTGTTAAAGGCACCAATCTGAGGAATGATGTTATCTGCGATAGGATATGGAAAAATGTTTTCTTCGAATTTTTCAATGTCTTGACCTGTAGCACAATATTCTAATTCCAATTTTAATTCGTCGACCGCGTCGCGACCATATCCAGAGACCGATTGATAGGTAGCAACAAAGATGCGTTTAATTTGTGCCTCTTTGTGGAGTGGAAAGAGGGGCAAAAGCATCTGTATGGTTGAGCAGTTTGGATTGGCAATAATTCCTTTATGTTCTTTTATCTTTTCAGGATTTATTTCAGGTACGACAAGTGGCACATCAGGATCCATGCGGAATGCTTTAGAATTGTCAATGACAACTGCCTTTTCTCTAAATCGTGGCACAACCTCTCTCGAAGGGGCTTCATCTAAACAACCAAATACTATAGCTGCCTTGTCAATAAAGGTTTCATAATCAGAGAGAACTTCTAATGCTTGATCTTTAAAATTGATCTTGGAGCCTTCGCTTTTTTCCGAAGCAAATAGAAAAAGCTCTTTTGCGGGGAAGTTTCTTTGTTCTAAGATTTTTATAACTTCTAAGCCAACTAATCCTGTAGCACCCAATACTGCAATATTTGTCATTATGACATTATATCGGTATTCATCTTGAAGTCAACATATCCCTGCTATATAGTAGCGATTAAGGGGCTACGGTTGTTTGATTTCTTCCATAACATTTTGTCTGAGAAGAATTACCCAATCATCAGTGATGTGAGGCGATGAGTTGGGAAAGTCTTCATGCGATAGTTTTTTTATGAGCTGAGCAGCACTATATTGAATATCGATTTCTAAAAATGGGTTTTGTATTGCAGAGATTATCTTACCATGTTTAAAATTGCCTGTAGAATCGAGAACTACTTGTAAAATTGGCGCATAGCCGAGTTCTCCAGAAATATTAAATCCCCAGGTGCAAAAATTACCACAACTATAGGCAATGAGTCTATCCTTGTATATCTCTAATGCTCTGGGAACATGTGGTCCATGGCCCCAGACAAGGTCAGCACCACTATCAATGACTGCTCGTGAAAACGATACAACGTTTCCTCTCGGAGAGCCGAGGAAATATTCCATTGTATCTTTTGTATGCAGGGCACCGAGGCCTTCTTTACCTCCATGGAAAGAGACGATCACAATATCATATTGCCGTGCTTGTTCTGCGACGATTTTTTGCGCTTCTTTTGTTTGGAATATTGTATTTGTACCTGGAGAAGTTGCAAAACAGACAATGGCTATTGTTATACTATCTATTTCAAATTTACCAATCTTCCCATGAGGTCCACCGGATTGGATGCCGACGCCTTCAAGAGATTCTATAGTAGATTCAATCCCTCCTGGACCAAAGTCGTTCATGTGGTTATTTGCGAGATTCATAAAATCGAAACCTGCGTCTGCAAGATATTGTGCAAAATTAGGAGGAGTTCTAAAGGCGTATGTTCGACCTTGTTGTACTTTCTTGGTACATATTCCACCAGTGAGGAGTGTTCCTTCTAAGTTACCCAAGGAGAGGTGTGCGTCTTTGATAATTGAATCTATGTTTAAGAAAAGCTCTTTTCCGCTGTCTGGAGGCAGATTGCTATTCGGATACGTAGAGCCCATCATGACATCACCAACCATCACAACTGATAAACTCCCTGCCAGGAGTGGCGATACAAATATTAGTATGAAAGAGAACCTACGAAAGGTGAGATTAGTCAACTATGATAGTTGCGCTATTTATGTAGTAATACGGATTGACTTTAATCCCAGACACATGAACTTCATAATGGAGGTGGGGTGCAATTGACCTTCCTGTTGAACCAACAGTGCCAATAATTTGTCCCCGTTTCACAATATCGCCAGGCTTGACTAACATCGTATGGCAGTGTGCATACCGGGTCTCAAATCCGTAGCCATGGTCAACATCAATAACCCACCCATATCCTCCTTTGCTCCATTCAGTACGAGACACCACACCATCGGCAGGTGCATGTATTGGTGTACCGCGTGGCGTACTGAGATCAACACCCCAGTGCATTCGAACTGTTTTTTTGATCGGGTCGACCCGATAACCAAATCCTGAGCACAGCTTGCTATTCGGCACAGGATTGGTTGATGGGATATGTGCCCAGAGGCGCAAATTGCTTTCAATCTTGCCTTGTATTTCATTCATACTATTCTTCTTGAGATATGATTGCCCTTTTAAAACATCGAGTGTTTCATAAATTTGTACGAGCATGTTTTGAGTTTCGTGTGAGATGTATTCACTGGCTGGTTTGTATTGTTTACCGCCAATACCCATTGACCAAATATCAGGGTGAATACACGCGAGCTGCCAATACGTCCTATCCCGATTGTCTTGGACAATATGGTTATCAAAATTATTTTGACTATTTTGGAGCAGAGAGTTTAAGGAATCTAATGTTTTTAATAGTTGTTCGTTCTCTCGTTCAGCGCCGCTGATAGTAATAGAGTTTTGGGCATTGAATATAAATAACGTTAGTGATGTAATAGTAACTAAGGTGAAGCCGACCAATACAGCAACAATTACGTATAGGGGCACTCGAATATTACGCAGGAAATTTCCTCTTTTTGCTACAAGGATTATTTCAATTGGATGACGCATGATGGCAATTATATAAAAATACGTGCCGATGTCAAGAACTTAAAGCAATCGATCGAATTTGTATTGAAGGTTTTCTGCACATTTCGTATAGCTAAGAAAGATGATGATAGAGCTACCATACTCAGCGGCCTCCTTACACTTAAGTCTCGTTTAAGTTCACATAAAAAGTCATGTTTTTTCGCCATTAACGACATTCTCTTCTCCGTACTATTATAAAGAGAATTACACGAATGTCAAGGGGTAATAACACTTAGGTCTTATTTGCTTTATTCAAGTCTTGCATATCGTTCATTACAACCTTGCAGAGGTATTATACATAAGTTGAGGAGAGTAAGATAGTTTATATAATTGACAAATATCTGTTTGAAGCTATAATATTGTATCGAAGTGAAGATAGTGCGCGCCAAACGAGTGCCTATCTGGAAGTAATGATTTTAATGATTATTAGCAAAGGAGCAGATATGTTGTACAGTATAAAAAAACCATATTTTTATAGGTTCTCTCTTGCATTGATATTAGGAATATTCTTGATTTCTGGGTTATGGTTCGAGATGAGGAGTCATGAAATACGAGGTTTGGTAATTGAAGATATTGAAAAATACAAGTCGAATATAGATAATATTATTGAAGAAAAAAGTCCACCAACAAAGGTCTATTTACGTAAGGCAATTGGTAATCTTGAAGTAATTGGTATGTCAACTACTGATACATATGAGGTTTACTTCCATATTCCTGTGCCTTTTAATGAGCAGATACCAATATTAATTGAAGTAGAAAGTCCTGAGTTGATTGATTATAGATTTTTACATCTTAATCCACCCAATGTTATCATAGCAGCGAGAATGAATCAAGCTCCGAGTGCGCCATTGAATTGGACAGCCTGGGTCTTTGTTAGGGAAAATACATATTCAGACCTTCCAAGTTTTGTACCTCTTCCTAGCCTAGAACAATTACCAGATTCAGTTAAGAAATGGCTCGTTGCGACAGATTGTGCTCAAATAAATGATGTGCTTGTTCAGCAAACAGCAGATTCGATTTGTGATACCACAACCAATTTAATGAAACTGGCAGATGATATTTGTGATTTCTGCCAACAGATTCCTGGACAGCTTCCTCATTATCCTTATGCTTTTGATGCTGTTTATACATTAAAATGGGGCAATTCATGCACTGGACATGCACATGCTGGTGCAGCATTGTTCAGGGCAAATGGAATTCCTGCAAGAACACTGCTCAACATACCTACCTGGTTTGGTTTCTGCGACATGCACTGGATTATAGATTACTATGTTCCAGCATATGGTTGGGTCAGGATGGAGACTGTTTTGGGACAGAATCCATGTCTTCCTGAAACAGAAGTGGTGACATTTGCTTGTAATCCTGAGGATGAATTTCCAATGTTCTTTCCCTGTGCCATAGATGGATGTTGGCACACATCAGATCCTGTATTCGGTATGTGGCAGCCTGATTGGGGAGGCGCACACAGGGCGTACAATATTCTCACTATCCCCGGTTCAACTGAAGAAATAGAATACGCCCATTCTTTGACCGATTCTGTCTTCAATTATTATTCAAATTATTTTGGCATAAATCTCACTCTTGCTCAACAGTCCTTACTAGAAACTGCTCTGGATTATCAGGCGAGTGCTTTAGTGAATATCCAAGCAGGTAATCTCGGCGGTTATATTGAAGATATGCAACAGGCACTAAATAATTATAAAAATATAGACCCTGCACCGATTACTACAATATTTTTTGACGATTTCGAAAGTGGACAAAATGGTTGGACGCATGGTGGAGATCAGGATGAATGGGAATTAGGTGTTCCTACGTATGGACCCACACAAACGCATTCAGGAGAAAATTGTTGGGGTGTGGATTTAGATAATACCTATGAGAATTATGCTGATTGCTGGCTCTTATCTCCTCCAATTGATCTCAATAATTATACCTGTGCTTATTTAAGTTTCTGGGTATGGAACTGGGTCGAGGATGTTTACGGCTATGTTTATGACGCTTTATGGATAGAGATCACAACCGATGGAATGACATTTTATCCGCTCTGTAGTAAAATGGGTGGTGTAAATGATGATCCTGAAATACCCGATGTTGGTGGTTGGAGTATGGTTGCTTTGGACCTTACAAAGTATGTAGATAATACTGTCCAGATCCGTTTCCATTTTAATTCGGATGGCCATGATGTTCAGGCTGGCTCTTATATTGATGATGTCCACGTGTATGGAAGATATGGAACTACCGGTATAATTACCCATGATGAGCAAATACCGACTAAGACGATATCTTTAAATAACATGCCGAACCCATTTTCAAGGTTGACATCCATAAACTATGGATTGAACATGGACTCTAGGGTCGTTTTAAAAGTTTATTCATGCACAGGTCAGTTGATAACGACCCTTGTTAATGATGACCAAAAATGTGGAATGCACAATATCCCGTGGGATGGTTATAATAGTAAAGGAGAAAAGGTATCTTCAGGTATTTATTTTCTAAATATGGAAGTCTTTTCTCAGGATGGCAAAACCAAAGAAATTACAAAAAAGATCATTAAGATAAATTAACTTCCATTTTTCAAACCGAATTATTGACAACAATATTTTTGAAGCTATAATATATTATGCCAACTCAGGTACACCACGTTGCAATTATTATGGATGGAAATGGTCGGTGGGCAAAAAAGCGTGGATTACCGCGCATTGTAGGCCATCGTCAGGGAGTCGAATCAGTCCGTGCAGTCGTGAAAGCCTCTTTAGACTTAGGTATTGACTATCTGACACTCTATACCTTTTCAACCGAGAATTGGCAGCGGCCTAAGCGAGAGGTTGATACCCTTATGAAAATGCTCAAGGAGATGCTTGCCAAGGAAACACCAGGACTTCATAAAAACAATGTGAGGGTCAAGGTGATCGGGAGATTAGACGATGTCTATCCAAATGCACGAAAAGTCGTCGATGATGCTATTGCTCTGACCAAAAATAATGATGGACTCGTATTGACATTTTGCATAAGTTATGGCAGTCGAGGTGAAATTATTGATGCTGTTAAGAAGATTATTATGCAGGACCGAAAAGAACATATCGCACTCGACAAATTTGATGAACGTACATTTGCTCAATTTCTGTACGACCCTGATTTACCTGATCCTGATTTGTTGATTCGGACCGGTGCGGAAAATAGAGAGCGCATTTCAAACTTTTTATTGTGGCAAATTGCCTATACTGAAATATATTTTACCAAGACACTCTGGCCCGATTTTAGACGGAAAGAATTTACGAGTGCAGTTGATGCATTCACACAAAGGGAGCGACTCTTTGGCCGCGTTAAATGATTTAATCAAGAGGGTAATAACTGGGTCAATCCTCATCTGTGTCATAATTTTTTTCCTGTGGATTGATCATCTCCTCTTGGTCCTGCTCCTACTCTTTTTTATTACCTTTGCGACAAATGAATACTTCAGATTTTGGCACCGAAAGAACATCTATCCTCATACACTCGCAGTTCTTTTGGTAGGTTATGCAATTCCGTTACTCGTGTACTTTGAGGTTCCAATCATTTTCCCGGGCTTTTTGCTTTTTTTCTTTATCTGCCTTCTGACTGTTATGCGCTTTCCTGGTTCGCGTCGAGAACCCAATTTTTTGGCTGAAATTGCAGCGGCATGTTTTGGTATTATTTACCTATCTCTATTACCATCGTCACTCATCGCCTTGAGAAAAATGGGCTTTGCGATTGCCTTAATGCCATTGGTATTAACATGGCTCTATGATACCTTTGCATACCTTGTTGGATCGTTGTTTGGTCACCACAAACTATTAGAAAAAATCAGCCCTAAAAAGTCATGGGAAGGTACTCTACTCGCCTCTGTGTTGACCTTTCCCTTCACATTTATATTTAATAAGCTCTGGCTCGATTCATTCACGGTTATTGACGCAATACTCATCACTGCGGGTATTGGTATTCTCGGTACAATCGGCGACCTTTTAGAATCAGGCATGAAACGAGAGGTTGGTCTCAAAGATGCGTCGAGTGTTTTCCCAGGCCATGGAGGATTCTTAGACCGTCTCGATTCGCTCATTCTCAATATCCCCTTCTTTTATACCTACCTACTCTTCCGCCAGTGAAGCACAGTACTCATAAGTACCCATAATGGATAAGACACCACTTGCTGACAGGGTGAGACCTGAAAATTTTGACGAAGTACTTGGTCAAGAACACCTCTTAGGTGCTGGTCAGCCAATCAGGCGTCTGCTTGAAGAAGGTGTCCTCTTCTCTATGATACTCTTTGGTCCGCCGGGTAGCGGCAAGACAACAATTGCACGTCTCTTCGCTCAAAAATTTTCTGCTGATTTTGTTTCCTTCTCTGCTGCGACGAGTGGTATTGTTGCAATAAAAAAATTTATGGGCGAGGCAGAAAATCGGAAGAGATTATACAATCGTGACACCATCATCTTTATCGATGAAATTCACCGTTTCAACAAGGCTCAGCAAGATGCTTTTTTACCCTACGTAGAGAAGGGAACAATTATTCTCATTGGAGCAACAACGGAAAACCCATCATTTGAACTCAATTCGAGCTTACTCTCTCGGGTAAAGGTGTATATGCTCAATCCTCTATCATTCGATGATATTAAGAAAATTATACAACGGGCATTAACCACAAAAAAGGGATTCGATGGAAGGCGTGAGTTATCTCCCGAGGCATTTGATTTCATTGCTCACATATCTGATGGAGATGCCCGCGTGGCGTTAAATGCTCTCGAGTTGTCGACCTTAGCATCGCATGAAAAATTGATCGATTTAGAAACAGTTGAACAAGTCGTACAGAAAAAGGCATTGCGGTATGATAAAGCAGGTGAAGAGCACTATAATGTCATTTCAGCACTCCATAAGTCTTTGCGTGGTTCTGATCCTGATGCAGGATTGTATTGGTTAGCCAGAATGCTCGAGGCAGGTGAAGATCCCCTCTATATTGCGCGGAGGTTGGTACGTTTCGCAGTTGAAGATATTGGCACAGCCGATCCCCAAGCACTGGTTGTCGCCAATGCAGCAAAAGATGCGGTTGATTTTATTGGAAGGCCAGAGGGTGACTTGGCGTTAGCAGAGTGTGTTGTCTATCTCGCGCGAGCACCGAAGAGTAACGAAATATACATTGCCTATGAGCACGCAAAAGACGACGCCCTGAAGACACTCGCTGAACCTGTTCCTCTCCATATCCGCAATGCACCGACTCCGCTCATGAAGAAACTTGGTTATGGAAAAGGTTATAAATATCCACATAACTATCCGGATGCAAAGGTTGATCAAGAGTATATGCCAGAGAATTTGAGGGGTAGAAAATATTTAAAAAGTAAGAAGTAGCGTGACGTCTCGTAATTTTGATTTAATTGTTGTCGGTGCTGGACCAGCAGGTGGTACTGCGGCACTCACTGCAGCAGCACAGGGTATTTCTGTATTACTACTCGAAGAACATCCTACGGTTGGAGTGCCGGTTTCCTGTGCAGAAGGACTATCCCGGAGTACAATAAAGGACTATTTGGACATCAAACAAGACTGGGTTTCACAGGAGTTGTCTGGTGCGCTCGTTCGTGGCCCCACAGGCGATGCATTCAACATAAAATACCCTGGTGTCGGGTGGGTAATGAACCGCATGGTCTTTGATCCTGCAATAACAAAACTCGCCAGAGCACACGGTGCAGTTCTCAAAACTTCAACTAAGGCAATCGGTGTCGATAATAATGAAATCATCGTGAGCGAATCAGGCATACAGAAACGATACACATTCAAATTTTTAATTGGTGCAGATGGTGTTGCTTCTCATGTTGGCAGATGGTTTGGGATTGATACGAGGTTGAGTTTACAGGAAATAGAGGTGTGCGCTCAGTGTGTGCTCGAAGACATTACCATTGACCCACACTGTACAGTACTCATCTTTGGTGAAGAATATGCACCAGGCGGGTATGCGTGGATATTTCCGAAGTCTCGTAATTCGGCAAATATTGGTTTAGGCATATCACCGGTACGTACAAAGAAACCAGCAAAATATTTTTTAGACCGTTGGGTGAGAAAAGAATTTCCGCATGGTACAATAAAGGCACAAATGTATGGCGGCGTACCAGCGAAGATTTTAAAACATTTCTCTGGTAATAACTTTTTCCTCATCGGTGATGCAGCACGATTTACTGATCCTTTGAGTGGCGCAGGCATAGCCAATGGCATAAAATCAGGTGTGATTGCTGCACGGAATGCGGTATTGCGTCTAAAAGGAAAAAAATGTCATTTTGAATCGGAGATAAAACATGAGATTTTAAACGAGATAAAATTTCATTATAGAGTGCGGAGAGTATATTTAAAGCTGACTGACAGAGAATTTAACGATATTTTTCAGGTTGGTAGGAAGATTTACGAAGGAAAGACCATACATGATATTAATACTCGGCACCTGGTAAAAGAGATTCTCTTATCATCACCGCGACTTCTTAAGGTCGGTTTTAATCTCCTCTTTTAAACAATACTTTCCATCCAGATTACTTTGTTGTCTTTCCAGGTGAGTTATTCGTCTTCTTGTTTTTTTCATTCCTTACAGCATCATCTTTTTGGTACTTATCTTTAAATTTTGAATTCAGCTTTTTAATTTTTTGGAAATCATCCTCACGTTGGTCATTAACACTATTGGAATCGGCATCTTCAAAACGATCCTGCCCTTTTTTCTGCGTCTGTTTCTGCACGAAGTAATGTGATGGTTCTTTTATGATAGATTTGTTGTTGGTTTTGTCATCACTGTCTGTTGTCGTACCACGAGGCACTGTCTGGACAGCAAAGACCATTGTTGCCGCAAACAAGAGGAGTATGCACTTTTTCATATGTTCTCCTTTTATCATATAGAAATTATCCATGATGTCAATACCTCATAAGTTCTACAAAGACCCTTCGATGTTCACCCGGGTCAAGCCAGATCCTTCTGCTCATAGTTTTGAATCCTGATTTCTTGATAGTAACGAGATACTCGCCTGGCCGTATAACAATTGTCCGTGGCGTTTCACCAATATATTCTTCATCTCCAGTATCTAATTCCATAATATAAATGTGACACTGTTTGGGAGTCGATACGATCCTGAGTTTGGCAGGTTGAGGTTCTTTAATAAATATCTCATGAACGTCTTGTGCGATGTCCGGACTCTCATCTCCTCGGTTCGGTAACCCGTGTGTCGACGCCAATGCAATAATGGTTTCTATACCTCCAGGACCAGCGATCACATACTCGTAATCAGCAGTCTCTGGCGGTAATTCGTATATGCGACCTCCTTGTACCCAGCCATCTTCGCCTTCAGGGGGGAAGAGACGATACTCCCTTCCCCCGACTTCTATATCATAGATGGCTACATAACAATCCTTATTTGTCCGGAAGAACACTGAAAGGACCTCAGTTGGATAGTAGATTGCATCGTCTTTATTGGTCCAGATATCAATACTCAATGAACTGCTATTGAGTACGAGTAGTGCGAGTAGAGTCCACGCAGCCATCATTACCTCTTCTTCGTAGGTGAATACACATTCTTTCTCTGTGTATTCTTTGTGTTCACGTTCTTCTTCGACACATACTCTGGCGTTTTTGGTGAACTGTACGATGATTCGTCTGTTTTGTTTCTACTGTTTTCTGGGTTCATTGATTTGTTTGTATTATAATTTGTCTGCTTGCGCTTATCACTCGGTTCAATTCGTGTATTTCCTGTTGATTTTTCACCAGAATACGATTTATTCTCATTTTTTTGGACTTCTTTCTTAGGTGTATACGTTTTGGTTCCACTACCATACGTTTTACTATCAGTGGATGTCGTTCGATTTGTCGGAGCATTTTTGTTCGTGTACTTTTGAGGAGACGTTGATTTGCTGGTCGGAGAAGTTTTCGTCTGACTATTATTCTTTGCTCGATACTCTTCGTTTTTTGCTGCTATTTCCTGTTTGAGTTGAATGTCGTATGCCTGGCGCATTTTCTCAAGATTGCCACTCTTGTGGTTTTTTTCCACAGTAGTAAAGAGTTCTGGATCATGCTGTTTGGATAGATTCATTACCTGGCTGTCATTGTATGGAATGACGATTTCACGAGGTGGTTTATCTGGTAGATAAATGCCGTTCATTCCGGCGTTGTAATGGATTGTGTAGTATGAGTGAGGTAACTGATACGCTACCCAGTGACCATACCGTGGTCTAAACCACCAGCAACCATCTTGATACCAGACAACATAGAATCCAGCATAGAAGAAATCCCAATAGAAGTGGTGGCACCAATGGCACCTTACCCAGTACCAATCCCACCACCATGGGTACCACCAAACATAGTGGACACAGTAGTACCCGTGTGGATAGTATACCCAGTAGCCGTCGTACCAACAATCATCGACCCAATATTCATCGTACCAGCAATCAGTATCACTGTAGCCATAATCATAATATATAAAAGTGCCTGAAAACGCAAACAGTGGTATGGCGGCTAATAATAATAATAAAAGGCGTTTCATGTTAGCCTCCTTGTTGACTACTTTCATCATGCACTAATTCTTGATTTCCTGGGTCAATCTGATATGCCCAGTCGAACATAATATAATCTGTGTTTATTGATGTCACGCGGATTTTGGCAAAATGATTATCCCACGTCCAGATAATATAGGTGTGTCCAACAATCGCTTCGACGATCCCGGTTAAGGACCAGCCGTTATCAGGCGCATAGGTGATATCATCGAGTGATTCAGTATAGCCGAAATCCTGTATTAGACCTCCGGGTCGAGCAATATAAATATAGTGTGCTTCATCTATATTGTCATAACCATAGTAAATATCACACGATGATCCATTGTACGGAACAGTAGTATAAGCACTGAAGTTCCATCCTGAATAGTTTGGTTCCACATGATAATCATACATTTTCTCATTGTATCCTTCTGGCCGTGGTGTATCATATACAATTTCGTAAGAGAGATCACTTTCATTGCCGTTGTTATCAAATGCGGTGATAGCATAAAAATAAGTTTGCCCATTGGTGAGCCCGTAATCTAAGAAGTAGTCAAGGTTTGTCTCACCGATTTCGTAGTAGTAGCCAGTTGGTGTCAGACTTTGATAAATACGGTAACCAACGAGATCAGGCTCAGTATTTTCGTACCACATGAGCAAGACCTCTTCATCACCTGTTATTGAATACAATCCCCGTGGCGCTGCAGGAGGTTCATTGTCAATACAATCGAAACAACACCCTGCAAGGCTCATGAATCCAGTTATAATCAGGAGTTTCACAATTATGTTCAGTTTTTCCATCATTCACCTCTGTCATACAGTTAAGCAAAATGTGTGCCAGACAAATGAATGGAATTTCACGAGAAAAGAGATACATGTGCACAAAAATTGTGCTTTTTAGACAAAATATGTGCATCAATCTAAGAACTGAAACGGGTAAGGACGTTGTAAGAAAATTCTTGCTTGTCCAATAATCTTTACACATTAATCAGAAAGGGGTGCATTACACCCTTTTATTTTTAATCTGAATAAATCTTAAGGCATTAATCCCTCAATCTCTCGGTCCCGTGGTGCCTCAACTGTAAAAGAAATTGTTATCTTATATTCCTTGCCGCTACTAATCGGCATCTGCCAGTAGTATACGCCTAAATCTTTGTCTTCTTGGGTTGGTTTAGGCTCAAATTTTACACCATTGACCTTGATATCAGGGTCCTGGGGGATTGGTACCTGATCAACAATTGTGCATTTTATCTCTTTAGTGTGATAATTGGTAATGCTATTTTCATAAATAAATTCGTATTTTGTTTTATTACCGAAAAGACCACCCTTTGATATCTTCGATTTTTTCAATTCTCGTTTTACCTTAACTCGATCATCAATCCCAAAAGAAACCGTGACCGATTCATCAGGTGCTACTGTGGGTAAATATGTCTTACCAGTAAAATCATCACCTACATATGTACTACCTTCACCCGAAAGAAATAGATAATCAGTATTGTTCTGCATCTTACCAGTAGAATATGCAAGCGAGCTAATCCTTGGTATAATAAAGTATTCAAATTCTGTATTAAGTGTTGTCTCGTAAACTTGTATCTTTTTTTCTGGGTCGCCACTCTTTAGAACGTATCGACCGAGTAAGGGATAGATAATTGAAATGCCGGCTTCGACTGGTGCGGGTGGTGCTTTTGCGACTTCGGGAGTAGCTACCGTTGTTATTGCTAAACGTTCTAATTCGTCGGCTCGTCCACCCCTGATTGTTTCTTCAGGACGAGGAAGATAAAGATTAATGTACCAAGGTGCAGGTTCTGGGGCAATACCTCCAAGGGCTGGTTTTGCCGTGGATAGTACAATTTTGGTATCATCCCAATCTTCATTAGTCCTTTGACTGATCTTACTAAAATAAGATATGTCGATTCTTCCGACTGAGGGGTTTGCCCTGAGTTCATAATAGGGCCGCCAATATGCTCCATAAAGTATATAGCTTAGTTGGATTTTATACGTTTTTGCCACTTCTGGATGGCAATCAAAAATGACACTTTTCCGATTCTCAACGATTCCTCTGATATCATTCAGTTCACGCCTTGCGGCATTCAATTTTTCACCTAAATCAATGCGCTGGCGTTCAATTTCAGCCCCTCTTTTTTTAGCGCTGAGCAATTCATCGGTCATGAACCTCAAACCGATGCGCCAAGATTCGGGTGAAACTTTGCCCGTAAGGAGCTCCTTGGAGATTAAATCAGGACCACTAACACCAATGGTCTGTAAGAATTTTTCTTTATCCTTCAAAACTAATATTTCATCTGATAGAAGACGGTCTTCAATCTCTAATGTTTTGATCTTCGCCTCTAATTCTTTAACCTTGGGATGTGGTTCTTTTTCATAACCCATTTTAACCTGAACTTCACCAATCTTCAAACCGCTTGCTTTTATGTGCACTGATGCATCATCAATTGTACCAGGTAGACCAGAAAAGATGATATCCGTTCCTTTGTCTAAATAAACATGAGCGACCCTTGTTACTGAAACTCGGTCACTGTAAATAACAACCGAATCTACTGTCGAATTCACCTCGAGATTAATAATTAAAAGTAATAAAAAATACATAATTCCTCCTTAAAGCAAGTTTATGCAAAAGAATACCAAAGTCAAGCACCGTCCTCTCTACAGTGATATTTCTACAGGATAACTGATTTCTCCAATAGCCGTTGAAATATATGCCTTTGCTTTGATCTTATAGTTTGCAGTTTTTAGTTTTATGACTTCGATTAATGCTTCACCTATTTTTGTGTACTCAAGCGTTATCGTTGTTGAAAAACTTTTTGATTTATTGGCAGGTATTGTAATCTTGTTGCCGGTCGTGCCAGAAAATACATTAGTATCATTGACATAGAATGTATAGATTAACTTATCGAGTACTGCATTGATCGGGTTGGGGTTTTCAGCTTTAATTTCGAAATCGAGCTGTAGATTCGAAAAGGTAAAATCATGCGGTGTTACTGAAACGAACGAAAATTTGCACTCTTTAAAAGCTAATCGTTCTTGAACTGCAGTACAAGAAACAACTAAAACTAAGGCGATAATATAGGTTTTTTTGTACATGAGATTAATATAATCGTATTATTGTGAATGTCAACATAAAAAAATATTGCTGTGTAAGGACTAATCAATGAAAATATTGACACAAATTAATTTTTCCATACAATGTTTTAGAGGTTATTTATGTTAAGGTATAGTTTTATTTTATATTTTGTAATGATACCAGTGATAGTCAATAACGCAGAAGCCCAGGTCCCTTTGGATCATCTTCCGGTCTGGCAATCTAACATTGTTACTACTGGTCGTGAAGTTGCACTGTGTGATATTGAAAAAGATGGTGATCTCGATTTGGTCATTGCCAATGATAGTCCAGACAATACAATACAAATATATAAAAATGTTGGACCATTTTTTGAATATGAACCTTCTTGGTATACAGATTGCTTTGTTGCTGTTGGAGTAAACTTGGGTGATGTTGATAACGATGGTGACCTAGATTTAGCAGTGGCTGCTTATCAGCACTGCTACCTTTATAAAAATACCGGTGATTCTTTAGAGCGTACACCTAGCTGGACGTCTTCATTTGAAAGTTGGTCATTTAGTTGGGTCGGTTGGGGTGATGTTGATAATGATGGCGACTTAGATTTGGCTGCCACCGGGCTTTTCATTTATCCAAGAATTTATTATAACAATGATGGAATTCTTGGAACATTGCCCTCGTGGCAAGCAATTGATTATAACATAGATAATGCTGGTTCTTGGGGTGATGTTGATGATGATGGTGATCTGGATTTAGCGGTAGGTGCATTAAATTTATTGATGCCTACAAGGGTCTATTATAACAACTCAGGATTTCTGGAAAACATCGCAAGTTGGACATCACCATATCCTTTGACATGTGGGTTATCATGGGGTGACATCGATGGTGATGGTAAAATCGACCTTGCCGGTAGTTGCGGCTATGCATTAACCGATACATTTAATGTTGTATGGTTGAATCAAGGTGATAGTTTAGAATCGATTCCATCGTGGCAGTCAGAGAATTACGCGATGGGAGTACGCAGTGCACTCGGCGATGTTGATAATGATAGTGATTTGGATTTAGCTGTGGCAGTTTATGATAGTAGCCAAGACATAGTCTATCTTAATACCGACGGCATATTCAGTTCATCTCCTGATTGGTATTCATCGACTGATTATAACTCTTGGGGCATTGCTTGGGGAGACATTGATGCGGATGGTATAGTCAGTAGTATAGATACATTAGTCGGTAATGGTTTTAGGAAGTTATATTATTTTGGCAATAAAAGAATTCCTATACATTCTTTAGACAGTATAGTCGTTGATGGTATTATTCTACCTCAATCGGATTACTGCTACGACATTTCGTCAGGGTGGATTTCATTGAAAGATGCGCCATCAAATGGGGATATGATTCTAATCCATTATAAATATTCCACAGATCTAGATTTGGCTATAAGTTATAGTAGAGAAGCCTGTGCTCTGTTTCAGAATACAAATGTCGGAATAGAAGAAATAGATGACCGCATTGCCGTTTCAGACTTGAACGTATTCCCTAATCCGTTTTCTCGAAATACTACATTTGAATATACGACCAACACAGAAAAATGTTATATAGAAATATTTGACATCTCTGGTTGTAAAGTTAATACTCTAAAAAATGGCGACAAATTCGGGAGGATACAAAGAAATTTTTGGAATGGTACTGATTTTTCCAGTAAAAAGTTGCCTTCTGGTATATATTTTTGTCAGCTCGTATCACAGCATATGCCTTTGGATAGAGTAAAAGTGATCTTACTAAAATAGCAATTGGTGAGTTAATTTTTAGGTGATTTGTGCATCATAGCTGTTTTTTTGTAATTTTTTAACAAGCTATACCAACACAGCATAGATTGACTCATAAAAAATGCGAATTTTCTTGACTTGGGCGATTCTATGGGTATAATAGGAGTGAAGGAGGTTACATGAAACCGTTCAGAAATGAAAAACTCACTGATTTTTCCAAACTTCTCAATAGAAAAAACATGGAAAAAACCATTGCCAATGTTGAATCCCAGCTTGGTAGGGAATACAGTATTATTATTGGAGGTCAAAGAATCCGTTTAGAAAAGAAATTTCATTCATTTAATCCTTCACAGAAGGAACAAATTGTTGGAACATTTCAAGAAGCAGACATTCCAACTGCTGACAAGGCCATGGAGGTTGCCTCGGAAACGTTTAAATCATGGCGGTTTACGCCTGCGAAAACACGAGCACAGTATCTCTTCAAAATAGCCCAGATCATGCGCAAGCGCCGGCTTGAACTAGCTTCTTGGATGGTCTTTGAATCTGGGAAGAATTGGGTTGAGGCAGACGCAGATGTTGCAGAGGCGATTGACTTTTGTGACTACTATGCACGAGAAGCGCTGAGGTATGACATAGGACCAAAGCTTCTTCAGTTCCCAGGTGAGCGTGATGAACAGGTATATATCCCCCTCGGCGTGGGGTTAGTTCTTGCACCGTGGAATTTCCCCTTGGCAATTTTATGTGGTATGACGAGTGCCTCATTTGTCACTGGTAATACGGTTATCATGAAGCCCTCTGAAGATTCTCCTGCTATTGCAGCAAAGTTTATGGAAATTATTGAAGAGGCAAAGGTTCCTATAGGTGTTATCAATTTCATGACTGGTCATGGTACTCCTGCTGCTGATTATCTTGTTAAACATCCTATGATACGATTCATTTGTTTCACAGGTTCTAAAGCAGTTGGACTCTATATTGTTGAACAGGCAGCAAAGATTCAGCCAGGGCAGAAGTGGATAAAGCGGGTTATTGCTGAGATGGGTGGTAAGGATTTCATTATTGTTGATTCTGAAGCAGATATTGATAGTGCGGTCACTGGTGTCAGAGCTTCGGCATATGGACTCCAGGGCCAAAAGTGTTCTGCATGCTCGCGTCTCATCCTTGATGATAGAATTTACGATGAATTCATGCGGAAGTTCATTCCAACAGTTGAGGCAATAAAGATGGGACCAGTTAAGGATTACGAAAACTGGTTAGGGCCAGTTATCAATGAAACTGCCTACAATTCGATTTTGGCATATATCAATATTGGTAAAACTGAAGGTAAACTCATCTGTGGAGGCGAACCTGGTCTGAAAGAAGGGTGGTATATAAAGCCGACAGTTATAGCTGACATCGAACCACACCACAGAATTTTTCAGGAAGAAATTTTTGGGCCAGTGCTGGCGGTAACCCGTGCGCGCAGTTTCGATCACGCACTTGAACTGGCAAATAGTACTGAGTATGGATTAACTGGTGCAGTCTATACAAAGAACCGTCAGAAACTAGAAAGGGCAAAGCGTGAGGCACATGTCGGTAACCTCTATTTTAACAGAAAATGCACTGCTGCATTAGTTGGTGTCCATCCATTTGGGGGATTCAACATGTCAGGTACTGATTCAAAAGCTGGCGGTCCGGATTATCTTCTTCTCTTTACGCAGGCGAAGTCAATTGCTGAGTACATTGGTTCGAAGAAAAAAACAAAACCAAAGAAAATTACAATAAAGAAAAAGAAAAGAGGATAGCGTGACAATCACTACAATCTTTAATACAATTCAGAAAGAGAAAATAAAATTTATTGATCTATGGTTTTCAGATATTCTTGGTTCTGTAAAGAATGAAACGATTCCAGTAAAGCAACTTCGTAAGGCATTGAAAGAAGGGATATGGTTTGATGGTTCATCGGTTGAGGGTTTTGGTAGGATATTTGAGAGTGATATGTATCTTAAACCAGATCCCAATACATTTGCCGTGATTCCGTGGGGAGAAGAGAAGACTGCACGATTTATATGTGACGTCTATGCACCAGACCATAAACCGGCTCCTGTAGATCCACGTTCTATCTTAAAAGACAACCTTAGATTACTCAAAAAGCGGGGGTTGGAATATTATGTAGGTGCAGAGCTCGAATTCTATTTATTCCGACGCGATGGTGATACTGTTATTGCATTACCGCATGATCGCGTAGGTTACTTTGATCTTGGGGGAGACGTGGCTCTGCGGATTAGAAAGAAGATGTGTGATCGCTTACAGGAATTTGGTATTGAGGTTGAGGCAGGACACCACGAGGTTGGAAGAGGACAACACGAGATCGACCTCCGCTATACCAGTGCTTTACAGCTTGCCGACAATATCTTGACTGCACGTATGGTGATTAAAAAAGTCGCCGAGGAGAACAATCTCTATGCGACATTTATGCCGAAGCCACTATTTGGTGCTGCAGGAAATGGTATGCACATACATCAGAGTATTTTTAGGGGCAAGAAAAATCAATTTAGTGATCCAGGAGATAATTATGGGTTGAGTAAACTTGCCTATAGTTATCTTGCGGGTGTCCTCAGATACATAAAAGAAATAAGTGTGATTACTTCGCCACTGGTGAATTCCTATAAACGACTCGTGTCAGGATTCGAAGCACCGGTTTATATATGCTGGGGAAGAATGAACCGTTCGGCATTAGTGCGGGTTCCCCGCATCAGCAAGAAGAAATATGACAGTACGCGTTTGGAATTACGTTCATGTGATCCGTCGGCTAATCCTTATCTTCTATTTGCATGTGTGCTCAGGACTGGCCTTGAAGGTATTAACAAGAAGTTGATGCCTCCGAAACCAGTCGAAGAGGATGTGTATAAAATTGAAACCCAGGTCTTGCAGGATAAAGGAATTGATCTTCTTCCTCACTCCTTGTGGGAGGCATTAGAATACTATTACAAGAGTAAAATCGCAAAGAGTGCATTCGGTAATATTCTATTTCAACGATACTACGATATCAAACTGAAAGAATGGGATGAGTACTCTATCCAGGTTTCAAAGTGGGAACACGATAAATATTTAGAGCTCTACTGAGGATTTATCAATCCTTGATTACGCAGATTTGAGCAGATTATACAGATTATTATAAAAATTTTTGCCTTTAGAACTTTACACCGAATTTGTTGTACGAAACGATCTCCTCAAGATTTTTACGCGGTCTCGGATCAATACCTCCGATAGATTCTTTAGTTGGTGCGTCAGCTGGGTACCCTAATGCCAGCAGTACGGCAATTTTATAGTTAACGGGTATATGTAACAGATGTTTTAATTTTTTCTCATTGAACCACCCGACAAAGCAGGTCCCAATACCGAGGGCTGTAGCAGCTAATGCAATATGGGCCATGGCAATCGAAACATCGACGAGGTGATTCTCATGACTAAAGAGCTGTGCGACGACGTGTGTCCAGGCTTTTGTGTAACATCCGGCAATGACGAGAGGTGCATTGCTAACCCACGGAACGAGCATTTTTGTTCCCAATGCTACCTGTTTTGGAATCTGTTCGATGATGGATGTATCGTCGATTACGACGAAGTGCCAGGTTTGTCGATTACTCGATGATGGTGCGAGCCGTGCTGCTTCTAATATTTGTGATATCTTTTCCCGTTCAATTTTTTTTAAAGCAAATCTACGGATACTCCTTCGCCACTGAATTGCCTTGAAAACATCCACTATGTATTCCTATTTTTCAAGCGACAATGTTCAATGGTAGCATTGCCCGTGAGCGTTACTAAATCGATCATAGCTTTTCACTCCGTCATTCCGGTAATTCTCGGATTATCGGATCACCACCGTGTTAGCCTCATTCTTTCAACATATTTTTCGATGCTCAGTAATGCCGTGGATACCAATTTGTCTTTGAGAGAGTAGATTTTATTTCTATCTTTTGTAGTATATCGGACCAAATTAACTTCTCGTAAATGGCGTAACGTATCAGATATGGTTTTTACTGACAAACCAATTTCTCCTGCCAGTTGTGTCGGTGTTCTTGTTGATTTAGTTAATTCCTTTAGAATCTGATAAGCCGTAGGATTTCCCAGTACTCGACAAAATCTTGAGGCACGATAGTGGGTCTCCAACATCTTTTTCTTCATAGTTCATTATAGTAACTATTGCGATATTGTCAATTATTCCGTCATTCCGGTAATTCTCGGAATGACGGAATATGAGAATCCAGCGCGAGTATTGGGGTATCGACTTTAGTATATAATAATTTTATTTCTGCCTGATACGCTCTGTCCGCCGCTTTCAAGTTGTACTTTGATAAAATAGACTCCGCGTGCGAGATGAGTATTACGGAGCGCAATCGTGTGGCATCCTGCTTTTTCTTTTCCAGTGTGCAATGTCTCGATTCGCTGACCAACACTATTGAAAAGCATGATGGTCACCGCGCCATCGCACGGGAGCGTATACTTAATAGTGCCGTGGGCACTCACGATACTTGGATAAAACTGGATCTCTGAGAATGCTGCATCACTCGTACGATAATCAGCGACACCAGGCACAATTCCTTCACGCACGAGCGATGGATCACCAAAGAGGGTATAGTCGAGCATGTTCTGTTGGCAGGTCCACTCCGGGTCACCACCATAGGGATCCGGGAAATAGATGTAATTGAAGTAATAGACCTTGGCATCAAACAGTGCATCACCGACCTTTCTTCCTTCGCGCAACATGTAGTAGTAGAAGTAATAATCCAGCGACATAACATTACCGTCTTCGGGATCATCCCAGGCAGGTGTGTACCAGCCATACGTGGTTGCGGCGACGACGCCGGCGCCGCCATTGCCGATCAATGAACGGGCAATGTTGTCAGTATCTTCTGCATTGCTGCAGGATGCGGCAAAGACAATAGATGGGTAGGCATCATTAAGAGATGGGATATTACTGATGTAGATGAAAGGACCGCTCTGAATCTCGTTACTTTCAGGGATCGAGTCACCATCATCCCATGCCCACCACTTGCGGTATGCGCCGTCTGAATTGCCATGACCAGACCAGTTAGTTATTGCAAACTGTCCAGAAGACCAGGTGCTGACAACATTTGACTGGGTCAGTGCAAATTCGTGCGTGTATATTGAAGGACACAACCCTGCTTCTTCGTAACCCCTTGTGTATGTCCATCCGCTGAGCAGGCTGTCCTTCATGACTTCCATGAGGGCAGCGCCGTCACAGATCGGTAAGCCGCTTTCACCCTCGAAATTACTGAAGGCTGCAATGAGGAGGGCATTATTTTTCCACGCGCCGGTTTCCCTTTCGAAATTACAATGACCTCGGGTACGAATCCGATGCTATCCTGGTCGTATTCTCCGTAATAGTTATCACCATCGCTGTCCCAGTCATCAGTGAGCTCGGCAAAATAATAATCTGTTGGGGTGTACGACATGCTACTGTGTCCTGGGTCTGGATAGCATATCTTCATTGGTATTTGGTCAACATTGCCACCAATGAGGACATAGTGAATGCCCCAGGGAACGTACTTATCGATCAAAAAATTTCGTATCTTGTCGGCGTTTTGTGCACCGGGGTACTGCGCAATGATCGAATCATAGCTGACACATTTTGTCGTAAAACCAAGGCTATCTTTCCATGCTACGAGACTGTCAAATGCAGAAAAAAGATTGTCTTTCGCTATAATGACAAAACTGAATGAATCATCCAGTACCGTAGTGTAGAGATCCTTGACCGCTGACCAATTAGCGAAGAGTCGCTCGGCATCTTTCTGGACCCATTGAGAGATAGTATTGTTCGCTGCAGTAGTAGTATACTGGATGGTGAGATGTATCGATGGATAAAAGGAGAGTCCTGTCGGTGCATAGAGAACCGGGAAATAGGTGACTTTGACAAACGGTATAGTGCGGAAATGGCTCATTTTCGAGATATAAAATGGTTGGGGTGGAAACAACGTGCATGAAGCCAGACGTTGCTTGTTGTGCTCGTATCGCTTCATAGCTTGTTCGAACAACATTCTATCAGCACAGAGGGGAAGCGAAGGTGGGGCAATCGATGGTTTACCAGCGATGAATGTTTGAGGTGTTCCAACAGAAACGTCAACTGAAATTACTTCACTGCCCGCAGGAAGCGCCAAGAGTGTGCTCTGTGCTGGAAGTATTGGTGTTCCTGGTATCTGTAGTTTGTTAAATCCTTGAATGAGAGGAATTCCATTCTCGAATAGTGGTTGTTCAGCAGTGAGATGTACTGTGGTAACCTCGGCTGACAACGAGGTGATCATGAACATGAAACCCATGATTATTATTTTTTTTAAATACATACAACCTCCTTTGCTATGTGCTGCCATATTTTTCACCCCTCCTCTAAGCATTATTGTACCCATTATGTCTATAATGTCAATGAAAAATATTGAGGGTAATAGCCTTGACTTTTATTTTCTCTTAGATACAATCACATAAAGTTGTTAATAATGAAATTATCGAGGGGAACAGCCAAAGAAAATCTCGCACAATTAATACAAAAATTTGAACACGAACTAACGTCAGGCAAAATAAACGACTACAATGAAGAAGCGACAAAAACTGCGT
>Ga0111226_1006_pt1 | contig 27088 bp, 29 predicted proteins | sample DeeMarSWOR152_54_FD_80390 | JGI IMG/M metagenome (GOLD analysis project Ga0111226, IMG submission 80390) | candidate division TA06 bacterium DG_78 | reverse complement strand
ACATGAAATTCTCCGATGAGAGCTCTGATATCATCTGGGCAGAGGGTGTAATAGCGATCATTGATTTTGAACGAGGTCTTAAAGAGTGGCGGAGGTTTATTAAACCTAATGGTTTTCTGGTCGTTCACGATGAAATTAGCAATATCAACAAGAAACGAGAAATGGTGTCTCTTTGTGGCTATAAACTCATCGATACATTTATAATACCAAAAGAGGTGTGGTGGAAGGAATATTACGGTCCGCTGGAGCAAAATATCAAAGAGCTCCGCATACAGTACCGTAATGACCCCACGACCCTCCGTATGTTAGACAGAGAACAAAATGAAGTCGAAGAATTTAAAAAGAATCCCAGATACCACGGGTCAGTATTTTTTATCATGCAAAAACATTGACAAATACTCTATTTTCATTACTATTAGTGAACGAGAGGAGGAATTCATGCACAAGGTAGTGTTATTCACTCTAGTATTGTGTCTGATTGCCGTGGTAAACTGCGGTGAAATGATTAAACCAACCTTGACCTTAGAGAAAACTGAATTCGCTCCTGGCGAGGAAATCAAGGTTACTTTCGCTGCACCATCAAGTTATACAGAAAACGCATGGGTAGGTATCATTCCTTCCGAAACTCCGCACGGTGATGAGGGTGTAAATGATCAATATGATATTGCCTATGAATATCTACAGAAACAGACTGCAGGAGTGCTGACCTTCACCGCTCCTGGACAGGCTGGCTCTTATGATTTCAGGATGCACGATACTGATGATGACGGAAAAGAAGTAGCTGCTGTATCATTCCAGGTTAAGGTAGTAACCGAGGGAGCTGGATTTGAACTGGAAAAAACCACATTCAAACCCGGCGAAGAAATACGGCTCACCTTTACTGCACCGGTAACTTTCGGACCGCGGGCTTGGGTTGGTATTATTCCTTCTGATGTACCACACGGTAGCGAAGACGAAAATGATAGACATGACATCGCGTACCAGTATCTTGAGAAGAGAACGCAAGGGTTGCTCACGTTCATCGCACCTGAGAAACCCGGTAAATATGATTTTCGCCTGCATGATACTGATGATAATGGTAATGAGATTACCCATATCGAATTTACCGTTAAATAGTCGTACCAGAGAGTAAGGGTGCGGCAGTTCCGTGCCCTTACTCGACATTGAGGTTGGGAAAAAGAGGAGTGTGATAGTAACATATGGCAGCAAGAATCGGTGAATTATTAGTTAAGAAGGGTGTCGTCATAGGAGAACAAGTCGAAGAAGCCCTCGAAATACAAAAAGAGAAGAAAATGAGGCTCGGTGAAATTCTTGTAGAATTAGGGTACATAAATTCTCGAGATTTAACCAGGATGCTCTGTGAGCAAACAAATATGCCATATATGGAACTCCAATCGAAAATGCTCGATCTGAGCATCGTTAATTCATTCCCTATGAGATTTCTCTATAAGAATAATATAATACCGTTGTACGAAATCGACGAGGTCCTCTATGTTGCAACTGGTGACCCGACCAATCGTAACATAGTGAATAAACTACAAGAATTTACCAATAAAGAAATTGTATTATTCGGCGCTGAACCCGAGCAGATTGCCGAGTTATTAAATAAATATCTCACAACCGACCCAAAACATCGTAAGGTTAAAAAATAAAGATCATAAAAGAAAATACCCTGTTGATATGGTATCTGTGTTAGGGTGGTGTCAGGCATCTTTATAGAATACCCCCATGAAGATAAAGCAATTAATGACGCATAGTGTAATAATACTATCTCTTCTGAAGCGGTTAAAGAAGGAATTAACAATTTCTATTTTTCTTTTTTTCTTCGGTTTACTCAATGCTCAAAACGGTTCTCTAGAGGGTGTAGTTAAGAACAAGAAAACTGATGAATATCTAATCGGAGCACATGTCGCAATCATTGGCACGCACTTAGTTAAAGCCACAGACCACACTGGATATTTCTACATTACAAACATACCGCCAGGCTCGTACCGATTGCAGGCTTCAATGATTGGATACGAACCCGCAACACAAGAAATCGTTATCTCGAGTTCTGCTGCATTACAGGTAATATTTCTCTTAGAAGAAACAATAATTGCGCAACCTGAAATTATCGTTACAGCTGAAAAACTTGTAGAAAAAACATCGGTGAGCGCTCAGACAATAGACGGTCTCAAATTACGAGGATTCCATGGACTCGTTGAAGACCCGCTGCGAACACTACCGACTTTTCCAGGAATCTCATCGGTAACCGAATTCTCAACATGGCTCTGTGTGAGAGGAGGTGCACCAAATGAAAATTTATGGCTCTTGGATTGGGTTCCTGTGTATTGGCCCTTCCACTTCGGAGGCATGAAATCGTCCTTCAATTCTGAGATGATAGAAAATGTGGAACTGTATACTGGCGGTTTTCCAGCAAAATTTGGTAATAAACTCTCATCTGTAGTCAACATCATGTCGCGAGACGGAGCAGATGATGCATGGAAAGGAAAAGCTACAGTGAGCCTCATCAATGCTATGGCTCTCATAGAGGGACCAATAACAGAAAAAAGTTCGTACATTCTCTCCGCCCGCAGATCCTATTACGATCTTGTGATACACAGAGAAGGATTTACTATCCCATCATTTTATGATATTCAGGCAAAGATAACATATGGACTCGCGCCTGACCATAAAATTTACATCAGCGGGCTGCTCTCTGGTGAAAGGGCATTAGTGGAATTTGAAGACCCAGACGATTATCCGAAACGCATACAAGATCGTTACGTAGTTGCAACATCGAGTATCGAATGGAAATGGTTTGTGAATCGTAACCTGTATTCAACCCTCGCCGTGACCTTCCAGACCGCTGATATGGAATTTGAGATGGATCAGTGGTGGATCGACGGTGAGGTACATGAACCAGGAGTACGAGAAGACCTGACATGGAAGCCGAATGATGTTCACACGTTAAAAATGGGCATTGAAATACGGCATCCTCGAGTCGACTGGAAAACTTTTATCCCGCTCGATCCGTTCTATGAAAATGCATGGACTGACAGCAGTGTGCAGGGTTCAAGACGAGATACGCACGGACACTATTGGATGAGTGGTTTTTATGTTCAGGAGGAGTGGAATATTATACCGAACGTCAGCACAAATGTTGGGTTACGATATGATTATAACAATATTAATAAAAAAGGAACCTTATCACCGCGTATCTCTGCACGGTATGAACTCGATGTCACTACTGCCCTACGATCTGCATTCGGTTACTATCATCAGATACCGACTGTAGATGAATTAGGAGAAAACCCAAACCTCGATGCAAAGGCCGCTATACATTATATCCTCGGTTTTGAACGTATGATCACCTCTGACATAAAAGGATGGATAGAAGTCTATCAGAAAGATTATTCTAAATTGACCACGTTTGATGGTTCAGGACACTACACAAATAACGGCTTTGGCTATGCCCGAGGCGCAGAATTGTTTCTCCAAAAAAGGAGTGCGCCATTTTCTGGTTGGATTTCATATGCACTGAGTTGGGCACGGCGTAAGGAATATGGTGATGAAACCGAAACATGGTTCGAATATGACCAGCGTCACTTGATTTCTATTGTTGTTGATTATGAATTTGCGAAAACCTGGAGGCTCGGGATGAAGTGGCGGTATTCTTCAGGGTCACCATATACACCCGTAATAAAAGGTATACAAGATACGCTCGGCAACTGGATACCAGTGAACGGTGAAGCAAAATCTGCGCGCTATCCTGACTATCATCGGTTCGATGTCTCACTCCACAAGAAATTTTTATTAGGCGGGTTAGAATCTCACGTTTATATTGAGATACTGAACGCATATTTTCGGAAAAATGTCCTGGGTTATACGGCCAGCTATGAAGATGACGGCACTCCTATTCAAGAACCGTATTACGGACTTCCAATTGTTCCTACAATAGGAATTAGTTTAAATTTCTGAACGAATATTCTAAATTTCTGTAATAACATTGTGGAAGAGGTTGCAGTGACACTTTTGAAGTAAATCGAGGGGTCGCTACAGCAACCCCTCGATATTTTTTATCGTTCTTCTTCTTCTTCCCAATCTTCCTCAAGCTCCTCATAGGGCTGGAATTTGCTTTTCTTTGCACCGCAATCCGGACAAACCCAGTCTTTTGGTAGATCGTCGAATGATGTATCACCCTGGATACCATTATCAGGATCGCCAATAAATGGATCATAGATATACTCGCAGCGTGTGCACTGCCACTTATCCATCATAGCCTCCTTTGTATGCGAGACATTCTATAGATAAAAATAGCTTTGTCAAGAGGAGAATGTAACCTAGTTTTTATTGATAGATGCTGATATACTCTTGACAAACAGGTAATTTTGTTTAAAATAGTATTAATGAAGAAACGTATGTTAATTGGTGAATTGCTGATCAAGGCCGGTGTTGTCCGTAGCGAACATGTCGAAGAGGCACTCAGGTTACAGAAAAATACCAAGAAAAAGCTGGGAGAGATTCTGCTTCAATTGGGTTACGTACATCCTCGAATACTAAGTCAGAAGCTCTGTGAGCAAGCAGGTATCCCTTTTATGGAACTCCAATCAAAGATTCTTGACACACAGCTTGCTAAATTGTTTCCGTACAGAGTGCTCTATGAAAATAATATTCTGCCGCTGTATGAAAAAGGCAATACGCTCCATGTTGCCACTGGTGACCCAGCAAATCAAAAGGTGGCACGTAAACTCCGACAGCTCACCAAAAAACAAATTGTTCTGTGCGGAGCTGAACCAAAGCAGATTACACGGTTATTGGTCAAGATATAATAATCACAATGTGTTGCTGTTCATGTTTTGAATCACATGAGGAGCATCAATTACTCTCTTCATGGCCTCTTGGTAGCTGCCTCAGATAATGCTTGACATAGTGTAAAATATCACTATTATAAGATATGGCACCTGATCAGAAGTTACGTGAACCACAACGTGTCGTTGCTCATTTTAAGGACGGTCGTATCATTAAAGGATACACTCATGATTTCATCCCTCCGCTAAAAAACTTCAGTATACAATCAGGAGAGCGTTCCGATGATATTATGGAAATACGCACGACTGAGCTGAAAGCCCTTTTCTTCGTTAAATCATTTGAAGGCAATAAGCAATATGTTGCAAAAAATACATTCGATGATGCTTACATGCTCGACCGACAAGGGCTGAAGGTTAAGGTCACGTTTTCCGATGGTGAAATCATGAGAGGAACAACGCCTGATCCTGGTAGTATCTTTAGGGGGTTTTTTGTCATACCAGTAGATCCTAAAGCTAATAATGATAAGGTATATGTCGAGGCAGATTCGACGGTCCAGATTCAGATCGGAAGCAAAGCAGTAACATAATAGTTCAGCACTATCGAGTATTCATGTCTCTCAGTAAAATATCATTACGCAAGAAAAAAATCCTGATTCGCTGTACAATTCAGTAGAACAACCTTTACCCACATCACCGACGGAGAATACATAATATTGACTTTACACAGATTTTGTTTAAAGTAGTGTATGTCGCTCATCGATTTACGTAGTGATACGGTTACGTTACCGACTGATGAGATGCGCACAGCGATATATAATGCTGAACTGGGCGATGACGTCTTTGCAGAAGACCCAACAACAAACCAGCTTCAGACAATGGCTGCTGAGTTGATGGACAAAGAGGCAGGGCTCTTGGTGAGCAGTGGAACCCAGGGCAACCTCGTGTGTACGCTCACCCATTGCAAACGTGGTGAAGAAGTAATTCTCGGTGACAAATCACACATGTTTCTTAACGAAGCTGGTGGCATGTCTGTCATCGGCGGAATACATCCCCATACCATCCCCAACCAGCCTGATGGGACGATGCGTCTGGAAGACATCGAGGCAGCAATTCGCGGTGATAATGAACATTGGGCACGTACCCGGTTGATCTGTCTGGAAAATACCCATAACCGCTGTTCTGGCGCTGCATTAACACCAGACTATTTTACCTCAGTTGCATCACTCGCCCGACAACATAAACTCTCTGTGCACTGTGATGGTGCTCGAATATTCAATGCCGTCGTTGCCTTGGGTGTCGATGTCAAGGAATTCACAAAGCATGTTGACTCGGTAACGTTCTGTCTATCAAAAGGACTTTCTGCACCAATCGGATCAGTAGTATGCGGTAGTCAGAAGTTTATTGCAGAAGCACGTCGAAATCGAAAGATTTTAGGGGGCGGCATGCGTCAATGTGGCATCATTGCAGCTGCTGGTATCACAGCGATTGAGGTGATGATCGAACGGCTACAAGAAGATCACGACAATGCCCGACGTCTTGCTGAAGGAATTGAAAAAATCCCTGGTGTATCCATCGATCTCAAAAGAATACAAACAAATATCGTCTATTTTGACCTCACTGCTGATCGTATAAAGCCTGATGCATTAGTAGAACAGCTTGAAAAGAGAGGAATCAAATTTTTACGCACAGGACCCAAGCGGTACCGTATGGTCACACACTATGGCATCAGTAGAGATGATATTGATACCACCTTAAAAGCATTGAATGAGGTAATGGCAAACCTTAAATAAAACACGTAGGCAGAGGAGAACCATGAAAAAATTCACGAGAGGACGTTAGTGATTAAATTCTGTTTAGCATTAGGATTAACATCACTGATGCTCCTGACGTGTACTTCGAATAACGAAGACAGCCGACCTCGGGTCGTAGATGAACCACGTAATGAAAAAAGGTTCACTGATGGAGACTATGAACAGCACGTAAAGAAACTCAAAGAAAAGATTCCCCCAGGATTCACAATAATCTTACAAAAGCCATTTGTCGTTATTGGAGATGAACAACCAGATATGGTCAAGCTCCGCGCTGAGAAGACTATTCAGTGGTCAGTTGATATGCTCAAACAAGATTACTTTGAAAAAGATCCTTTAGATATCATCGATATATGGCTATTCAAAGATGAAGAAAGTTATACTGAGCATGCACTGGAGATTTTTGGCGACGAGCCGACGACTCCATTCGGTTATTTTTCAGAAGAGCACACTGCTCTAGTTATGAACATTAGCACAGGAGGAGGTACGCTCGTCCATGAAATTGTTCATCCCTTCATACGGGCAAATTTCGCTGATTGCCCTACCTGGTTTAATGAGGGACTTGCATCACTGTATGAACAGTGTGGAGAAAAGGATGGTCACATATATGGATACACTAATTGGCGGCTGAGTGGATTACAGGAAGCAATTACGAACGATATGGTGCCTTCTTTTGAAGCTCTTACATCATGTGATGAACATACTTTTTACACGCAGGACAGAGGCACGAATTACGCACAGGCTCGCTATCTCTGTTACTATCTCCAGGAGCACGGATTACTGGTAAAATTTTACCATCGATTTTATGAAAATCGAAAAGAAGACCCGACTGGCTATAAAACACTCCAGAAGATTGTAGGTGAAGAGGATATGGATAGGTTCAAGGAAAAATGGGAATCATTTGTCTTACAATTGAGGTTTCCGTAAAACAAAACCTCGGCTGAGTATGTTGACTTTTACCTGGCACCCGATAGAATAAGCGTATGCACCGAAATACATATCTAGTAGACTACCGTCTCCTCCGTATCAACCTGATTCGGGAAATTGTTCCTCTGAAGATAACCAAAGATTATGAAAAAAATCCTCAATTAATTAAACACTGTTAAAGTAATGCTTAAATTGAAAGTGGCACGATAAATCATGCGACCAGTTGTGAGATTTTTGAGTGATACGCTCATCAAGCAAATAATTACAGAAGCACGGGATATCCTGTGCAAACTTGGGGTTGAGATTCATAATAAAAATATTCTCTCTCTGCTCCATGATTACGGAGCACATGTAGATAGGGGTGGAGAACGTGTTTTACTAACTGATACAATCATAGACAAGGCATTAGAAACAGTCCCCCGATCTTTCAAACTCTATGATGTCCATAGCAATGAAACTCACGACTTTTCAAATTATAATGTCTACTTTACACCTGGTTCTGCCGCATTGAATATCCTCGATTATGCCACAAAGAAAATACGTAAACCACAGACCGCTGATTATATCAAATACGCAAAAATTACCAGTCAGCTTAATAATATTGCTTCGCAAAGCACAGCCTTTATTCCTGCTGATGTTCATGAAAAGATTTCAGATAGCTATCGGCTCTATCTCAGTCTCATCTATTGTGCAAAACCTGTTGTCACTGGAGCATTTACAATCGAGGCATTCACTATTATGAGAGACCTCCAGCTTGCTATTCGTGGTACAGAAGAGGAACTTGCCACAAAGCCACTCACAATTTTCTCCTGCTGCCCAACATCGCCTCTTAAATGGAGCGATGTTACTTCCCAAAATCTCATTGACTGTGCCCGATACGCAATCCCTGTAGAATTTATTTCTATGCCATTGTCTGGATTTATGGCACCGGTCACCCTCGTTGGAACATTAGTCCAGCATACTGCTGAGACATTGAGTGGTATTGTCATAAGTCAGCTGACCCATCCAGGTACACCAGTACTCTATGGTGGTTCTCCTGCTGTGTTTGATGTCCGATATGAAACAACGCCGATGGGCGATGCAGCAACGCAGATGATTGATTGTGCCTATAACGAAATCGGAAAGCATCTTGGTGTGCCGACTCAGGCATATATATCACTCAGCGATTCGAAACAGCTTGATGCGCAAGCAGGACTCGAGTCCTCAATGGGAGCAACCTTGGCTGCCCTTTCAGGAATAAACAATATATCAGGACCTGGTATGCTCGATTTTGAAAGCTGTCAGAGTCTTGAAAAACTCGTCCTCGACAATGAAATCTGTGGCATGGTTCTTCGTCTTGTGAAGGGCATCGAACCAAAAGAAGATTTTCCTGCTCTACCACGATTCGAAGAACTCGTAAGGGAAAAACACCTACTCATATCAACACACACCCAAAAATATCTGAGAGAAGAACTGTATCTTCCTGGTCCGGTCATTGACCGTGCGAATAGGACGAGGTGGCACGAAGAAGGAGGTCTGACGCTTCTCGAGAGGGCACACCGAGAAGTAGAAAAATTGTTGCAAAATTATGTGCCCTCACGACTTTCAGAGAGCGTAAAAAAAGAATTAACGAAACTGATGACAAAAGAAGCACGGAAATACGGTATGGAGCACTTGTCTTCTGTAAATTCATGAAAAAAATTATTAAAATTGCCACAGGTGATGTGACGCCAAAGAGGCGTGATGTCTTAGAAATGCAGGGTATTCCTTCTGACAAGAAACCTTCTAAAAAAGTGGTAACACTCTTTAACGGAGCAGTAGAATTTTTTCGTGAACAGGCTCGACCTGCTGGAATCATGATAGGTATTTCAAAACCAGAATTTGAGAACATCTACTATGGCGAAGCACTGAATGAGAAAGAGACGCCACTGGATATAATTTTTAGAAAAGCTGACCATTTAGCCCTCTTTGCGTTAACTGTTGGTGAAGAGGTGAGTCGAAAAATAACTGAACTCTTTAAGACACATGAATTCGCTCTGGCAAGCATGCTGGATGCCACTGCTTCACTCGGTGTTGAAAAGGCAGCCGACAGTATCGAAAAGCTTTTTTTTAATCTGCTCACTCAAAAAGGAGAAAGTACGCCTGCTACCACGATCGTACGATATAGTCCGGGTTACTGTGGGTGGCATATCAGTGGCCAGAAAAAACTCTTTACATTCCTCCATCCAGAAGATATCGGTATTACGTTACTCGATAGTTACCTCATGAAGCCGTTAAAATCAGTATCAGGTGTATTAGTTGCTGGAAACAAAAAAATTCATATGTTCAAAGATTCATATCCGTTCTGTACACAGTGCACAACACGCTCTTGTCATACCCGAATAAAACAATTCGCTCAAACACGCACGAGTAACAGGGACGATTGAAATGAAAGGAGTACCACGGTGGATGTGCTAACTGAAATTTCACTATATTTACAACGAGGTAATGAAGAGAAGGTATCTGCATTCACAAGGCAGGCAATAGAAAAAAAATGTGCACCAAAAGATATACTCAACAATGGACTCATACATGGTATGAACATTATCGGTGAAAAATATAAGATCCATGAAATTTTCCTGCCAGACGTTCTCCTTGCAGCAAAAGCAATGTATGCAGGAATGGACATTCTCAAACCACTGTTTATCAAGGGGAAAATACCAACTATGGGAAAAGTGGTTATTGGTTCAGTTCAGGGCGACTTACACGACATAGGCAAAAATCTCGTCGGCATTATGCTGAGAGGTGCTGGTTTTGAAATTATCGACCTCGGCAATAATGTGGCACCAGAAAAATTTGTAGAAACTGCCCGACAAGAGAATGCAACGGTAATTGGCATGTCTGCCCTGCTCACCACAACAATGCCAGTGATGAAGAAGGTCGTTGATCTGCTCAAAGAAAAGAGTCTCAACAACAGCATAAGGACAATAGTAGGTGGTGCGTCAGTATCAGAAGAATTTGCTCGAGAGATTGACGCAGATGCATACGGGTATGACAGTATCAAGGCAGTAGAGTGTATTAAAAAACTTGTCCACCAAAGATAGAATGCAAAAACTGCTTCGGCGATTGAAGAGTGGTGAGATACTCATTGCAGATGGAGCCATGGGAACGATGCTCATGGAACGCGGACTGAACCCTGGCGAACCCCCAGAATCGTTCAACCTCACGCACCCTGAAGTTCTTGAAGAAATTGCCAGACTCTACCTTGAAGCAGGAGCCGATATCATTCAGACCAATACCTTTGGTGCTTCTCCAGTGAAGTTATCACTCTATTCAATGGAGGGTAAAATCGAGCAAATAAACAGGGTTGCTATCCGTGCAGTAAAAAAGGTAATCGGAGAACAGGCTTACGTATCTGCATCGTGCGGCCCATGTGGAAGATTGCTCAAACCGTACGGTGATGTTGAACAGGAAGATGTGTACAACAGTTTTGTTGAGCAGATACGAATCATCAACGACGAAGGTGTTGATATTATATGTATAGAGACAATGACCGATCTGACTGAAGCAATAATTGCGTTGAAAGCAGCAAAGACTGCTGCACCATCAATACCTGTCATCGTAACCATGACATTTGATCCAACACCTAAAGGTTTCTACACAATAATGGGAACAGACATAGCAACGGCTGCAATAAAGCTTGAACAAGCAGGAGCTGATATCATCGGTTCAAACTGTGGTAATGGCATAGAGAATATGATTATGATAGCCGAGGAATTCAAACAAAAGAGCAGACTCCCCATCATTATTCAGTCTAATGCCGGTATGCCAGAAATGAAGGGCACCAGAGCAATTTATCCTGAAACACCAAGGTTTATGGCTGAGAGGGCAAAAAGACTCGTTTCTCTAGGCGTGTCAATCATCGGCGGTTGCTGTGGCACAACGCCTGAACACATCTGGGCAATAAAGAGAGCAGTCGAAGTGATGCGCTGCAAATAGTATACACGACATGTCTCGCACTCATGATCGGGTATCTCGACTTTATGTGAGTGTACACTTTTACTTGACATCGATGAGAATATTGCTACTATTGATAGAGGAGTAGAGTATCATGTTAACTGAACTACGATATGAACGTAATCGTATTGTTGCCCACTTTAAAGATGGGAATTTGCTCAAAGGATACACCCAAGACTTTATACCACAGCGAGAAACATTTACCGTAGCATCAGCATATGAACGGGAAAGTGTCAGTGAGGTAAATACTGTTGATCTTAAAGCACTCTTTTTTGTAAAAACATTTAAGGGAAATAACGATTATGTCGAAAGGAAAACATTTGATGATTTTGATGCCTTTGGTCTCCGAGGTTTGAAGATCAAGATCAAATTCTTTGATGGTGAAATTATCAGAGGAATGAGTTTTGACTACAGCAAGCATTACAGAGGTTTCTTTCTTATACCGGTTGATCCCAAGAGCAATAATGAAATGATTTATGTCGTATCGAGTTCTCTGGTCGATATTGCAGTCGGTACTGAAGCTGATAAATAAACACAAATGTATCGTTTTTTCGTAATAAATACGCAATTGACAACCTCACTATTCTGATTATACTTTACTACGTTAAGTTATATTCTGGTTCTTCAATAAAAGAATCAGGATTAGTTAGGTCCAAATAGTTTCAGATGAAAGATTTTTTGTTGCGGTGTCTTTTCAGCTTTTGCGGCGCTTGACAATACTGAAAATATGAATAATATTACAAAAGGAGGAAGCTAGCATGTTTGAGGAGATGTTTGACGGAACATTTGACGATATGCAATATGGAAGGAAGAAGGTTGTTGCCCATTTTAAAGACGGAAGCCTTGCGAAAGGCTATACCAAAGATTTCGCTCCTCCAAATAAAATATTTACCATCATCTCAGCACATAACGAAGATGACGTCACTGAAATTGATATGCAGTCACTCAAAGCACTTTTCTTTGTCAAAACATTCGAGGGAAATAAAGAATACAATGAAAAAAACAAATTTCAAAAGAGCGATGCGTCTCATCTCCACGGATTGAAGGTGAAGCTGGTATTCCATGATGGCGAGGTAATCAGAGGAACAACGCCTGATTATCGTCATATCTTTACAGGATTTTATCTGAGGCCCATTGACGCACGGTGCAATAATGACCTGGTTTATGTACTTGCTGAATCGCCACTCGATATCGCAATTGGAACCTTAGCTGAAGCATAAACCGTCTTTTACTTTCTACATGTTTTTATTTTACATAAGGATTCCCGTGTTCTCAATAGAAAAACGGGAATCTAGCTTTTTTACTGAATATATTCGCTCTTGTCCTAAATGAATACAGTAACCTTGGATTTTAACGGCAAGAAAGTTGAACTCAAGGCTACGAAAATCATTGCCGTTGCACGTAATTATCGAGCCCACGCTGACGAGATGGGTCAATCAGTATCAGAAAACCCGAACATTTTCCTCAAACCACCGTCTGCGATGATCAGTAATAATGGAGTGGTAATTTTACCAAAAATGTCAAATCGTGTAGATTATGAGGTGGAACTCGCTGTTGTTATAAAAAATAGATGTTGCAAAGTATCTCCACACGAGGCGCTGAAAAATATTCTTGGTTACACGATTATTGTTGATATTACAGCACGGGATATCCAGGCGAAGGCAATCAAAACAGGATTGCCATGGACAGTAGCTAAGGGGTTCGATACCTTTGCTCCTATTGGACCAAAAATAGTACCTGCGCGCGATATCGATATCAGTAATCTCGATATATGGTTGAAAATAAACGGTGAATTCAGACAGCACAGTAATACGAGAAATATGATCTTCCCAGTAAAAGAATTGATCTCCTACATATCGAAGATCATGACGCTCGAACCTCTGGATGTCATTGCAACTGGCACGCCCGAAGGTGTTGGGCCGATACAACATGGCGATAGTATCGAAGCAGGCATCGAAGGAATCGGTACCTTAATGTTCAAAGCAGAACAAGAAACAGTGGAAGGGGCATAAAGCATGAGTGGTATTGTTGGTGTTTTATCAAAAAAAGATTGCAAAGATGATTTATTCTATGCTACAGATTATCACACTCACCTCGGAACTTCATACGGAGGTATTTCAATATCAGATGGTAAAAAGATAGACAAGAAAATTCACAATATGGGAAGAGCACAATTTAAGTCGAGATTTTCAGAAGACATTGATTACATCAACATGCAAGGCAATGCTGGTATTGGCGTCATAAGTGATAGAGATACACAGCCACTTATCATGCGGCTAAAATTTGGAGAGTATGCTATCTGCGGCGCTGGTTATATAAATAACCAGAACAGACTCGCTAAGGCACTGATTGTTGAAGGCGTAGTTTTTTCCGAGATGCCGAATGGTAGGGTAAATCAAATAGAATTAGTAGCCAAATTAATCAATAGGGGGAATACTATTGTGGATGGCATAGAATATATGCATACACAAATCGATGGTTCTATGTCATTGTTGCTGCTTGGTAAAGAGGGAATTTATGCAGCACGTGATAAGTATGGAAGGACGCCATTAGCATTAGCTAAAAAAAACGGTGCCTACATTGTAGCATCGGAAACATGCGCCTACAAAAATCTCGGCTTTAAAACTATAAGATTCCTCGGGCCCGGAGAAATCATTCAGCTGCATGAGAATAAAGTCACGCAGGTTAAGAAACCTGGTACTATTATGCAATTGTGTACTTTCCTATTCGTCTACACGGGTTTTCCCGCGTCGGAATATGAAGGAAAAAATGTCGAGGCATTTAGAGAAGATTCTGGAAGAATTATTGCAAGAAAGGACACCGTGAAAGTCGATTTCGTTGCTGGCGTAGCAGACTCAGGAACCGCCTATGCTCATGGTTATTCACACGAATCAGGAATACCAGTAAAAATACCGCTCTTAAAATATACGCCTGGCTGGGCACGGAGTTACGTACCACCATCACAGAAGGTAAGAGATCTCATCGCACTCATGAAACAGATAACCGCTGACGTTCTCATTAGAGAACAAAGAATGGTAATTACTGAAGATTCCATCGTCCGCGGAACGCAACTCAAGAATTATCTGCTCGTGAAATTGTGGAATGCTGGTGCAAAAGAGGTTCACGTGAGGCCAGCGTGTCCCGCGCTCATGTTTCCATGTAAGTTTCTGTTTTCCACGAGGAGATTCGATGAATTATTTGCACGAAGAATACTCAAACAGATGCACGGAAAACACATCCAGAATGTTGAACCCTATCTCGACCATGGGTCAGCACAATATAAAAAGATGATACGAGTCATGGAAAAGGATTTGAATGTAACATCGTTAAAATATCAACAGTTAGAAGATATGAGTGCTGCAACAGAATTGGGAGTTGATAATTTATGTACCTATTGCTGGACAGGAAAAGAGGTCAAGAGCTCGTAATTCATCGGAATATCACTGTAATCTTTCCTCGTAAATTGTTAAACTTATGGGGTGATCTTGAGAGTAATGAATACTTTTTTTCTGTCTTGACAATTGAAATTTTTTGGTTAGAGTTAGCCTATGGCAAAGAGAATTGGTGAACTGCTCGTACAGAGTGGCATTATCGTCGAGGATCAGGTTAATGAGGCACTCGAACTTCAGAAAACTAAGAAAAAGAGACTTGGAGAAATACTGATGGAATTAGGGTATGTAAATTCTGATGTTTTGATTCGGATGCTCAGCGAGCAAGCAGCAATGCCATTTGTAGAGCTTAAGCCAGAAATGCTCGATGAAGATCTCATCAAATCGTTTCCTGAAGAATTCCTCTATAAAAATAGAGTCATTCCACTCTATGAAATAAAGGACAAACTCCACGTCGCCATTGGTGATCCAACTAACCATGAAATGATTAATAAGTTCAAGAAGTTTACCGAAAAAGAAATTGTGCCGTTAGTTGCTGAACCAGAGCGCATTGTAAAATTACTCGATAAATTCTTCTTGATCGATATGACCGATTATCTCTTCAATGAATCTACAGGTGAATAAAAGACTAATCGCACGGTTCATATTTCAACGTATCAACATGTCATCTCACACACTATCACAAAGTATGTATTGAAACACTATTCCACAGATTGACACGTATAAAAATAGATGTATAATAAAAAAACGATGAATATATCACATACAAAGCACTGTATTGTTGCCCATTTTAAGAGCGGTAAATTACTGAAAGGATATACTGATGATTTTATTCCAGCACAAGAAACATTTCATCTCAGGTCAACATATGGAAGAGGTAAAGAAAATACGTATGAGGTGAGAACCAATGATCTAAAAGCACTCTTCTTCGTCAAAACACTCGAGGGCAACAAGGACTATGTTGAAAAGAAACACTTTAGTGATGTCGATAGTCGTAATCGTCGAGGCATAAAGATCAAGGCCGAGTTTACCGATGGAGAAATCATCAGGGGTACCAGTTTTGATTATGGTAAAAATTTCAGAGGATTTTATATCATGCCAGTTGATCCACTGAGCAACAATGAGAAGGTGTATGTTATTGCAGATTCAACGCGCCACATTGCGATCGGTCAAGCTGCTGATGTTTAGATTATAACGTATTCTGTGGAACACCTCTCCTATCATATTCGATTCAATACATTAAGTCTTACTATTATCCACAATTTTATCATGAAAATAATAGTTGTAGTGAGTATATGTTTTATAGGCCTCTCTTTTGCAGGCGTACCATTATCTGATACACCATCCTGGACATCAATTGATAATGATTATTCAACTGGTGGTGCACTCTACGATGTAACCATGGATGGCTGGATTGATTATTGTACTGGTAATGGCAATGACATGGCATCTAACAAAAATGCCGTCTATATCAACCAAAATGGTTCACTCGAAACTACGGCATCGTGGCGCTCTGATGAGAGCGGATATTTTTCGCATATTTATGTCGGAGATGTCGATAATGATAGCTTCCCAGACATGGCTGTTGCATTTCTGGGTTTTGGCAGTCCAAATGTCGGGCCAACGAGTATCTATAGAAATGAAGGAAATGGACTTAACACAACTGCCTGGTGGACATCATCAGATGTATACAACTCTTTTGACTGTGCATTCGGTGATGTAGATCTTGATGGTGACCTCGACCTCGCAGTCGCAGCAGGAGATGCGTACTCTGCATTTCAGTCGCCGACACGCGTTTATAAAAATAATAGCGGTGTGATGGAAACAACACCCTCTTGGACATCAGTCGATTCTTCACCGGGTAATGCATGTCGTTGGATCGATATAGATAACGATGGCTACCTTGATTTAATTGTCGGTTACCGCCATAAAATTGCGCTTTTTAAAAACATCGGTGGTGCACTAGAAGATAGTGCCTCTTGGTCAACGAGCGAACCAGGATGGATTCTACGAATAGCAGTAGGAGATTATAACAACGATGGTTTTAAGGATGTGGCAATTGCTTGTAATGGACAATTACCACCAAGTGATTCAAGCCGTATCGAAGTCTATACCAACCAATCTGGTGTTCTCCAAACACCACCTGCCTTTATGATGTTAAAATCTACAAATTTCTGTTCATGCGTTGAATGGGGTGATGTAAATAATGACGGTTGGATCGATCTTGCTGCTGGTGGATGGTGGGAACCAGTTGTAGTTTTTGAAAATAACGCAGGAACTCTCGACACTATCCCGACCTGGTCGTGGAATGGTGGAGGCAATTTAGTCTGCGAAACTGTGATGTGGGGTGACGTGAGAAATTGTGCACTCGTTGCGGTCAGCGACTATAAAAGTGGTGATGGAGCAATGAAGTTATTTTACTTTGACCACCATCCCATTCAAACGTTCCATGAAGTTTTGGTAAACGATACGCTCGTACCACCAGCAGACTTCGCGTACGACCCTTTAACTGGATGGATATCATTTAAGGATGCACCGAGCACTGGTTCTGACAATATCGAGATTAAATATACCTACAGTCCGTACCCAGACCTCGGTGTAACAAACTGGATGAGTGATATTGGTAATTATCTTTTTCATAATACTGCTGCCATGATCGCAGAAGACGATACCAAACAACCTACATTGCCGGGTGTCAGTCTTTTGATTTCTCCTAATCCATTCTCTTTAAAAACACAGATCGCGCTGAGCACCGAATACTCTGTATCTTTCCTGCCTGGAGTTGCATCAGTCAGTAGCTTGAAAATTTATGACGTGACTGGTCGTTTAGTTAAAGACTTTACACGCCTTACGCCAAACGCTTTACGCCCTACGCTTGTAATATGGGATGGCTCAGATAATGGTGGCAGAAAACTACCAAATGGTATTTACCTTGTCGAATTCAACGATGGTAGTACTAAGGTATGTGACAAGGCAGTAATTACCAGATAAGCACTCAGCACCTATTCTTAATAGTCTACAGACACTTTTAATTGCTTCACCGCTACCAAAAGAAACATACGGAATGTAGAAAAGTATTCTATAAAATAGGTGCTGGGTTCTGTTGGGATTTTAATTTATTGAAATTCCAATACGATTAACTAACAGTGATATATAAACTCACTTCCAAATATATGATGGTGGCATCTAGGTCATAGTTTAATAATTAAAAAGATATTTGTGGGCTACTATCGCAGCTCTGGCTTGTGTGCCAGCAGTAACGATGATTTGTTGCTCCAAGTCTCATGTCATCGATTGTATAAGAATTATTCTTTGGTAAAGCTTATTCCTCAATTTCCCCAGTATAGGGCTCAAATAGTTCCTTGCCTATACCACAAACTGGACAGACCCAATCTTCTGGAAGGTCCTCAAATAATGTCCCTGGTGAGATACCATTTTCAGAATCACCTTCGCTTGGGTCGTAGATATAATCGCAAACAGTGCAACGCCATTTGTCCATCATCTACCTCCTTACTCCGCAGACGATTCTATAAAATAGATGTATATTGTCAAGAGAGTATTGTGAGATATGAAAAAGTATTCATCGCTCTCAAAATTATTATCATTGTAATCTTAGATTTCTGATTTTTTCAGAAATCTCATTATTGACAAAACAATCAGGAAAGATTAGAATAATCCGGTCATACGATCATGAGGTAGCTACTACTATGTTTTTGGATAGAGAAGATGCAGGCAAAAAGCTCGGCAGGACATTGATTAAATATAAAAATAAGAATGTCCTTGTACTTGCCATTCCCAGAGGTGGTGTCGAAGTAGGATTTGAAGTAGCAACCTATCTCAATGCTGAACTCTCCATACTCATCGCACGAAAATTACCATTCCCAGATTTACCAGAAGCAGGATTTGGGGCAATCGCAGAAGATGGAAGCATATTTCTATCTGACGACGCCACTCACTGGGTTGATCAAAAGACAATCGATAAAATTATTAAAGAACAACTGCAAGAAATAAAGCGGAGAATTGAAGTCCTTCGGAAAAATATGCCACTACCACATATAGAGAATAGGATTGTTATTTTAGTCGATGATGGTATTGCTGCGGGTTCGACAATGCGCGCATGTATTACACTGTGCAAAAAGAGAAAGGTGAAAAAAATAGTTGTCGCTGTACCAGTAACTGGTAAACGTAATAAGCAAGAAGTAGCTAAACTCGTTGACGAAATAGTCGTACTAGAAACCCCGTTCATGTTCCGGGCAGTTGCCCAGGCGTATAGAAACTGGTATGATGTTTCCAACCGAGAAGTAAATGAAATACTTAACAGATGGGGAAATAGGTAAACAATGAGTAGTGACAGTACCGTAAGGAGGAAATGATGAAAAAATTATTATCCATAGTTTTCTACATTCTTACCGGATTTAGCTTTGCACAAACCAATTTGCCGGTAAAAGACCCCCGAAACGAGTCCTATCCAGAGATGCAATATTCTGGTGTGCGCAATTTATTAAGTATAGAGCAGATTCATTCCTGCATGAAAACCGGTTCGGCTGATGGTTTGATCTTCGACATGACAGGCATCACGAACCTGCTCGATGGTTCAGAAATTGATCCATCTCGTGTCTATGGATTTATATACAGTGGTCCCTACCCTTTTGAATCACACGAAGTACAATATGCATATCACAGATTCAGACTCGGCTCTAAAATAGAAAATGGTAAAGGAGCACTACTCATCGACTACCTCCTACAACCAGGTCTCAATAGTGAGGAATGGATAGATAGAGGCACAGTTATTGCTCGTCTTGAACTCTATTGTGAAACTGATACGTGCGATAGAAACCTTGGAATTTATGATACGTATGTTTCCTTTAAGAAAGAAGATACCATGTATATAAGAACGCCGTCGATTATCGAGGGACCATTTGTCAATATGGTTACGAGTGATGATCCTCAAGTAATCGTCATAAGTTTTCAAACAGACGTGGCTGTTATAGCACGGGTCGTCCTCAATGATAAAGCTGTATTTGTTGAAAAACAACCAACCACGAAACATGAAATATCAATAACAGGGCTACATCCTGACAAACACTATGAGTACTGTGTGCAAATAGGAGAAAATAAAACAAAATCCTACACCTTCAAATCAGCGCCCCTCCCAGGTAAAGGGAAAATTTGTTTTGCCTACGTTGGTGACACCCGCGAAGGCCATGGTGGAATCGGACGGACTTTTATGGGTATTAACCGTACAATATTAGACAAAATTGCTAATCTTATCTATCTAAAGGGAACGGATTTTTTCCTGGTTGGTGGCGATTTGATCAATGGATATACAACAATAAAAGATGATTTTATCAATCAACTCTACTTCTGGAAACAAACGCTCGCTGGATTCTGGCACATGCGACCTGTATATACTGGCATGGGAAATCACGAAGCACTACTCAGAGTTTTTGATGATGGGACACCTTACGGAATATCGCTCGATCGATGGCCATATGAGACCGAAAGTGCTGAAGCAGTATTCGCTCAGGAATTCGTACACCCTCGTAATGGACCACGTGTCAGTGATAAGCGGAGACCAACCTATACCGAAAATGTGTATTCATTCCAGTACGGTCCAGTGAAAGTAATTGCCTTCAATAATAACTATTGGGTATCGTACCAATCTGGGAAATTCGGCGGTGCTCCTGAAGGGTATATTATGGATGATCAACTATCATGGATAATACAGGAATTAGAAAAGGCTGAAAAGAATCCCACTATCAAATATATTGTTCTGTTTGCCCAGGAACCAGTATTCCCGAATAGTGTACATTATGACGATGCGATGTGGTATGATGGCAATAACAATATCCGTGCATATACGTATATTATGGAAAAAAGAACATTAGTTGCGGAGAATAAAGGAATTATCGACATCAGGAATGATTTGGTGCGGGCAGTGTCACACTGCAAAAAAGTCGCTGCAGTGTTGGGAGCTGATGAACATTCTTATAGTAAGATTATGATCAATAATACGGTTCCGATCGGTGTTCCAAAAACAGATGATACGAACAGTAATGGTAAGCTCGGTGACACCGGAGAAACATATTCAAACCTATCAGATCTACAATACCCAACCTGGTATTTTTCAGCTGGTGATGCAGGTGCACCCTACTATGCCGAAGTAGAAACACCATGGAACAGGCACTGGAAAATACAAAATGATACGGAGCACTATCTCTTCAGCTCACAAGATCATATCCTCATCTTTACGGCAGATGAACAGAAAATTTCACTAACTGTATATAACCCGTATGGTGAGATCATCGATGGCATCGAAAATCTCATGACAATCAAAGAGTAGTATTTAATGTTTTTTTAGAACAAAACCTGTGCCGTTTATGTAGAGGTAAAACGTATCCTGTTGTGGATACTGGAATACTCCTATACCGTACGCTGCGTCGATAAACGGTAGTTGTTCTCCATACGTAAGCAGGAATTTCCATAATTTTTCTGTCACATGAACTTCATACGTTGATAGTGTCTCCTGTTTGCCTTCCCACCTTCCCGTGAATCTCGTCACCCGGTAGTACGATTCAGCTCCTGCCCATCTTAAAAATGTGCTCCACCGTAAGAAATATCCCTCTACCATCCATTGATTACCAGAGAGATTGAAATAGTAAGTACTGTTTTTTGTTTCGTCGTAAAACGTCATGGCTATCCTCGTATCTGAGCCATCTGCGAATATCCACCCAATCCTCTGCTCATGTGTGTAACGGGAGAATGTTTGAAGAAAGAGCGCTAAATATATGAAAGAAGTAGCAAAGCCAAAAAGTATTAAAAACAAAACGAATGATGTGAGGAAATTTTTAAATTTCTTCTTCCCTCGTATCGTGTTCACGAATGCAGATATAATAAGGGATACAGCAGCAACAAGTACGAGAACACCTATGATTCCTATGATGAGGGTAAATTTGTCCATATTAAATATAGTATACCAAGGGTTTCCACAAAAGTCAATATGAGTGCTGGAATAAAATAGCATAATAGTAGTATATCTATATGAAGGTACTCTCATCAGATAGTATCATTGAGCACTAATTAAAGAGAGGAGGTAGACTATGATGAGTACAGTAACATCAACAGAAGAATTCTTGTTGAGCAACTGGATAGAGGTGATAAAGGTAAAAGAGGGCACTGAAATGCTTCAAAAGAAAATCAATAGACTCTTTGACATTATCAAAATTGGGTTGCAACATAGCACGTGGTGGACAGAAGAGTTCGTACCGCCAGTGTATCAAAGCGATGCCCTCTTTTTCTGGAAAAAAACATGGTATTTCGGAGATGATCAGCACGATACTATTCAGATTGGTATCGACAATCTCTCATTAGATAACCTCTTGGGTACAACAATCGAGAGGCCAATTGCGTATGTCTGGATACAGAAACGAGGTACAAACAGGCAGAACAAAGAAGAATTCCAGCGTCTGTTCAGCAACTATACAAAAGAAATACAAACATCCCTCGATTTCCCAATAATCAGCGAGCATGAATATGCCCTCTATTATGAATTACCGTATACACCTCGACAATGGGTGAATATACTGCGCGAGAGTAGATTTGTCGAAACAGTCTTGTTCCATTGCGATATTCTTGCTCGGTGTATCGAACCAATAGATAGGGTTCTCAATGCAATACGAACAAAAAATGACAAAGATACGGTGATTCTCAATTGACTTCTTCCTGAAGGTGTGTACAATTAAGCGCTATGATAGTAATAACAGCGAGTATTATAGTATTATTTACCTCGACCGCGAGTTCTGACAATGGATTATTTCATGCCATAGTAGAATACGGTGGAGGCGCTGAACTCTCTGTCGAAAGTTTTACACTCTACGGCGATAGCAATGAACTATTGTATACAAAGAGTAAACCAGTAACACATACCTTTTATATAGGTAATACGGGTGTTGTCTATGCACTCAATGAAAAACAGCTCTACTTTTATAATCACAATGGTGAAGAGACACTTTTAAAAGATCTCAATTGTGCTAATGCTTTTGGATTTTCACCTGATCATGAACTGTTTTTTGCCTCAGATAGAGATGGTCTCTTTGCCTATTCGAGTGGTGGAGAGCTCATCTATACATTCACTCCTGGCAGATTATTCGCCAGTACAGATAAGGGAAAGATTATTGCAATAATTTCCACTGATACGCTGTTTGTGTATGAAGATGGTAAGCAAAAATTTATAAAGCAATTATCAACACCATACATTAGAAATCTCTCATTCTCAGATGATCAAAAATCTATTATCGTAGAATTACCATCAGGCACCGAGGTTTTCGATTCCGAAACTGGTGAGAGAAGGTAAGTAATGCTTCTTATTTTTCTTATCGCCACTGGTTGGCCGCTCGCGCCCATGGATACGCTCCACGCGCTCGGTAATAATTGGGGTGAGTACCAGCAGTACGATGGCTATTCGTATCTCCATCCTGGTATTGATGTCATGGGAATCACGATTGGAAAGCCGGTCTATGCCGTTGATTCTGGTGTCGTGAAGGCGTGGCTCACAACAGCAGGAGAGTGGCACTGGCGTCTCGCAATTGCGGACTATGAAACAACTGATTCAGTCGAAGCATGGCTCTACGCGCACATCGATGCTGATCTGTACCATAAAAATGTTGGCGATACTGTTGCTGAAGCAGAACTCATTGGATACCTTGTTGAATGGCCAGTGACAGGGTTCGATCATTTACACTTTGCCCGTATTAAAGATGCGGGCGCAGTATGGCAATTTGGTGATTGGGCATTTATTGAGAATCCACTTAATATTATCACGCCGTATGATGACACAACCAAGCCAGTATTTGAAAATGCTTATGGAGGTAATAAATTTGCGTTTTGTCAGAATAATACGAGCATGTACCTGTCACCAGATAATCTGAGCGGTAACGTGGATATCATTGCTAAGATCTATGATGATGTCGGTCTGCCCCTCTATAACCCAGTATGGGAGAAACTCATTCCCTATAAGATCGAGTATGAAATCCATGGACAACAGAACCTTCCAACGACACTCTCTTTTGTTTTCGCTGGTGTCCTACATTGGACAGATAATGTTGGTGTCGTCTACAAAGACGATGCCACGTGCGATACTGAAGGTGACTATGGGTCTCGCGAGTACTACTTTATCATAACAAATACTGATGGTGACAGTGTCGTCGAAGCCTCAGACGCTGCATACGCATGGATAACGACTGATTTTCCTGATGGAGACTACTGGGTCGTTATCATAGCCTATGATGCAGCAAACAACGCGACAAGAGATAGCATGCTTGTCACGGTGAGCAATACAGGCATTGCAGAGAAAAAATCTACTGTGCAGTCATCACCCTTTAGCATTCTACCGAATCCTAATAACGGTACTTTTGTAGTCAATAGTAACTACGATATAAGAATCCTTGACATTACTGGTCGGCTTATTGCTGTTAGCCGAGGTTCAGTTACTCACCTCGTTCCAGGTATCTATTTTGTCATCTGCGAGCAGGAGCATCAAACCTTCTGCAGTAAGGTTATCGTTGTAAACAAATAATCTTTCCAGCCACAACAGTTATCCACGATGCCATGTTGGTGAATAAAGAATTGAACAGAAGTGCTGAATAAATGTTATGTCCGGAAAAAGCTCTCTGTAGAGAGTCTTGAAAATAAATTTTCTGTTATGTAAACGTGAGACAGCAGCTCACCAATAGGCTGTCCATTTACCATCTCCCTGATGGGAGATAATGACAACGGTAAAATAACCACCACCAGTAAGCTTGATGATTTCGCCTTCGGTAAGGTCAAAATAGCCGAGTTTTTCTCCGGTTTCACCGAGTATGAGAACCCAGAATGATGAACCAGATGGGTAATCAAACTCGACCTCAATTTTATCCTTATCAGTATAGAGCAAGAAGTAATCAGAATCACCCATTTCATCGAGATAGCCTTTCATGAAATCGGCCCGCGCCATGCTAAATGAGAAAAGCATACAGAGAATCAACAACAAGAGTGATTTTTTCATATCTTCCTCCTTATGCATCATTGTACATAGAATACGACTCTTGTCAATAAATAGATTCCTGAAAAAACCAAAAATCTTCGATTACAGTGATTTGTATAAGATTACAACGATAATTATCGATGAAATATCACCGCAATCTTTCTGTTATCGCCGTAATCTTGAGAGCGATGAATACTTTTTCAGAGCTCTCATAAATAATCATTGACAAAAGTAAAAATATGCATACATTCAATATAAGCGTTTCGTAGGTTTGAGGTTGTATGCATCACGCATATGCTCGAACTATAGAGGCTTGAAAGGAGAGTATATGCCAAGCTACGGAAGTGTGAAGTGGTTTAATGGTAAGAAGGGCTATGGTTTTATCGAAAAAGAAGACGGCAGTGGCGATGTATTCGTTCATTATACTGATATCGTTGGTGATGGTTATCGTTCCCTGCGCGAAGGAGACAGGGTAAAGTTCGAAATTACCACTTCTCCGAAAGGAGAAAAAGCCACTCAGGTTGAACGCGAACTACAATAAAGAAACCCCCGTAAAGGGGGTTTCTTTATTGTAAACCTCCATATTGACTTTTGTCCTGCAGCCATTACAATGGTAAAATGATCACAATTCAGGGAATTTTAGTTCGCACTGTGTGTACATATAGAAAAAAGGGAGGTCACCATGAACGATTTCACAAGAATTTTTTCTTACAAATGGGTACTTATTCTGATTGTCAATTTGGTCATCTGCACCGGTTCTATCGAGAAAGAACTTGATGTGTCACCATTAGTTGGTATCGGCGATTTGGACAATAGCTTTCTTAAACATTACCAGCCGATTGCAGAGGATTTTATTATTGATATGCCGGAATACGTATTACCCTTGGATTTCACCAAGGTTACCAATTTCAAAAACGTTGCTCAGCATTATCTTACCAAACCTGAATACAAATCGTCATTGCAGAAAAACGGGTTTGTCGTCATTGATGGAGGTACTATAGATGATATTACCATACCGTATAAGAGGCTCAGAGAGCAGGATATTCCAATCTATGTAACGGCTGATACGCCACTCCATCTTTTTCATATCCAATTTGATGAAACACTGCGAGAAATTGAAGAGGAGGTTTTTTACACAGATATTGTTGCGGTAACGCGTACCCTGTTCAAGGCATCACAAGACGACTATAAAGTGTTTCAGGGAGATATAAAAGAAGCTGCGAAGAGGAATGTTGCCTATTTTTCTGTGGCACTCAAGCAGCTTGACCCAGAATTCTCCGTTCCGTCGTATGTGAAGACATGGGTAGATTGGGAGTGCGAGCAGATAGAAAACCATAGGGGTGTGCCAGATTACGGCACTGCACGAGAACTATCGCTATTCAAAATACCTGAGGACTACAGCCAGTATAAGCCACGTGGACATTATACCAGAAGTGAAGTACTCGAAAAGTATTTTAAGGGAATGATGTGGTATGGTAGAATGACTTTTTTGCTTAAGGGTCATGAAAAATTCGGTGACATCATTCCACCAGCAGAAGCATTGACCGACCGAGAAACAGCAAAAATCCAGACACTCCAAGCAGCGCTCATCGCAGCTCGCTGCGGACAGCTCAAGCTTCCTGATGGAAGGAGTGTTGCCGATGTGTGGAACAGGATTTATGCAGTAACCGCATTTTATGCAGGATTTGCTGATGATCTCACGCTGTATGATTATCGGAATGCGATGCGTACTATTTTCGGCAGTACGTTCTCTGCGCAGGAAATGGAAAACGAGACTCAGTATGCTCAATTTCTCTTTGAGCTCGCCAAACTGAAACCACCAGCAATCTTTTCTGGAACTGGTGGTGCGGGCATTGATCCTGGTGGGTATCAAGGTCATCAGTTCACATCGGTCAAGCAGTTGGATCAGATCCTCGAATACACGATGGGATTCAGGTTCATGGGTCAACGGTATATTCCTGACTCCTATATTCTCGGCCAACTCGTTTCTCCAGCTGTCGGTACGATCCCGCGGAAAATTCCAGAGAGGTTTACTGTCGTCTACATACCTGATGAGCGAATACAGCCTGACCTTGCCTATTCAATTCGCGGGTTTCCACGAGGCCTCGATGTGTTCAGTGTTTTTGGAAGCAAACGAGCCGAAAAACACATTATCGATTACACTGACCATGAGTATCC
>Ga0111226_1005_pt1 | contig 28761 bp, 20 predicted proteins | sample DeeMarSWOR152_54_FD_80390 | JGI IMG/M metagenome (GOLD analysis project Ga0111226, IMG submission 80390) | candidate division TA06 bacterium DG_78 | reverse complement strand
GCTGCTAACTCGTACGGTGATCCAGATTTGGTTGGACCAATCCTATCAGATGCACATCTCTACTCAATGGAGCGACAGCCTGGCCGGTCAGTCATTACCTGTGATTTACCATCGCTCATCAATGTAATTTTGAATATTGAAAGCTTCAACTATCCAGTAGATGAAACAGAATTTGAAAAATATATCAAGCTTGTTGACGTTGTACGGGGAAAAGAACACAGCTATAAATTTTCTGACCATAAAATAACAATCGAACCGAAAGGAATACACATTCTCGAAGAATTGGATAAGAAGAAGGCGCTCGTGGGCAAACACGGTACCGATTTACTCCTCGACGAATATGGCAATCTCTATAATGAACATAAAAAGAAGATTAAATTAATATACGAAGTACTGAATATCTCATGAACGCCTTACTCTATGATTCAGACCGCATGAGACTCGCGACCCTGGCGCGAGATGTACATGACTTAGGGTTAAAGTGGATTTCGTTGACTTCGCTTGATGATGTCCAAAAAGAATTAAAGAAAAAACAATTTGATCTCCTCGTCCTCGATGGTTCAGCTATTAAAATAATGAGTCAATTAAAAAAATTTGGCGCTGGCGTACCCATTATTTTTATTGTCGAAAAAGATTCACACATTGATTACGAGAAAATTATTTTTGAAGGCGTTGAAGGAATTGTTTTGAGGCCGTATAAGATCGATACTTTCAAAAAAATTATTGAAAAGGCAATTACAAAACGAAGTGAAATTCTATCAAATCTGAAAATCGTAGCATCATTAAAACAAAAAGTTCAGGAACTCCAGACACTCAATGAGGTAGTCCAGGCAATTAATTCTTCACTGCAACCTAAGGAAATTCTACGTATTATTATGGAAAAAACTGCCGATTTAATCAAGGCTGAAGGGTGGTCAGTGTTACTCCTCGATTATGAGAAACGAGAACTTATTTTTGAAGCAGTGGCTGGTGAAGCAGGATTAAAGCTCTTGGGAATGAGATTAAAGATCGGGCAAGGTGTCGCAGGATGGGTTGCTCGGTATGGGCAATCGCTCATCGTTCCTGATGTCACAAAGGATCCCCGATTTTACTCGGGCGTGGACAAGCAGACAAAATTTACTACAAAATCAATTCTCTGCGTACCCATGAAAAGCCGCGATAAAATTATTGGCGTCGTTGAAGTCGTCAATAAGATCGGTGGTGAACCATTTACCCAAGCCGATCTCGAAATATTTGAAAACCTCGTTGCCCATATTACTATTGCACTAGAAAATGCTAATGTGTACCGCAAAATGGAAGAAGCGAGTCAACACGATGATCTTACAGGATTGTACAATAGTCGCTATTGTAATCAATTCTTAGATAATTTCCTCATGGACAGGAAAAATGCTCGAGGGATAATATCATTAATTTTTCTTGATATAGACTTTTTTAAACTAGTCGATGACAACTTTGGGCACCTCGTTGGAAGTGAAACACTGAGGATGGTCGGAGCGCGGTTGAAACGTGTTGTACGAGACGGCGATATTGTTGTGCGCTATGGTGGTGATGAATATATTGTCGTACTACCCAATACAGACAAGAAAACAGCAACCGTAATTGCAGAAAGGATACGACGAGAAATAAGCAAGGAGCCGTTTTACGCATTTGCCAATAAAAGATTCAATATCACAGTAACCCTGGGAGTTGCGAGTTATCCTCAAGATGCGACAAACCGTGATGATCTTATTGGTAAGGCAGACAAGTCTATGTACGAGGGTAAATTATCAGGCAGAGATAAGGTCGTCGTAGCAAAATCCACTAGATCCTAATAAATAAAATACTTTCTGTTAGAGAAGGTTCTGTATTATCTTTTAGCAAATCTGTCTATTGAAAAAAAATAAAATATACTTATAATAAACGTATGGAAATAGAAAACCTATCAGTTAACAAAGTGATGCGTCGAGATGTTGTCACCGTGAAACCGTCGACTACCCTTATGCAACTAATAAAATTGATGCAGAAAACCAACCGACATATGCTGCCTGTCGTCGATACAGATGGTGTGCTCTTAGGTATCGTGAACTACAGGGGAATTCTCAACATCTTCAGACCATTCTCGCAATCAGTCAGTGAAATTGTAGAAAGAATGCCCTTTGTCGAAAAAGTTGCTGATGAGGATCTCGACCTCGACCTCTCTCCAGAGATGGGGACACTCATTGTTGTTGATGATATTATCAACACAAAATTTATCTCTATTAAGGAAACCGATACGATCAAAGAGGCGCGCCGGCTCATGAGGCTCCATAATGTTGAAATACTCCCAGTTGTCTCGGAGAAAAAATTGGTCGGCATGCTCTCTTTGCTCGACATTCTCGTATACATCTTTAAAGAGCTCGACATCATAGAAAAGTGAACAACCTCCTGAGCGCTGGTTTAATTCTATTATTAGGATTTGTCGGCGCACGCCTTTTAAAATACGTTCGGCTGCCAAGTGTAACTGCATTCCTTCTCGTCGGCATTCTCATCGGTCCCCATGTATTCAATCTTGTGACCGAAGAAATATTTGCTGGTGCTGATTTTTTTACAAACTTAGTATTGGGCATTATCGCGTTCAGTCTGGGTGAAAATTTCCGTTTCGATAAAATTAAAGAAGGTATGAAACAGGTCATCTGGATTTCAATCATTGCAGCACTCGGCGCGTGGGTATTAGTTTCTGCTGCACTCATTATCTACTTCGTAATTATCAAATTGCCTCTCTACCCTGCTCTTGTGCTCGGCGCCGCAGCATCAGCGACCGCACCAGCCGCAACTGTCTTGGTTATCAGGGAGTATCGGTCTACTGGTTATGTAACTGAACTCTTGCTTAAAGTTGTCGCAATCGACGATGCCTGGTGTCTGATATTTGCCGCGATGGCAATTGCCTTCGGTAATGCGATGCGTGCTGAAGTATTCGATATGGTAATTATCTTTGCTGGGTTAGGAGAAATTTTTGGCGCAATCATTGTTGGTGCACTACTCGGTTACATTACGTCATTCTTCAGTCGCTTCGTGACAACGAGAGATGAATTAATCATTCTTATCTTAGGCTTCATACTACTCAACGTTGGTCTCTCCATTGCGTTCAAGCTCTCTGTCCTCTTGTCGTCAATGACTATGGGACTCATGGTAATCAATCGTGCCCGGGAAAATTATAAATTCTTTGAAGAATTGCGCTCTGTTGATGCACCACTATATCTTGTTTTCTTTATCCTATCCGGTGCTCACCTGGATTTTGGTATTCTCTATAATATGGGAATCGTCGGTATACTCTATGTCCTCTTCCGGATAATTGGTAAAGTATATGGTGCAAAAATTGGAGCAAAAATAAGTAGTGCACCAAAACCAGCGGAAAATTGGCTCGGCTTGGCGTTAACACCACAAGCTGGTGTCGCCCTCGGTATTGGGCTTGTCGCAAAATCCACGTTTCCAGACTACGGCAATTTTATCTTCACTATCATTGCCGCAACAACTGTGATTTTTGAATTATTTGGACCACTCTTAACAAAATACAGTCTACAAAAAGCAGGCGAAATTGCTGCTACAGAATAGTATTCTCGGCTTAGCAATAATTGTCGTGGCGGGGTATGCAGGCGCGAAAATACTGCACAAAATAAATTTTCCTGCGGTAACTGCCTATCTCTTAATCGGCATTCTTATTGGACCTCGGCTGCTCAATTTTATCCCAGTACAGTTAATCAATGCATCTGATTTCATCTCAAACTTTGTTTTGGGCATCATCGCCTTCATGCTCGGTACACATTTCACACTTAAAGACCTCAAAGCAGCAGGGAAACCAGTCATCTGGATTTCTGTGTTAGAAGCAGGTTTTGCGTGGGCCATCGTTACAGTAATAATGATACTCTATTTGATTTTGAATCACCTGCCGATCCACCCAGCATTCGTTTTGGGTGCTGCTGCCTCGGCAACAGCACCAGCTGCTACAGTAATGATTATCAGAGAATTTCGGGCACGTGGTCCTGTGACCAATATGCTCTTGAGAGTTGTTGCGCTCGACGATGCATGGTGTCTTATTTTCTCTGCATTTGCTATTACCATTGCAAGTGCCATCTCTGTCGGTTTTTTTACAGCAGGTGTTATTCTGGAAGCTTTTTTAGAAATTATCGCGGCTGTAGTTCTCGGTGGCTTGGTAGGTTTGGCTCTCCATTTCATCGCACGATTTGTCACGACGAAAGATGAGTTATTAACGGTAACTGCAGGTTTTATCCTCTTATCAGTTGGTTTATCTATCACATTTCACGTATCGCCCTTATTAACAAATATGGCATTAGGATTAATAATCGCTAATATATCAAAAGAGAGAACCATTTTTTTCGATACGCTCGGCAGAGTCGACCCAGTGCTTTTCTTGAGTTTCTTTGTGCTCGTCGGAGCGAATCTTGAAATCAGCATGATACCGCGTATTGGGTTAGTGGGTATCCTCTATATTATTTTCAGAGTTATCGGAAAATTCATTGGTGTCAAATTGGGTGCTGCATTAAGCCATGCCGAAAAAAATATCGGTCAGTATTTAGCATGGGGACTTGTTCCTCAAGCTGGAGTAGCCCTGGGGGTCGCGCTCATTGCAAAGGAATTATATCCAAAATATGGTGAATTTATATTCACCACCATTACTGCAACTACTGTTATTTATGAATTGATTGGACCATTGTGTGCTAAATACGGTTTGCAAAAAGCAGGCGAGATCTGATTACATCCTACGGAAAATGGAACCTACGAAGTTGAGAGGTTTAGAAGTATACAGTTAAGATATCACAACCTCATATCTTCATAAGTTCTTAACTTCAGTTTATTGTACCAGTGAGAATTTCGGATTTCCTTATACCAATAAATAGGTGTGGGGGTAAATCGGGGCGATCGGATTTGAACCGACGACCTCCAGCACCCCAAGCTGGCGCGCTAATCCACTGCGCCACGCCCCGCGAATTTTTACTAAATTTCGAATTTAGGCTAAAAATTCAGCGTCCTGGCTTTTCCCGACAACGCGATGGGATGTTGATTTTTTCATTCGATCCCTAGATACGAAAAAAAATCGTATCGAAAAAAAGTCAGGGCAACCTTATTGAACATTCCGTATCCCGAACTATAAACTGTGGACGAGTATAGCAGAGTATATCTAACCCCTCGCATATGTCAAGATATGCAGATTAATTATCTATATATGTCTTCTGAAGAGGGTTACTGAACCTTCCTGTAGTCGTGTGGTAATTTATCAATTTCCCCGGCTTTTTTGAGTGCTATCCTTACGAGAAATGGCCCAATGAGTTCATAGATAATTGTAGTAACAATAATTGTTGAAAGAATCTTGTCTCCAATAGCACCAGGGAAGTAGCTCTTAGTTAATAATGCAAGTCCTATTGCGACACCTGCTTGCGGTGCAAGCCCCAGTCCCAAATATTTCTTGATGTTCTTATCCGCCTTTGCAATATGCGCGCCAATAAATGCACCCAGCATTTCGCCCGGGAGTCTTGTTAAGACATATAGTATCCCAAGAATACTAAGTGAGTATATACTCGGGATTTCAAGATTCGCACCGGCAAGTATAAAAAAGAGTAAATATATTGGGGGATCGAATCCCCTGAGAACATCGAAAATATTCTCACTCATCTTCACTTTATTTGCCACAGTAGCACCCAGTGCCATATTTGCCAAAAGTAAAGAAACATTGAGTAAAATAGATGCCCCTGTATTGATAAATATTAGCCCTAAAATATATATTAAAAGATGTGGTAATGTATTAATGTACTTTAGAAAATATGAAAATATGAAACCTATTATGACCCCGAGTGCTAAACCACCCAAAACTTCCCAAAATCCATGGATTATATCAGAAAAGATAGTAGCAAATATTCCGGTATGTGCTCCAGTGAGACTCTTTGCAATAGCGATGCAGAATGCAAAAAGCATAATGCTCCAGGCATCATCGATCGCCACCACACCTAAGAGCGTATCTGTGAATCGCCCTCTTGCTCTATATTCTCGTGTAACCATCACGACGGCTGCAGGTGCTGTTGCTGGTGCAATTGCGCCGAGAATAAGAGCTATTGATAATGACTGTCTTGCGATTAAAAATACTGCGAGCGAAACCAAAATAAAAGAACCTAAGACTTCACCAATCGATATCGCAAATATGGATTTTCCAATATTATGCAATTTCGAAATCGTGAAATTTTGGCCAAGACTAAATGCAACCAAGCTTAATGCAATAGTTGAAATCAGTGCTGATGATCGGAGCATATCTGGAGAAACAAAATTTAGTACATAGGGGCCTAGAATAATTCCGAATACTATATAAGCAGTCACCGAAGGAAGACTAATCTTGCTAAAAATTCTAGCACCGAATAGTCCGATGATCAATACAGTACCGAGACTAAGAATGGTGTTGAACATTTCTTAAAAAATTCCTTTCCCACTGAAAAGGTGGGTTACAATATCGAATATACCAATAACACCAGTGAATTTTTTATCTTTATTTATGACCGGAAGTTGCTCTTTATTATGCAGTCTCATCAACCTCAGTGCTTCTTCAATAGACATATCCTCTTGAATTGCAAAAAACTTATTTTCCATAATATCATCTACGACAACGAGATGACCCATTTCTGGTGAAAGTTCTACACTTGATATCTCAATGGGTTTTTCATCTAAGAATGGTATCGTTTTAAGTATTTCAGGTTCTGCTGGTTTCAACAGATCTAATAAATTTTTAAGAGTAATGATACCCACCAAAATGTTATCTCTTTCAACCACTGGAACTATAGGGAACGTATGGAATTCTGCAAATTTGCTAAGTAATTGTCTCAAAGTCGTATGTCTATGCACTGTTATTACTTGTCTGAACATCACATCTTTAACGTGTTTCATGAAGCACCCTTTTCATAATTGAACATACCCGGAAAACTATGATTGTCAATAGGCTATTAAATTTTAGCCGAAACATTACTGAAAAACTCTAAAGGGATAGGTTTAATAAAGAAGAACGATACTATAATTCTCGCAGAGGGGTCGGTGAAATAAATTCTATAAGGATAATTAATCTGAGATAATTTGTTCCCTCACTTTATATCACCTGCTTTTTTAAGGGATAATCTTGCAGAAATAGGTCCTATGAGCTCATGGATAATTGTTGCGCCGATGATGATACCTATAATAATATCTGCAATAGTATCAAAGGCAGGGTTCTGTTTAATGAGCAAGGCGAGACCAACCACAATACCACCCTGTGGAATCAAACCACCTGTTGTATATTTTCTTATTTTTCTTGATGTTTTCGAAATATGAGAGCCGATAATTACTCCTAAAAATTTTCCGATGGTTCTTAGTACAACAAAGAAGAAAACAAGTATATAAAAATTCGCCAAGACAGAAAATTTTAGATGCATACCACTCAGTGTAAAAAATAAAATAAATATTAATTCCTCTGTGTATCGTTCCAAAACTTTAAATATTTTCGCGCGTAAGGGATTAAAATTAACCACCACTATACCCATCACCATGGTGGTCAATAATGCATCAACTCCAAGCACTTTCGCAACGCCAAAACAGAGTGATAGAAATCCAAATATCACTACAATCAAGGTCCCCTCAGTTTCTTTTTTAGTAATCATTGTTACCCAATTTAACACAACACCAAACATACAACCTACAAATATTGATCCAAAGATGATAATAAAGGGTTGTAATAATGAAGAATGTACACTAAAATTTTTGTGAAGTATCAAGACGCCTGCTATAGTGAATGCGAAACTATAATTTATTATACCTAATGCATCATCAAATGCAGCAACACCCATTATTGTTGAAGTAACATCTCCCTTTGCTTTATATTCATGAACGACTGCCAACGTGGCAGTAGGATCAGTGGGTGACGCAAGAGAACCAACCAGTATGCTTATCGGAATGAATGTAGTGAGCCACGAAGCGCCAGGGAAATGGATGAAGACCGGTGATAATAACAGAAATCCCAAAATTACTATTAAGAACGCGCACTCTGCTTCACATATTGTTATGTAGCTTATTCCTTTACCCATTCGTTTAATGTGAGAATAGAATAATGTGCCACCTACAGAAAAAGTAATAAATGAGAGCGCTATATTCGTAACGAGATCCGTATGGATTACAAAATCTTGAGGAATAATGTTAAATAGACCAGGATTCAAAAGAATCCCAGCACAAATATAACCGGTGACTTTAGGTAATCTGATTTTGTTGGCGATTTCACCAAAGATAAACCCAATTAAAATGATTATTCCAACTGTTATCAGTGGTTGCATACGAAATAATGTTTTACAAGTATATAATTCTCTCTTCTTAAGTCAAGCATAATCTATCTACAATTTAGATCGTATTTCATATGGTATAGACCGATAGATAAATATAGCGAAGACTAATATGACAAGAAGAATGATTCCGATAAAGCGGATAATCGTATAGGTCGCAAGAACACCTGATATTATGCCAACCACAATAGCACTGGTTAAAAAAGCTACATTTATGAAAAATTCCTTTGTTGCAAATATCCGCCCCCTTATTTCCCTCATAACATCTTCTTGAAGGATTGTATCCTGGGCAATACCGATAAAAGAAAACATTATCCCTGAAACAAAAGCTATGGTATAGAGAAAAATTGGCGTCACAAAGACAGGTCCAATCAAAAAGAGAGCTGCTAGAATGATGATACTACCAATGATTATTTTCGCACGGCTTATTTTTTTCCCAAAAAAGCCCATCAAAACACCGCCTACGAGCATACCTCCACCTATAACACCGCCGAGCCAGCCGACACCAGCTGTGCCAAGACCAAATTCCTGCTGAATAAGATAAATCAAAACAGTGTGCGCAATTGCCGCGACAAATGGAAGAACAAACACAGAAATCATCACAAATATAACCATGCGGTCTTTTGACAACAAGATTCCCAATTCTTTTAAATCATTGAGAAAAAGATTGAGGGATTTTCCTAGCTGTTTGGTTATCGAGAACTCCAGTTTTTTTACTGGGTCAAAGAGTATTCGAGCTCCCATGCCGAGCGCGAGTGAACCAGCAATAAGGTGAGTCGTGGCATCAATATAAAAACCGAATCGCCAACCAACTCGAGCAATGAGAACGCCACCACCAACCATTCCGATAAATGTAGCAATCCTAGCCAGGGTAATAATAATCGAATTCGCTGGCACTAAATTACCGTATTCAACTAAGTCTGGTATGACACTATTCTTTGCTGTATTGTTAAACACCTCGAGAGAGTAAAAGAGTACAACCAATACCCATATCGGAGCTGTACTCTTAGTGAGCACAATAAACGTTGGTGTCAAAAAAATGAGGATTGACTGTAGGAGGTGGCAGCGAAACATAATGATTTGTTTATTGCTGTGGTCAAGCAGGACACCTGCAAATGGAGAAAGAATAATGATCGGTAGAGTAAAGGTGATAGCGAATTGACTAAACGCAAAAATATTGCCTGGAGATACGATACCAATTAACGTAATGATTACCATGTAGGTGAGTCTGTCACCCAGTTGCGAGACCGCATTAGAAAGTCCCAAAAAAAGGACCCCTCTCTTTTTTAAGAGATTGAACACAATGAAGTTTAATTATCTTTGCCGAGAAGTCAACACAAAAACAATATCCGACGCTGGTGCGTCGGATATTGTACCTCGGTTGAAAATACTACTGAGTTATTTCATGAGCACAATTGTCTGATTAATTACCGTCTCATTAATTTCGAGCCGTACGATATACGTACCACTGCTTAGGTTTTGGCCTACATCATCATCACCATTCCACAGGAATTGGTGAGAACCTTGATTCAAACGAGCATCAATGAGCTCGCGGACAAACTGACCAACTGAGTTATATATGCGTATTGTAACGTGGGAAGATTGAGTCAAGGTAAATCTCAGGTTAGTAGTATGTGTGAAAGGGCTCGGTCCAAGCATCACGTCTCTCACGTAATCCTGTGTTGTTTCTGCCACACCAGGAGCACTCAGCACGTAATCCATATAGGTCGCCATCAACTCATCTTTGTTCTTACTCCCATCACGAAGTGCACCAAAGATAAAGGTCGAATGGATGGCACGATAGTTATTACTCGGTCCATCACACGAAATCGCCCGATTAAGAGCGTCCTGTGATTTGAAGAGTATCGTCCCACCGTTTGCATTTATATAGTCAACATAAGAATCTGGTCCTTGATTATAGAGATAATCATAACTGAGTCCTTCACCGAGTGAGCCACCTTGGCCAGTTACATTTTGTACGTTACCGAGTAGTGCGCCGTCACCAGCCCACGTGCATCCGAACATCTGATACAGTGAACTTGACCAGTTGTCATAACCAAAATCACACCCTTCGATATAGACTGCTTTACCGCTATTTAAGAAGTTTATAAGCTTCGTCTGATCCAGCGAAGCAATAATAGAAACATCCCCTCAACAGCGATACCAGCCAAGCGTAACAAAAACAGCAGCATAGCCATTGAGTGTTGTGGGCAGGGACGTCCCTGTCGTAAAGGTGTGACCATTAGCTGAAAGCGCTTGCTCTAATCCGTAAGCACAGTTGACCGTCATACCAGCTTCAGAATCAAAAAAGGTGTCGAGTGGATCGTAGTTCCAAATATAAACATTGGCACCACGAGCAAGAAACGGAATGAGAAAGAGTAGCGAGAACAACAGTGCGTATTTTCTCATAAATCCTCCTATACTTAATTATAGCAAATTCTTTTTATGTGTCAAGGTATTATTATGGTAGTTCTTCATAACAAGAGAAACCTCTGTTAGAAGAAACAATGCGTCTAAGGATGTTTGTTTACATGTTGACATTTTAAGACTTTTTATTATAATTAAGTATCGACATGAAAGAAGGTACGAAAAAGCGTCGAGCAACCAAAAAAAGGTCTTTAGCATACCTTGATGATTTAACTGGTATATATAATCGACGTTACTTAAAGAAAACAAAAAAGGAAATAGAAGAACTCCAAGAACGGAGTATACCCTTTTCTGTCGTCATTGTTGATATTGACCACTTCAAAGAAATCAATGACACCCACGGACATCTCAAGGGTGACGAGGTTATTAAAGAATTTTCACAATTTTTAACGGGCACATTACGGGCTACTGACACGGTTGTACGCTATGGTGGTGATGAATTTGTTTGTGTCATGTCGAACACCGAGAGCAAGGATACCCAGCAGATTTATGCCCGTATTCTTGATCGTTGTAAAAAGCGAAATTTTGGAGGTCTCAACATTAGTATCAGTGCAGGGATTGCTTCATATCCGGCAGATGGCGGAGAGTTCGACGAGTTACTAAAGATTGCGGATGAATCACTCTACGACGCAAAGCGGAGTGGCAGGGGAAGAATAGGCACGATCCACAAGAAACGGATCGAATTACCGACAAGGGTGTATGTTGGAAGGCGAGAAGAGAAAGAGATACTCAAAGGGTTCTTAACTGAAGGAAATGGATACGTACGGGCAGCACTGATCGAAGGGAATATTGGTATTGGAAAAACGAGATTAGTGAAAGAAGTATTAAATACGATTACTGGCAGAGAAATTTTATGGAGCGACTGTCTTGCATTTTTTGAGGGTATATCATACTACCCAATACGTGAAATAATTAAATATAAAATAAATCGACAGGGCAAAAAAATAATTAATGACATCCCCTTTGCGTACAAAATAGAAATTGGCAAGCTGATTCCCGAGATTATGGAAGAGGTGAAGGAGCGAATCGATGAGATTGGTTTGGTGTTAGATAAATATCGCTTATACGAGAGTATCCGCAGAATCATCGAACTCGGCGAAACAAAAAAAATCATTATAATCGACAATATGCAGTGGTCAGACAGGGAAACGACCGAAGTTATTAAGTATTTATTACGGTCATTACGTAATAGTCCTATTACGTTCATATTTATTTATCGTCAGGAAGAAAAAACCGATGTCTTGGAAGATTTCACTTCTTATATCAGTCGTGAGACTGCAGTGAAGAAGGTCGGATTAGAACCCCTCGAGCGCAGCGGGATTCAACAGATGGTTAATATCATTATTGGAGAGAAACCAGACAACGAATTGGTGACATATATCGAACAAGGCAGTGGTGGTAATCCATTCTATGTAGAAGAAATCATCAAGGGACTGAATGAAGCTGGTTATCTCCATGTGGAGGGTGATACGTGGCATTTTGAGGGACCAGGTGCTAAAATCATTCCGAAGAGTATTGACGATATTGCAGAACGTAAATATCAGGGGTTGAGTAAAGAAGGCCGAGAGATATTAGAGATTGCCAGTGTCATCGGCAGATTTGATATTGATATCATCAAAGATATTACTGGTTACAACGAAGGTCATATAATTGGTGTGATTGAAACAATTAAACGATTGGGATTCATCAAGGAACGAGAAGACCGTATCGAGTTTCAGGAGGAAATTTCTCGCGGTGCCATCTATAAGCGATATGTATCAGACATGAAAGGAAGAATGCTCCATAAGAGAATTGGGGAGAAGATTGAGGAACAATACCAAGGCCGCGAGCACGAAGTTACTGAGGAATTGGCATTTCACTTCTACCGAGGGATGGATAGAACAAAGGGTGTTGTGTACTGTTTAGAATCTGGTGATCGGGCACGCGAGCAGTATGCAAATCAGAGTGCAATTCGCTACTACACCTGGGCTGAAGAGCTTTTGCGAAACCAGCACGACATAGAACATAAACGAACGCGCATCGACTGTTTGTTAAAACGCGCTGATGTCTTGAGTTTTATCGGTGATAATGAGGGAGCAATGAAGAATTTTGAAGAGGGTCTCAAGTTAGCACAAGCAATCGCCGATAAGAAACGGGAAGTGGATATCAGATTTCGAAAAGCATCTCTCTATGTTAATATCTCTCAATACTCTAAAGCAACTGAGGAGGCAAATGAGTGTATAAAACTCTATGAAGAACTCAGTGATAAAAAAGGAATTGCTTTGGTCTTGAACGCAATCGGTAACACTCAAGGATTCTTCGGTGAATACAACAATGCACTCAAGAACTATGAAGAATCGCTCTTAATATTCAGGGAAATTGGAGATAAAAATTTTGAAGCCCGGGTGCTCAATAATCAAGGTCTTATCTATATGAACCTGGGCGACCATAATAAAGCACTACGACATTTTGAAGACTCACTGAAAACAAAGGCTGAACGCGGTGATAAATATCGTGAAGGAGCAGCGCTCAATAACATCGGCCTTATTTACATGAGTTTCGGGAATTACAAAGAAGCGCTAAAAATTTATGAAGACGCATTAAACATATTCAGGGAAATTGGAAACAAGTATGGCGAAGCATTGGTGCTCAACAATATTGGGATCATCAACGGCGATTGGGGAAATTATAGTGAGGGGTTGAAATTTTCTGAAGATGCATTAAAAATCGCAAACGATACTGAGAACAGATATTGTGAAGCATTGGCATTGAAAAATATCGGTACTATCCATATGCACTTGGGAAATTACGATAGGTCATTACGCTATTTTGATGACTCGCATAAAATAGCCGAAAGGACAAAGTCTAATGAGTTGACGTTCATCAATCTCGCGTCTCTCGCCTACCTCTATTTATCGATGGGAAAATACACGGAGGCAAAAGAATATATTGACAAGGTATATAACCAGGCAAAGAGTCTAAAGTCACAGCGAATGCTACGAGATGCGCTCGCATTTCTCTGTGATTTCTATTTAGGACAGAAAGAAATTGAGAAGTTTGAAGAAACGATACAAAAATTGAATGAGATTCCTGAAACATTGAGGCCCAAAAAATTCGAAGGCGATAGTAATCTTTTCATGGCTCGCTACTTTGTCGAAATCGAAGATTTCACAAAGGCAGACAAGCATGCAAAGAAAGCGTTAGCAATATATGATGACATGGGAGATCGTCTGAGCACGGGAATTGTGTACTACTACATGGGAATATCTGAATTACAAAAAGGTGACAAAACAGCGTACAAGAAGCAGATGAAAAAAGCAGTAAAAGTTTTTACTACGTTGGGTGCAAAGGGATGGAAAGTAAAGGCGGACAAAATGCTCAAGAAAAATGGATAATGCATAGGTACCGATATTTATTCTCTCCAATCAAGACTTAAGTGTATCGAGATGAAACAATGCCTCATGGTGAAACACTTTTCCAGATCAAACTCGTTATATTTCGAGATATTTAAATGGTAATCTTGGCACATATTTTGCTACGTGGGCGAGCAGATACTATATCTTTTATTCAAGATGCTACAGGTGCTCTATATTTTTTACAAGGTGGGTAGTGTGAAAAAGAAAAAAGTAGTCCCACTGTCTTGGATTACAATCATAAATCTCATCTTAGTTCACTACATATTTGCTGTTGGTGTGATTACTAGTACTGTTTACTATCGGGGACCAAAACACGGTGATATTCATGTCGAGGCGTATGATAATCCAGATTTTCAAGGAAGTCCAGTATATTGGGTAATGCCGAATGATACTGGACCATACAGACTTGGTAGTGTAGCAGATGGCGTCTATTGGATAGCAAGGTATATGGATGCTGATAGTAATGGCGTGTATACTGGACCTAATGATCCATCTCATTTTAGAGACGATAGTGTGATTGTGCAGGGTGATACAATCGCTGGTATTGACTTATTGTTAGACTACTATCCATCGCTTGATAATCCTCCAAATTTGCTCGCTTTCCATACGATCAAACTCTCACCGTCGCTGCAGTCTGCCTGGCCGGGAAATGAAGACTATCTCTGCTACTGTCAGGTATTCATATACCATAACTGGGGGAATGAGTATATTGATTCAACCTATTCGAAGGCACCACTCATCATGGGCTGGGGCAATCGCATGGAAGATAATGGATTACATTGGGATGGAGCATCCGGAGATAGCATCTGGGGTCGATATCAAGTCAGAGATTCGACAGAGATGTTCATCTGGCTCAGTGTCGTTGACTTCTGGCTGTTCTATGCAGGTGTCGTGTATACACCTTGGCCAGCTGGCATGGAGGCAGTCTGGGCACGACCTGCGCTTGAAGGTGTACTCTCCTATTCCGATACTCATCGAACCAGCCCAAGATGACACCATTACGACATTCCAACCTGATTTCGTATGGAATTCTAATAGTGCTGATTGCGAGGTTATTGTTTGGGACACCATGCCAATGCCGAACAGATTAGGAGCACATATTGTGTGGCGGCACGCAACAGATAGCGGAGATGACACCACACTTTCTCTGGTTGGAGATACGACGCAATTAGAACACGGTAAACTATACTATTGGGCTGTTATCGGTTACGAAGATCCACCGTATGGCGCAAGTGCTATGGAGTGGTCATGGTTTACTGTCGACACAAGTTTAATTGGCATTACTGAAAATGATGTTGCATTGGTAGAGTATCAAAATATCGAGCTACTGCAAAACATTCCTAATCCATTCACTAAAAATACGGAAATCGCGTATCACGTACAGCGTAGAGTGCCAAGCGTGGAACTCAAAATGTATGATGCTACAGGACGATTGATAAGACAATGGGACGATAAGACGATACGACTGTCAGACCACGTCATCTGGGATGGAATTGACATGAATGGTAAAAACGTACCAGCAGGGATCTATTTCTATACATTAGAAATTCCAGATTATAGTCAGGTCAAGAAACTAACACTATTGAGATAATATATACAATACTAAAGTAGCAGTGATTACTTTTTAACCCTTTGCAAGGCAATTTTGGTTTCTATACCATTAATATTTAGGACCTCTTCAATATCTCCCTGAACCGCACCTTCTGACACCTCCACTGCCAGTGTTTCAGTCTTTAAATATTCAAGGTTGTCCTGAATTGCTTCTTTGAGTTTAGAACTTGTCTGATAAAAAATCCGTATACGATCGACCAAGTTAAAATCTGCCTGTTTACGCAACAGTTGAATCTTATGGATGAGCTCACGTGCCAGACCCTCGTTCTCTAATTCTTTTGTTATTGCTGTACTAATACCAACGCCTATTTTCTCTTCTACTACTACTGACCATCCCTGTTGTTCGCTCCTCTTAATTTCAACATCTTCCGTATGTATCTCAATATCCTCACCATTACATTTTTTTCGTAGCACGCCGGTGCTGTCTAAAGTTATAATTTCTTTCTCATTGAGTGATGTAATGACCGTTGCAATTTTTTTGACAGATTTCCCAAATTTTGGTCCAAGCGTGGTAAAATTTGGCGCGACACTATACTGTAGTAACTTATCCAACTCTTGTGCCTCAACACAGGTAAGTGTTCTGATGTTTAATTCTTGTTTAATAATCGCTTGATCATCAGTAGATAATTGTCGATCATCAAGTGTAACAATCATTTCGCCGAGCGGTTGACGGATTTTAATATTCGCTTTATTGCGTGCTGCTCGACCCAGAGAAACAATGGTTCGGGTGAATGTAACATCATCCTCCAGGCTCGCATCAATCAGATTTTTATCTGCGGTAGAGAAATCAACGAGGTGGATACTTTCAGGAGCACCACTATCAATGCGTCTAATAAGATTCTGGTACATGTGTTCGGTAAGAAAAGGCATGATCGGTGATATAATTTTAATCAATTGCAACAAGCATTTGTAGAGTACTAAATAAGCTGTCTCTTTGTCTGCATCATTCTCTGACTTCCAAAATCTGCGACGACTCCTACGGACATACCAGTTTGAGAGGTCATCAAAAAATTTCTCAGCCTCTTTGACAACTGACATAAGTTCGTATTTTTCGTAAAATGTATCACCGCTTACAATGAACGTATTGAGACGTGAGAGTATCCATCGATCCAACGTGGTGAGGTTCTTTTCGTTTATTGTCTTTCCTCGTGGATTAAAATCATCAATGTTGGCATAGGTAACAAAAAATGAATGGACATTCCACAGTGTAAGTAAGATTTTCTTTATTTCTTTCGCTGGACCATATCCAAAATTGAGGTTCTGAACTGGATTGTGTTTGGCAAACATCCAGCGCATCACATCAGCACCAACTTTCTCAGCGGCCTCATCAAATTCAATGGCATTACCTTTACTCTTGTGCATCTCTTCGCCATGCTCATCACGCATTGTCGCATAGCCTAGGATTTCTTTGAAGGGTGCCCGCTCTTCTAAAACCGTACTCATGGTGAGGATTGCGTAAAACCAATTTCTGAATTGACCAGGAAAAGATTCTGTAATAAAATCAGCTGGGAACCACTCTTTCCAATAAGTCTTATTATATGGGTAGCCATTATGTATTGTGTGCATATCATCAGGTGGTCGTATTGTTGAATACGGAACAATGCCTGCATCAAGCCACGGACTTCCTACATCAGGAATGCGCGAAACAGGTGCGCCACACTTTTCACATTGTATCTTTATCTTATCAACCCACGGTCGATGAGGTGAATGACCATCAAACTCATTCCAACCTTCCATGGCTTTCGCTCTCAGTTCATCTTTGGAGCCGATGACCATAAAATACCCACACTGACACTTCCAGATCGGCAATGCCAAACCCCAGTATCGTTTTCTTGAAATACACCAATCTGCCATATTACGCAACCAATCCAATTCACGGTCCAATCCGAATGAAGGTATCCATCGTTCTACCCGTTTTGCAACATCCATGATTTTATGACGCAGATTATCCATATTGATAAACCACTCATCAACCAACCGAAAAATCAATTCACTATCACAGCGCCAGCAAACTGGATAGCGGTGTCTATAATCTTCAACATTATAAAGTATGTTACGTTTCTTTAAATCTTCAATTATGGGTTCGGCAACATCCTTCACATCTCTACCTGTGAGCCAGTCAAATCCATCAACATAAATACCCAGTTCATCCAATGGCGCAACAGTTTTCAGATCGAATTCCTTACCTAGGGCAAAGTCTTCTTTACCACAACCTGGAGCGATGTGCACCAATCCAGTCCCTTCACTCTCGCTCACTTCTTCCCATGGAATCACTTTATGGACAATACCTTTCTGAGCAGGCAAGTAATCAAAGGGGCCTTCATAGGTGGACCCCAAAAGTTTTCTGCCGGCAAGTTCCTGTAATACTTCATATCTCCCCTTCAAAACATGGAGGAGGTTTTTACTGAGGTAATATGTTGCACCATTGTTCTTTACTTTCACATAGGTTAAATCAGGATGAACTGCAACGCCAGTATTAGAGGTAAGTGTCCACGGTGTGGTTGTCCAGACTAAAAGATATTCGTCTTTCTTGCCGATGATCGGAAACCGGATGATCACTGCCTTATGGGTTAGCTCCTGATAGCCTTCAGTAGCAATTTCCATATCACTGATTGCGGTACCACAACGCGCGCACCAGGGCATTACGTCAACACCCTCATAGAGAAACCCACGCTCATGACATTTTTTCAAGAAATGCCAGATTGTATAGTTATTCACTTCGCTCATGGTGTAGTATGAATGACTCTTCTGTAACCACTCGTTATCATCCATAGAAGTCTTCCAGTCACCCCAGTCCATCCACATGCCAAGTCTAATCGACTGCTCAGTTTGAAGCATAGAATATTTATGTACACTTTCCTTACACCTTTCTACAAATTTGTCGATGCCATACTTCTCAATATCCCTCTTGGATTTGAACCCAAGTTCCCGCTCTATTCCAACCTCCACCCATAGACCCTGACAATCAAATCCATTCTGATAACGTTGAGAGAAACCTTTCATTGTTTTATAGCGTTGAAAAATATCTTTGTAAGCACGCCCCCAAGCATGGTGCACACCCATTGGGCCATTAGCAGTGATTGGTCCGTCCTGAAATGACCATTTCTTTTTACCCTTATTCTTTTCTTTATATTTGTCAAAAATATTACAATCATCCCAGAACTTCAAGATGAGATGTTCAATTTCAGGAAAATTTAAGTGTTTTGTCACTTCTGCAAAAATCATAGCTGTATTATAGCAGATTTCTTCTTATTGTCAAGAAAATACAATGAGATTTCTAAAAAACTTAGGAATCTACGATGAGATTTTTTGTATTAATTGCTCGGTTTCCTCTACATGAAATTTTGCGTTGAATTCACTAAATATCTTCTTTGCTCGTTCGAGATGCTTCAATGCCTGCTGTGGTTTATTGTCTTTGATAAACACCTCACCAAGAGCAAAAAATCCCCGTGCTCGTTGAATAACATAGTTTTTCTCTTTTGCCATTGCAATTGCCCGCTTAATATTTTTTATACCTTCATCAACCTGACCTGTAACGAGCGCCTGGGCTCTTCCTAGTGTTTTCAAACAATCAATCTCATCTTGTTTCACTCTTGCCTCAGTTGCAAAGTTGAGGCCATCCTGGGCATATTGCATGGCTTGAGGATCTTTCTTTTCGATGTATACCTTTGCGAGGCTCGAATAGAAACGTGATACCCTTGTCTTATCGCCCTCCTCGAGTATCGGCGCCCTTGCATATTCGAAAAATTCCAAAGCTTTATTAGTATCCTTTATATTCAAGAAGTAAACACCATATTGATAATAGACTTCGCTCAACAAAATTTTATCCTGTTTTTCTTGGGCAATACGCCACGCCTTCTCATAGTACTCGACAGCTTCCTTCTTTTCATTAAGGTGAAATAGTTCCTCGGCAATTGTCAGATATGAAATAATCGTACCGCGTACATCATTTATGTCCTCAAAAATTTCCTTTGCCTTATTAAAATAATCCAAGCCAACATTCCGTTGGTCAGTTTGTTTTTTTAAAGTACCGATATTATAGTATACTATTGCTTCTCCCTTTTTATCACCGAGTTGCTGACGGATTGCTAAATTCTCTTCATGGTAGTTGAGCGAACTCTTCAAATCACCAATTAAATCATAATAGACTCCCAGATTATTATACGCAATCGAGAGTTGTCTCTTGTGGCCAATCTTCTTCGCAAGACTGATTGCCTTTTTCATGTAATCGATTGCTATGTTTAAACGCCCCTCTGAACGAGCAATAATACCCATAAAGATAAAGAGTTGAGCCAAGGAATTTTGTTCTTTGAATCTTTCATACAAACGTTGGCATTCATGCAGAATTTTGGTAACTGCTTGTTCACCCTTTCCCATGCGCCACAAAATTTGTCCTTTTAACCTTAAGCCATCCGCCTCCAATTTTGCATCCCTAAGCCTCTTTGCGTGTTCAATACCTTCATCAACCAATGTTGCTGCTTGTTTTGTTTCTGCCTTTGCTTCTAAAAGGACATTTGCCAGATTGTATTTGACATCGATGAGGACTGGTGTCACAGTACCTTCAATACGTGCCAGTGCCTGTCTCATCATACCAATGCCTTCATCAATCTTCCCAGTCACTTTCATAACCATTGCGTTTTTGAGAGTGAGCCTCGCTTCTATTTGTTTATCTTCAACAATTTGTCTCGCTTCATGGAAATGGTGAGCAGCGTCGTCAATTCTGCCAACCAATAATTCAATGTCACCTATTTTTTCAAATATTATTGCCTTAGTGACCTCGTCGTCAACGACTGACAGAGCCCGGTTATAGTGAGTTAGTGCTTCGTCATTTGCGTAGAGCGCTGCTGCTTCATCACCTGCACGCAATGAATATTCCCTTGCCTTTTCTAAATTGTCACAATTGTAGTAATGTTGCGCTAATGTCGCAAAATATCCATCTATTTTTTCCTTAAATTTGGTTTCGATTATCTCGGCAATGACTTTATGGTATATGGTACGCTCACCCTTGAGAAGGCTACCGTACGTTGCTTCATGAAAGAGTGGATGGCGAAATGCATAATAGATTCTGTTATCTTTATTGATTTTTATAATGAATTCTGCTTCTTCGAGTTCATCGATGTGTTTATAGATTTCCTTGTCTTTAATGACCTCTTCGAGTAATTCCCCAGGAAATGAACGGCCGATTATTGACGCAATTTTCAAAAGGTACTTTGCTTCTTTATTAAGACTATCGATCCGAGAGGTCACGGCAGCTTCGATAGAACCGGGGATTTTGATCTCCTGTGTTACATCTCCTTTACCAACAAGCATACCAGATTCAATAATACTCCGCACAATTTCTTCGATAAAAAACGGGTTACCACCACTTTTGTGAATAATATACTCTCGCAAAGAATCTGGTATATCTTGACCAATAAGGTTATTAATCAACGTAACACTGTGTTCAGGGTTCAAATTCTTAAGATCAATCTCCTCAGTAATGTCACTGCTCTCATGTTCAATTGTGTTGATCAAAGTTTTTATAGAAGCGAGCTCACCGATTCGGTAACTCAGATAGAAAATTATCTTTATCTTCTTTGTCAGAGGGACGAGAAAACTTATGAGCTCCAAGGATGCAGAATCGATCCATTGAATATCGTCGATGATGTACACAATCGATTTTTCTTCGGCAAGTTTCTCAAATAGTGTTGCCACCGCTAAGAATATCTGCAATTGGAGAGAATGACTATCAAGGTGCCGAGTTTTCTCAAGCTGTTTTTCATTGAGTTCAATATTGAGCAGCTTATAAAGGTACGGCGCGACTTCATCAGCTTCATCACCACAATACGTCTCAATTCTTGCTTTGATACCGGTGGATGCGTCGTCAGTTACCAGAGATTGCTCGGCAAGCAAATAATTCCTCAGACTATCTGCAAACGATTTAAAAGGAATCGAACTTTCGTATGACACACCACGCCCATCAATCAAGGCAACATCAGGAGCGGAAATTGTCAAAAATTTCTTAAATTCATAGAGGAGCCTTGACTTACCTACACCGACGTCTCCTTTAACCAGGTAAATTGATGATTGGCCTTTAAGAAGGTTCGTATATCCCTCCTTGAGTTTTGAAAACTCTGCATCGCGGCCAATGAGATCAGACCGTATCGCTGTTAATCCGAATTCTGACCCCCACTTTTTTCCTATGACTTCATACGGTGTAATACTCAACGTCTTCCCTTTGAGACGCACTGCCTCTAAAGACATAAAATCAAAGGCATGTTTTGTACGATTATATGTTTCTGGGCCAACGAGAATCGTACCTGGTGATGCGATATCTTTAAGCCGCTGGGCAACATTGACAGTATCTCCCATCACTGTATATTCCATTTGTAGGTCCGACCCGACCTTACCGGCAATAACTTTACCAGTGTTAATACCTGAATGGATCTCGAGTTTCCGCTGGGATTTATCCAGACGCGCATTGATTTCATTAATTGCTGTTTGCATATCGAGGCAAGCGAGGATGGCACGTTCTGGGTCATCTTCATGCGCAACCGGTGCACCAAAAATTGCCATGACACAGTCTCCGATAAATTTATCAACAATGCCCTCGTAGCGATACACCATGGCACTCAATCTGCGGAAACAATCATTCATGAGGAGTGTTAATTCCTCGGGGTCGAGGGACTCTGATATCGTTGTAGAACCCGAGATATCTACAAAAATGACTGTTACGTCTCTCCGTTCTTTTTCGATAGTATCTTTTGTGAGGAGGATTTTCTTAACCAGGGATTCAGGAATATCTTTTCTTACGAGATCCATGCGGTCAGCAATCGATAATTCTTGAAGATTAAAACCGCATTCACTGCAAAATTTATTTTTTTCTGGATTCTCAACGCCGCATTTAGGACACTTCATAATTTAATGATATTCAGAATATACTAAAAATCAATGATTTTGATATACCTACACCATTAGTATTCTGCATAATAGACACGATAATACCTATCTATCTTTTTAAACCAGGCACGTACTGGGCTCGGCTTAAAAACACCGCCATAAACAAGAACTTTTTCTCCTTCAAGATTGGCGAGAATTTTCAATCCTAAACTACACGATGCATACGTATTATTTTCACCATCAACCGAATCGATCGATATTTTCATTCCACTCCTAAAGATTTGTATCGAATCAACCTGTAAGAAAAACTCATCTATTGCATTAACCATATGTTCGTACGTTATGTTGTGCTTGTCCATATAGCTTTCATCAAGATATTCAAGAATGCTCATTTTATCTTCTCTCTCTACAGCATTTTTCAACGACTTAATATCTCGTGCGACTAGATTTTTTTCATTTGGTAAAAATACCTTTATGATTAAAAATGTAACAATCATTATGGCGATGATAATGATAATCTTCTTCATGATAGTATGATGAGCAATATACCGAGTGCAAAGAATAACAATGCGGTGAGAAATTTCACAGTAGATATCTTTTTTTCAAGTGATTTTGCGACCTTTTCGGTTGTGAAGAATGTCGCCAGCACTGCAATCACAATCAAGGGAGCGATAAACATGATATTATACGCCAGAAGTGCAACAAGGGGTTTGAGTGTAAGACCGCCTTTTGAAATCATAAAGGTTATTGTTGGCAGATAAACCTGACCAGTGCAGGCAAATTCTAAAAAGGATATGAAAAAGCCAGCAAAAAGCGAACCGAATATAATACCACCAACAGCAGTTTTTTCTTTGATGTCCTTGTGAATACGTTTTTTTATAGCAAGGGGAAGCTGTAAAATCATTTTATGAGCCTCTCCCTTCGTAGCGAGGAAATAATCGCGCAGGCTTAATATCCCCAGGACAATTGCGAGAATGCCAAAACTAATAAATATTATTCTGGCAATGAAGGCAAATCCTGTTAAATACCTGAGCAGGTTGTAGGCGCCGAATCCGATTGCAAGGTATGAGATAAATACTGCAACAATAAAAAAAATAGCCATTAAAATAATATCACGTCGACGCCTGCCAATGAATACCAGATAGCTCACAAAAAAAACTAATGTAGCAAATGCACAGGGATTCACGCCATCCAAGAGACCAGCAAGGAGTATTCCGAGAATAGAAAATTGTGAGAATCTCTTGAGAATATTTTCTTCTCCGTGTGTAATATCTAATGTATCAAGCCGGAGACTACCTGAACTGTTTTTTTTTATCAATGCTACGAGTCTTTGCGATGTTATTTCTTCTTTAATTAAATAATCTGTACTGATACAAATTGTCGGTGAAACGAGACGTTTCGATGGTGGTATATCCATGTATTCGGCTGATGCCTCAAAAAAAATCTTACTTGCATCCTCAAACATATCATATCTGTAAATTTTTATATTAGGATATTTTAACTGAAGACTGGCGAGCAGAATTTCAATACGGCTACACTCTTTACAGCCAGGCTGATAAAAATAGTATAAATTGATATCACCATGTTCAGGAATGACAGAATCGATTGGCACCTTTGTTGTATCTTTAATAATTGGTGGTGAATTATCTAAAAGACTTTTAATTGTCGTTTCACATTTTTCACGAAACGTATCAGGTCCATAAAAAACTGAATCACCGACAAAGACAATGGGCAAATCTTCACCTATTTCTTTTACATTTTCTTCCATTTTTTCTAAAAGTTCGTAATTTTCGAGGATATCGATATCATATGTTTTGAACTGAAAATCATACTTTTCCTGCAGCATTGGGATATCCTTTGACAAAATCTCCATGCAATGCTCACAATCAGGCGAGTAGAAGAAGTAAACAGTAATATTCTGTGAATGGACTAATAAACCCAATAATAGAATAATATTCATGATTATGTAATACTAAGTTTTTTGTCTTTATATTGGGATTTTGATATTTGGAATTTGGAATTTAGAGCACCTATAAATACAATACCACAGTTGGGGATCACTCCATACTTTTTTTTATATGATAAATGCTCTTTAATAGCCATATAAGAATGGGTCGTGCAGGATTCGAACCTGCGGCCACCGGATTAAAAATCCGATGCTCTACCAACTGAGCTAACGACCCGCGAGTAAATCAAATCTATTATATCTACATACCCTGTTGTGTCAATAACTACTGATATATATGATAGTAATGTATGTGTTAAATATTCTTTAGGCCACGTTTTGAGTAATATTTTTTATAAAAACTACGGTACGCGCCGGTTTGACAATTCTTTAACCATCTTTTATTTTTTAGGTACCACGCAACTGTCTTTTTAATGCCTGTTGAAAAAGGCGTTTTTGGATGCCAACCACAGTGACGTCTTATTTTACTGATTGATAACGCGTATCGACGATCATGGCCTGGTCGATCTTTAACAAAAGTAACCAGTGATTCATTTTTATCCAAATGTTGTAATATTTTCTTCACTACGTAAATATTTGTTAACTCATTCTCACCAGCAATATTATAAATCTCTCCAATCGCACCTCGTTGAAATACGGTGTCGATTGCCTCACAATTGTCTTCGACATAGAGCCAGTCTCTGATATGTTTACCATCACCATACACTGGGATTGCTCTATTATGTAAGGCATTAATTATTGTAAGGGGAATCAGTTTTTCAGGGAATTGGTATGGCCCGTAATTGTTAGAAGAACGGGTTATGAGCGCTGGCAATGTATATGTTTTGTAGTACGCCATTACCAAACCATCTGCTGCTGCCTTACTCGCTGAATATGGATTCGATGGAGTAAGTGGACTACTCTCGCGGAAGCTGCCATGTAAAATAGAGCCATATATCTCATCGGTTGAAATCTGCAAGAACTTTTTAATCCTACATTCGAGTGAGAGGTTGAGCAAGATACTGACACCAATGAAATTTGTCTTCAAGAATAGTGCTGGTGACTCAATACTACGGTCGACATGGCTCTCAGCAGCAAAATTGATCACTGCGTCAGGACGAAATTGTCGGAAAATTTTCTTCATTGTTAGTGCATCGCTGATGTCTCCCTTTATAAAATGGTAGTTTTTCCTTTTTTCTAGACCCCTCAGGTTCTCCAGATTACCTGCATAGGTAAGTTTATCAATGTTGTAAATTTTATGGTAGGGATGTTTATTATTGTAATACCTGATAAAATTTGAACCAATGAACCCACACCCTCCTGTGATCAAAACACGCATGTTCTTAGTCCTTTATCTGTGCAACCAATCTGTGTAATCATTTTATGATTTCGACATAGCTCTGGTCACCGAGAATGAATTTATATGTGCGTGGCGAATCATTAGACTGTACCAAGATAACATTTTTACCAACAATTGAACGGTCAATTCTCTTCTCAAGATTCTTTATGTGTGCTCCTTCCATAATCACACTGCATTCAATCTCAGAATTCTCAATTATAACGTTGTCACCAATTGCCGAAAAGGGTCCGATATAGGCGTTACGTATCTTTGCATTTTTCCCGATGATTACTGGTCCTCGGATAACACTCTTTTCTACGTGTGAACCTTCTTCAAGCTGAACCCTGCCATGAATTGTTGAATCTTTTTGAGTCCCCTTATTAAAAGACTCGATACCCTCGAGCACTAATAAATTTGCCTCAATGATATCATCTGGTTTGCCAGTATCTTTCCACCATCCTCTCACAATGTGAGACTCGACTTTTAAATTATTATCTAATAACCACTGAATTGCATCGGTTATTTCTAATTCATTCCGCCACGATGGTTTTATGTGCTCAATTGCTGTAAATATCTGTTTATCAAATAGGTACACACCAACCAGTGCGAAATCAGAAGGTGGTTTTTTTGGTTTCTCAATCAATTTTTTAACGTACCCCTTATCATCAATAACAGCAACGCCAAATTCTTGAGGATTTGAAACTTTGGTGAGTAATATTAATGCATTCGGCTTGTTGCTCTGAAATTGACGAACAAACTCATCAATCCCACTCTTCAAAATATTATCTCCAAGGTACATGATAAAAGGTTCATCACCGAGAAAATCTCTGGATATTTTTATCGCATGAGCAAGTCCCAAAGGTGCCTCTTGAGGAATATACGAAATTGTAATACCCCAACGCTCTCCATGGCCGACCATATTCTCCACTTCCTGAGCCGTATCACCAACGACGATCCCAATTTTTTTGATTCTTGCTTTAACTAACGACTCGATACCATAATAGATTATTGGTTTATTGGCGATTGGGATGAGCTGTTTTGCTCCGGTATAGGTGAGTGGCCGTAATCGAGTGCCAAATCCACCAGCAAGTATTAATCCTTTCATTTTTCAGTTGGATTATACAAATAATATATAAGAAGTCAAGACGATCCTATTGTGATTGTTTTTGAGTCGTTAATTTAATGAAATCAGCAAGAGCTCTCTCCCACGTACGCATGCGTTGATTAAAAAGAAATTCATAATGGGTCGAAGTGAGTGGAGTATATCGGGGTCTACGGGCTGTCAAACGCAACTCTTCGGTTTTCACCGACCTGATTTCTGTCTTGAAATTCATAAGTTCTTTTGCCTTCAAGGCGAAATCGAGCCAGCAACCTATACCACTATTCACTATGTGGTACGTTCCATAGTGTTCTGATTTGAGTAATACAAAGAGGGCTTCAACAAGATCAGGAATATACGTAAATGATGCAAACTGGTCACAAATAACATCAATGAAAGGTGATTTGTCTTTTGAGGCAAGGAATTTTGATAAAAACGTTTTTGAATCCATCCCAAACAACCAGGACGTCCGAACAATAAAAGAGCGGTCACACAAATCCTTTATATAGTGTTCACCGAGGAGCTTGGTTCGACCGTACTCGTTAATTGGATGAGGTTCGCTATATTCAGTGTATGGCTGTTCACTCTCCCCATCAAAGACAAAATTGGTACTCGTATAGAGAATTTTTGCACCTATTTTACTGGCAATTGTTGCGAGTCCCATGCTTCCAAGCGCGTGAACGCGAAACGCCTGTTCGCTATTCTCTTCACAGGCATCAACATCGCTCATTGCCGCAAAGTTGAGAATGACATCAGGTCGGTAGTTGAGTAAGGCGGTATTTGTTTTCTTAAAATCAGTGATATCGAGTTGATTGATGTCCGTGGCGAGAAAATTAATACTTTCTCTGCGCAGCAGATTCTGCATCGCTGTGCCGAGCGCACCACTGGCTCCACTCATGAAAATCTTCACTTTTTTATTATATGCCTCCTGCATCTCTTGTCAATTGAAATAATTACAGTGATAACATCTTCTTGACTTTTAGCATTTTTTGCAGATAATACATCTTGGTTTATATGTTGTATTGTATATGTTTTCTAACTTTGCTGTATAGTTGAGAAAGTCAAATGAGATATAAATGTAAGAGGAGGTAGTAATAATGGCAGACAAGAAAGCAGATCTTGCTGGTCCTGGCATCAGTACCTACGAAGAGGTAGAAAAAATTCTTCCTAATGACTATAAGCCCTTACAGACACCAATGCAGCGGATGAAAGCTCTCTTTGCGATTAAAGAATATATTGAGAAGAACCTGTGTAAAGAACTGAATCTGCAGATGGTCCAGGTTCCTCTCATCGTGGAACGCGAGAGTGGGATAAATGATATGCTTGACCGCGATGGGTCACGCACACCAATCGAGTTTCCCTGTGGCCTAGGGCTCAAAAAGGCGCTTAATGCCCAAATCGTACAGGCAGCAACCAAGTGGAAGAGGCCAGCTTTGAAGCAGTTCGATTGCAAGATTGGCCAAGGAATCTGCACAGATATGCGAGCCGTACGTAAAGACTATTTTCTGGACCACGACCACAGTGCCTATGTCGACCAGTGGGACTGGGAAAGAGTGATGACCCCTGACCAACGTAATCTTGAATTTTTAAAAGATATAGTACGTAAGATATGGAAGGTCATCCGCGGTGCAGGAAAGTTTGCACAGGAGAACTCCCCAGAGCTCAAGACAGACAAGTATCCTGATTTTCCTGAAGAACTTACCTTTTTGCACGCTGAGGATATCCTCGATATGTATCCAGACCTACCG
>Ga0111226_1031_pt1 | contig 30522 bp, 36 predicted proteins | sample DeeMarSWOR152_54_FD_80390 | JGI IMG/M metagenome (GOLD analysis project Ga0111226, IMG submission 80390) | candidate division TA06 bacterium DG_78 | reverse complement strand
TAAGTGTGTAATAGTGTATGAAGAATAATATCAGTCCACAAGACTATTGGGAGAGTCGTTTTAAAGACATAGATCCAGAAACGTATGATTTTTCTGAGAGTAAACCTGCTGCAACCCTTGCTCATTTCTGTGACAAATATCTCAAAGAAGGTGATACTGTCCTTGATGTAGCGTGTGGTGGAGGTCGTAATGCACACTATTTAGCACAACGCGGTTACACGGTTTATGGAATCGATTTTGCCAAGTCAGCGATAGAATTTTGCAAGAAACGGTTCGTACGTTTCAATCTTTCCGGAACATTCAAACAGGGAACAATGGATAACCTTGCTTTTCCTAATGATTTCTTCGCGGGTGTGATGTGCATGGCTGCGATAGACCATGTGACAACAGACTGCGCCCGACGAGTGCTCGGTGAAATACGCAGAGTTTTGGTTCCAGGCAAAGCAATACTCTTAACCTTCGACCATCCCAAACAAGACGAGGATATTATTCATCTGGCAGAAGTACTCGTTGATGGAACCTTCAAGTATATTCACGGTGAGTATGTAGGTATGTTGTTTCGCCGCTATACTGATGAAGAGATTGAATTGCTCATAGGAAAACAGAATATTATATCTTTTGACCACACTGAAGAAGGCGCGCGGGTAATTATTTGTAAATAATAAAAGCTGCAGACTCTTTAGTTAGATTTTAACACGTATATCAGCAGAGAATATCGAGAAAACCACTAAGCATTTCGGTATTTAGCCAATTGGCGTAATACCGAAATAGGGGGTGAGTTCTTATTTTGCGTTAATCTTTGATATATCCTGATTTTACACTGAAATACATTGTATCTTGTTATGTAAAGAATTGTAAGAGCAATACAAACAAAAATATTCCACTCACATCGCCTAAACTTGTGATGAGTGGTGCGACAACATTACTCGGGTCAAGGTGTATCCTCTTTGCAAGGGAGGCAATTAAAAACGAGAGTAAACTGGCACCGAAACTGAGTGGTACCATACCTATAAATGTAATAATAAAGAGTACAAAGAATACTGGCTCTCCGACGCGGAGTACAAATGCAGCGAGGTAGGTTACTAATGCGATTGGAATTACTAAGATAAGTGAAAGGAGAAGGGCGGCGACGATATTCTGCCACACAAATTTATTCCAAGAGAAGGGCCGTACTTGACCAATGTAGAGACCTGATGTCAGTCGCATTCCTGAAATAGATCCGATGCTTCCCACTTTTGAAATGAGTTGCGGTAGGAGAACGAGGAGATATGGTGCTGCACCAAAATCGTGCTGGTGATAGTGGAGATACAATCCAGCACCTATGCCCAAGAGACCACATATTACGACGACCGGACTGCTCTCAAGAAATATTCTGAAAAAACGGTAACGGGATGGAAATGATTCTTTCACGACAAGGAGTGCAATTATAAGGAGGCTCATATCCGGTAGTGATAGCTTTTGGACAATAGTTGCTGCAACAAATATTGCTATCATAGCAACGCCATCTCCCAAAACTGCAATTGCAGGTGATATGACATCATCAGGATCTACCCCTTTCCTGAAGGAAAAAAATGTCAACACAGTTGTAAAAGGTATCATTATCAAGCTCGAGAAAACACCACACATCAGACCAATGAGCGTTAATTTCGTGATTCCTGCAGAGGGAAGACCGAGGAGAAGGCAGAGACCGTGGGCGAGAATTCCAAATAATGCCGAAAATGAAAAGCTCAATGAAAATGCACCGAGGATATTATTCAAGAGAAGAGATGTAAGTTTAACCGAAGGTTTCATGAGGCCGAGGTGGAGTAAGGTACTCAATCGTGAGCCGAAGGCGACTCCTATATTTCCGCGCAGACCGAGTATTGCGGGGACAAGGACAAAAACACCCGGAATAATGACGAGCACATCCTTCATCTTTCCCAACACAGAACCTGCAAACACTCCACCAACAATGGTGAGGAGGAGGAGAGGGGTTGCTTCTTTTAATACTTTACTGAGTATGTTCTGTCTTCTTTTCCTCTTTTTTCGACGCGGCATGTTCTACCATCTTTCTGATCGCAACATCCTTGCCCTTTAAAAATATGATATCTGCTTTTTTGAGGGTGGTTTTTGATGTGGGCTCAAATATCCATTCTTTCTGTCTTTTTATTGCCCGTATCATAAATCCTGTTTCTTCAGGTATTTTTGCCTTTTCAAGGGATTTATTTTCAATTTTACTTCCTTCTTCTACTACCATTTTCTTTATTATGGTATCTTTTCGGTATACTGCTTCAATAACAGGGTGAACTCCACGCGTCACTATTTCTACCATATCATCCATTCCATCAGATATTTCCTTGACAGCAACTCCTAATTGCAACAGTGATGCAATTTGCGGTATTTCATCTGTTGACAATCCCTTTGCAGCATACATTGCTGAGATCCTCATATCAAAGGTTAATTCTCGTATTTCTTCTTTTATTAAATCTACTTCCTCAGCAAGTTCTGTATCGTGCTGGAGTATGGCAGCATAACCAAGTTCGATCATGAGGTCAGTGAGGTCCCGCATTTTTATAAGCATCTCCTTGAGGGACTTTATTTTTTTCATTGCAGCCTCCTTATGATACATTGTATACGAGTTTCCTCATAATGCAAGATTTTGCGTTCGGCGATTGACTTCGTACTATTAGTGGCTACAATATTTTTTTCTTCAATGAAGAAGGAGCCTTTGTGAGAATACCTGTTCCAGAAGATACTGCTCTCGTAATTATTCCATCAAAAGAAATCAGTACAGTGATTATTGAATGGCATAGACTTTATTATCCTTTTCATACAACAGTTCCACCACACATCACTCTCGCTTTTCCTTTCATACTAGAGAAGAACTGGCAACGAAAACGTTCTGCACTCAACGATTGTTTAAAGACATTTAAGGCTTTTGATATCACACTCAGAGAATTAGCGGTCTTTACAGGCAGCCAACGTGTTCTCTGGTTAAAACCAGAAGACAGTGGGAATTTATTACGTATTCATACCGCACTAGCAGAAAAATTTTCTGATTATTTTGTAGCGTCAGAATTTGAATTTACACCGCACTTAACTATTGGCTTTTTTGAATCTGATGAAATGATGTACGAGGCAAAAAACAAAATATCTTCAGAGATGAAACCGCTACATTTTTTGGTTGATGAGATCGTCTACATGGTATGTGACGAAGATGAGGTCTGGAGAATTCGAGACAAAATTATTTTAGGGTAAAATGATTATAGTAATCAGAATACTGTTAGTTATTTTTGTTTTTTTTATTTTATGGCAGATTGTTGCCCGATTCGCTAAAATATTATTTTATTTTCCAGCGCCTGCATTTATGGGACCTCTTTTTGATAGTGTGTTAAGAAGAAAAATACAGCCTCCAGGTATAGTAATAGAACGCAGTGGGATTAAAGAAGGGATGCATGTCTTGGAAGTTGGATGTGGGAGTGGCGCATTTACTACTAATGTTGCGCGGGCTGTAGGCAAGAAAGGTAAGGTGTATGCACTCGATATTCAACAGAAAATGTTGCAGCAGTTTGAAAATAAACTCTCTCAACCAGAAAATCAGGATCTAAAAAATATTGAATTAATTAAAAGCAGTGCTTATGAATTACCTTTTGATGATAATTCACTCGACCTTGTTTATATGGTTACTGTGCTTCCTGAAGTACCAGACAAACATAGGGCTCTGCAAGAAGTTAAAAGAGTATTAAAGATAGGTGGTTCCCTCTCTTTGACTGAGCTTCTGATTGACCCTGATTATCCTCTAAAATCAACTACGATTAAAGCGGGGGAAAAAGCAGGATTTGTTTTAGATGAGCTTTTTGGGAATATCTGGAATTATACCGTAAGATTTAAAAAACCATGATTTGGAATATGTTGACTTTTGTGGGAGAGAAGGTACAATGAAATAGATTCTAGATGAGGAGGTTTGTGATGGAAAAAACTTATACGAAACACGTAATGAGATCAGCATTACTAATTTTTTGGTGTTTTATAGCAACTTTTCAAATACAATGTGCGCAGGAGGAAGAGGAAATAGCACCAATTCATCAAGGATTGTATTTTAATTATCGGTATACACTATATGGTCCTGGTGTTAATCAGTGGCTTACATTAAACGTATCATTTGAAAAGGCTGATGAAGAACATTTCTGGATGAGAATTACTCCGGTTGATTCCACTGATAGATTTCAAGGCTTCACACATAGACGATGGGAAAACGTGTTGGTTGATAAGTATTTTAAATCTAAAAGTGGTGATTATTATGATTTAGACCCTCCTGGTCAAATATGGATTCCTAGACATAAAAGGAAAAAAGGAGCGAGACTCAAGGAAAGAAAAATTTTCAGGATAAAAACATGGGACAAGTGGGATGTGTGTGTCTTGAGTGGAGGTTCAGTTGGTGCAACGATGGAGTGGTATTATGATACGACAACTGGGTTTCTTGTGGGTTCACACATGTCTTCAATGGGTGCTGGTGTGAGTTGTCAGCTTATAGAAACAAACGTTCCTGGTCTTCTCCCGTTGCAGGAATAACAAATCCATTTGTTACTGTTAGTTACAAAAGACCCATATCAAGGAGAATCTTCAATGAAAAATAAAAAAATGCCATCTCACCACGGTGCGAAGGAAAAAATTAGGGGTACCTATCCGAATGAGACAATGAAATTGTTAATCGAGCGTGCCAGCTGTCGGAATTTCTTACATAAAAAGATTCCCGAAAAAATTTTACATTTCATTCTTAAAGCAGGTATTCATTCACCGACTGGTGGAAATCTCCAACCGTACTCTATAATAAAGATAGAGAATGAAGAGATGAAACAAAAGCTTGCAAAGATGTGTTATCAGGAGTTCATTGCTAAGGCTTCGGTTGATTTAATCTTTTGCATCGATTGGCGTCGTCTCGAACGATGGGCACAGCTCGAAATTGCTCCATTTACCGCTACAAGTAGTTTTGAGCATTTCTGGATATCATTTCAAGACACGATTATCTGTGCACAAAATATCTGTACTGCTGCAGATGCCATGGGATTGGGATCAGTATATATCGGAACTGTCCTCGGTTGGTTTCGTGAACTCAAGAAAATGTTTAAGCTGCCTCATGGTGTGTTCCCGGTCGTTTTACTCTGTATTGGTTATCCGAAAAAGCGACCAACATCACGTAAAAAATTGGGCATCGATATAGTGATACACGATGAAACATATCACGAGATACCTGATGAAGAGCTGACAGAAGCGTTTCATGACAAATATTCTCATGTAAAAATCGAAGCAACTGACAAACGAATCAGAGAAATTTCAAAGGTATGTAGAAAAGTACACGGAGAAAAATTCGCACTGCGGTGTGTAAAGAAAATCAAGGAGAATGGTTATATCAACCCGGCACAGCGGTATTTTGGACTCCACTATCGTGCAGATTGGATGACTGCCGGCAATAGTGAATTCTTGAAAATTGTGGAAGAATTTGGATTTGGGTGGTTTAAAAAATTCCGTCCACCTGTTAGAAAAGGAGGTAGATAATGCCACACGTTTGTATGATTCAGATCAGTGTGAGTGATTTAGATAAAGCGATTGAATGGTATAGTAAAACCTTGGGTTTTGAAATTTCTAAAGAACATTATTATCACCCCGTTGCTGTCGATTTGGTCCACAGGGGAATTCGTCTCCTTCTCCACAGGGTAGATAAACCGACGAACATCGATTATCCGAATGTATCACAGACACTCATCTGTATCAAGACTGATAACATAGTTAAAAAAATGGATGATTTAAAGCGCAAAGGAGTGGAACTTCTCCATGAAATACCACAAGATTTTCCTGCTGGTAAGTTCATCGCATTCAAAGATCCATTTGGTAATGTGCATGAATTGGTTGAATTGAAATCATAATGATGAAGGTTGAAGATATTTTTGGTGTTTTCCCGACATTAGAAACCGAACGATTGATTTTAAGAAAAATAAGTTTGAATGATGCCGAGGATATTTTTGAGTATGCTATTGATCCTGAAGTGGCAACATACGTTTCATGGGAACCTCATAAATCCATAGAAGATTCGATAAGTTTTATAAACTCTATGACTCAGAGATACGAGAATACCGGGTTGAGTGAATGGGGTCTTGTGTATAAAGAGAACAAAAAATGTATCGGCACATGCGGTTACATGTGGTGGCGTCCCTCCCATGCCCGTGCTGAATTAGGCTTTGCATTATCCCAAAAATATTGGAATAGAGGTTTGATGACCGAGGCACTGAGAGAGGTCATTAAGTTCGGATTTGAGAAAATGGAGTTGAACAGGATTGAAGCTCGGTGTTTTTTAACAAATAGTGCTTCTGAGAAAGTTATGCAAAAGGTTGGAATGAAATTTGAAGGTATACAGAGAGAGGGTCTGTTTGCTAAAGGAAAATATCAGGATTTGAAAGTTTATTCAATTCTCAGAAGAGAATATTGTGATAAGACAATACCGCCTTAGGTGGCATTGACAACGTAGAGTGACTCTATATAATTATACTGGACACTAACTGAAGGAATTCATGAGTAGAGCGAGACGATGTATCTATATAGTGGTATGTGGGTTAATCGTCGTCCTTATTACATATTTCATTGCGCCTCATTTTACATCTCAGGATCGTAATGCGCATAATTGCCGCTTTTGGGGAATAATTTTCTCTGGATCAGATTCTTCATTCGAGAATACGATTCGAAGCCACCTCGACTCACTCAAATCTCTCGGTACTAATAATCCAGATGGCTGGGGGATATGTTATTATCTTGCTCCAGACAGTAGTGTACTGTTACCAGTAATATCGCGGGGCGAGCCGAGCGCGCCAATAGACCTGAGATACGATAGAGTGGTTAATGATTTGGTCAACTATGTTGAAGGATCTGCAATCGCTCATGTGCGAAGTGGGAGTAGCGGATTGACTTCTGGAATACCGGATCCACACCCATTCAAACGAGATGGTTTTTACAGAGATTTCCACATGCTTTTTGCACACAATGGTCTCGTACCTGTAGACGCTTTGTTAGCGCTCATACAGAGTATAGACCCCACGTATCTTGCATTGAATCCACCTGACTATGCACCTGATTATCTCGATTCGGATCTCTACGCTATTTACATTATGGAGATGATTGACGTGTACCATAACTATTCAATCGAAGAGTGTATAAAGTTAGCTATAACTAAAATTGATTCTGCGTTGGGTACTAATTCGGCACAGTTTAATTTTGTCATGTCTGATGGTTCAACCTTATGGGCACTCCATTATACAAAGCCATCAGAGAGAGGGTTCACACTATACTATTATCCTCATGAGGAAATTTCTGATTACTGGGTTGCAGCCTCGAAACCACTCGATACGCTTGAATCGTGGTGGGTAGCAGTACCAAACTCGACACTCGTAACATTGAAACCAAACCAGCCACCACAGCTCATTAATATATTTTTGAGAGATGCTCAACCTAGTCTTGGTAGTGGTTTCGGATTGATTCACCCTAATCCATTTACTACTAATACTATGATAACCTACCATCTATTACAGACATCTGACATTAGTCTTAAAATTTACGATGTTACAGGTCGTCTCGTGAGAACTCTATCAACAGGAACAGAAAATTCAGGTTTTTACACAGTCCCTTGGGATGGCAGAGATAGTCGAGGTGTTAAATTGGCAAATGGTACCTATTATTGTAGCCTGGATATCGATGAAGATAAGCATGTTGAGAAAATTTTGTTAGTGAAATAATGTATTCATTTTATCATGGACGTGTCTAAGAATATTTAAATAGGAAGGTTCGAGCGTGGCAAAGAAAAATAAAAATTTGATTGCCTATTGTGGGCTCTATTGTGGAGATTGTTTTGGTTACAAAGGTACAATTGCTGATCTTGCAAGGGATTTAAGAAAAGAACTTCGGCAGACAAAGTTCGATAGGACTGCTCGCGGGTTATCGAAGTATTTTAAACAATTCAAACATTACGATTCCTGTTATGATGTGTTGGGTTTAATGGTTAGATTTCGTTGTAAGAGAACATGTCACAGTGGCGGTGGTCCACCTTTTTGTAAAATCAGAACGTGCTGTGTGAAAAAAGGTTTAAATGGATGCTGGGAGTGTAGTGAATTTGAGAAGTGTAAAAAACTCAATTTCTTAGAAGGGGTTCATGGAATCGGTCATTTAAGAAACTTAAGAATACTGAAGAAAAAAGGCGTAAAAGCATTTCTCGAGGCGAAAAAATATTGGTTTGCTTGATGAAATACAATTTTAAAGAAAGTGTGCGATGGGTGTGAAACTTGTAGCATATAAATATGTTCCAATGGGATTTGAAATGATACTTGAAGAAGAAAAATTTTCTTCAGAAGCGAAGATTTTTAATCATTGGTTTAACATAAAAATCACTGATGATCCTTCAACGTGGGATAAAGAAATTTTATGGCTTAATGACATGCAGTCGACATTAGGTGAATTAACCAGTGAACAACGATTAATACGTGCTCATATCGCTGAATTCTGTCGCAGACATCCTCTCTTTCCTGAGAGTATAGAAATTGTATGTGAGGAGATAGGTAATACACAACTGTCAAATCCGTTGAAGATAGGCTGCGAAGGTCGTGGTTTATTAGATGCTCTTGGTTATCATGATTCCCACAGTATGAATGATCAACAGACGGAGATGATTAATAAATATGGTGAGTCACTGAAGAACTGGCTTGCACAGAATCAGCCCAAGGATTCATTAGATTTTAAGATTTTTCGCTTTCTTGGAGAACCCACGAAAAAGAACAAAAGTTTTGTAGAAAAACTTATATCTCTCATTACTGCTAATGAGGTTTCAGTATATTCTCTTAAACATTTCTGTGGTAGTGAATGCCAGCAGACATCGGTGTTAGAAGACCCATGGACTCCGTTTCCTTTTGGTTGTTTTAAGTGCCAGGCAGGATGTCCAGATGATGCATCTATTCCACGATGTTCTTGTGCTCAAGGTATGATTATTGACGCTGGTCTTTTGTGTGCAGGACAGTTTAGCGGCAAGCAATCAATGGCACATGAATTTAGGCGTTTTATTGAAGAACATTCATTAGTGTATGCAATCGCAATCAATTCGTGGTTGCATGAGATTTCAGTGAAGGAAATTGCATCATTGAACATAAATTTACAAGCAACTGCTAAGAGGATATCATTTCTTCTTGGTGAAAAAGATAATACTAAAGAATGGTTGGTTGCATGTTTTTTAAAGACGATTAAAGATAACCATCAGGGTCGGCCAGAAGATGGTGTCAAACGAGCTGAGCTGATTGATGATTATCCAGAGGCTACTTCTTGGTTTAAAAATAAATATACGGCATGAATATAAGAGGCATTGATTTTCTATTAACATTTAGGTGCCCGTCACAATGTAAACATTGTAGCTACAGGGCTGGACATCAAAGAGAAGGTTACATGAATTCAGGAGATGCAATACGATGGCTCACCGAGATAACTACTATGCAACCAATTCAATCACTAACTATACATGGAGGTGAGCCATTTCTATATTTCGAAGAACTACACAATTATCTGAGAAAAGCTAAAGAACTGAATATTCTTCAGCGATGGGTCATTACGAATGGCTATTGGGCAGAGACAAGAACAGTAGCTGAAGAGAAACTGAGCACGCTAAAAGAATTTGGTTTAACGTGTATTACCTTCAGCGTGGATGCTTTCCACCAGGAATACATTCCTCTAGACATCGTGAAGACAGCTCTCGTGGCGGCAACACAGCTTGATTTTGATACGATTGCTGTGGATAGTTATTATATTGTATCCAAAGATTATGATAATGCATATAATAAGATAACAACGAAAATAATTGATAACCTGAATGGATTACCTGAGGTGCACTTCTTTCAATACCCGATTTCTTTCGAAGGACGGGCAGCAGACTATCTCACTGAGGATATGCAGCTTCAGACGGAAATACCGAGTGGTAGATGCCAACTTCCACGCTGGTTAGGTGGTGATTGCAAAAATCCTCACACAGTTGAAATCGATTGTGAAGGTAATGTGACACTCTGTCCAGGTATTTGTATCGGCAATGCTAAAGAGAAATCTATAACAGAGGTACTTGAGAACTATGATTACAGAGACCATCCAATCATGCGCATTGTTGTAGAAGAGGGACCAATAGGACTTTTACAATTAGCCGTAGGAAAGGGCTACAAAAAAAATAAAAATTTTGTGAATGAATGTCACCTCTGCTATGAAGTGAGAAGGTTCTTGAGGACTGTCTATCCTCAATATCTCATGCCAGCTGGTTGTTACGAAGAAATGAGGTAACCATGAGATATGTTACTTGTATTTTCTCCGCAATCTTATGTTGCATAATGTTTCTTCAAGCATCCACACAAGATGGTACTACTTTGTCTTTGGTAGATATTCAAAAAATGTATACAGCAATACGGAATGTATCATTGGATTCATCTCGTGTGATTCAGGTTGATACGTATTCTTTTAGCAAAGAAGATGCCGATTTTATTCTTGATTCAGGCTATGTATATTTTTTTAAACCGGTCAATAGCAGAGTTGTGGTTGCTTTTTTCAAAGGTAAGGGGATTTTTCGGTTGTCACCAAATGATAAAGTTGAGAGACAGCAAATTCGACGATTCACTGGTGAGGATATACTCGAACAGGAATTTGAGCAGGTTCTTTTTTTGTTTACTGATAGCACCTATGAAATCATAACGAGCAATCAGGAAATAGTGGCACACCCTATCGATGGTATTATTGAGGTGGTTACAGAATTTAAAGAGAGAATTCGTGAGCGTTTTATCTGGAATATTGATGCGCGGGTATTGTCTGACCTCATCAGTACAAAGTATAGTGATTTCTTTGTTGCTTTTCTCGAATGCTCCGATGACGTAGAAAACTTGCTCTTCATCATTGACCCATTAGATGAAGAAGCTGTTAGTCTCCTTCATTCTAAACAGATACCTTTTTCAGAACGAGCAGACTTTGAGATTTGGTATTCAGCACATATTGAGACGCAATTATTGCAACAACAATCTCGTTTTGACATAGAGACTATGCATCTCGATGTCAAAATCGATGCAAAAAAATACCTGAGTGCAACTGCACGCATGCGCTTTACGAGTCTTGTTGATAGTATGAGAGTAGTTCCGATAATACTCTCTCCTTTTCTTCAGGTAGAAAGTGTAATCTTTGATGCATCAGATACCTGTTTTTTTATTCAAGAAGATGAAGAGGAAGATGCAGAATTATGGATAGCATTTCCTGAACCGCTTAGAAAAGGGAAAACCTATACACTCACTGTGGCGTATTCGGGTGATGATATAATAGAAGATGTTGGCGGAGATAATTTTGTGGTGTGGGAGCGAGATTCCTGGTATCCGAGTTTCTATACAAATCCACACGATCTAAGACGTTTCAATATAAAATTTGCTGTACCTGAAGACATGACACTTCTCAGCACTGGCGAGCTGCGACGCAGGTGGACTGAGGATGGTATTGCGTACTCAGAATGGGACAGCGAGATAGAGATCAGTGCTGCTGGATTCAATTATGGTAAGTTTGCCAGAGAGACTCAGAAGGGTTCACTCTGTACGATAGACTGCTATACGAATATTAAGTTATCTGACGACTTATTGATGATTCGTCTTCTGCTTGAAGAATACAAAGAATTACAATCAGAATTAATGATTTTACCGCAGGAACTAACGACCGAAGGAATGGGTAAGAATGCTGCTATTGAGAGTCGTAATGCGTATGAGGTGTATACCCACTTTTTTGGTAAGATACCGATTCGTACGATTACAGTATCTCAACAGCCACAAGGATACTTTGGACAGAGCTGGCCTACACTCGTCTTCTTGCCGTACACAGCTTTTTTTGATGAATCTTTGAAAGAGAGGCTCGGATTGATTCAGAGTGATAGGTCTGTGATGTGGTTTGAAACACTGGCTTCCCACGAAATAGCACATCAGTGGTGGGGACACACTGTTTTAACGAATTCGTATCATGATATGTGGCTCGAAGAGGGATTTGCTACCTATTCAGCAGCATTGTATCTTCAGACGACAGAAGGTATAGAACGGTTTAAGGGATATATGAAAATGCTTCAAGAACAAGTGTTCGCAAAAACTGATGAAGGTTCAAATGCAAATGCACTCGGTCCAATATGGCTTGGAGAGAGATTAGGTTCGTTCGATACACCTCTCGGCATGCGGTTACTATATGCCAAGGGTGCGTATGTGCTCCATATGCTCCGCATGATGCTCTTTGATTACGATAAAAAAAGTGATGACCGTTTTATTGCGATGATGAAGGAATTTGTGGATACCTATTCAGGAAAGATTGTATCGACTGAAGACTTCAAAAAAATCGTTGAGAAACATTTTGATGAAGATATGGATTGGTTTTTTAATCAATGGGTGTACGGTACTGCTATTCCATTCTACAAATTTGAGTACCAGGTCGAGGTGGGTGATGGTAGTAACTATTTCCTTACTGCAAATGTTGAGCAAAAAGGTGTACCAGAATCTTTTAAAACGCCACTCCGTTTGGTTATTAATTTTGAAAATGGACATGCAGTCGTTGAGATGTTGCTCAAGGGATCTGGAGTAAGCCAAAAACAGTTTAAATTACCGAATAAGCCACTCTCTATTGTGCCCAATCCCTGGCACGGTGTTCTCTGTGTAATAGAAAAATAATTTTTTGATTATCCTACTGGAATAATTGACAATTTCTTGAGGGTGTATACAATTTAGTTAGAAGAAGCTGCAAGGAGGTATAATGAAAAAAGTTATTCTTATTATTGTAGGCGTTGTTGTGGTACTTTTTATTGTGATGGCTTTTTTCGGATACCAGCTTGAGAAGAAGGAAGTTGAAGAGATTACACCAGAGTTTGAGAGGTTATATCAAGAAGCTATTGTCCTCTACAGAAATAATGAGGAAGCTGGTATCGAAGCGCTCGAAGATGTCATGTATTACGGACATACGCACAGCCTCGCATCGTATAAAGATGCGCTCATTACAGGTTACAGTGAATATTATAGAGAGGGCCTAAATCTCCTTGCCAAACATTATAGAGAACGTGGTAAGATGTTAGAAGATGAAGGGAGGTTCCTGGAAGCACTTAAGGAATATGAAAAGATATTCAATTACACTAACAAAGACCAGTCAATAGCGTATAAAAAAGGTGTCGATGTAGACCTCCTTTTCACTGAAATAAAAAGACTCGAAAAGAAAATTAAATAACATCTTGATGAAGAATTTTAATATATAGTAATGATATGATCATTTTGAAGAAAGTACATGCACCGCGTTACATTCGTGAAGAGGGAATTGTTTCATATCTATTAGCATCACCAATCACAGGTAATAGTCAACATCTCACTACATCAGTCGTGGAAATAAAACCTGGTGGTAAGCAGCATGTTCATAGCCACAAGCCCGAGCAGATTTACTATATACTCGAGGGTAGTGGGTACATGACAGTCAGTAATGAAACAGCACGTGTTGGACCTGGAGATTGTATTTTTATTCCATCAGAAGCATCGCATGGTTTAATGAATGATGGCGATGTACTTCTAAGATATTTTAGTGCTGCTGCGCCGGCGTTTGGCCGAGAACAACTACAGAAGTTATGGCCACTTAAGAGTGAGGCTGAAACTCAATAGAAACGGTTGTGACCATCCTTAATACATTCAGAACATATTTACATAATTTATCATTGTGCGCGAGAACCTCTTAAACTTCTTAGATGACGTTGTGACAGCTGATTAGTTCTATATTTACCTGTCTCTCTTGTAGCACTTCTCATGTGACATATGTGTGAGAATTTTTGTCATAATATGACGGATGTCGCGCTCTACTCAGATAATGGCTGCTGGGATGAATCTATACAGGCGCTTGAGAGTATGTTTGCATGGATGGGGTATAGTGTGACACAGGTCGATGCAGCATACATAAATAAGAATATCGATGTGTTCAAAATTGTGTGTATACCAGGCGGTGATATGTATCAATATTCACAGGACATATCTGCTGCTGGTAAGGAAAACATCAGGGATTTTATTAAAAACGGTGGTGCGTACATTGGGATTTGTGGTGGAGCTTATTTTGCCGGTGAGAAGGTCATCTGGCGAGGTCAACAGCTCTCTATGACTCCTCTCGGACTTTTTTCTGGTACTACTAAGGGACCAGTCGATGGAATTATTCCATACCCAGACTATGGTATGTGTAAGATAACTATTGTTGATTCGACACATGCGATAACACAATCTGAACCGGATTCTCTCTGGGTACTCTATTATTGGGGACCGGTTTTAATACCAGATCAGGATGCAGCAGTGACAGTTTTAGGTAGATATGCAGACTGTGATCAGCCAGCAATGCTTGCTTTTGATTACGGAGACGGTCGGGTATTCATCATTGGTACGCATCCTGAAATTGAGGAAGATAGTGAGCGTGATGAGGTACAATTTGGTGATGAATTAGATGATAGAGGGTCTGATTGGGATATTATGCATAGGGGAGTGCTCTGGTGTTTAAAACAATTAGATAAGTAGTGTAACATCATATTTGGACGGCATTATACTCAATATTTTTATCTTGACTTTCCACTGTTTTAGCATAAGCTTTAACATACGTAGACTGCATACCGAGAGCTGAAAAGAGGAGGCATAGTGAAAATATTAAAGATTGTTTTAACCATAATAGGTGCTGTTGCTGTTATACTTATTGTTGCCTTTGGAATTTACCTATTAGTCAATAAACAGGGCGTGATCGAGTCGTATGAGATTACTCGTGCAGAGGTAGAGTATAAGGTGCTGATCGCAAGTCAAGGAAGTAATTTTAAAAATGCGCTGGTGGAGAGTTTAACTACACATCTTAGAGAAAAAGCCAACATTAATGTAATTGACGTTACTGCATTACATGAAACTGATGAAGATGAGTGGGATGCCGTGGTATTGATACATACCACAGAACAATCGAAATTACAACCGGATGTGAAAAAATATCTCGATAGAGCACAGGATTTACCTAAAATTATCCTCGTAACAACATCTGGTTCAGGTGACTGGAAGACAGACGACTATGATATTGATGTTATTACATCTGCATCTAAAACAGATGAATTGCCATCATTGACACAAAAAATCCTTGGGTGGATAGATACACTATTGGCGAAAGGATGATACTGTACCCTTACCATTCGTAAAAAGACTAAAGTCTCGTATGTTCATATTATAGAACCCATATCATTATACATGCAATGAAGGGAGTGCTATGAAGAATATGTTTTTGTTTAGTTCGATTATGTTACTACTTTCTATGATTAATGCCGCTGGATTTGATGAACAGATAACTGCTAATCACGATTTATTTTCAGCGGTACAGTCAGGAGCTATAGAGGCGGTTAAGGACGCTCTCAACAGAGCAGCCAACCCGAATGCAGAAGATGAAGATATGTTCACACCGTTGCACTACGCTGCGATGTATGGATACTCGGAGATTGCAGAATATTTAGTAGATAAGGGTGCATATGTTGATGGATGGTATGATGAGTATCAATTTGGTTTTGAAACACCACTCCACTATGCTGCAGAAAATGGTCATGTACATACTGTGACACTGCTTCTCGCCAAAGGAGCACGTGTGGATGTCGAATACCTTGGCGAGACACCTCTCCATAGTGCAGTTCGTAATGGTTATTTAGATGTCGCAAAGGTACTTATGGCTCACGGAGCCTCTATAGATGCCTGTGATGAAGAGGGATATACTCCACTCTATCTGGCAGTTCAAAGTGGCTATACAGAAATAGTATCGTATCTTTTAGAAAGGGAGGCTCTCGTTAATATCAATCTTGCTATGAGCGAGAGTTCACCTCTCCATGCAGCAGTAGCTCAGGGAGATACAATAATCGTGAGATTGTTATTAGAGCATGGTGCAGACGTTCAAGCAAAAAATACATCTGGTGAAACACCTTTAATGGTAGCGAATGCACTGGGCAATAGTGACATTATCGCGTTGTTGGAACAATATACGAAGCCGGTATCATGGATAGAGGTGGAAAAAAATACAGTGTGGTTTTTCAATACTGATGAACGTTATGAGGTTGGTATTCTCGCTACTTCAGATGATTTTCCTTTCGGACTTGAACCAACATATGTATATTCACCTGATTCATCATATCTTGCATATGTTGGCGAAACTGCCCAGGGATATGATATTTTCCTTGTATCACACGACGGTGATGTTCAGTGGATAACTGAACAAGGCACAATAGATGGTAGAATATCTATTGTATGGTCAAACAGTGGTTCTAAATTTGTTTTTAATATGAATAAGGAAATTTGGCTCTACGACGTGATGCATGGAAGTTTGATTAAGTTAACCGATCCTACAGTATACGAAGACCTCTATCCTTCTTTTAAAGATGATGACAAAAAAATAAAATTTTTTAGAGGTGACAGGTACGAATTTTCTTTTGCAGGAAAAGAATATGAAGTGAAGGTAGATGGATCGAATTGTAAGGAAGTAGTGGGTGGAGAGCGAATAGAGGGTGAGCGATTCGATTAACAGAGATGAAAGAAAATTTCATAAGTGATCAGATAAAGCCACTTGCTGGGACATTTGATACCATAGGTATAGCAAAAGGAGAACCTAGATTACCCAAAAGATTTATCTGGATAAATACGGAGTATACAGTAGATTCAGTACTCAAAAAATGGAAAGAAGTATCGCCATGCAAGAGTGGTGGTAAAGAGAGATATGTTCGTAAACATTGGTTCCTAATCAAAACAACTGATGGATGCGTGATGAAGATATATTTTGAACGGACAGCAAAGTCGAGAACTAATTGGAAATTGAGGTGGTGGTTATATTCCATAACAGATAGTAATTCGTTAAGCATAAGGAGTAGGAGAAATGCATAGTTCAATAGATGATAGTGTATGTGAACGACTTGCTCATGCTCTCGATAAACTACCGAATGGGTTTCCTCGTACACCATCGAATGTTGAAATACTGCTGCTGAAAAAAATTTTTTCTCCAGAAGAGGCAGCACTTGCAAGTCAACTGACTGGTGATATGGAAGCAGTCGATGCAATAGCGATACGGATCGGATTACCTGCTGATGACGTAAAGACATCGTTGAAGAATATGGCAAAACGCGGACTGGTGTGGGCTAAGGCAGATAAGAAAAACAATACGCTGCGCTTCCGTCTCGCACCGTTTACCGTCGGCATTTACGAATCCCAGTTAGAAACTATGGACCATGAATTCGCCCATCTCTTTGAGGAATACATGGCTGATGGTGGAGCAGTTGGTATTATGAAACCGCAGCCAGCACTCCACCGCGTAGTGCCTGTGCACGGTACAGTAAAGTCTGAATGGATTCTTCCTTATGATGATGCACGGTCAATACTCGAGTCGGCAAAATCATTCAGCGTGCGTGATTGTATCTGTCGCGTACAACAAGATTTAATTGGAAAAAGACGGTGTAATTTCCCATTAAAAAATTGTCTCAGTTTCTCGCTGATTGAGCGTCCGACACGACCTGATAGTATATCACGAGAAGAGGCATTAGCAATTCTCGATGAGACTGAAGAGCTTGGGTTGGTTCACTGCGTGAGCAATATTGCTAAAAATTTCTCGTATGTCTGCAATTGTTGTGGGTGTTGCTGTGGTATTTTAAGGGGCATTACTGACTGGGGCATAGATACATCAGTGGCTGCAGCGAACTATTACTCAGTTATTAATCCTGACATGTGTGAGAATTGTGGCATATGCGTGCAGCGGTGTCAAGTAAAGGCAATTCGCGAGGATAATGGAATCACAACTGTGGATCGCACGTGCTGTATTGGATGCGGTCTCTGTGTAACAGGATGTCCTTATGATGCTGTAGAATTAAAACGAAAGCCTGATGACGAAATAATCCATCCACCAGAAGATTTTATGACGTGGGAAAAAGAGCGTTTACGAAATCGCGGATTACTTCATGATAGGTAAATTCGCGAGACGATACTATTTTATTCCACACATTCATTGACATACATACATAGCTAAATACAATACGTATATGTTTCACACGATTCCGCAGCCGATAAAGGAGAGAATGTTGTTTCTCGAATCTCTGGGCAAAAAACAGAAACAGCGTGAAACACCTCCACAGGATCGGCTACGTCAAATACCTCCAGAAACCGGTGAGTTTATTGCATTACTCGCAGCAAGTGCACCTGATGGTATATGTTTAGAGATCGGCACGAGTGGTGGCTATTCTGCACTCTGGTTAGCGCTGACGTGCCGGCAACGTAACCGTAAACTCATCACCTTTGAGATACTCGAAGAGAAAGTTCGTTTAGCACAGGAGACGTTTCGTATGGCTCGAGTCGAAGATACCATCGAACTCATACATGGTGACGCGCGAGAATTTCTGGATAACTATAAGAATGTTTCTTTCTGTTTTCTCGATGCTGAGAAAGAGGTATATGCTGAGTGTTATGAGAAACTCATTCCCACCATGGTGAGTGGTGGGATACTGGTTGCTGACAATATCATAAGTCACCATGAAATTTTACAGCCTATGGTCGATAGGGTTCTCGATGACGAGCGAGTCGATGCATTAGTCGTGCCAATAGGAAACGGTGAATTGGTGTGCAGGAAATTATAAAAAGGAGGTTTGTTATGCATTTCATAGATTTCTTTAATGAACGAGTGAAAAAATTGACGATCTTTGACGTAAAATTAGTTCAGATAAGCGCCATGGGTATAATACTTATTATTGTAAAACTCATACCACACGTAATGACCATAAACATATGGTGGTTCATTGTGTTATCAGTCATATGTGCAATTCGTCCGATGTACGCATTCTATTTTAAGAAATAGCATCAGCAAAGAATTGTATCTCAAAGGAGGAATAGTGGAACAAAGAGCAAAGTCTCAGAGCCGCACATACTACATTATTGGCGGTGTAACAGTAGCAGTCGGTCTTATAGGGTTCATAATCTTTGTTATTTTTTTGATCAACCAGGTAACGAGTTCAATGCCGAAGAACAAGGTCGTAGTCCCAGGGACACAAGATATCCATCTTGATGAACCAGGTATGTATACTGTGTACTACGAATACCGCAGTGTGATCAATAATAAGGTATATTCGACCGGTGAAGAACTTCCCTCGAGTGTGATAGTCACACTAACTTCTGAGACGACAGGTGAGAATATTATGTTGACGCAGTCGACAATGAATGAGACCTATGAAACAGGCGGGTATGCTGGTGTGTCTATTTTTGCATTTGAAATCACTAACCCAGGGAAGTATAATTTTACTGCACACTATGGTGATGACAAGGAGCATCCTGAGATTGTACTGGCTATTGGTCAATCAAAATTATTTGGCACAATATTCAGCAGCCTAGTATTATTCTTTATATCATTTATAATTTTTATTGGTGGAGGCGTCATTATTATTATTACGTATTTCACGGGACGAACGAAAAAGCAGAAACCTACGGACGAAAAAGCTGTGACCGGTAGAGTGGTCAGTCAATAAAACGCTGAATAGGGAGGGGTGAATATATGGACAAAATTATATATCGAACGATTAATTTACCGTGCGATGAGCAAAAAGCATTCCAAATGTTTACTGTCAACGAACATCTTGAAAACTGGTTGACAATGGCTGCTGATGTAGAAGCCAAGGTCGGCGGCAAATATGAGTTATTTTGGAACGTAGAAGATCGAGAAAATGACAGTACAATCGGGTGTAAAGTATTGGTGTTCCAACCGAATAGTTTGATTGTTTTTGAATGGAAAGGACCAAAACAGTTTAAGCATTTTATGAACAATGCAAGACCTCTTACTAATGTTACCGTGTTTGTGCGTCAATCAGTAGAAGATAGCGAGATTCATCTGTTACACGCTGGTTGGCGAAATACACCTGAATGGGACGAGGCTCGACAGTGGTTTGAAAAAAACTGGGATAGTGCGTTTGAAAAACTGAAAAACTACACTGTTACATTGTAATTATATTTTTGGTGTTACATCACTATGCCGTTTGAGTTAATCCCACTACTTTCTTATTTTTTAATCCGCATATAATTTCCTTCAACCGAACTTGATTTGTGTAAAATTATGTGTACAATGGCATAATGATTGGAGCAAAACATGAACGAATGCGTGGCGAGATTCTTAACGGTAGTATTGAGAAAACGTTACTGAGGCTTGCCTACCCACTCATTTTTTTTAATCTCATATTCATTATCTATAACCTCACTGATACGTTCTGGTTGGGAAAGTTAGGGCGCGAGGCAGTTTCAGCACCGACAGTTTCCTTCCCTTTCATCTGGACCATGATGAGTTTCGGCGCAGGATTTGCAGTCGCTGGATTTGCATTTATTTCTCAATATGCTGGCGCAGCCCAGTGGGATAAGGTAAAACACAACATCGCAAATCTACTGACACTCATGTTTTTTTCATCTTTGCTCCTCGGAGTAATAGGTTTTTTTATCGCACCATGGATTTTGTATGTTCTTGGTGTCCCTGCTGATGCCTACATGAATGCCGTAATATATTTACGTGTCATGTTTCTGGGAGTTCCTTTTACTTTTGAAGGATTTGCTTTTTCTTTTGCACTCAGGGCAATCGGCGATACCAAGACGCCAACGATCATTAATTCTGTTGCTATTCTCTTAAACGTTGTCCTCGATCCACTCCTGATCTTTGGCATTGGACCATTTCCAAGATTAGAAGTTTTAGGTGCGGCTCTCGCAACAATCATTGCGTATTCAGTCGCATCGATTTTGAGCATTTACCTTATTTTTAGTGGTAAGTTGGGGATTAAATTTTTCTTGTCAGAGTTCAAACCAGATTTTGGTCTCTACAAAAAACTCTTCACAGTAGGCTTGCCAGCCAGTATTGGTCAATCATTAAATGCTCTTGGTTTTGTTGTGGTAATGGGCATTGTTTCGCATTTTGGCAGCGTTGTGATAGCAGCATACGGTATTGGACAGAGGATTATCAACTTAATTTTCAGTGTTTCAGATGGTATCAGTATGGCGATGTCAACAATGGTTGGTCAGAATCTCGGTGCACAAAATTTTAACCGGATTAAAACGATTGTTAGAAAAACGATAATAATTAATACAATCCTCATTTCAATTCCGACAATAATCATTTTTTTACTCCGCACCAAGGTTGTTGGGATTTTCATCAATGACCCTTTGGTTATTACCGAAGGATCAATTTTTTACACCTATTTTCTTATTAGTATGCCATTCTTCGGAATCTTTTTTATATCGACGAATGTGGTCAGGTCAGCAGGTCGAACCAAAGAGTCGATGGTGATCGGGGTTATAAGACTATGGGGTCTCAGGGTTCCGCTCGCCTATTTCTTGAGCATGCTCTGGGGAGAGCGAGGCATATGGATTGGAATGGCGTTGAGTAATATTATCGGTGCTGGTCTTGCCTACCTCTGGTATAGAAGAGAGACCTGGAGAGTACCTGTGACAAAAGAAGAGGTTATACCGCCTTATCAATTGTAGATTGATTTATATGCAATACAAAATATTAGAATAATAATATTTCAATGTGGCTTGACTTCTTACTATAGGTGAATACAATGTTATATCCAATACAAATATGAATATGTTATTTAGCATTCGACGAAAGAGGAAAAAAATTACAGCAAATGTTGTATTTTTTAGCTTTTCTGAGTCAGACAGAGATACAGTTCTTGCAATTAAAACAAAAGCAATGGATCCACAGTACACGAGACTGAATTTCATGGTACAGGATCTTATGAAACGCTGGCGTACTAAAGACCTAAAAGCTATCCGTCATGCGATCGAAGGACCAATTACGGCAGCTTCAAGAACCATTGTATTGGTTGGAAAGGATACATATAAAAGTCTATGGGTAGCAGAAGAAGTGAAAATTACATTGGAACAAGGTAAACCTGTCTATGCTATTCATCTAAAAAACGGACATGTTATGATACCTTTTTGTTTGAAAAATAATGATATCTACATATACCCATCGCATGAAGAAAATCTACAATACCTCGCCACCCGAAAAATGTAAGAGGAGAAATCATGAGCAAAACTCTAAAGGTTGGAGATACAGCGCCAGCATTCTGCTTACCAGATGCAAATAACCGAGACGCAGGTCTTGAAGATCTTATAGGAAAGCGGGCTGTGCGAGAATACTGTAACGTAGAGTGAAAACTTCGTTTATTTACAATAAAAAAAGAGGTTCACTTAATTTAGATAGATACCGAGCAATAATTTTTGATCTATTCCATACCTTAACGTCATTAGAATCCACCAAGGTACCGAGGAAGGGCACAAAAGATATTTTGGGTGTTCCTAGAGAGGAGTGGAATAAGCATTTATGGTATTACTCAGAAGATCGACTCCGAGGAAAAATAAAGGATCCGTTTGAAATCATTCGAAAAATGGCACACGCAATAAATCCTAATATCAGTGAAGCGGTTATTAGAGAGGCAGCAAATAATCGCATTAATCGCTTTAAATATTCACTGGAAAATATCGATCCGCAGACCATCAGTACATTAAAAAGATTGAAAGCCTCGGGAAAACTACTTGGTCTCATTAGCAACAGTGATGTTAATGAAATAACTGGATGGAACAATTCACCAATCAAACAGTATTTTAATAGTACAATATTTTCATACAATGTTGGTTATATCAAGCCAGAAAAAGAAATCTATGAAATATGTCTGAAGGAACTCAATGTTTTACCTAAAGAAAGTTTATTTGTTGGTGACGGTGGTACTGATGAATTAAGAGGAGCTAAGGAAGTTGGGATGACAACAGTACTGACAACACATGTCATTAAGCACATGTGGCCTGAGGAAATTGAGGTGAGGAGAAAGCATGCTGATTTTGAAATTGATGAGATTGAAGAACTATTAGAACAGGCGATCCATGAATGACACCTATGTGATTAAATGGCTTTTCTGTTCTGGATGTTGAAAATAATGAAAAATATTGGCAAATACACAAAAGGAGGTATAGTATGAGAAGCAATGCTGGTAAAGTGTTTGTGATAGGTTGTTTGTTTATATTTATGAGTTCAGTAGTGTGTAAAAAAGATGAAACGAATGGCACTGATGGTAACGGAACTTCATCTTCTCCATTCACTATCGACCATCTTTCATCCATACTTTCCCAGATACCAGCGGAGTGGATTGATTCTGTTCAGGTAAAGATAAAGTTGCATTATGCACATACTTCCCACGGTGGTCAACTGACGACCGGTTTAGAAAGGATAGAAAATGATGATTCCGACTACAATGTTGCTATCGGAAATAGCCACTTACCAAATGAATCAGGTGCCTTCTGCATATTCGATGGTCAGGAAAGCGAGACATATATCACCCCTGATTTGTACTGGGAGACTGGAGACGGGATGAACATGACCCGTGCTGTGTTCAATAATAACCCTACAATTAATGTATCTATGTGGTGCTGGTGCTGTCAACTCATTGACTATTCGCAACAAGAAGTGCAAGCCTACCTCGATTCAATTAGTGTGCTTGAGTCAGAGTTTCCCAATGTGACATTTATCTATATGACTGGTAATGCACAAGCAACAGGTGCTGAAGGATACAATCGCTATCTACGGAATGAACAAATTCGACAGTACTGTGAGGATCATGACAAATTTTTATTTGATTTCGCTGACCTCGATTCTTGGTGGTATGATTCAAATACTGATTCGTGGGAACAAGCAACATATAGTTACAGCAGTCATACTGTTCCGGTAGAACACTCACATTTCAACGGAGATGAGGCAGGCCATACGACCTATGAAAGCTGTGAACAGAAAGGTAGGGCTGTCTGGTGGATGATGGCTCGGCTTGCTGGTTGGGAAGAAGATTAATTCGTACTGAAATTAAATCGAGCTCGTATGAAGGTATATAATGCACCACTCTACTATGAAATTGCATTTGGTTTTATCAATGCGAAAAAACAGGTAGATTTAATGGATAATATAACACTTTTAAGACGAAAATAGGTCTCTTAATAAATAGTGAAGGTAATGCATGGACCGTGATAGTACACAAAAAAATACGAAAGTAAATGTAACCTAAACATACAACATGGCCGATTTAGTACATTATCAAGAAGGCGCTGTGGTGAGTCGGACAGTAATGGATAAAAAGACTGGGATAGTGACTCTTTTCGCCTTTGATAAAGGCCAAGGGTTGAGTGAGCATACAGCTCCTTTTGATGCATTGGTACATATCATCGATGGTGAGGCAGAAATCATTATTTCTGGACAATCGTACAAGCTCACGCAAGGTGAAATTATTATCATGCCAGCAGATGAACCTCATGCCTTGGATGCTTTGCAGGAGTTCAAAATGCTCTTAGTTATGATACGGTCCAGACTGTGAGAGCGATGAATACTTAGAATAAATAATTGACATTTTTAAAATTATAGCATAAAATAGCATAAATATAAAAAAGGAGGATGTTATGAAGAAAAGGTGCGGAAAGGTATCAAGAACATCCTACGAAGGGTGGAGTTATAGAGAGAATAGAGTAACCTTTGTGGTATTACTCTTATTAATTATTGTTCCTGTTTATTTAAACGGAACCACCTATACAGTAATAAATACCAATGATACAGGAGCGGGAAGTCTCAGATGGGCAATAACACAAGCCAATAATAATAGTGGACCTGATATTATTGATTTTAATATTCCAGGTGCTGGCCCACACACTATTTTTCCTCTATCACCACTTCCGATACTCTGGGATTCAGCTGGTGTTTTTATTGATGGATTAAGCGAACCAGGGGCTTCGACTGGTGCTAATCCACCATCAACTGCTACTCTTATGATTGTCGTTGATGGCATAAATGCAGGAGCAGCACATGGGTTTTGGATTTTTAACAACTTTACCGCGCATAATAACATCATTCAGGGACTCGTGATTAATAATTTTCAGCAGGATGGTATTCGTATCCAAGCCACGCCATATGGGACGTTCCTTAATACAGTTTTCTGTAATTTTATCGGAATAGGTCAATCCGGAATGATTCCCCATGGGAATGGCACGAACCAAGGACAGTTATGGGCTGGTGTGAATATCGTTTGTGTACCAGAGACACTAGGTTTGGCATTTGATAATATGGTTGATGGTAATCTTATCTCAGATAATTACGCTGAAGGAGTGGGTATTGCGAGTTGTCCTCCGGGTGATGTGTATCAAAACACTGTTTTTAATAATTATATTGGTACAGACATCACCGGTACGACTGATTTTGGGAATGTCCATGATGGTGTATACATTGGTGAGGGTGCACATGATAATATCGTCGATGGCAATCTCATATCAGGTAATGATTTTGAAGGCGTCTGTATTGTAGGGTATGCCGAAATTGGTATCTACACCAACTCAAATATTGTCTTTAATAATATCATTGGATTAGATATCGCATTAGCGCCTCTCGGTAATACGATGGATGGGGTGAGTATTGGACAGTATGGGAATTCATACCAAGGTGGATTTGCCGAGCATAACGTGATTGACAGCAATACGATCGCCTACAACGGGAATAATGGCGTGACTGTTTGGGAACAACAATTTTATAATAATTTCAATGCCGATCACAATCAAATCATCCGTAATGCTATTTATGATAATACCCTATTAGGTATAGATCTTGGAGATAATGGAGTAACAGCGAATGATGGAGGCGATCCTGATACTGGGCCAAATGATGGTTGTAACTTCCCAATAATAACGAGTGCCAATTATAGTGGAGGTCAGACAACAATTTCCGGTACAATTGATATCGATACTGATCCAACACAAGCCATAGTTGAAATCTTTAGAGCAAGAATAGACCCTTCAGGCTATGGTGAGGGTGCAGTCTACTTAGGTTTTGCAACACCTGATGGAGGTGGTAACTGGAGTACAATTGTGACAGGTCTCAGCCCAGGTGATACGGTGACTGCAACGACGACTGATCTAAACTTCAATACTTCTGAGTTCTGTAACAATGTAGTCGTCATTGATGTTGGTATAGAGGAGGACACTGGTGGAAAACCAGTACGATACGATCTGAACCAGAACGTTCCTAATCCATTCAGTAATACAACCGATATCAGATATCAGATATCAGCCTGCCCCGCTTTGCAGGGCGAGGACGGGGATAACAGTAAAGCGAGCCTAAAGATTTATAATGTGATAGGAAGACTGATTAGACAGTGGGACGATGCGACCATAAAACTATCTGACCACATCATCTGGGATGGTACGGACAACCTTGGCAGAGAGGTGCAGCCTGGAGTCTATTTCTACAGGTTGGAGATTGATGATTTTAATGTGACAAAAAAGATGATAGTAACGAGGTAAAAAGTTTTACTATCGTCAATAAAATTGGATTTATTAAAACATCACACAAAAATAGTAGGAGATATTATTGAATAAGGGAATTTTTAGGCCACGGCTCAATATCATTATTTTTCTTCTTATACTCATAAGCATTTCTGGTTGTGCGAGTTTTCGATTGAATACAGCATATCCACTTAAGACAAGTGTTCATCCTCCTGTTGCTAAAGTAGTTCCTAAAATAGATACGCTCCATGGTGATATTCGTGTTGATGATTACTACTGGTTGAGAGAAAAATCCAATCCAGACGTGATCGATTATCTCAAAGCTGAGAATTCATATACTGAATCTATGACAGCGCATCTCAAAAGTTTCCAAGATAGTCTATACAGGGAGATAGTAGCGAGAATAAAGGAAACAGATCTTTCAGTGCCAGTGAAGGTAGATAGTTATTACTATTATTCACGTACTGAAGAAGGTGAACAGTACTCTATTTATTGTCGAAAAAAGGGGAGCCTTGATGCTGAGGAAGAAATATTGCTCGATCAAAATGAACTTGCTGTAGGACATGAATACTTGGCAGTAGGTATTTATAATGTCAGCCCGAATCATAGATTTCTCGCATATTCTATAGATACAACAGGTGAAGAGAGATACACACTTTATATCAAGGATATTGATAAACAGATACTCTGTAAGGAAGAAATTCCAAATACCGGTTACACTGCAGCATGGGCAAATGACAATAAGACCATTTTCTACACAATTTTAGACGACACAAAACGTCCATACAGGCTATATCGACATATCCTCGGGACTGAACCAACTGATGATGTGCTCGTTTATAAAGAAACTGACGAAACTATGTTTCTCTATGTAGGAAAGACAAAAAATGAAGAGTATCTACTCATGCAAATGAACAGCCACACTACATCAGAAGAATATTACTTGCCGGCTGATGATCCAACTGGAGAATTCCAGGTCATACAACCGCGTGAGTCTGAAGTAGAGTACTATGTTGATGCTCATGAAGATAGATTTTTTATTCTCACAAATGATGATGCTAAAAATTTTAAATTAATGGAAGCACCAATAACAAATCCTCATAAAGAAAACTGGAAGGAGTTTATTGGCCATCGTGATTCTGTCAAAATCGATGGATTTGATGTTTTTGCTGATTATCTGATAGTCTATGAAATGGAGCATGGTTTGCAAAATATCCGCGTTATGAATCTCGTCAATAATGAGATCTACTATGTTGATTTTCCCGAGCCAGTGTACTCTGTCTGGCACGGAGATAATCCAGAATTTAACACTACATTTCTTCGCTTTAACTATACGTCACTGATTACACCACAGTCGGTCTTTGACTATGATATGGCAACACGAACACGTGAATTATTGAAACAGTACGAAGTCCTGGGAGGATATGAGCCATTTTTATATCAATCAGAGAGGATTTTTGCCAAAGCCACTGATAGTACCGTGATACCCATATCAATGGTCTATAAAAAGGGTATGGCCAAGGACGGCAGCAATCCCCTGTGGCTACATGGATACGGTGCCTATGGATCACCATTTGAGCCTTATTTTTCCAGGAGTCGTCTGAGTATTTTGGATCGTGGGTTTATTTATGCAATTGCCCATGTACGTGGTGGTGGTGAAATGGGACGTTACTGGTATGACCAGGGTAAGTTATTCAACAAGATGAATACTTTTACTGATTTCATTGCCTGTGCTGAGCATTTAATTGCAAAAGGGTATACATCGAGTGATAAATTGGTAATCGAGGGTGGTAGTGCAGGCGGATTGCTTATTGGTGCTGTAGTAAACATGCGGCCAGACCTATTTTATGCTGTTGTCGTCGATGTGCCTTTTGTTGATTTGCTCAATACCATGCTCGATCCGACATTACCGCTTACTGTTCTCGAATATGAAGAGTGGGGGAATCCTCATGAGAAACAATACTATGATTATATGAAATTGTATTCTCCTTATGATAATGTGAGGGGTCAGGAGTATCCACACATGTTAATCGAAGCCGGTCTTAATGATACGCGCGTGATGTACTGGGAAACAGCTAAATGGACAGCACGATTGAGGTCTCTGAAGACTGATAATAATGTCCTGTTACTCAAAACTAAAATGGGTACAGGACATCTCGGTGCATCTGGCCGATATGATTATCTCAAAGATATTGCTTTTGAGTATGCATTTATTTTTGATCTATTCGGAATTAAAAAATAACCCTAAAAAAATCGAAGCTATTTGCGCGTGGCGTATTCACATTCACCAATAATTTTTACATGGATAGTAACTAGTTGACAAATCATGATATTTGTGTATGATATAATTAATGCTTACATGGACATTTTGAAGGGCGTAACGGCAATGGCTACTATTCTAATGACCCCACGGTTGTGTAACCCTCGCAACACTTCACAACGAATAACCCGTTAGGCAGAAATCCAAAAAATGTTCAAGATAAAAGGAGGATAGAATGAACATCTACGTAGGCAATATGTCGCGAGACGTCACTGAAGAGGATCTGCGACAGGCTTTTGGAGCCTTCGGTCAGGTCGGATCTGTTACTATTATAAAGGACAAATTCACTGGTGAATCAAGGGGATTCGGTTTCATAGAAATGCCTAGCAAAGATGAAGCTCAATCTGCGATCACTGGCATGAATGGAAAGGAATTGAAAGGGCGAAGTCTTAACGTGAATGAAGCCCGTCCTCGATCAGACGGTCGGCGCGGCGGCGGACGCGGACGAAGTGGAGGCGGTCGAAGGTATTAATAAATAATATCTTGGGCATAAAGAAATAACTGGATTTTTCCTAACAATATAAAAATCTAGAAGGTCGGGTAGCAATTACGAGTTAATCATTAGGAGACAGGCAGTAATTGTTACTGTGCCGATTACTGAATCGGCCAGACATTGGATGCAAATCATTTCTTAGCTGGATAAGATTTGGTTTGTGACGTCAGACTTATAGAAGTCGTCTGAGCGATTCGTAATAGAATGTTGCTTGTTTTGTGTAAAGGTTATGGTAACCTAGCCTTTATTGCTGCAAATTCATCTGTATAATATGGTAACGTAGTACCACCGATTTTCTGTATCTGCTTGTTACCGTTATTTATTCGATCTTGGGCAGGTGGATGAGAGGCAAGCAACTTTTCAAAGAACGTTGGCGGACGTCCTTCCCATTGTTTGAATTTTTCGAAGAGCTGAATCATGCCTTTTGGATTATACCCTGCCTTCTTTTCATACAGTATACCATAATCATCAGCTTCGTATTCATTCTCTCTACCATAACCCTGTAATGTAAGCCCAGCGGCAGCATCAACCATTTGTTCAGCTGTGCTACTCAGTTTATCTGACAGAGCGAATTCCATAAGTATAGAATATCCATAGACAAATTGAAGCCGCTGGATAGAGTGCCGGGCAACGACATGCCCTACTTCATGACCTAAAACAGCGGCGAGTTGTGCTTCATTATCCATAACCTTTAAGAGCCCAGAGTAGATATAAATAAAACCACCAGGGCACGCAAAAGCATTAATCTCTTCACTATCGAGTACTTTGAAAGTGTATTTTATATCTCTCCGATCGCAGACCTTGACGATTTTCTGCCCTACCTTATTCACATACTTTTGTACGTCTGGTATATTGAGTACTTTTTCTGTAGATTCAACTTCCTGCACGACCTGCTTGCCAATATCAACTTCAACCGAAGTAGGTATGAGAATAAGGCTCTTCTTGCCGCCTGGGCCGGTTGTCGCACAACTAATCACTAAGATTGTTAGTAGTATGATAAGTTTTTTCATAGTGAATTATAGCTGCTATAGTCTAAAAATCAATAGATAGTTCGCATTCGTCTCCTTGACTTACTGAGGTACGTGGATACAATAGCTACGTGTAATGTATTTCATAATGACTCATTGAGAGGAGGTTTGATGTTCAAAGAATTCAAAGAGTTTGCCATGCGTGGAAATGTTGTTGATATGGCAGTCGGTATCATTATTGGTGCAGCTTTTGGTACGATTGTAAAATCTCTGGTCGCTGACATTATTATGCCGCCAATTGGCTTACTCCTCGGCAACATCGATTTCGCCAACCTCTTTGTAGTTCTCAAACAGGGT
>Ga0111226_1012_pt1 | contig 30532 bp, 29 predicted proteins | sample DeeMarSWOR152_54_FD_80390 | JGI IMG/M metagenome (GOLD analysis project Ga0111226, IMG submission 80390) | candidate division TA06 bacterium DG_78 | reverse complement strand
GCTCCTATCTGCGTATTACTCTGCGATTTCCGCGTATGCATGGAGGTCTGCTCCTTGTATTTCTGTGATTTTCAACGTATAGAACTCGCCAATACTGAGATGTTTGTTTTTCACAATAACCTGGCCATCAATATCTGGTGCTTCGTGTTCTGTGTGGCCAATATAATAGCCGTTCTGACTATGTATCAATGTTTTGTACATGTTACCGATGCGTTCAGTATTATGCTCTTCGATTATTGCTCTTTGGAGCTCTGAAAGAACGTTATACCGGTTATCAATAACAGAACGAGAATGTTGTTTTAATTTTGAAGCAGACGTGCCTGGTTCACAGTAGTAGGGAAATACACCGAGCCAATCAAATTGTGTTCTCGTAAGATATTGAAGTAATTCTTTAAATTCATAGCTTGTTTCTGTTGGAAACCCCGCTATTACGGTAGTTCGTAAATAAATTCCTTCAACCTTTCTAAGTGCGTGTATAACGTACTCAATCCTCTTTCTATCGACCTTACGGTTCATGAGCTGTAAAATTCGGTTATTGATGTGTTGTATCGGAATATCGAGGTAGCGGCAGACTTTGTTATTTGATGCTATTTCATCAATAATTTCTTCGGTTATGGTTAGGGGATGGCTGTACATGATTCTAATCCATTGGATTCCATCGATTTTTGAAAGGTTTCTGATGAGTGGTACTAACATGTGTCTGTCATAACGATCAATACCATAGCGTGTTGTGTCCTGGGCAATGAGTATGAGTTCTTTGATGCCAAGTTGTGAAAGTTCGATTGCTTCTTTAATAATACTGTCAAAATCAAAACTGTGGTACTCACCCTTTATAGCAGGAATCGTGCAGTATGAACAGCGATTCGAACATCCCTCAGCAATCTTCAGGTATGCATAGCCCTGGGTAGTAACTAACCTCGATTGAAGGGTCGTTGCCTTTGGCTCTATCGCCCGCAACAGTACTGACTGCTGCTCCTGGGTAAACCAGGCTGAAACTTCTGGATATTTTCTTTTGAGCTCAGGACCTGCACGATTCACTGCACATCCATACACAAATACTCTCTTTTTCGTCTTGCTGGCTAGCTGTAATGCTTTTTCAATCTCCTCTTCAGTTTCTCTGATTGCTGGCTCAATAAATCCACAGGTGTTAATAATAATGATGTCGCTCTCTTCTGGACATGCACATATAACAGAACCTGAAGCACCGAGTGCTCCTAATATTTTTTCTGAATCAACGCAATTTTTTGGGCAACCCAGAGAAACAAGATTGATTTTCATGCTTCGCTTAATCAGTCCGAATCAATTTGACATCAGCAAATGCCATGATTTCATGAGTCTTATTCGTGATTTCGGATTTTGCCTGGATCAATTTGTGCTTTACAGTAACAACTTTAGCTTTTGCAGTATACTGATCATCCACTTGTAGTGCTTTTTTAATACGCATGTTCAACTGGGCGGTTACTGATTTGTAACCCTTTTTATAGGCTGCCCAGACCGCCATTTCATCGAGGATTGTAGCAATTATGCCACCGTGGATAATCTTATTATAACCCTGGGTCCAGGTAGGAGGTTCGATAATAGCCTCTACACCTTCAGCCGTTTCAGTTATGTTGAGTTGTAACCCATGTTCATTTTTATGACCGCAGGCAAAACACCATTCATCCATCAAAAAATCAGTATTCATCAATGGCTGTTCCTTCAGGAGGATTGAATTCAAATAATTTCTTTGAAATCTTTTTGTTTATTTCTATTTTATCAAATTCAAATTTGTTTTCTGAACCGGTGTTATCGAAAATCGCGATTGCCATGATTTCATACTTTTTACTGTGAATAGTAACCGCAATTGTACTGTAGATATCAGTATCCTCTTTTGGAGTCAATGTTATCTCTACCTTATTATCTTCTTCTTTTGTGAGCTCAGCAAGAAAATTTTTTTCATAATCTTTTAAGAACATATCAGGACATACTGCAAATGGCACGTGACCGAGGTGTTGACGTATTGCTCGCTTCTCATCAGGGATGTAAATCCAGAGCGAACTGCTATCTCCAACATAGATCTGATGTGGATCTTCAAACTCCATACGGAAAAAATTCGGTTTCATAAAGTAAATCTTGCCATCAAAATTTTGACACGTTCCTGATGTTTCATCACAGTAGAGCTGAGTAAATTCAGCATAAAAACTCGTCATATTCTCATATTTTTCCAGTGTTTTGTCTATCACCTGGTCTACATCCAAGGCGTAGAGACCTACTACGTTTACTAGACTTACAATACTGAAAAAAATGGTTATTATTTTCTTCACAGAAACTCCTTTTTATTTTAATCTTACACATATACGATTGAATGTCAATGAAAACCTACTGTGTGCGTTTTTGCTTAATAGGTAATTGTGGTTGTAGATGTTTGTAAAAATGTGTCGTAATTTTGGGCTGAGAGAATAATACCTCCACTAAATTTTTTATCTTCATGACTATATGCTCCGGCAACGATAACTTTACCAAAAGATACTTCACAACCGGCATTCCAATTGAATTCATCATCAGCATGGAAATTGATACGGAATCCTGGTAATGGTTGCACCACGACACCATAGTAATATGCAAAAATGCTATCTATCCCTTCGTATTCAAGATCGACACTCAAAACGACGTATTGTTCATAGGGTTTTATACTGACGCCACCAAATATGTGATTCCGCTCACCTAGTGTTGTCCTAAACCCGATTGACGATGTAGGAGCAGCACGACAGATAAAACCAACGATATGCGTTGAAATATCATAATCATCACTGTTATCGAATTGGTAGGCATACCCAATCGAAAATGCTCCAGGTAATTTTACGCCTGCCCCTACTTCAAAGTATGTTGTGTCTTCTGTCTTATGGAAACCAATTCCTAGATTTGCGAGTGATACACCAGCAGTAATTATATCTGAATCATAATGATAGGTAAAAAATCCTTCAGCACCAGTGCGAATACCAGTACCTGCAGGATTGCAAAAAACACTCAGTGAACGCTCAGGTAGAGAAGTAAAGTTAGCATTATAAAATGGATTTGCACAGAGTCCTGCGATGAGTAGTAGTGTCATAGACGATTGTACACAATTATGAAAATAAATCAAGAGACTTTGCCTCTCTCCATATCTTCCGCGGTTTGTAGTTATATGGATCATTAAAAAATCGAGCGGCTGTGTAAATGAGTGGTTTTGAATGCTTGTACTGATTCATCGGATTGATAAGGATACCTGCAACTTTCTGTACTATTGCTGGTTCGCGATACCGATAAGGAAACCTCAAGATAATGCCTGGAATATAATCATTGGCAAAAAGATTATCCCAGATTAAAGGTGGCCGACGCATTATCTCGGTAATTCTGTCGATATCTTTTTCATGTATCTTTGTCGAAACAACCCTTTTCCCAGTCCAGAACATTCTGATATTCGTGTTCAGTTTCTTTGCACACGTAAGCATATACTCTGTCCTGTCAAAACCGCGATACTGAGTAGGGCAGAAGAAGAGCATCGGATAAGCGATTTTGCTGCACAAATAGTCGAAGAGCTTATTTGCGGTATTGACTTGTACTATGGCAGTATCTCTTGTCAGGGGCACCTTGATGTCATCATACAAAAGACTGAAGTGTGTAATACCGATTCTAGTCATGGTGGCTATTTTACTTACAATTTTCCCGACATCTGGGTAGGACAGTGGAGAGAGCGCGTAGTTGAAGTGTATCGAATGTTGCTTACACAATTTGTTGAGTATGCGGAATTCTTCAATCTTGGCATCAGGGTATGGCATGTACCATTTCTTTCTGTGAAAAGGATCTGCTTTTGGTCCATAGACATAGGTATTCAGACCATGAGTCGACAGAAACGTTATGAGATTCTGTCGTTGTTTAAATGTATACGGTTTGCGGTAGAAACCCTCGATGACACCAAAGAATTTATTCTTCAATGTTTATATCTTTTATTAACTGGAGCCATGCTTCTGGATTTTTTTTCAATTTTGATAGTTCTCTTTCTTTATTTATCTTATAGTGTTGTTGTAATACACGTAGTGAATCATTCAATCCCTGCTCCTCGGTAATTCTTGTTCGTAAATCTTTCTCTGCTTTCAAATATTCTAATAAATGAGGATCATACGTTTGCTGAGTGCAGGAAAGAAAGAGAATGGCTACTGCAAGAATGAGGCTCCGAGTCTTGTATTCAATTATCTCCACAAATATTGAATCCTCGGGAATAGTAGTTTCTCCATTGGTCTTATTAACAAATCAACGAAACTGAGTCTTTGGGGAGGATAGATGAGTTCTGGTTCGTCAATACCAACTAAATCACCGGCAATTTTTACTGCATCTTCAAACGAACCGAGTGTATCAACCAATCCCAATTGGTATGCTTGTCTGCCAGTGAATATCCTGCCGTCAGCATATTTTAAAACAGTATCCTTAGGGAGGTTGCGATGTTTGACCACGGCATCTACAAATTGGTCGTAAACATCGAGCACTACGTCTTTCAGAAGTTCTTTTTCTTCCTCTGTCATCCTGCGGTGTGGAGAACCGATGTCTTTGTATTCTTTTGATTTAACAATCTGAAAATCAACACCGATTTTTTTTAGTAGTTCTTCAATAATAGGGAATTCCATAATTACACCAATCGATCCAGTAAGTGTTGCTGGATTGGCAACAATGACATCTGCAGGTAGAGATATATGGTAACCACCAGAAGCAGCCACCGTTCCCATTGATACAACGACCTTTTTCTTTTCTCTTAACTTTTGTATCTCATCATAGATTTCCCATGAGGCAGCAACAATACCACCAGGCGAATCAACCCTGATGATGACTGCCTGGATTGACGGGTCATCTCTGAATGCTTTAAGGTCTTCGACAACATACTTGGATGATATGATGACTGATTCAATTTCAATAACACCAATATCACCTGAAGCCATAATGCCTTTCATGCCGAGCCCGATGATCAAACCGAGAACAATGACAACTGTTACTACAGCGATGATAATGATCTGTGTTGTTTTCATTGTACGTCCTGAGTATATTGTATTAAAATACACTGTACTGTCAATACCTGGAACTTTTATAGTATTATCAGAATGCTTCAAAAGACTTAAGTATTGACAAATAAACAATCATCAGTATAATATATCTAACGGAGCAAAATGAAGAGATTAATTTGTATATTTTTCTTTACTGTATCCCTCAATTCCCAAAAAATTCACCATATGTTACGTACTGCGCCGGCCTTTGATATGAACAGAGTCATTGAACACGTAATATACCGCAATGGATTCCTCCTTGATACTACTGTTAGCTACACATCTGCCTACTATGGACAAAAGTACCCCTCAGTCGCTTTTGACGGCACAAACTATCTCGTTGTGTGGACTGATGAGCGACCCAATTCTTTCTATTCTTATGATATCTACGGAGCTCGGGTGAGCCCATCAGGTACTGTCCATGACCCGGCTGGCATCGCTATTTCTACGGCTCCACACTTCCAGAAAAATCCTACAGTAGCATTTGATGGTACAAACTATTTTGTTGTCTGGGAAGACTTTCGTAACGGATCCTGGGATATTTATGGCGTACGTGTTGATACTTCAGGAAGTGTCCTCGATTCATCAGATATTCCCATTGCCTATGGCGTACACAGTGAAGGGTCTCCGTATTGTGCCTTTGGCAGTACTCATTATCTCGTCGTGTGGACAGACAATCGAAATGTAGCATCATCATATGATATCTACGGTACACGTATTGATACCTCAGGGAATGTTCTCGATCCTACAGGCATTGCCATCTCGACTGCGGTGAACAGTCAATACGCTCCATCTGTTGCATTTGATGGACTAAACTATCTTGTAGTATGGAATGATATTCACGCTGGAACATCGCACGATATTTACGGAACACGTGTCACTCAGGCTGGAGTTGTGCTCGATCCATCGGGAATAGCGATCTCGAGTGCCTCACAAGCCCAGGAGTCTGCTTTACTCGAATTTGATGGAACCAACTACTTGGTTGTGTGGCAGGATAATCGCAATATTTCATCGAGTGACATCTATGGTGCACGCGTAGATACGTCAGGTACAGTACTCGATTCTCTCGGTATTGCCATCTCAACTGCTCCAGATGATCAATCGAACCCATCGATCTGTTTTGACAACACACAATATTTTGTAGTTTGGCATGATGACCGTACTGGTATTGATAGTGATGTCTATGGGTCGCGTGTGAGTACATCAGGGAGTGTTCTCGACGTTTCTGGTATCGCTATCTCGGCTGTTCAATCTGATCAGTGGTATCCTGCAACTATCTACGATGGTATACATTATTCAGTCGTGTGGCAAGACAAACGGCATGGTGGTGATTATCCCGGTGATATTTATACAACACAGGTGAACCAATCAGGTGTTGTACAAGACACAGTGGGCCTCATCGTTTCTACTGCAGTATACGACCAGTGGAGCCCATCTGCGGCATTTGATGGAACCAATTATCTTGTTGTCTGGCACGATTACCGAAGTGATTCATCATACGATATCTACGGCACACGAGTAGATCAATCAGGTTCTATCCTTGATCCATTAGGCATTGCAATCTCAACAGATGCTGCGGATCAGTGGTTTCCTTCAGTTGCTTTTGACGGTACTAACTATCTGGTAGTGTGGGATGATGAACGTGGTGAATCATTTGTCGATGCTATAGATCATAACATTTATGGAGCACGGGTGAGTCCATCAGGGTTTGTGCTCGACAGCTTAGGCATTGCCATTTCGACGGCAACAAATGACCAGCGTGTTCCAACAGTTACCTTTGGTGGTTCACAGTATCTCGTAATGTGGGAGGATGCTCGCAATGGATTGATTGATATCTATGGTGCGCGTGTCGATACTTCAGGTTATGTGAATGATCCATTAGGTATTGCCGTTTCATCTGCGGTGTCAGGAAGGCAGAACTACCCTTCAGTCAGCTTTGACGGTACAAATTACTTCGTCGTTTGGGAAAACTATACACCTGGGTTTGAATACTTTGACATCTTTGGCACGCGAGTCGATACATCAGGTATGGTACTCGACCCATCAGGTATTATTGTCTCTGATTCTGAAGACGATCAGTGGTTTCCAGATGTTTCTTTTGACGGCACAAATTACCTTGTTGTATGGTCTGATTCACGGAGCGGTTCACACGGCATTTATGCAGCACGGGTAAATCAAGAAGGCACAGTTCTCGATTCATTTGGAGTGTTTCTCACTGTTGGTGTAATGTATCAATTCTACCCTTCAGTCACCTTTGATGGTACAAATTACGTAATCGTATGGGAAGAGTGGTTGAGCGGTTCAGAAAATGATATCTACGGAGCAGTCGTTACTCCCGATGTAAACGTAATTGATACATTCTCTGTATCTCTTCAGTTGGGGAATCAATTCGATCCAGTACCTGTACATGGACCAAATAATGATTGTCTCATATTGTATTCTGGCTTCACCGAAGAAATCAATGGTCAACCAGCACATACGCTTCGCATATGGGGTACATTATTTCCATTCCCAGGTTCTGAAGAAAAGACTACAGCACACGCTCACGAGAAAGGTTACGTGCTTGACGCCTATCCGAACCCATTCAAGGACAAAATTGATATCAGATATCATCTACTTAATAACATCGCTGCTGACTTGAAAATATACGATGTGACAGGCAGATTAGTTAGGCAATTCGACAATAAGATTATCAGACTATCAGACCACATTATCTGGGACGGTACTGACGATGAAAACAAAAGCGTACCTGCAGGTATTTACATTATACAGATAGAAAGTCATACTGAAAAAACCAGATCCAAAATTATAAAAGTTAATTGAGATGAGTAGTGAGTTGCCACTACTCCGCAAATATGGTTTCCAATGATCTTCTCAAAATTTCGACATCGACCTTAGTTACAAGTTTACCTTTGTAGGTAAATGATATTCTTCCTGTTTCTTCTGAAACGACAATACAGAGTGCGTCACTCTGTTCAGCAACACCCAGGGCGGCACGATGTCGTAAACCATACTTGCCGCTCAAGGTTGGATTTTCACTGAGCGGTAGAACGCAGCCCGCCGCAACGATCGTATCGCCCTGAATAACACAAGCACCATCATGGAGAGGTGTGTCAGGGAAGAAAATGGTTCGAAGGAGAGAAGAATTTACCTGAGCGTCAATGCGTATTCCAGTATCAATGATATCTTTCAATCCGATACTTCTCTGAATGAGTATGAGTGCACCGATTTTTTCTTCGGATAATTTCCTTACTGCATCGATGATTTCGGCTATCACTGGTGTTTCTTCGACCTTGAGGAAAAATTTTATTGGACGCTGACGCCCAATACGTGCTAATGCATTTCTAATTTCAGGTTGGAAGACAATTACAAATGCTACTACCCAAACCGCGAGAATCGAACTCATAATCCATGACAGGGCTTTTAGATCGAGCCAGCGCGCAATAAATGAAATCATAAAGAAAAGCAGCAAACCAACGAGTATTGGCGTTGCTTTAGTACCCTTAATAAATTTAAAAAATTCGTAGAGGAGAAAGGCAACGACAATTATATCGATGACGTCAATAATCCTGACAGTGAGGAATCCGAATAAATTCATCGCTCAATCCTATCGATTAAGAGAGCGACCCTTTTTGCCTCTAAAACATCATGGACTCTCAATATAGAGGCTCCGCTTTTGATTAATAGTGCTTCTACGCCGAGTGTTCCCTCGAGCCTCTGTTCAGGAGTAAAATTAAATGGGACACCAATAAATGATTTTCTTGAATGACCAACTAAAATGGGCCTTTTAAAAGTCGTCAATTCATTTAACCGTCTCATTATTTCATAATTATCGTCGAGTCTCTTTCCAAAACCAAAACCTGGGTCGATAATGATACGTTCTCTCTTCACACCGGATTGTGTAGCAAAATCTATTTTCTTTTCTAAAAAATTGTGAATTTCTCCCATCAGATCGTCATATGATGGATTTAACTGCATCGTTTTGGGAGATCCTTTAATATGCATGATTACTAAACAAACATTATTTTTTGCGACCACCTTTGCCATTTTTTTATCAAAACCGAGTCCCGAGATGTCATTTACTATTGTAGCACCATGGTCGATAGCAAATGATGCGACACGTGTTTTACGTGTGTCGATAGAAATTGGAATGTGGGTCATTTTAGCGAGCTTCGGTAGAATGAGTTTGAGTCGTTCAATTTCTTCCTTTTCATCAATTGGACAAGCACCTGGCCTGGTAGATTCGGCACCAATGTCGATAAAATCAGCACCTTCCTCTTCCATTTCCCTTGCAACCTTTTCGAGTACTGCTCGTGTTGTGTATCGACTGCCACCGTAGAATGAATCAAGTGTAATGTTAATTACACCCATTATATAGGTTCGGTCAATAGTTATTTTTTTTCGGCCAAGTTCTAACACTGGTAGATGTCTTTGTGCCAAGATATTTTGTAGCTCCTGCCTGATTGGTTCCATCCATGGTTGATCATCAAGTTTTTTTTCTATTTTTTCGATTTCTCGTTTGTTTGCAAAGAAGAGGACAGAAAATTTTTTTCCTTTTCCTCCTTGATAGGCAGTTTTGGGAATCGCTAAATCTGCTCCGCAGATGAGTGCCGTTTGCTTTAGAATATGTGTCTGTGCGCACGAGAGGTTTTCAAATTTCAGAATGAGGTGGTCTGATTTATTTATGAATATGGGGTAGGATTTTTTGTCAACACCTATTCGGGCTAATTCCTGCAGTATTGAATCCCTACTGCCCAGGATGAGTTTACGCACCATAAATTATTATATACATAAAACAAAAAAAAGTCAACTACAATTAACGTAGTGGAGCTACACGAAATAGGTTGCTGGATTAATTCCGTATTGTTGTGGGAAAACCGGCCTCACTATGTTTATTCCTTTCTCTAGGGAGAGATCCACAGTTGCTCCATCTACATTTTCACCCTGTTTGTTTATGACAATTTTTACAAGCGGTAGGTCGAGATACCCTACATTCTGTCTGATCACGAGCCCTATTTCTCTGGAATTGAGTTCAAGACAGCTCCCGACAGGGTATACTCCTAATAACTGAATAAACGCCTTTACCAAAATTGGATCAAACCACGTATGTTTATGAGCCCACAGGATCCTCAGGGCGTAGTGACGTAAATAGGGGATAGGTTGGTATGTTCGCGGTGATGTCATCGCATCGTATGCATCACATATACGTACGATTTTAGCAAAGAGCATCGGTTTCTCATCCTTTTCTCTTGCTGGATAACCAGTTCCGTCATAGTTCCAATGATGCTGGTATGCAACTACCATTCCAACCATACCGATCTCATCGAGTTCTCTGATTCTCACAATTTCTTTAACACCATAAACAGAGTGAAGTTTAATTTTTTCCCATTCCTCATTAGATAGTTCAACCTTATACATAATTTCTTTTGGAATATCGACTTTGCCAAGATCGTGCAGCAATCCTGCAGTACCAAGCTGTGCGAGACTTTTTCTATTAAGATCAATTCTCTGTCCTAGGGCCATCGAAAGAATACCAACATTCAATGAATGATTGAATGTATACTCGTCAATATTTTTTAGTGTAGCAAGTGCCAGGAGGCCATATTCATCTTGAAATAGGGCATTGAGGAGGCTGTAAACAATACGTCGTGAACTTATCACGTCGACAGGTCGATTAGTCCATAAGTTCTGCATCAAATTTCTCAACCCCTTCAATGCTCTAAAGTATGTTCTCTTAACCCGTTCTCCATCCTTGAGGAGTTCCGGAATTTCATCATCTCTTGTGGCAAATTCAAGCTGGATATGATTAAATTTCTCTAAGGTGAATTGCTTTAAGAAAATATCTCTCTCCAGTTTAAAAATAGAACTGAACTTAAGAATTTCTTCTTTACTGATACCTGGGAGGAATGTCAATGACTTAATCTTTAACACCCTCAACTTGCTGTCAATAAACTGTAAACTTGCGAATCTATCTATTTTAAATCTCAACCGTTGCTTATTAAAAAATATATAATCACGATAGCGAACGATTTCAATCGTCGATGTTGCCGTAAGGATTGAATTAATATATTCAAGGAGTTTCTGTGCTGCGCTTTGAACTACATCATTTCTCAAATCATGTACCTGGACTGCTTTTATCAGTGTATAGAAAAACGAAATAAAATTATCTCCTGCCTCGCGTAATGATATTTTCATTTCAATACCATCTCACAGGCTGTTCTGATGTCTTTATTCTTACTCGCAACACCTTGTTGTAAAATTTCATGAGCCTCCTCAGTTTGTATCTGTGCGAGTCCAGCAGCGGCTAATTTTCTCATAACTCGATATCGCTTTCTGCCAAATAGTAACCACTTGAAAAGTATTTTTTTTAGATGTTTTATGAGATTATTTTCACCATTAGAAACCAGACAGTTAAAATACTCTTTCTGTTCGGCAAATTCAAGATTGAGAAACTCTCTTCTTTTTACCCGGCGGAGGAGTTCAGGGAATATGCTTGGATATTTCATTTGTGTGAGAACCTGCAATACCCTAATTCTTACATCGAGATCAACATCATCAATAAATTGTGTAACGAGCGACAGACTACCAACTTGTCCTAAGGTCGATACTACTGCAATCCTCACTTTTGGATCCGGGTGCCTCAATAATGGCTGGAGCAAAGAGACGATATCTTTTACCTTCGTGATACCGAGAATAGCAATTGCATTAATCAAGGATGGGGTATCATCACTCTTCAAAAAATCGGCAATCGGAGTTACGTCATCCTGTGCAATGTATGCAATTCTATGTCGTAATGCATCTAATCGGTCCTGACGTCTGACATGTGCAGTCATTCTGATAAAATGGGGTATAGATTTTTTTGAAAAGAATCCAATGAATGCAACAAATTCGTTAAAAATATCATCTTCTGGTATGTCAAATAATTTTTTAAAGCCAGATATCGTTGTTTCATTCTCAAATTTTTCAATTACACTGACGTCCGGGTACTTGAGTAAACTGTGTACGATTATCCGCGCATTATAAAAATCCCTATTTTGAATACACTGTTCAAGAAGTTTGATTAAACTTTCAATAACCTCATTTGACTTCTCAATATCAAGAAAACAGACAAGTGTATTAATTGTCAGTGGAATCATTGAACTCTTTTCGTTGTACGTAATTTCATTCTTCAACGTTTTGATTTCATCAAAGCTGAGATCTGGTATCATTGGTATTGTTAGATCAATATTTTCTTTACTCATCATGTCCTTAATCCATGTGTTGTAATCAATCTTTTGTGCTGGTTCACTCGGGGCTTTATAGTCTACCTTTTCATCCTCTTCCTCTACAACATAGAAATGGATATGAATAAAATCGGTCTCCCACAGATTGAGGACGATATCCTGTTTCTCTGATGGACGAGAGATAATTTCTAAAAAACGTAATAACTCATCTGATGCTAATCCTTCAGTAAAACCGACACTCCTAATACCGTCTCGAAACAGCTTAAAGGCAATATTGATATCCTTTTCTGTTTCTTCATAAACAATCTGATTTGAATAGCGAATAGTAAACCGCTCAATCTGGAAGGTCAATTCACTATTCTCTTCGAGAAATTCAAAGAGTTTTTGATATAATGGCGTGTAAAAATTTTTGGATGAAGGATGGTCTATACCATAAAGTTGGAATGCCTTTATCGCTTTTGTTAATGCCAAGATTATGTCAGTAACCTTCTCAACCATGATGTAAAATATTATAAATATTTATTATGCCTCGTCAAGTAGTTGTCGCTATAAGCCGTTTGTGTGTTAAGCTGTTGACTTCTTTTATTCTTTATGTATAATAGATAAATGAAACGGACTTATCAGCCGAGTCGAAGAAAACGGAAAAAGACACATGGATTCCGAAAACGGATGAAGAGTAAAGGTGGAAAGAAAATTCTGAGCCGGCGCAGGAAAAAAGGTAGAAAAAGGCTTGTCGTCTAGGAGCAATCAGAAGCCTAACCTAAACGGGCGAAAAGAACGTAAACATTATAAGCTTAAGAAGTACGGCTTACCAAAAACCGAGAGACTGAAGAAAAAAAGAGAAATTCGAAGGCTATTCTCGAAAGGAAGCAGATTTTCACGTGGGAATCTCGTTATAATCTATCGACCTGGGGAAGGCCGGAAAGCTGGTTTTGTTGCCTCCAAGGAAATTGGCGGCGCGGTTAAGCGGAATAGAATCAGGAGAATTTTAAGGGAGGCATATCGCATGAATAAAGATATTTTTAAGGATCTCAAAGTCATCTTCTATGCACGAGGTCATCTCGACCTTGACACTGTGCAAAATATCCTCACAATATTCAAGGAGCAACGTTGAAGGCAATTGCCATAGCGATCGTTAAGGCATATCAATGTATTCTGGGACCGCTATTTCCGAGGGTATGTCGGTTTGAACCAACCTGTTCTACCTATGCAATCGAGGCAATTGACCGTTTCGGTGTGGTTAAGGGTGGTTTATTAAGTGTTTGGCGTATTGTGAGGTGCAATCCTTTTTGTGTTGGTGGTTGGGATCCAGTTCCCTCCTCACGCACAATAGTAAACAAGGTGGAACATGAGTGACCGAACCCGAACAGCAGTAGCATTTCTCTTGATAATTGGTATTCTATTGCTCTGGAGTCTTTTGTATAAACCCAAAAAACCACAGGCTCCCATTGAGACAGTCACTGATGATTCACTCGAAAATGTTGTCATTCCTGCTGATGTTGAAGAAACAGAATCGATAGAGGTTATTGCCGATACAGTATCAGGCGATACTATTATCATTGATAGAGAAGAAATCAGGGTGGTCTTATCAAATATCGGTGCATCAGTCCAGTCGTTCTATCTTAAAAAATACAATATCGATATCATCCCCAGAGATAGATATCTTTTCTTGAGTAAACAACACAACGCTTCTCATGACATTGTTAATTTTGATTATTCTATTTTAAATGACTCTGTTGTATTTACGTATCGCAATGGTGCAACCACCATAACCAAGGTCTATTATTTTAATGATCCCCTCGGGTTTCGATTAACAAGTCATACCTCTCAAGATTCTCAAATCCTGAGTATGAGGGCAGGACTTAGTATCACCGAACTAAAAAATAGGGGAGAGGACCTGAGACATTTTGGTGTTTATGTAAAAGATGCGAAAGTGAAGAGTATTAAGGGAGATATCAAAGATGCCTTTCGATATTCTGGAACATTAGATTGGTTTGCTTTGAGGAGCAAATATTTCGTATTGGCGGTCAATAATCTCGCAACAATTGAAGCTATCAATTTTTATAAAATACCAAAAGAAACTGATGATGTAGGGAAAGAGGTAACTCAGGAATTACTTGACGACGTCACGACAGCTATTTTCGGCTGTCCATTCTACATGCGAGGCGGAGGGAATAGATATGGTGCTGAAATTGTAGGTGCTGAGAAAATTGAAGTTTCAGTTCTCCTTCTTCCTATTAAATATTCAGAACTCGCAAAATATGAGAAAAATTACCAAGATATAGCATCTGGTGGAATTTGGGGACCAATATCACGATTCATTCTCGCAATCTTTAACTTCTTCTACTCTATTCTCAAAAATTATGGTTTCGCAATTATGCTCTTCGCTATATTGATAAAGGCTGTGTTCTTTCCGCTCTCTCGACAGATGATCATATCACAGCACAAAATGCAAATGATCCAACCAGAATTAAAGAAAATTCAAAAGAAGTACAAAGATAATCCACAGCGACTTAATCAGGAAATGATGCAACTCTATAAGACATACAAGGTAAATCCCTTCTCAGGTTGTCTTCCACTCTTGATCCAAATGCCGATATTTTTTGCTCTCTATCAGACTCTCATCACCTCGATTGAATTCAGACAGGCACCATTCATCTTGTGGATAACCGACCTGTCGCTCAAAGATCCTTATTATGTGCTGCCTATTGGAATGGGTGTGATGATGCTCATCCAGTCATTAAAAACTACAGTCGATCCTCGACAAAAATTTATGGTTTTATTTATGCCAATCTTTTTAGTAATAATATTTTTAAATCTACCATCAGGTTTGCAGTTATATTGGTTCACCTATAATATTTTAACGTTAGTCGAACATTACATAACAAAAAGAGGAGGAATAACATGAAAGTGGTTGAAACGTCTGGTAAGGATCTCAATGAAGCAATCGAAAGGGGAATACAGGAACTAAGGGTAAGGCAAGAAGAAGTTGATCATGAAATTATGTCTCAAGATGAAAATGAAACTAAGATTAAACTAACAGTAAAAGAGCCTCGCCAACATTTAATCGCACTGACAAATTTTATGCTTACCAGTTGCGGGTTTAGACCCACAATCACTGTTACAAAGGACGACCGTGGACTCTATTTGAATATCAAAACGAGACATACTGATGCAATTCTTATTGGGAAAAAGGGCGAGACACTGTGGTCACTGCAATATTTGATCTCACGGTTAATGAAACGTTTTCATCCTAATCTTAAAATACTTGTTGATGTAGGTGGCTACCGAATGCGCAGGAATAATTTTTTGAAGAAAAAGGCTGAAGCAATAGCACGCATCGTCTTGCAGACTGGCAGGGAGATGGCATTGGATCCGCTCACGAGAAGAGAACAACAGGTTGTTGAAAGCACACTGAGTGCAATCAAGGGTGTCAAACTCTATACCATTGGAAAAGGAGTAAGTAAGAATGTAATCATTGCACCGAGCGATGAGTCCCATTAGATACACATACAAAATAGCGTCTCGTAGTGATCTGAACAATTTATTCGATTCTGTTGTCTTTTTCAAATGAGTTTTTCTTTATCTAACGGGATGGACATCAATGATACAATAGTTGCTTGTGCAACGCCTGCAGGATATTCTAGTATCGCCGTCATTAGGTTAAGTGGCGGAAACGCCATTCCATTAACCCAAAAAATCTTTGTTCATAAAGATAATGTGCGCGACGTGCAAGCTAGCCGTGCATATTATGGCAAGATTATTCATCCTCATGATTATTGTATCATCGATACTGTCCTTGCAACATTCTTTTTTAGCCCCCACTCTTATACAGGTGAAGATGTCGTCGAGATCTCCTGTCATGGTAATCCTTTAATTATTGAACAGATCATTAGTCTCCTCACAAACCTTGGTGCTCGGGTTGCGCAACGAGGAGAGTTCACAAAACGAGCATTATTGAATGGTAAAATAGATCTTTTACAAGCAGAGGCAGTACTTGATACAGTGTATGCACCATGCGATGAAGCGAGGAGGCTCGCAATCGAACAATATGAAGGCAAACTTTCGAATAAGATTTATGAATTAAAATCAAAAATTGTAGATTTACTCACATTAGTTGAAGCACATATCGATTTTCCTGAAGAAGAAGACGTGAAGTATGATAGTCGTTACGTGACCAAAGAGAACGAGGATATGATTGCAGAGATTGAAAATCTTTTGCAAGGAGCCCAAATTGGTATGAAATTTAAAGAGGGTTACAAGACACTCATCATGGGCAGAACAAATGTTGGTAAATCTACTCTTTTTAACAAACTCATAGGCTATGATAGAGTCATTATTCACGATAAACCTGGAACCACGAGGGATTATATCGAGGAGCGCGTCGAAATTGCAGGACTGTATCTTAGACTCTTCGATACTGCAGGGTTTTATCTTCAAGCACAGGGGCCTGATGAAATAGCTCGGGACCGTTCAGAAACACTCATTGGACAAGCAGATCTGATTATGCTCATGTTTGATGGTTCAGAACCTATGAACGAAGAAGATATTTATCTCTACAGTCTTACTAAGGAGAAAAAGAACATACTCATTGTCAACAAAATAGATTTGAACCTCCGGTTAGATAATAGTACGATATTATCTGATTCTATAAAAATATCGGCAAAAACAGGACAACATATCGACATGCTTAAAGATGTAATAAAGAAAGTTTTAGTTCCGCAGAGAGATTTTCAGAACATTTTACTTACACGACAGAGACATATTCAAGTATTAGAAAAAGTGAAACAATTCCTTATAAATACACGTGAAGCGCCGAGTTTGGAGACAATCGCCTTTGAAATGCATTGTGCATTAGATATGATCGGTGAATTAACCGGTAAGGTTGTTAATAGCGAGATTCTTAACCGCATTTTCGATGAGTTTTGCATCGGAAAGTAGTGATTACAACGATTTTCCCAGATTACAGAGATGATTTTCTAACGTTTATTAATTGCTGTCATCCAATCCTCAGTTTCTGTAATTATTTGATATTGACTTTTATTAATTTTTATTTATAATCCTTTCGTGATCATCGACCCAATAGATTTGAAACTCATACGACAGTTAGAACTAGAGGGTAGTGTTGCGATCAACGAAATTACCAATAAATTTCATATTACCGAAGAAGAAATTCTTCTCAGAATTAAAAATTTTGAAGACTCTGGGTTTATAGGCAGCTATGGACTTAAATTATTTTTGCCTAAAATAACTGGTGGCAAATGGTTTTACGCCCTTGTTGCGGTTGAATCTACACCAAAATTCAAACCAGAAAAATCCATTCCATATCTTGAAGAAATAGTCGAGAATATAACCTACCCCCGAGGAGTTTGTCCCGATATGTCACTTTTGTTGTATACTCAAGACCTCGATGATACGTATAGAAAGATTTATAAAGTACTCGGAGTAAGGTATGCAGAGGTATATAGAGTTGGTGAATATAATGTCACTGTTCCACAGGTACTTTTAAAAAACGATTGGAAGAATATTGCTAAATTATTTGTTATGTCGAAATTAAACTATATGAAAATCAATCAGATACTGCTAAAACCAAAATCTGAAACCGAGGTAAAGCTCTCTAGTCTTATATGGAGCAAGAAAAACCGCAAAGGTATTATTTCTGTATTTCCCAATTTTAATTGGAGTATTATTAAAAATTACACTCATTTACATCTTTCAGTGACAACCAAGATGAGGACCAATGATCTGCGAAAAGTAATAAGTAAAATTGGGTATTCAGCCAATATAACATCAAGATTTAAAAAGAAATATCTACAAGTAGAATTTGACATTTGGGGATTTAATGACCTTCAAAAAATAATTAGTCCACTCCAAGATATTCCTAAATTAAGTATTGATGGTTCATCGTTTGCTTATAAAAATATAATTTGTAAAGAGTGGATTAAAGATTACATAAATGAAAAAATTTAATCTTCTATTGTTATTCTTTTTTATCTTTGTGAGTTGTCCGGGGAAAAAACCAGTCGAAGAAGAGGTGTACAGAGAAATTACACACATAGTCAAAAAAAATGAGTTTTTTGAAACAATAATTGCCAACGTTTTACCGCATAAAACATTGTGTCGCCCCATAATCGAAGCATTAGAGCACGGTGGTTTTCCTTTTAGACATTGTTTACCTGGAGATTCAATACACGTCCTTACAAAAAATAACGTATTTATGAAACTTACCTATTATCAGAATCTCATGAATACTTATTATATTATGAACAATGATAATCACTTTGTTGTAGCTATGAAATTCCCCTACGTTGATACAGTTACTTGTATCTTCGAAGGTACAATAAAAACAACACTCTACGATGCAATATTAGAGATGGGAGAAACACCTAACTTAGTATTCAGATATGCAGATGTTTTTGCCTGGGAGATCGATTTTGTTACTGATACTCGTGAGGGTGATTCCTTTTTCATATTCATGGAGAAAACATTCTGTGATTCGATCTTTTTAGAATACAATAATTTAATCATGATGAGATATAAAGGAGAATACGTTGGAGATTACAACGGTATATATTATCGTGATCCAGAGGGTCACGAAGACTACTATAATCTCAAAGGCGAATCTCTCAGAAAATCGCTCTTGAAGTCACCATTGAGGTATTCGTATATAAGTTCGTATTTTACCAAAAAACGGTTTCACCCAATTTTGAAAATTTGGCGTCCCCACCACGGACTGGATTATGTTGCTCCGATCGGTACTCCAGTGTCAACAATTGGTGACGGCGTAGTTTCGTTCAAGGGATGGAAAGGTGGGTATGGTAATCTTGTAGAAATAAAGCACAAGAATGGTTTTAAAACCCGATATGGCCACCTCTCAAAGTTCGCAAAAGGAGTGAATACAAACAAAAGGGTGAAGATGGGTGAACTAATAGGATACGTAGGTTCTACTGGCCTTTCGACTGGTCCACACCTGCATTTTGAAATGCATAAAGATGGTGTTGCAATAAATCCTTTGAAGGTAAAGATTCCACGTGCGCCATCTGTAAAAAAACAATATTTTTCTGCATTTGAACAGTACCGCGACTCACTACTCCAGTATATTGAAGAACTCACTACACATGATGCAGAATTATTATCGAACAATAGATGAAAGGAAAGACTAGATGCCGATTCATCTAAAAGCAAATAAAGATGATTATGCTTCCACTGTTCTTCTTGTAGGAGATCCTGCAAGGGCTGAGAAGATTGGAGAAATTCTAAAAGACTCTACACTGGTGAACAAAAACAGAGGTTTACTCGGCTATACTGGAACGTATAAAAATAAAAAAATTTCAGTGCAGACTACAGGCATGGGATGTCCATCAGCTGCGATCATCGTTGAGGAACTCATTCAACTCGGTGTCAAAACACTAGTAAGAATTGGGACCTGCGGAGGAATTGGTAAACACATAAAACCACTCGACATCATTGCAGTAGTAGCTGCCTCACCATTTGATGGAACAACACGTACCTATCTGAATGGAAGACCTCATGCTCCGTTCGCAACATTTGATATTCTCCGAGTCGCTTCAGATGTTGCTCAACAGATGGGAATCAGTGTTTACTTTGGTGGCGTTGCAACGGTGGATGTTTTTTATAACCCATTTCCTGACTACGTAGCGAAGTTACGGGAGAAAGGTATCATCGCAGTAGAAATGGAAACAAGTCTCATATACTACTTGGCGAATAAGAATAACATAAAAACGGCTTCTTTTCTTCTCGTTTCTGATGTCGTGGGTGGAGGAAAAAACTTCACTACTTTTGTATCTGATGCTGATTTGGCAAAAGCCATGGAACAACTCATACAGTATGTACTTGAAACTGTGCATCAATGTTAAAAAATGAAATATTAAAAATAGAGTGTAAATGAAAAAGTGGCGTTGTGCAATGTGTGGATACGTTTATGATTCAAGGATTGGAGACCCTGAATCTGGTATCTACCCAGTAGTGCATTTTGAAGAACTTCCTGAACATTGGGGATGCCCAGATTGCGGAGCCGAGAAGAAATGTTTCGATGCCTTCGAGGATTATGAAAATTAGAAAATATGCTAACTAAATACATACTTCAAGCTAGGATACTCCTAAATCTTGAAGCAAAGGGGTTAGAACAGGTATTGGCAAAAATGCTAATGAGGAGCCAGAGGAAAAACCACGCTGAAATTATTGCATCGTTGCTAAAGAGGGAATCACTCATGCCTACTGCTCTTGGAAAGGGTATCGCAGTACCCCGGATCATCCTGGATGATAAATTCGGGACTGAAATAATTGTCGCAATCAGCCATAAGGGGATCGATTTAAATAGTTTTGATCGTCTCCCAGTAAAAATTATATTTCTCTGTCTTTTTTCAAAATCTGATACTCATTCTGCTCTTTTAGCACACTGTTTACACTTGCTGAATGATGGTAGCATGAGAACCGAACTATTGGCAGCAAAAACAGCAGAAGAGGTCGTTCGATTGATAGGAGAACGAGAGAAAACATGAAAAGAAAAACACAGATAATATTTTTAATTCTCTGGATCATCATAATCTTGGCACTCACTGGTTATCCGACTTTAGAAACACCAAAGATTAAAGAAGTACCCATAGATAAACTATACCACTTTGTCATATTCGGTATTTTGGGTATACTAGAAATAGGCCTTTTAAAAACTCGACAATTCTTTATGCTCGGGTGTGGTGTTGTTGTAGTCGCAGAAGTGCAGCAGGTATTTATTCCTGGGCGTGAATTTGAAATACTCGATATTGTTGCTGGTCTTTTGGGTTTGATTGTTATCTATTTTGTACTCAAAAAGAGGAGTTCGAGAAATGATCTATCAAAAGCCTAAAGGAACCAGGGATCTATTTGGATTTGAATTAGAACGGCTTGAGACAGTAAATAGTATCGCCCGCCGTTTTTTCAAAAAGAGTGGTTATCAAGAATTAAAGATACCGTGGGTTATCGACAAAAGAGTGTACGTACTTATACCAGAAGGTACTGCTTCAGTATGGAGGGCATTTATTGAAAATAAATTATCACTTCCTGCTCGGTTTCTCTATATAGGATCAATGTTTCGTAAAGAACGGCCTCAAAAAGGACGGTATCGTGAATTCGAACAAATCGGTATCGAACTCTTAGGAGAATCTCAGCCCTTTTACGATGCCGAAATAATCGAACAGGCTAAGCGGTTTTTAGAGATTATCGGTGCGTATGATTTCTTCATCGAAATCAATTCAATTGGTTGTCCAAAATGTAGGTCTGCTTATAAAAATATATTAAAGAGCTATTTAAAACCGCACATGAATACAATATGTACTGATTGTCAGCGGAGATTCGGAAAAAATTTCCTTCGTATTTTTGACTGCAAAGAGGAAACATGCCAGAAAATCTATGACAGGGCTCCGATGATCACAGATCATCTCTGTCTTGAGTGCCGAGAACACTATGCTCATGTTAAAAAATATTTGGGTATTTTTAAAGTTGATTCTAAAGAAAACAAAAAGCTCGTCCGAGGTCTTGATTATTACACGAGAACAGTCTTTGAATTCAAACAAAAAGGACTCGGTGCCCAGGACACCATTATTGCTGGTGGTCGTTATGATTTATTGATGAAGGAACTTGGTGGTAGTGATATACCGTGTTTAGGTTGGGCAATGGGACCAGAACGGATGTTGCTCGCTCTTCCCCAAGACGTGCCACAATTGGAGGACAGAACATCAATTTACATCGCAGTAATAGGGGAGAGGTATGTTGAAACTATGCTCAAAGTAAGGGATACATTGGTTAAAAACGATTTCATCTGTGTTATGGCAGCTCCTGAAGATTCTATTAAAGATCAGTTAAGGCAGGCAAACCGCCTGAAAGTTGATTATGTCATACTATATGGGGAAGACGAGGCGGAAAAGGGTATGTATGCAATTAAAGATATGAAAACCGGAGAACAGCACAGTATAGTGCCTGATCAACTCTTGCAATTTCTAAAAAAATCGTAGTCCACAATGATTTGTCCGAAGTGTAAATCTGAATATAGACATGGCATAATCATATGCCCAGAATGTGATGTTGATCTGGTTGATAGAGTACCACAAGAACCAAAACCACAATTTTCCGATGGAGAACCTGTAGAGGTGTTTTCAACCTATGATATGGCAGATGTGGTTTTTATAAAGTCGCTCCTCGATGCTGAGAACATTAACTACTATTTCAAAGGTGAGTCCTCCCTCTATGTTGTCAAACCTCTCGTCGGCCAGGTGAAACTCATCGTCAAAAAAAGCGATGAAATAAGGGTAAGAGAACTACTCAAGGATCTTACAGACAGTCAATAACATAGAATTTGGTTAAAGAATTAGTAAATATCCACTAAATATAAGTATTTATTAATAATTATTAAAGTAAATTCTGTCATCATATAAGACTATCTAATAGACCTTTGTAATTTAGTACAATAAGATCGTGCTCGCAACTTTACTGCACAGTTCCTTTTTCGCCTATTAGCGATAAAAAGCCCATTGTACTGTTATAATGCCCTTGTAATCATTCTACACAGCCCACAGCATAGTATTCTGCATACACTCAGTTCTCATTCACGGTCAGACCCAACATTCGAAATAATTTGTATATGAAATCTCTTCAAAAAAGTCGACAGGGTAGAGCTTGATTTTAGAAAAATACGGTAGTTCTGGTGACCAATTAAACAAGTAAAAACACAAATAAGTCCCAATTAACCAGTCACTAAGCTCTGACATGGTTCATTTTTAGAAGACAAGGAAATAATTGAAATAGTGTTATTTTATGCAATAGAGGTAAACACCAACCAATATCTTAAGAAATCATCAACGTCTGATAATATATATTCCGTAAACTAGCAGAAATGACCGAACAATCAATGTATCCTACAATCTCCTCCCTAGCGAGCTGATAATAACCTTCCATATTACTGCTAGACTAATTGCATAAGAGAGTACAACCTTTATAAAATCCGAACTTACTTTAACACACAATGCAATGCGTAATATTTCAAATAACCTCTCCCCCTGCGCTTGACAGGCGATAATTTTTTAATATTATCATTTATGTGGGCTCGTAAATATAGTAGGTGTCGGAAATGTGGTACTACTGAAGAAAAACATCGTGCCAAGGGGTTTTGTGCAAGATGTTACCAACAGGAGATTGAAAAGAAACATAAAAGTCATCCTAGAGGATTAAAAATAGCCAGCAAGGTATTAACCAAACATCATTTAATTGAGGAATATTTCAAAAGAAAAAAATCGCCGACCGATATCGCCAAGGAGTGTGGATGCACTAGACAATTTGTATACAAAAAGATGAAAGAATTAGAAATACCATTAAGAACTAAACGCTCAGCAAGAAGGATTGCTTTAAATCAGAACAAGCTGGTATTTGAAAGAACCGATGCTGAAGGACACAGCCACTCTGTTGTTCTCCACAAAGTCACATTAAATGAAAAATTCTTCTCTACATGGGCGAATGAAATGGCTTATGTATTAGGAGTTATATATACTGATGGTTGCCTGAGTTACCGAAAACAAGTTACAAAAACAACGACTCGGAGATTACCATCACTTAGTATAGCACAAAAAGAGCCTGAATTTCTGAGAAAAATCTTAGTTCTTATGGGCTGCAACGCTAAAATACAGTTTAGGCAGAGGAGAAAATACGGAAATATAGTAGCGGGTGCTGTTTATTCGTTCAATATTGACTGCACACCTATTTTTCAGGATCTCCTAAGGCTTGGATTGAATCCTACTAAAAGTCTTAATGTAGAATTCCCTAGTATACCGCGAGAATATGTGAGACATTTCATCAGGGGTTGCTGGGATGGTGATGGTTCGGTATATTATGAAAAACGCAGGCCCAATTATATTAGAGCCAGCTTTGTTAGTGGTTCTTTAAAGTTCATTGAAGGCATGTTTACTGAATTCGACAAAGCTGGTTTTTCCAAAAGGAAAATTTATATAAAACAAGGGAAGGTACCGAGTTATTATTTTAGATACACAGGCTCACATTGCATTAAACTATATCACTATTTATACGACAACGTCCCATCCACCCAATACTTAGAAAGAAAATATAAGTTATTCAAGCAATTTTGTGATAAGCACCAAAATAGATTATTTAAAGCCATTTATTTGTAACTCTCTCCTTTTAGAAAACAATGCGTTAGAAAAAAGCAAAACAACAATTAAGAGAGTATTGACATGTATTAACTTTTAGATATAATCGCTGTCTAAATTAAAAAGGAGCATTAAAAAGGAGCCTAGATGAATAATAGAATTAAAGGAAGATTTTCTGAAGGTTTGTCCGATAATGAATTAATCAAAGACGTTGGTTTAGAAGGTGAAGAATACGGTGGACTTAAAAGAGAATTCTACGAAAAATCGACTGTTGTCGCCGCATTAAGACGCATGGTTAAGATGTGTATTGAGATTTGTGGGGATGGAAATAACGGAGAACAAAAAGATTAGAGATTCCTATTAATAAGAACAAATAACTTTGAAAAGGGCGGCTTTGCCGCCCTTAAATTTTTTGAAACCATTCTCTATGATCAACAAACTACTTATATTGACCCTTCAATCTATATTTTTTGCTGCCTCTCCCCTATTTTTTGAATACAGTAAATTTGTCTTAGACAGTAATTATAGATATTCTTGTTTTTCCCTTGACAGCCATAATAGACTAACTATACTTAAATACAAAGGAGGGTATCATGAAAGATATAAAGATTGTAGTATGCTTAGTTTTGTTTTCTGTACTGTGTACGCATATTTCGGCAACTACCTGGCGTGTACCGAGCCAGTGTCCACATATTCAGGCAGGAATCGACTCGGCGTCTGCAGGTGATACAGTGCTCGTCGCGGATGGTACATACATAGGTCTTGGAAATCGAGACATTGATTTTGGCGGAAAGGCAATTCTTGTAACATCAGAAAATGGATCAGTAGTTACGATTATCGATTGTCAGGCAGATTCTCTTAATCCACACCGCGGATTCTATTTCCATAGCGGAGAGGATTCCAACTCGATTGTAAGAGGATTCACAATCAAACATGGACATGTATGGCAATCCTTAAACGATGGAGGTGGCGCAATCTATTGCAAAAATTCTTCTCCGACCATTGAGAGCAACGTGTTTACTGAACATTATGCACACACTGGTGGTGCTGTCTATTGCGAATATGCTGACCCGATTATTAGAAATAATACAATCATGAATGATACAGCCAGCTGGTATGGCGGTGCAATCTTTTGCATCAACTGTTCACCAACTATTATAGGAAACACAATCACACATAACACAGCTGGTACTGAAGGTGGTGGAATCTATCTTCATAATGCAGATTGTTATATTGACAGTAATACAATCAGCGAAAATACAGCAACCTATTGGGATGGTGGTGGGATCTATTGTTGGTACTATTCTGACGCAATTATTATAAACAATACAATCACCTTAAACACGGCTGGCCAATTTGGTGGCGGGATCTATTGTGACTGGTATTCTCATCCAAATATCGAAAACAATATAATCAGTCAAAATACGTCTATCCTGCAAGGAGGCGGAATACATCTTAGCGAGTCATCTCCGACCATTAAAAACAATATGATCGTAAATAATACAGGGCAACATGGCGGCGGTATTTACTGCGAATGGATGTCTTCTCCAGACATAACTGATAACCTGATAACAGACAATACAGCATCTTGGGGTGGAGGAATATACTGTTATAGTCAATGCTCTCCGACCATGGATGGGAACACGTTCACAAATAATATAACAACTGGTGTTGGTGGCAATGGTGCAGGTATTTATTGTTATACAAATTGCTTTCCGACAGTTATTAACTGTATTATTTGGGGTGACAGTGCATTACCTGGAGCAGGTGAGATATATCAAGATGGTTCAAGTAACATAACAATCACCTACTCTGATGTTGAAGGAGGTTGGGCTGGTGTCGGTAATATCGATGCTGACCCGCTTTTTGTGTTAGGTCCGCTTGGTAACTATTACCTTAGCCAAATTGCAGCAGGTCAGGCGCAACAGAGTCCATGTGTAGATTCAGGAAACCCAAGCTCTTTGATTCCTGATGGTACTACACGAACAGATCAAGCTCCTGATGCAACACCAGTAGACATGGGATACCACTATCCGATTGTCACGGGAATATTTGAAGAAGATAATGAAAACATTCACTCAGGAATTCAGTATCTTAATCAAAACTATCCGAACCCATTTAATTTGAATACGACTATCGAGTATTCGGTTATATCTCCAACAAAAATCAATTTATCTATTTATGATATCTGCGGTAAATTAGTGAAAAGACTAGTGAACAAAACAATGCCTGCTGGTCAGCATGAAGTAATATGGGATGGTTGTGATAATCAAGGCCACAAAGTATCAAGTGGTGTATACTTCTATCAACTTGGAGCAGGTGATTATGCCGAGACAAGACGTATGATTTTCATAAGATAGTAATTTTATCTGTTCAGATGAAAACTTAAAAGGAGAAATGTTATGAAAAAATTGTTCATCATAGGTATTCTTCTACTCCTTTTTACTGTCTGTATAGAATCCAAGAAGTTTTATCCGAAAGTCATCTACATACATGTTGAAGGTTCTGAAGGGCTTCCCTTCGCAGGAACGTATAGTAATATCGAAGAGGAAACATATGTGGTAGGTTATGTACCTGAGTATTATGTATCTTCTTTAAGCGAATATGAGGATACAAATGACGTTTTCATAGGAACGTTTCATAAATGTGTTGAAGTAGGAACATTACGAGTTAAGCTTTTTGCTGCTGATTATGGAGAACAGAGTGAATTGGTCATTGACACCTTTACAACCGAACCTTTTGGTGATGTCATTGTTCAATATCCTGATTAAAAAATAACGATTAAAATCACAGCCAAGTGTTTGTACTTTAACGTCTCTCTATTTTGTTTAATATGGAATTTTACTTAGGTATTTGTATTGTACTTTGGACATATTATATTACTAGATAAGAAAAGTTAGTAGCTCTCCACTTTTGCGAAAAAGTGGAATAGTTATCAGTGCTTATCAGTGTCATATTATACTTGACAATAAACGGGGTTCTTATTATAATTTAATCGGAAGCAATAAATGCATTTATTTCTCACTATTTTTATTATAACTAGTGTCAGTGGCAAGATTCAAGGTATTGTACGAGACGAAGATACTGAGCTACCTCTCCCCTCTGTCAATGTTATCATCGAGAAGACTCAAATGGGAACTGCGACTGATGAAGATGGCTATTTTTATTTTCTGAATGTCCAGTCTGGTGTTTATGATATAGAAATTTCGTATATTGGATATCAGACAAAGATCATAAAAAATGTTGTTGTTGAAATTGATCACACTGTACGTCTCAATGTAACGCTCAAACAGACGCCAATTGAGATTGAACCGATTACGGTTACTGATGAACGGCCCGTAGTGACTAAAGACATGGTTGGTACGACGTATATCATCAGGAAAGAAGAGATTGCTCATGTGCCTATTGACTATACTACCCATTTGATTTCCCTTCAACCATCAGTCGCGACAATGGATACTGCCCTACATGTACGTGGTGGTCGGGCAACTGAAGTGCAATACATGATTGATAATGTTTCAATCATCGACCCCCAGACTGGTGACCCAGGTATTACGTTCTCAAAAAGCATTATTGATGAGATAGTATTTATGCCTGGCGCTTTTGATGCTGAGTACGGCAGGGCAATGTCAGGTGTTATAAATATTATCACTGCCTATCCTCAGGATAACCTGCAGACAACTGTGTATGGCAAGACCGAAACAATCATGCCTTTTTACTATGATTTCGGTTATGAAAATTATCAAGCGTCAGCACACCTGCCAGTTTCACAAAAATATAAAGGATTTTTATCGCTCGATATCATGCATACTGATGATTGGGATCCACGACTCTACAAGTATCCACATAAAGAACGTGATGATTATGCTCTGTACGGAAAATGGCTAATAGCGCCTTCAGGGAAATTACGCATGAGTTTGAGCGGCGCACTTTCACGAAGCCAATTCGACCGTTACTATGAGCGATTTAGGTATCACCTTGATCACTACCGATCAGATTTGAGAAAAGGTAATTTCCAGGCATTAAATATAGATTTTCTGCCAGATTCAAAGAAGCTTTTTCACATAACGCTCAGCAGACTATACACAAAAAGAGAGACTGGAGTACGAGAAGCAGGTGCCTATGGTATATTCGATGACTTTGATTTCCGCAATTACAATACCTTAGAGTATCCTCATGGCGGGTATATGAATCCATTTGGAGTTTACGTGTACACTATGCGGACTGAAGGAGATTATCCCGAATATCGGGATAAATCCTCTCAGGTTTTAAAAACACACGTAAAGACGGTTCTTCAGGTCCATAAATACCATGAAATAAAAGCAGGATGTGAATATGTCTATAATGATTTAGAGAACTTCACCTACTTTCTCAGTAGTGATACGACTGATCCATTCATTGATGAATGGCACTATAAACCAAAAGAGATCGCTCTCTATGTCCAAGACAATATTGATTATGAAGGTTTATATGCAAAAATTGGCTGCAGGTATGACTATTTTTCCAGTGATATCCCAGGCGTAGAACCTAAAACAATCATTTCGCCACGGGTCGGGTTTTCATTTATGGTTACGGAAAAATTTCTCTTCAGGGCAAATATTGGCAAATATACCCAACCACCATTATACGATCATATGTATAGTTACTACAATCTTTTACCATTTCCATCGTACATGCTCTATCTTTTTAATTATATCAGAGGCATCGTTGGTAACCCCAATCTTGAACCAGAACAGACCATGAGTTATGAAATAGGGTTACAGGGAGAAATCCGTAAGAACGTAAGCCTCACTGTTAATACGTTCTATAAAGATGTCACAGGCCTTGTCGGAAGTCGATGGGTACCTGTTGTACAATCTGATAGAGGCTATACGTCATATCTGAATGTTGAATATGCAAACGTTAAAGGGATTGAGGCGATTCTGGATTTTACTAATCCAATAATAAATGGGAAGATTTCTTATACCCTGTCGTGGGCACGAGGCACGAGCTCGTATGCTGATGAAGTTTTTGATCGATACTATTATCAAAATCCCGACCCGATAGATCACCCACCTACTCAAGAATATAACCTCGATTTTGACCAGCGCCATCGGATTTTCATTCAGGGGGCCGTGAATCTTCCTTTGCAAACAAAACTATATCTTTTCGGATATATCGGCCCTGGTTTCCCCTATACTCCCCCAGGATCTGAAGGTAAATATGAAGAGAGGAATATCTTCCGATTTCCATTTCGCAACCAGATCGATTGCGTCATTTCGAAGTTATTTAAACTCGGTAGACTCTCTCTCAATGTAAATCTGGAAGTCATTAATATCCTTGACGAAAGAACGCTCATTGCTGAACATGGTCCAATTGTACCGATAGAGGATATTCTTCCTGAGAATTTTACGGGTGGTATGTCGATCGCGAGTGGCTATTACCATCCTGGTACTGATTTGAATCATGATGGCTATATATCTGCATATGAAGAATACACGTCGTATAGGGATTTCATGATTGCCAGTGATGATTGGCCTCAAGCCTATTCTTCACCACGCAGGGCACGGATCGGTTTAGAAATAAAATTTTAAAAAAGTAATATTTACAAAAAATGTGGAGACGGGTGTGGCATTAACGCCATACCCGTCTCCATTTTCAGGCATGTGGAGGACTGTTTCTCACTTAACGAGTATCAATTTACCAACTTCATTCTTCCATGGTGATTGAAATTTGTAGAAATAAATACCTGAAGCGGTCTTCGAATCCCATAAAATGTTATAATATCCAGCAGACTTTCTCCCTGATACAAGGTTATCAACCAATCGACCAGAGACATCATAAATCCGTAGGTTAATTGTAGCTTCGTTAGGGAGTGCTAAATTAAATAATGCCTTGCCTTTAACTGGATTATTCTTTAAACCAAAAGAGAATGTTTGAGGATCAGAACTTCCTTCGGCAACACCTGGGTCATATGTCTCGATGACTTTTTCTAAGGTATCATTGCTCGAATTTTCATCGCCTGCGAGTTGCGTATACACAGTCACGGTATAGGTGCCACTTACAAAGATAAACGCATCGGGAAAGGTAACCTGTGTGCTATCACCTGGTAATATATTGCCGATTG
>Ga0111226_1004_pt1 | contig 31146 bp, 28 predicted proteins | sample DeeMarSWOR152_54_FD_80390 | JGI IMG/M metagenome (GOLD analysis project Ga0111226, IMG submission 80390) | candidate division TA06 bacterium DG_78 | reverse complement strand
TTCAGAAATGTTTAAACACAGTGATATACCGGTGGGCACGATATTCGTCGATGCAATATTTTCTCCTGTACTTTCAGTAAATTTTGATGTAAAAAATACGCGTGTTGGTACAAAGACAGATTACGATCAACTCACCCTCGAAGTTAAGACTGATGGAACAGTGACACCAGTTGAGGTGATTGTTGAGGCAGCGAGTCTTCTGAAACACCACCTCTCATTTTTTACAGCACTCGGTGTAGAACCACAATTTGCATCGAAAGAGCAGCTTGATGCTGAACATCGTCGGATTAGAGAGGTACTCAAGAGAAGTATTGATGAACTCGAGATTTCAGTCAGGGCATCAAACTGTTTAAAGAACGAAAACATTAAGACGATCGGAGACCTTGTAAAGAAGAGCGGAAAAGAATTATTGACCTATGAAAACTTCGGTCGTAAATCACTCAAGGAACTGGAAAAGAATCTCGCGAATCTGGGTATGCACCTTGAGATGGATGTGGAGAAGTATTTGAAGGAAGATATATAATAAGAAGAAGGCAATACAGGGCAATTAAAGGCTTAGACGTACTATGAGACACGGTGACCGGGTAAAGAAGTTAGGGAGGAAAAAAGAACATCGCCAGATGCTCTTGAGGAATTTATGCCGTTCGTTGTTTATCCATGAAAAAATCAGGACGACTATAGGTAAGGCAAAGGAAGCACGTCGATTAGCCGATCATCTTATCGAATATGCTAAATCAAACGACCTCGCGGCAAAGAGAACTATCTACCGTTTCATTCCAGACCACAAACTGGTAAAGATCATCTGTGATGAAATTGGACCACGATTTACACAGCGGCAGGGTGGTTACACGAGAATCTACCGTCTCGGTCCACGGCTCGGTGATGGCGCAGAAATGGCAATCCTGGAGCTTGTTGAACAGGGTGATGCTGGAACCATTGCTGCACGACGAAAATTTATTGAACGCCGTCACGTTGTCGAGGTAGAATCGAAAAAAGAGAAAAAGAAGAAAGAAAAAGAAAAAAAGCCCAAAGAGCCGAAAGAGAAAAAAGTTAAGGAAAAGAAATTAAAAGAAGAGGTAACAAAAGAGAAGCCTTCGAAAAAGAAACTTTCAAGGAAAAAACAGGCAAAAAAGGCGAAGAAAGAGAAGAAGGCAAAGAAGCGAGTAAAAAAGAAAGCCAAAAAACGTCGTAAGTGAACACAGTTTTATCTCATCGTACATGATCAACTAAGTGGCATCAATGAATGCTCTGTGCAGATTGATTGTAGAGAGGGATGTGACAGGCTACTGTGCTCGTTTGGAGAGACAAGTAGCCTGTCACCTGTCCAGTGCGTTACTTCATCAAAATAATTTTTTCTTGTAGTCGCTCACCATTGTATTCGAGGACGATAAAATAGATGCCATTTGGCACAGATCGTCCTCTATCATCGATGCCGGTCCAGATGATGTGATCGGATTGTATCGTGTTATCGTCAAATTGCCCTTTGATCCTGAGACCCTCGGGATTGAAGGATCGGACCAGCCTTCCTGCGATATCGTATATTTTGAGTGAGGCATGAGGGTTAGATTCTGTTATCGCGGTTACGGATGGAATAGTGTAGTTGATAACAGTATTCTTATGGAATGGATTAGGATAAATTTGCAATGAGTATGTATTATCCTGTGCGATTGGTTGGTTATTAGTCTCTTCGCCTCCTGATGTGCTTCCATACGGTGCAACGCAAACGAGGTAAACGCTCGAACCGATGCTCTGCGGAGGTCCTGTGCCTCTTCCAGGAGTATAGGAACAGGTTTCCCCGACGATAATACAGGCGCCATCTGTATTGAGTGTAAGGGAATAACTACCATCAGCCTGCGGACCACCAACAGTTTTCTGCCATTCTAGATTACCCGACTGGTCAGTCTTGATGAGGTATACATCATAGGAATTAGTAGTATACGAGTATTTCTTGCCTGCGATGATATACCCATTATCAGGAGTTTGCTCGATATCGTAGCCACAATCGCTTCCTGTACTACCAAAGGTCTTATACCAGGAAAGGTTACCCTGTGAGTTGGTTTTTATGAGGTAGACATCGTATGAACCAGCACCACATGAAGCAGTAGCACCAGTAATAATGTAACCACCATCAGATGTCTGCTTCACAGACTGTCCCCAATCAGACTGGCTTCCACCAAAGGTCTTTTGCCAGGACATATTACCTAAAGCATTGGTCTTGACGAGAAAGGCATCATAGGCACCAGCACCAGAAGAGTTTGTCTTACCAACCATGATATAACCACCATCTGTAGTCTGTTCGACATCATAACCCCAATCTGCGAGTTCTGCACCGTAGGTCTCTTGCCAGAGTTTATTACCGAGCGTGTCAGTCTTGATGAGGAGGATATCACAAGACCCAATACCGAACGAACGCGTGTACCCGGCAATGATATAGCCATCAGCTATTTCTATAACAGCACGGCCCACATCATCGAGGTCGCCACCAAAACTGTTAGTCCAGACCGAATCACCGAGAGCATCTGTTCTAACGAGGTAGACATCTTGCCTGCCTGCACCATATGAAGAGGTATATCCGGTAATGATATACCCTTCATCAGCTGTTTGCTGTACATCATAGCCCCATTCGGTATCGTCACCACCAAAATTCTTTTGCCAGGTAAGGTTACCCGCAGGATCTGTTTTGACGAGGTAGACATCACATCCAGTGCCGAATGAACGTGTCCAGCCAGTAAGGATAAATCCGCAATCAGAAGTTACTTCTACAGCATTGCCCCAATCATCCTGACTACCACCGAAAACCTGTGTCCAGCAGACTGGTGGACTCGGATCAATGATTGACACGAACGCTGTATAGCGGTAATAATTTGCCTTGGTTATGGTGACGAGCATGGTATCACCAGTTTCTTGCGGAGGTATTTCAATGGTTGTGGGTGTGGTTCCTTCACCAATACCAACACCAATGATTTCACCATTCACTGTTAAGGCAATAACTGCATCATAGTTTGCTCTGACTGCAAATGATGTTTCGCCAGCACCGAGCACATTATCGTGGCTCACTGATAATTCCTGTGGAATTTCTGAGTAGAGTGTCATAAAGGCATCACCATGGTGGTGGAAGAGGTGATACGTGTCATTCTTACGATCTGGATTATAAGGCCAGCTGGACAGTTCAAGATAGTACTTTCCATACGTCATTGCCTGGCATGGTTTGAGTCGGTTGAGGTCGTGGTCAGGACCAATCCCTGGATAGTGGGGATCAAATTCAGACCACAGACCATCATACATTCCCCACACATAAACGTCATTGACAAATGACCAACTGCCTTCAGATGCAGCATTTACACCCAACGCTCCACGGTTCCAGAAACGGTGAAACTTTTCTGAGAAACATTCAAACGTCCAGTTGTATTTACCAGTCAAGCAATTTATTGAATAGACAAAAGGATACTTTGAATTGAACAGAAAGTTTAGATCCCATTTTGTATATGATGGATGCCCCCAAGCAGTCTCACCTCCATGATCTCGATGTTGGACTATGAACGCACCAGAGTTGATAGCCGCATTAATACCAGAAGCAGAACCATTACTCCACCAATTTATATCGTGCGGATTAAGGGTGTCAGAGAGCCAACCGACATCATACCAGTACTGAACAACAACTGGTGTATTGGGGTTTGTAGACCATGGACAGCCCGGATACGGATTAGCTGGCCAAGGATAACAGAGTGCGTACTGACGCGCAGGATTTTTACCAAAGGCATTAATGAAAAATCCCCTGATGACCTCGGAACAGAGCTGGAACCAACGATCATCTTGCCAACCGCAGGCAACGAGCGGTTCATTATAGAAATTTGATGCAGTATATGGTTCGCTTTCATAATCGAGGATCTTTTCAACCATCTGCATGAGCTGTATTGAGGTTTCAGCGCATATCCTGCCGTGATACATATCAGGTAAATCATCGCCATCGACATCTGCATAAATATTGTCAGAGACACAATAATCACTGTAGCCATTATTCCAATATGGAGAGGTTATGCCATTCCACCCACCAATTGGAATGCTCGAACCACTGGAAATAGCGTCTCCAGAAACAATGCCGGATACTGGGTAATCAGCTAAGAGTAAGAATGCGGACGGTGCAGGATCCCAGGTATTGTAAGCATTGTCGAGGAAATTCTCAATATCATCTGCTGATGTTCCGCCGATCTCCCACAGACTATAGACCTCAGTAGTGATGCCCTCGAGCGTTCGCCACTTCTTGATCGAATCAGCCCATGGTCTGAAGAGCGGATTGTTCGGCACAATGATGATGTAGTCAATACCATTACTCCTCTTGGGTGTGAAAAAGTCAATTTCTGGGAGCGAATTATAATTTAAGAGATGTTGCTGTAGGATGGGTTCCCAGAATCGACTGCGTAACCTGTCTTCACCAAAGTATCCGTTACCACCGATGAAATCGATGCGCACCCGTATATCTTTATACACAATTACTGTCTTAGTAACAGGATTATATTGGAATGGTGAGATACCTAATACGACCACATCGACACCGCGTATCTTTCTTGGTGCAGATAAGGCGACTGGTTCTTGTGGGTAGTAGGCATCTTGATCGTATATCTGGCTATCTTTTACATAGCGCAATGGGGTGTCATCACTCTCAAGGGGAATATTTGGCGATGGTGCAACTTCGACATTATGGTAAACTTCAGTGCGAGAATCGAGAATCGTGACTTGTGCTTGACTGCCTTGCGGTATCGCAATGTACCTACCTGCTCCAGCGAGATTAGGCGCACCTTCATCAGTTGGCAGAAAATTACCCGGCACACCGAATATCCTCATCGGAACACCATCAATGGTCATATCCTCAATAACCATCTTGTGGGTACTGAAGACAATTTCGACACCAGTAGGCGATACTGAAATGACATTGAACAGTGGATGTGGTGCCCAGTTATTGCTGAATGTTACTACCTCGGCAGAGCCGATAAGTATGAGTGATAGTAATAAACTTAGTGCTCGATACATTTTCACCTCCTTGATAATTTTTACGAGAGCTCTCATAAAGGCACACTACATTGTACGGATAGGCCTAATACAATCCCTAATAAGATGGTGAATATTTTACTAGTTTGATCGATGTTTGGAATGAATAGTAATTACTGTTTGCCGAATGGAAATTTTTGTAGTACTTCGTAGATAGATCCTTCTGGTTTTAACGTAGATTTGAAGAGTACAATTGAATTGACTAAAAACGACGCTGACGTAATTTGCCTTTCAAGAATTTCATCGACGTTGCAGAATTTTTTTATTCTGCCAATTGTGAGATGAGGGTGAAATCTTTTTTCTTCTTTGAAGCCACAACCAGCGAGTGCGGTTTCTACATTCTGGGCAATTGAACACAGCTTTTCTTTTCCCTGGATAACACCGACCCATACGACTCGCGGATTTTTGGGTGTGGGAAAACAGCCGATGCTCTCGAGGGAAATGTGAAAGGGTGTAACTTCGTTTGTTAATTTTTGTAGTGCTGGTAGTATCTCTTTTTTCTTGTATTCATCGATCTCACCTAAAAACTTTAAGGTGATGTGGAGATTTTCACATTTTACCCACTTAATTGGGAGTCCTCTTTTTTTCTCATCTGTAACTACGTCATCTATCTCTTTCCTTATTTTCTCGGGAACTTCAATGGCAATAAAAGTTCTCATCATGTGTGATACCATTGTAATCATACTGCGTACGATGTCAACATATAATGGATTAAAACAATTCCGTCATTCCGATAATTGCCGGAATGACGGAATTGAGTGGAACTATATGATTGCCTGTAGATTCTATACGAAGATCTCTATACCAACTGGACAGTGATCTGAACCCATGACCTCGGTCATGATGAAGGAAGATCGTAGATGTTTTTTCAGGTTATCACTGATAAAGAAGTAGTCTATTCTCCAACCAACATTCCGTTCACGAGCTCGGCTCTTTACATCCCACCACGTGTAGTGACCACTAGCTTTATGGAAGACACGAAAGGTATCGATAAAACCATGGGAGATAAATGTGTCGATCCATGCCCGTTCTTCGGGTAAGAAACCACTGATTTTGCTGTTCTCTTTTGGTCGTGCCAAGTCTATTTCTCTATGTGCTGTATTAACATCACCGCAGATAATTAATTTTTTACCCTCTCTTCTCAGTCTATCGACATAGTGTAAAAAGGCTTCGTAAAATTCTATCTTATAGTGGAGGCGTTCTTCTGAAGCCTTGCCATTGGGAAAATAGATATTGAAGAGGAGAAATCTACCATAGTCTGCTATGATAACCCTGCCTTCAGTATCAAATTTTTTTATCCCGAATTTCATTAGAAGATTTTTTGGTCTCTGTTTTGTAAACAGAGCAACACCACTATAGCCCTTTTTTGATGCTGGGGAGAAATAGCTGTGGTGCCCTTCGATGGTCTTTATTGCTTCGGGGATCTGTTTTTCAGATGCTTTTGTTTCTTGGAGACACAAAATATCTGGTTTTTCAGAGAGAAGCCAATCTAAAAATCCCTTTTTATACACTGCTCGTATACCATTAACATTCCATGATAATATGCGAATTTTATTCATGATGACAAAATTCTATTAACTGTTAGACCTTGAATAATGGAAAAAATAATCATGACAACTGTTAGCACAATAACATATTGTACGCTGAAATAAAAAACAATTACTGGTAATAACCATATTTTAATTGCGCGACTATATAAAAACGTTGCTGTAAAGCCATAGTTTATCCCTTTTTCTCTAAGATCTGCTAAGAGGGGATACCACATATATATTGGTCCAGTAGATAATATACCTGCAATTACAACAAAGAGCCATTTTTTTATTCCTGGTGCATTAAAATACTTCATAATTAGTTTAGGAGTGATGAAGTAGTTTGTGATTATCATTAAGATGAGTATTATTATGAAGATAGGAATAATTCTGATTATGAGATTGAAAAAAAAGTTTACACTTGAAGTAAAAAGTTCAAAGTCTATGAATGCAAGAACAATATAAACCAAAAGAACTGCAATGAAAAAAAGCCACGCGGCATTTCTTTTCTTCAATTTATCTCTCATTTTTATCTTACATAAAACTAAATATTAAAACCGTGATAATTGCAACAACTATGGAAAATATGAAGCTCGTTATATTCCTCGTTATTGCAAATTTCATTCCGAGGATAATAGATTCTGCGGGGAATTGTATGATCCCCACTGTAACCCAGGCAACCATGAATGCAGTTACTGCGATGAGGCTCACACCTTCTTTTAAGAATTCGCCGCCGAGTATATAACTCGTTATTGGGGGGCCTGTCGATATACTCCCGATGACACTGCCAAGAATTGCATCGAAGAGGAAATTATCACGAAAGATATTTGAATAAAAAGATTTTGGGATCAAATTTGAGATCAGGCTTATCAATAAAATCATACCGAAAATTAGCGGTACTATTTTAGAAAACGATTTTAATGTTTTAAATGCGGATTGTTTTAGTGGTATCATAGAGAATGACGTAATAAAGATAATGCTTCTTTACATGCTTTTTTTCTTATTGTTTCGCGCATTCCTTTACATAAAAATTGTTTTATAACAATTTTTCTTCTTAGCGATAGAGCAATATAAACGAGACCAACAGGTTTTTTCTTTGTTCCACCAGTAGGTCCAGCAATACCTGTGATACCAATGCCGATGTCAGATTTTAGTTTTTTACGTATTCTAGTAGCCATCTCCCGAGCGGTTTCGGCACTCACTGCACCGTATTTTTTCACTGTTTTTTGCTGTACACCTACAAATTTTACCTTAACGTAATTAGAATATGCGATGACACCACCTAAAAAATATTTTGAACTACCCGGGATACCCGTAATAATGCTACCGAACATTCCGCCAGTACATGATTCACAAACAGCGATAGTTACCTTCCTCTTCGTTAGTAATTTCCCTACGGCTTTCGATAAATCCGTTAATGTCATATGTTAAAAACCTGTGTAATGAGTATTATCAAAACTGCTGTATATATCGCTGCTGCCAGGTCGTCAAGCATAATACCCCATCCACCAGGAATAGCTTCAAGTTTTCTGATAGGCGGTGGTTTCACGATATCAAAAAAACGAAAGAGCAGAAATGTTACTACGAGGGGTATAATCCTCTTTGGGGTAAAGTAAAGTGGCAGGAGCAACGTGGCATATTCGTCGATGACAATCTGCCGTGGGTCCTTACCCCAGTCTTTTGTCAGGCTCTGTGATATAAAAACACCAGCAAAGAATAAAATAAAGCCGACTATACTATAGGTGATTTTATAGGGGGATAGCAAATACCAGATGATAATACTTATACTACACGCAAACGTTGCTGGTGCTCCAGGGAGGTAGCCCAAAAAGAATCCGGTTGCGATTAATTTCTTGATAGTATTTATTTTTTCTTTTTAGGAAATTTTTCTTCCCAGACCGAAACAATACCGGCAACAATGAAGATTGACGAGTAGGTGCCGATGATAAAACCGACAAGCAAGGTAAAGGCGAAATCAGCGATTACTGAACCACCAAATATCAACAGTGCAATAACCGCAAGCAACGTCGTACCAACGGTCAATATTGTTCGCGAGAGTGTTTCATTCAGACCTGTATTGAGGACAACATTATAGGGTTCTTTACGCATCTTTCTCTGTTTCTCTCTGATGCGGTCTGAGATGACGATCGAGTCATTTATTGAGTAGCCAATGATGGTGAGCAATGCTCCGACCACGACAATAGAAAACTCACGTTGGGTGAGGACGAGCACACCTATCGTGAATAGGGCATCGTGGAATAAGGCAATGACCGCAGCAGTACCGAACCGATAGTCAAACCTGAAGGAAACATAGATAAGAATGAGAATGAGAGCAATGATGATTGCCCACAGTGTCTTCATGAGTAACTCTTTACCTATTTTCGGCTCAACGGTCTCCTCTCTCAAGATTTGTCGATCGTTATCAGGAAAGTTAGTGGCCAACACATCCTTTACTGCCTTTGCAAATTCTACTGGATCTTCTTCTGAGGCTCTGATGATGTACTCGGTTTTCTCGGTGCCGAGTGATTGAATCGATGCGTGCTCCTTACCAATGTGCGCGAGTGAATTTCGTAATTGACTCGTTGTGATTGGTTGAGAGAATTTTATCTGCAAGAGAGCACCACCAGTGAAATCAATACCAAAGTTGGGTCCTATTGCGAAGATAAGGATGAGAGTGATGACAGTTATGACTACAGAAAATACAAAGCCATATTTCTTCTTACCAATAAAGTCAATATTCGGGTTCTTAACAATCTCAAGCATGATTAAATCCTCAAGGTACGTATGTCAAATTTGTACGTAAAGTAATTAAAGATGACTTTGCCGACAAAAACTGCGCTGAAGAGGTTTGCAATGAGTCCGATAGTGAGCGTCAGGGCAAATCCTTTGATTGGCCCACTACCAAAGAGGAAGAGGATAACACCGATAATAATTGTCGTGATATTGGAGTCGAAAATAGTGATCCAGGCACGTGCGAAGCCTTGATCAATTGCGGTTCGTGTTGTTTTGCCAATCTTGAGTTCTTCACGAATTCTTTCGAATATCAAGACATTAGCATCGACTGCCATACCAATCGTTAATGCGATACCAGCAATGCCAGGCATGGTGAGACTCCCCCTGAATGAGCTGAGGATTGCGAGTAGGAAGAAGAGGTTCAAGAAAAGCGCGATATCAGCAACAAATCCAGAGAGTGAATAGTAGATGAGCATGAAGACGATAACCACGGCACCAGCGATGAGTACTGCACGTACTCCGCTCTGGATCGAGTCCCGACCGAGACTCGGACCAACTGTTCGTTCTTCAACAATTTTCAGTGGTGCAGGAAGCGCACCAGCACGTAATACAATAGCCAAATCTCGTGCCTCCTCAGCCTTAAATTTACCAGTGATTGATGCTTTACCCTGGGGAATCCGCTCGATGATCGAGGGAGCTGATTGGACAATATTATCGAGTACGATTGCCAGGCGCTTACCAATATTTCTTCCGGTAATTGATGCAAATTTCCTCGCTGCCTCGCGTTTAAATTCCAATTCAATCATCCACGAACCTGCATACTGCAGATTTTGACCTTGATACGGCTGGTGACGGGCATCCCGAATTGTCTCTCCAGTCAATTCTGCTTCTTCTCTTAATAGGTATAAACGTTTCACTTCTCTACCTTCGTACGGTTCTCGGGGGCCGAAGAGGAATTCGATGTCCGGTGGTATGATGTCTTGTGCCTGTTCAATCATCGCCACAACTGAATCTTCGTCACGGACATCAATGCCCATATCGTGTTCGACTCCAATGAGATACGAACTGAACGGTTCTTCAAAAGCAAACGTATCTCCATCAGAGAAGTAGCGGTCGATTTTTTTGAGGACATCTTCGACGCGCTCATCAGCGACGAGTTTAAACTCGAGGTGAGCGACCTTTTCAATTAAGTTTATTGCTCGGTCTCTATCGACACCAGGAAGTTGTACGAGAATTCTTTCGCCTGATTGTTTCTCCACAGTCGGTTCATAGACGCCAAACTCGTCAATACGATTTTTGATAATCTCGAAGGCGCGTTCCTGGAGATCCTGAGGACTCTCTTTCACGTCTGTCGTATCGACCTCGAGTACGAGGTGCATACCGCCTTTCAGATCGAGACCGAGATGTATTGCCTTCTTCGAGAGTGTAAGGAGTTCTTCTTTTGATAGATTCTCTTGCGTATACAGTTTGATTGTCGGATAGATTGCGTAGATACCGAGCAGAATAGTGAAAATAACAATACCTATTCTTAACCCGATGTATCTCATCGTGCTCCTTTGATTAACGTAACCATCTCTGATACGGCCTGTCTCAGTCCAACAAATACGGCGCGCGCAATTATTGCAAAACCGATGGAATAACCGGTAATTTCGTTGACCGTTAGTAAATATGCGATATTTTTGTAGTCAATTCCATGGCCAGCGTGTACGGTAAGTCCTTCGCGCCTCGCAGCCTTAGCAACGCGGGCAATTTTAATAATTTCATTTTTTATATATTTGGAGCGTGAATACTCATTCGTATTGATCTCTATATACTGGGCTCCGATTCTTGCTGCTTCTTTTACCTGTTCAATATCGGGATCGAGGAAGACCCCGACTCTCACGTCATGGTTTTTAAGATTTGATATAAACAGTTTTGCGTCTTCTTTTATTTGTAAAATATTTAAACCGCCTTGGGTCGTTATTTCACCGGGCGCTTCAGGTACGAGTGTCACACGATGCGGTTTTATACTGGTAGCAATATTTGTCATCTCAGTCGTCGCTGCCATTTCGAGATTCAATTCGGTTTTTATGATATCCTTGAGTAATTGCAGATCACGCTCTTTGATGTGGCGCCTGTCTCCGCGCAGGTGGACAGTAATACCATCAGCACCTGCAAGTTCTGCTTCCACAGCGCCGTAAATAGGATCTGGAAATACTTCTTTCCTGGCTTCCCGTAGTGTTGCAATGTGATCAATGTTTACTGAAAGTTCCATTGGCTATTATACCCAGATACGGCACGGTGTCAACTGGGAAACAGTGATTTTTAAAGTTGGTTATTGGGTTATGGGTTAGGACGCTGGAAAATATGTATCCAGCATCCTGATTGATCTCTCCCTGTAGTCAAGGGAATATTTTCACGTGCGCGCTGTATTATACAGTAGAAGGAGGTTGCAATGAAGAGAATAATATTACTCTTGGCAGCGGTGTGTGTTTTATCATATGCCGCAGAAGGCGCAATTCTGCAGTACCTCAACGCAGTGAAGGTTGGTGAACCAATCGAATATAAGAATCTTACAATCTTTCCGCTCCTCGCAAACAAGACATTGAGTTTACAGAACTATGTGACACTCGATGAGGCAATGGATAAAGGATGGTTGAAGATCAAAGAAGTTGGTTCTGGTGAGGTGAATGCCGTCGAAGTGAAGAATAGTGGCAAAAATATGGTCTTTATCATGACTGGCGAGATGCTACGTGGTGCAAAGCAGGATAGGATGGTAAAAGAAGACCTACTCATTCCAGCGAAGAGCGGTTGGATACAGGTGCCGGTCTACTGTGTTGAACATGGGAGGTGGACACATGTATCACCAGAGTTTAAATCAGATGGATTCCTCGTACCGAATGCAGTGCGAGAGCGCGCTAAAAAATCTGAGAGTCAATCAGAGGTGTGGGATGAGATTGCGACGAGTCAAGAAAAACTCGGTATCTTCTCAGGCACTGGTACGGTTCGAGCTAACTATGAAGATGATGAAGTAAAGAAAAAGGTTGATGATTACATAGTAAATTTCAAAAAAGTGCCGCAGCTCTCAAAATCGACGATCGGTGTGGTCGTGGTGACTGGTGATAGAATCATCTGTTTTGATATGTTTGCGAATAATGGATTATTAAACAAACTGTGGTCCAAGTTGATAAAATCATACACGATGGACGCACTGGCTGGAGAAAAGGGGATTCTGGACAAAGCTGATATTGAGGTATTCATCGAGGCATTACATGAAACACAGTGTGTATCGACCGGCACACCAGGACTTGGTACACTGGTAAAAGTAGAAGAAGATTTTGGCAAAGGTTCAGCACTTATCTATACGTCAACAGTCGTCCATATGGATTTCTTTCCAACGAGTGATTGTTGGCACCAAGGTTCTGGGATGCGATTAGATTTCCGTATGAATGAACGATTGGGTAATTAATAAATCAATACCGCTGCTTGACAAACAGGTGTATTCAGGTATAATAGTTTGATCGCGGGGTGGAGCAGCGGTAGCTCATTGGGCTCATAACCCAAAGGTCGCTGGTTCGAATCCAGCCCCCGCTATGAGCGGGAATTTTTATGATTCTCGCTCATTTTTCTAACATATCCAACAGTTCAAGAACTCGTGTGTTATGTGGATCAATCTCTACATAGTGCTTCAATAATTGCTTTGCCTTTTCTGTTTCACCTAACCGATAGTATATTCCAGCAAGCGTGTACACCAGAAAATAGTTATCTGGCATTATGTGTAGCCCCCGTGTGAGTACATCAATTGCTTGGTTATGTTGTCTTGTTTCGAAAAATATGAGGCCTAAATCATTATATGCCTGAAAGTGATAAGGGTCTTCGCAGATAATTGTCCTACACATATCTACTGCGCGGTCATACTGTTTTTGCGCGACTAATAATTGTGTTTCCTCATATGGTGTTTTCGGTATATCTTCAGCAGAAACAATATCTCCTTTGGTTGTGAATCTATCACGTGCAATCTCTAAGACCTCTACTGCTGATGGATATTCAGGATCAATTGTTGTGGTGATTGTCCACTCATCAATTGCACCTGAATAATAACCAATAGATGCATATGCCTTTCCGAGTTGATAGTGTGCATGGGCATCAAATGGTTCTGTCTCGACAGCCCACTTGAGCTCAATGATTGCCTTGTAAAAGTCATTATAGTATGATTGTGGATTTTCGAGTGCTCTTTTAACGTATCTGGTGCCGATAATAATTCTCTGATAGCTGTATGAGAATTGTATTCTCTGCCAGTCCACAAATACTGATACGAGAATGAGGCCGATAGCAATCCAGAGTAATTGTTTTATTTTATTCTGTTTTATTACATTCAATATTTCTACGACAGTTACTGAGGCGAATACAATCAACACGGGAACCATTGGCAACCGATACCGTGCGGTGATGAAGAATGGTAAGAGTGAAAGCATGTACGTAATTAAAAATGCAATGAGGAGCTTGTCATATACCTTGAGCCCCTGTTTCCATTTCCATGCAATTCCGACAACGGCAAGCGGTGCTACTAACCAGAAACCGACAAATAACATATGTAAAATTGGGGCAGACTTTGCTCTGATATAATAGAAATTGAGGTGATTTGGAACTTCATAAAAATTCCATAATAAGAGAAATTTACGCCACGCGAGTGTAACTGCTGTAGCTGGATGTTCAACGATAAATGAAACAGCTTTTTTCATCCAAAAACGTGATACCTGTGATGGTTTGAGCTGTCTACCAGTTTCACGTTCTGCAGTCTCTCCTGAACTTCTATAGAGGTCATAATTTGATAATCCTGACTCTTGCGGAAGATTGAAGACACCGTTTGCTTTTGGATTATTCCCTATGTAAAGATTTATTCCGGCATTTGAAGAAACGAGTACGAAGTCATTACCGACAAAATAGTTACGAAGGGTGAATGGAATGATTACTAGTATAGTACCGACAATAAAGAGGATAGCGGGTTTCCACTTCCACGATTTCAGTTTGAGAGAGAATTCTGAAGCGAGGAACCATGCGGCAACTGGTGCAAAGAGCACAATATTCGTTCTGTCGAGCGCTGCACAGCCGAGTGCAATTCCTGCGAGGAGTGCCAAGCTTCTTCTGTGTGACTGATGTGCTTCGATGAGGAGTAAGAGTGTGAGAGTAACAAAGACGAGTGTAAAAAAAATCGCAAGGATATCTGCGTCGAAGAAGGCGAGGATACCATACAAGGCAGCCATAACACCAGCAATGAATGCGGGAGTGTTCTTGCCTTTAGTGATTTTTTTTGCTAAGAGGAATATGAGCAGACAATTTACCGAACCAATGAGGATTTGGACTATTCCTAAGACAAAAAAATTATTCTTTGAAAGCCAAAATATGAGCGCTATAAAATACGGATAGGCTGGTGAACTATGAAAATTGATCTCTGTGCCGATTATATCTGCGCTGAGTATTTCTTGTGCACGTTCAAAAATAAACTTTGAGTCTCCAGCTGGATATTCAAAATAGGGTGTATCTGAGATCTGAATAAGGTAGATCAACCGTAGAGAAAAAGCGAGAAGGAAAACAATACAGAGGAGTGTCTTTGTACGTGTAACTATATTCTTCATGTACGGAGATGTTTTCTCGTGTGATTTTTTACTCATGCTCTTTCAAACTATAGGCAGTTAAAATCTTCGTAATGCCGCACAGCGCAGCGGTTTCACTTCGTAGGCGGTGTGACCCACAAGAGAGCATAGTCGCGCCGCCATTCTTCATGTGTGCAATCTCTCCCTGATCGAACCCACCTTCAGGTCCAACAATAAAAAGAATAGATTGTGCGTTAATTGGTACAGCATGTGTACCACCTCTATCAGCAACTACTACGAGGTCAAAATGTTCGAACGTTTTTATCAAATCACGTACGTTTCTCGTTACCACTACATCTGGCATATAATACCGTTGAGATTGAAGCATTGCGCTCAAAGCAATTTTTTTGAAACGATTCAGTTTTTGAGAACTGAGGTGTGTTACGACTGAGAACCTGGAAATAAATGGCCTAAACTTTGTAATGCCGAGTTCTGTTCCTTTCTCTATAATAAAATCATTTTTGTGTCCTTTTAATGGTACAAAAGCAAGTTCAATGTTGATCAGGTTCATTCTCTCAATATGTACTGTGTGTGTAATTCTTGCATGGATATTCGATTTACTGCTCTGTGTAATTTCTGCGCTGAATCTTGTGCCTTTACCATCAGTTAAAAAGACCGTATCTCCACTGCTTTTTCTCAAGACACGTTTTATATGGTGAAGGGTATCACCCCTGAGGATTACTTCATCGTCTCTGATGGTATCTGGAGATATAAAGAAGAGGTTATGCGGTTTATCTAGGCAATACCCAGCACAGTAATGCTGTGCTTTGTTTGCTTTGGTTTTTTTATCTGTTTCTTCTTTTTGGCGTCGGTTTCCCCTCATATTTTTTGAGCTCTTCAATTATTCTGCCCAAATCTCTGTCTTTCGTGTCGAGTGGTTTCAAATTAAGCTCTACGTAGAGGTCACCAAAGCCACCTGTTGGCCGTGGCATACCCTTACCCCGCGCACGAACTATTTCAGGTGCACTGCTTCCTTTAGGAATTTTAATCTTCTCTTGTTTCGCGTTCAAACTCGGAATATCGACACTACCACCATTAACTAATTTCGAATAGGGAACGAGGATCCTCAGGTAGAGATTATCTCCTCTTCTCTCAAAATATTCGTGTGGTTTTTCCTCAAATTGGACAATGATACTACCTCTACCTCCTCGACCATGGTGGCCTTCACCGCGCAGAACAATATATTGGCCAGTCGAGATGCCGCGTGGTATTGCGATTTCGATTGTTCTCGGGTGCCTTACTCTTCCAGCACCGTTACACTTTGTACACGGTGTTTTAACAATCTCGCCCTGGCCTTGACACTGCGGGCACGTCGAAACACTGGTAAATGTACCGAAGAAACTTCGGGATCGGGTTTGAACCTGCCCTCTGCCACCACACTGCGGACAGGTTCCAATATCACTGCCACCTCTACCAGCACATGCTTTGCACTGCTCAAAACGGTTGATTTTAAAGTGTTTCTTTGCCTGACTCACAATTTCTTCGAGCGATACAGTAATGATAACGTGAATATCACCACCTCGTTGTGTCTGTTGACGAGGACGTCTTCCAGTGGACCCGAAGAAATCTTCAAAGAGTGAACCACCAAATAGATTACCGAGGATATCTTGGAGGTCATCAAAGTGAGTAAAGTCATCCCAGGTGAATCCACCACCATGGAAGGTTTGGGAGACTCCATCATGACCATACTGATCATAGAGCTGTCTCTTTTGAGGGTCCATCAAGACTTCGTATGCTTCAGAAACTTCTTTGAATTTCTGCTCGGCTTCCTTCTTGTTGTCAGGATTCATGTCAGGATGGTGTTGTTTAGCCTTTTTCCGGTATGCTTTTTTTATTTCATCAGTTGGCGCATTCTTTGGGATGCCGAGTACTTCGTAGTAATCTCTTTTCATATCACCTCATGGAGTGACAGCGAGTATTATTATTCCCCTCAGACGAGATGTACGGTGCTACATCATTACCCTTTGTCTGATTCTTCGTCAACCACTCGATAATCAGCACCACCTTTTTCATCTTTTGGCTCCTGCTTTGGTGGTTCCTGTGGTCCACCAGGTTGCTTCTGTGATGCGTCTCGATACACTGCCTCTGAAAGTTTATAGACTGACTGCTGGAGATCGTCGATCGCCTTTCTGATTGCATCAACATCAGAACCATTTTTTATGCTCTTTAATTCTTCGAGTTTCTTGTCGATTTCACTGCGATCTTCAAAGGATATCTTCTCACCGTAATCTTTTAATGTTTTCTCAACTGAATAGATAACACCATCAGCCTGATTTCTAACATCAATCAATTCTTTCTGCTTAACATCCTCAGCTGCATGATCTTCAGATTCACGGACCATTCTATCGATCTCGTCTTTTGATAATCCACTCGAAGCAGTAATTTTAATTTTCTGTTCTTTGTTCGTTGCCGTATCTTTTGCTGATACGTGGAGGATTCCATCTGCGTCAATATCAAATGTTACTTCAATTTGGGGAATCCCGCGTGGCGCAGGAGGAATACCGTACAGATCAAACTTTCCAAGAGTTCGGTTCTGATGAGCCATTGGTCGTTCACCCTGTAGTACGTGTACTGTTACTGCAGTCTGATTATCTTCAGCAGTCGTAAAAATTTGCGACTTCTTCGTCGGAATTGTCGTATTGCGTGGAATGATCGCTGTCAGTACCTGTCCGAGCGTTTCAATACCGAGCGTGAGTGGCGTGACATCTAAGAGGAGAATATCTTTCTTCTCGCCGCCGAGCACTGCTGCCTGGATCGCCGCACCTACTGCAACAACCTCATCAGGATTAATTCCCTTGTGAGGAGCTTTTCCAAAGAATTCGCGAACGACTTTTTGCACCAACGGCATTCTCGTCTGCCCACCAACCAGGACAATTTCATCAATATCTTGTGGACTCAATTTTGCATCAGTAAGCGCCTGTTTACATGGTGGTATTGAGCGCTTTACCAAATCTTCAACGAGCGATTCAAGCTTTGCCCTCGTCATCTTCATCTCAAGGTGGAGTGGAGTTTTATCTTTATCTGATGCAATAAATGGAAGACTTATCGTCGTTTCCATAACAGAAGAGAGTTCACACTTTGCCTTTTCAGCAGCCTCTTTCATTCTCTGAAGTGCAGTGAGGTCTTTTCGCAAGTCCATATCATGTTCTTTCATGAACTCCTCGGCAATGTAGTTTATGATTCTTTCATCTAAATCGTCTCCACCCAGGTGGGTATCACCGTTTGTTGCGATTACCTCGACGAGCTCTTCACTAATCTCGAGAATTGAGATATCAAATGTGCCACCTCCGAAGTCATACACTGCAATCTTTTCACTCTTTTTCTTTTCGAGTCCGTATGCGAGAGAAGAAGCTGTTGGTTCATTAACGATTCTCATGACTTCGAGACCTGCTATTCTACCAGCATCCTTTGTTGCCTGACGCTGTGAATCATTGAAATAGGCAGGTACGGTAATGACTGCTTGGGTTACCTTCTCACCGAGGAATGCCTCAGCAGATTGCCTAAGATACTGTAGTATCATTGCAGATATTTCTGGTGGCGAATACTCTTTGCCACCAGCTTTGACCCACGCATCGCCATTATCGTGTTCCATAACTTTAAAGGGGAACCGGGCTATTTCCTTTGTGACTTCACGGAATCTTCTTCCCATGAATCGTTTCATTGAGTAGACCGTGTTTTCCGGATTCGTAATTGCCTGTCTCTTTGCCAAGGGACCAACCAATCGCTCGCCAGTTTTGGTGAATGCAACGACTGAAGGTGTGGTTCTGCCACCCTCAGGATTTGGAATAACGACTGGTTGACCGCCCTGCATCACCGCGACACAGGAATTCGTTGTTCCTAAATCAATCCCTATTATTTTTGGCATCTTCTTGACCTCCTTCCTCTCCTTCTTTCTGTTTAGAGACAAAGACCTTTGCTGGCTTTATCACCCGATTGTCGATCATATATCCCTTACTAATCTCCTCGATAACCGTATTTTCCGGTTTATCATCGGTTTCGACTGTCGCCACAGCCTCATGCCGGTTTGGGTCAAAGGTCTCGTCGAGCCCGGAGAATTCTACGAGACCGAGGGAACGCAAAGCCTCTATCAGCTGTCGATGGATAATTTCTACACCTTTATAAAAATTCTCGAAATCATTATTCAATTCAGCACCACTCATTGCCCTGTCAAAACTATCCAACACAGGAATAACCTTCATGAAGAATTCAACCATTGCGAATTTCTTGCGCTCTACCAATTCCTTTTCCATACGCTTACGATAGTTATCCAGTTCAGCAAGTAACCTCAGATACTTATCTTTGAGTTCTTTTATTTCATTATTTTTCTCATCCAAAGCTTCCTTTAATTTTGTAACCGGACCTTTTCTTTTCATTATTCGCTCCCTAAACAGAAACCAATTAATGTTCAGTATTTAGACACAAATTTGATATTAAAGTTTACTATCAAGGAACTGATAAATCCTACTCGTTTACTGAAAATCAATGAAAAATCGAATTATCTCCCCACCAATAGTCTCTCTGCCAGGATCTCAGGTAGTCCCGCCTCAACGATTTTCTGCTGGGCGCGTGGAATATTGTAATCTAATCGAACAATTTCTATCGAATTATTATTACCGTCATAGATTGCATAACACGCCCTCGGATCAAGATCCCGTGGTTGACCAACGCTTCCTGCATTGACAATATACTTTCTGTTTTTAATTAAGGGGAAAGGATTTTCCCTCAGAAAGTCTGTATAACCATTGGCATCTTGGAATACTGCACTCGGGATATGGGAATGGCCAATAAAACAGACTTGGGTGTCAAACAGAGAAAATTCCGCTTCAAATTCATTCAGTGAGAAGAGGTAGTTCCACTGTGTGGGGTTACGCGGGGTGGCATGGACTAAGAGTACATTATCAATCGTGTGCGTCAGTGGAAGACGTTTCAGTCTGTTGAGATTACTCTTCTTGATAATTTTTTGAGTCCACCGTATTGCCTGCGCTGCAACTGAATTGAAAACAGCAATATTAGTCTTGTTGAGTGTCGCCCAGTCGTGATTCCCAACAGTGATATACTTCGATTCTTTAATACACATCTCGATGCATTCATTCGGATTTGCACCATAACCGACAAGATCTCCGAGACAGAATGTATTTTTAATGCGCCGCTTCTTAATATCTTTAATGACGGCCTGCAATGCCTCTAAATTCGAATGGATATCACTTATGATTGCTGCTTTCATATATTTTCTTTATTGCATCGAGAATACCGTTCACAAACTTTCCAGAATCACTGCTACTGTATTTTTTGCTAATTTCAATTGCCTCATTGATTGATACCTGGGCTGGGATATCATCAAAATAGAGAATTTCACATGCACCGATTCGTAGTATTGTTTTATCAATAACAGCAATACGGTCATACGGCCAGTTCTTTAAAACATTAATAATAGCCGTGTCTATCGCAGATAAATTGTTGATAATTTTTTCAACAAGTTCTCTGGAAAATTTTTTTTCGCCGTTGCTATAATTTTTGTGATCGAGCACTGCATGGAGAATTCCCGCAACATCTGTATCGCCTTCTTCATATTGATAGAGAATCTTCAAAGCAAGTTCCCGTGCCAATCTGCGGCCCATCCAATTACCTTACAAGAGAATGTTTTCTAACGGGATTTTATTTGTGAATAGAGATCAGCTATTTCCAATCCCGTTATTGCTGCGTCCCAACCTTTGTTTCCCCTCTTTGTTCCTGCCCGCTCGATTGCTTGCTCTATACTATCTGCAGTTATTATTCCGTAAATAACCGGCACTCCCTTCTCTAAATTGAGTGCTGCAATACCCTTTGTTACTTCATTCGCAATATAATCAAAGTGCGGGGTATCGCCTCTGATGACTGCGCCCAGGCAGATGAGACAGTCAAACTGTGCAGTCTGTAATCGCTTTGCAACACCAGGAATCTCAAAACTACCTGGTGTCCAATAGGTAACAATATCCTGTTCAGCTACTCCGTGTCTGGTAAGGCAATCAAACGCAGCATCGAGCAATTTCTCTGAGATAAATTCATTAAACCGAGATACGATCAGTGCAAACTTCTTACCTTTGCCGATTAAACTTCCTTTTATCTCTTTCATACTCCTTTCCTCCATCTTTTTTTCTACTCACTACTATACGCGTATCTTCTTTTTGCACACAATGATGTGTGTTTTTAAAGAGTGAACTCGGTAGCAAATGACCAAGCTTGTGCCGTTTGGTTTTTAAATAGCAAATATTGCGCTTGTGTGGCACAATAATTGGAACTTGTTTCGTTACTTTTAATCCATATCCCTCCAGTCCAATAATCTTTTTAGGGTTATTCGTCAAAAGCCGGACAGATGTTAGTCCCAAATCCACTAGTATCTGACTACCAATGCCATAATCTCTCAAATCTGGTGGAAACCCCAGTGCTAAATTGGCTTCTACAGTATCATACCCTTTATCCTGTAATGTGTAGGCTTTTAATTTATTCACCAATCCAATTCCCCTGCCTTCCTGTCGCATGTAGAGGAAAACACCGTTCTTATTTTTGGCGATGAGCTTGAGTGCAGCTTCCATCTGGTCACCGCAGTCGCATCTCAGTGAATGGAAGATATCACCGGTGAGACACTGGGAATGGACTCGGACCAACACATTTTCTTTCTTCCGCACATCGCCCATTACAAGGGCAATGTGGTGCTCTTGCGTGATTTTATCCTCGTATAGTATGAGGCGAAATTCTCCATATTTTGTAGGTAGTTCAGTTTCGAGGATACACTCGATGAGTTTCTCTTTTTTACGGCGATACTCAATTAAATCCTTTATCGTGATGATTTTCAACTTAAACTGCTTAGCTAATTTTTGCAATTTCGGTAATCGTGCCATCCTGCCATTAGAATCCATGATTTCACAGAGCACACCCGCTGGATAAAATCCTGCAAGCCGAGCAAGATCAACGGTTGCCTCGGTATGCCCAGCACGCCTCAAAACACCGCCGCGTACTGCTCTTAAGGGAAAGACATGACCGGGTCGCGCAAGGTCCTGGGATCTTGTCTTTCTATCGATCATAACTTTTATGGTCTTCGCTCGATCATATGCTGAACTACCAGTCGTCGTTCCCTTTTTAGCGTCAACACTAACTGTAAAAGGAGTACCATGTAAGGCTGTATTGTCAGTTACCATAATCGGAATTTTCAATTCCTCGAGTCGTTCACGCATTAAAGGAGCGCAGATGAGTCCCCTGCCGTGTTTCGCCATAAAATTTATCATTTTGGGATCAACCTTTTCTGCAGCGGCGATAAAATCGCCTTCATTCTCGCGATTCTCATCGTCAACGACAATTACTACTTTACCCATCTTTATATCATCAATTGCGTCTTTAATGCAAGAGAACATAGAGTATATTTTATCAAAATTATGTTGAATGTCAAGACTCGCGGAAGTAGTGGAAGATATTGTAAATACGTCTTTCCGTCGTATTACTGGTAATAGTTGACTATTCATGAGAGGTGATTATAATTGAAGACGATGAAGATATTAGTCACTGGCGGATGTGGATTTATCGGTTCTCACATTGTGGATAGGTATGTTGATGAGAGTCATGATGTTGTTGTTATAGACAATCTCTCAACCGGTGACATTAAAAATTTAAATCCCCAGGCAACGTTTTATGAAGAGGATATTTGTGACGAGACGATCGAAAAAATTTTCCAACAGGAGAAATTTGACACTATTAACCACCACGCAGCACAGATAAATGTTAGGACATCAGTTGATGATCCACGCTTTGATGCACGTGTGAATATCATTGGCACAGTGAATCTTCTCACCTTGGGAGTGAAATACGGTATGCAGAGATTCGTTTTTGCCTCGAGTGGCGGAGCGATTTATGGTGAACCAGATCGATTTCCGATCACTGAGGACTTTCCATTGAATCCACTCTCACCATACGCAGTTGCAAAGATGGCAGCTGAAAAATATATCAGAGCATTCGCAAAAATGTATGCTTTTCATTACACGATATTACGGTACAGTAATGTCTATGGTCCACGACAAATCAGTAAAAGTGAAGCTGGTGTCATTTCCATATTCATTAATCAAATTCTCGATAATAAGGAATGTATTGTTTTTGGTGACGGTCATCAGGTCAGGGATTATGTGTATGTACATGATGTTGTTGAGGCAAATGTTCGTGCGCTCAATTGTCGATCAGATATGTATAACATAGGAACCGGTGTTGCAACGAGTGTTAATGATTTGGTCGATATTCTCTCGGATATTACCAACAAGAAGATCGAACATAGACATGACACACCACGGCCAGGTGAGGTTTTCAAAAATGTCTTAGATTGTTCAAAGGCAGCTTCTGTCCTGCAGTGGAAACCAACAACACCATTGAGACAGGGTATTCACACGACCTTTGAGTACTTCCAATAAATATCTCAATCCTGAAGTACTTGCACGTCTTGCAGGAATAGACCTGAAGGCACGGTTAGTCGTTGAGGGATTCCTCACCGGATTGCACGCAAGTCCGTATAAGGGATTTTCACAGGAATTTGCCGATTATCGCCAGTATATGCCTGGCGACGAGCCAAAGCGCATTGATTGGAAAGTCTTTGGTCGACGTGACCGTTTTTATATCAAAGAGTATCAAGAAGAAACAAATCTGCGGGCATATATTCTTTTGGATAAGAGCGGCTCTATGGGATACGGCAGGACATTGAGTAAATTAGAATATGCGAAATATTTGAGCGCAAGTCTTGCCTACCTTCTTTTCAAACAGAAAGATGGTGTCGGTATTGCCACATTTGATAAAGAGCTGAGAGAAATAATCGTGCCCTCTTCGAAGAAAGTTTACTTCATGCGTATCTTGGAGACTATTGAAAAATCAAAACCAGGTGGTGAAACATCGCTCTCCTCTGTACTTTCTCAGTTGTCTCAAAAATTGAAACGGAGAGGGTTGGTTATTCTCCTCTCTGATTTATTCGATGATCCAGATAGTGTAGTACGATCACTCCGTTCATTTAGGTCACGGAAACATGAAATCCTGGTCTTTCAGATTCTTGATAGAGCTGAATATACATTTCCATTTGAACAATCAGCTATTTTCTCTGACCTTGAGAGTAGTGATGAGCTCATTGTGCAGCCGAATATCGCACGCGAGTCGTATCAAAAGAGATTCACTCAACTTTTACACAACTATCGACAGAGGCTGCTTGAAGCTTATATAGATTACGAACTGATCTACACAGACACCACCTACGACAAAGCCCTTTTTTCATATCTCAAGAAGAGGCAACGGCTATTATGACTTTTCTACAACCATTATTTCTTTTCGGAATTGTCTTTGCGGGAGTTCCGATAATTATCCACCTCTGGTTTCAAAAGAAATTGAAAAAAATTCCCTTTTCGACACTCCAGTTCCTCAAGAGTTCTGAAGTAAAAAAATTTGGGTGGTTGAGATTTCGTGAAATTTTGGTTCTCATATTGAGGTGTTTGTTCGTAGCATTATTATTTCTCGGTCTCGCACGACCGAAGCTTCAGCGCGGTATTTTGGGCATAGGTCGTATGGCATCTGTTGTGATCATTGTCGACAACTCCTATAGTATGGCATACGGCAAAAATTTTTTACTGGCAAAAGTAATGACAAGAGAAATACTCTCACTCTATTCTTCAAATTCTGAATTCTGTATACTACCACTGTGTACATCTGGAAGAGCGGAGAAACCTTCATGGGTGCTGAAAAAGTCAGCATCCCAATTAATAGAGAAACTTAATATTTCCCATAAGAACGGTGTCATGAGAGATATTACAATGCGTCTACCAGAGAGAAAACCTCAGTATCAGGTTGAATACCTGTATATTGGTGATGGACAAGCAACTACCTTTAAGGATTTTCCAGAAGCGTTGGTAGAAAATGGCACATTCTATTGGGTTAAAATTCCGACAGGTGGAAACGTCGGTATAACCAATGTGTTTCTGAAAGATCCGGTCGCGATTCCCGTAGATGAGTATAGTTTAATCGTTGAACTCACAAACTTTTCATCAAAAATGTGGAATGGCTCAGTCCGTATCAGTTCCGATGTTTACTCATTTGAACAGAGATGTGAAGTACAGCCACGCCAGCACACGCAATTAGAATTTCTCTTGCCTGTAGTATTCGCAAGGGGACAAGTAGAGATTTTCACTGATAGTCTCTCCATTGATAATGTTTATTTTTTTATGAAATCGTTACCCAAAACTTCGGCAATACTCATTGTTGGACACGACGAGTATTTGCATCTGGCACTGCATCCACATGATATTGTGCAGAGTCCATTCATGATTCAGTCTATGAATACGCTGGAGAGAGTAGATTTGAGAAAATTTAATATTGTTATACTCAATGGTGTAGAGGAGATATCAGAGAGTGATCAGGTGAGACTCGATAATTTTCTCCGCAGAGAAAATGTTGGCGTTATGTGTTTCTTAGGAAGAAAGGTTGGCGATAATCTTCGCCATTTCATCTCATCGTGTTGTCAGGTGAAGGAATTGGTGATACCAAAAGGATACGCGACAATCGAATGGATTGATTACAACCATCAGGTCTTCAGTATATTCCTTGGAACGACTACCCTGAAAAATATTAAGTTCTACCACTTTCAGGAACTCGTGGCTGACAGAGGGGTCATTGCGAGCATGAGTGGTAACTATCCGCTCGTTGTTGTTCATAATAATATGGCAGTTATCGCCACACAATTTACGCCTCAATCGACTGATATCGTATATAAAACTGCTTTTATACCATTAGTCTATAGGCTTCTTATGGGTCTTGTGACTACACCATTGAACCGCGAATTTTATATTGGGGATAAGATGACATCATTTCAACGGTTAAAAACACCTCGTGGGGAATACCTTGTTCAAGGAGATGAATTTCGTCAGCCTGGTTTTTATGGAGCAGGTGATGACACCATTGCAGTGAACGTTAATCCAGACGAAGGAAATTTAGCAGTACTCGGTAATGAACGCGCACACATTCTCAATATACATACGACTACTCAAGAAAGTATCGTGGGGAGTGATTTGACAATCTTTTTTCTATTTCTCTCGCTCCTTGCAATAGTTGTTGAGACGCTCCTGCTCTTTATTAAGTAAACTTTTTGAGTATTATCGAATCGTTAGTCCGATCGTTCCATTATGCGTTGTGTAGGGGAGGATATTGTAATCATAGTGAAAGAAAATAGGACCCATATAGACAGTGAACCCAAGGAAGGCTCGGTAGTGACTTTGACTATGGAAGCTGACATTGATTTCAGAAACTTGCTCAATGACCTCTGTTGGTACACCAGTAATTGTGTCAGGAATGACGTATTCAAAATCATAGTGGAAATTGACAGTTGTTCCCTCTAGACCCACGCCAATGAGTGGTTCAAAAATGACGAACCGTTTTGAGACGAGAAATTGCACGTTCCAGGTCGACGTGTGTATACTCGTATAGCCTCCAGCTTCTGCAATCTTTGCCTTTTGATAAAACCCACCGACAGCGACTGCGAGAGGCATTGGCACTGTTGTTAGAAAAGGAAGTTTTGTGACCTCGAGTTTAGTGCCGACACCGAGGAAATATAAATCTGTTCCCCTGACACCTTCCACGGTGAATGGATAGGTAATAGCAAAGGGGATATACCGTATACCAATCTCGAATCCATACGGAAGACCAATATTGAGCTGTGGCATAGCAAACCCCACACCTGAAAGATCAAAACCTCCAGGCATAAATGGAGGTATAGTGTGCGCATTACCACTCGCTAAGGGAATATCAGTTATTACGTCAGGACCAAAGATTGTGCTCATGCTATCAACGTGAATTTCGTACCAGACGAGATCACCGTATGCAAGAGAACACGCCAGTGCGGTTCCGCTGAAATACCGTGCTGAGGCCGGAATGTTAATGTACATAACGCGTATTCCTAAATCAAATCCCAATATATCGTGACTGTATGCAGAGTGGAATAACCCAGTTCCCATTGCTGTACCAAATGCAGTGATGAGTGGCTGTGAGTAACCTTCGAGTAGTCCTTCGCTGACTTGTTTAATCCTATCGATCAATGATTCATCAATTTCTTGTGCTGATACAGCTGGTACGAGAATGCTTATACACACAAATAATATGAGTACTTTCATAGCCACAGTATACAGAAATCTCCTGTGATGTCAACATTGTGCACCCTTGATTTTTTTTCGATAATTATTATACTCTTGTATGTCTGTTGTTATCATGAAATTTGGTGGTACATCAATAGCTACTCCGCAGTTAATACTATCTGCAGCAAAAAAGATTGCGCGGGAAAAGAAAGAATATGATGTGGTCGTTGTTGTGTCTGCAATGGGGCAAGCCACCGACGAACTCGTAGCACGATCTCAAGAAATTACTTCTCAACCGAGGGCGCGGGAATTAGACATGCTATTGACGACCGGTGAGCGCATATCAGTAGCACTACTTTCCATGGCGCTTGAACGATTACATTTAGATGCAGTTTCATATACTGGTTCACAAGTGGGTATCATTACTGACACACGGCACACAGACGCGCGAATATTAGAAGTCAAAAATTATAGGATTAAAGAAGCACTGAGAGAAAATAAAATTCCTGTTGTCTGCGGGTTTCAAGGGGTGAGTACAGAGAAAGAAATCACGACATTGGGACGAGGAGGTTCAGATACGACAGCACTCGCGTTGAGTGCAGCACTCAATGCCGAAATGTGTATTATTTATACTGATGTTGACGGCGTGTTTACGGAAGACCCACATCAATTCCCGGGCGTGAAAAAAATAAGAACGATATCATACGAGGAGATGTTAGAATTATCTTGCCGTGGTGCCCAGGTTCTACATCCGCGTGCCTGTCGTGTGGCAGCACGATTTACTGTGCCGGTTGAAATACGAAATAGTTTCAATAACAGAAGAGGAACATTCATTACAGACCTCGGTGATATTGAACGACCACGACCAAAGGCGATAACCCACAGTGATAACCTCTACCTCGTGACGCTCGTGCAGGTGCCAAAACGACCTCAGTACCTCTCACAGATTATTACTGAATTGACGCACTGTGGAGTGCATTTGAAATTCTTCTTTCACGGCATTGCTGATGCAAAGAGATTTGATCTCTCTTTCATTACGCCACTTGATGAGCGTAAACGTGTAAAATCACTCTTAACAAAAATCGTGAAGAAACTTCGTGTGAATATGATAAAAGAAACCACTGACATCTGTTCAGTGAGTGTTATTGGGATGGGCATTTGTGCTGAAAATGATATCCTCTCGGATATTTTTGAGGTTTTATCAAAATCAAAAATCCATGTTGAGGCAGTGACTACATCAGAACTGTCAATTAATATATTTTTACGAAAGAAATACCTTAACAGAACAATACATACACTCCTCAGTAAATTTCACTTAAAGAGTGCTCCGCAGAGAAGCCGTAGAGGTCGCTGAGCGTACTTCTTTCTTTAATGTATCCTCACGTTGATCCCTAAGCCAAACTGATGTACTGTGTATAGTATGCCTTCATTATTTCCAAAGAGCCAGTTAGTTTCTGGCATAATAGCAAAGTTTTTGCCGATAGAAAGGCCGAAGCCATAGCCGTATTGGAAAATAAAGCGTGGTTCACGGTCAGATGGCTCTTGGCGATCTTTGAGGTGTATGGAATAAATAATTTTTGGAGCTAGAAAAATTTTGATCTCCTTAAAAAGATTTTTGCTGAAAATAAGCGTGGGATAAAAATCGAAGACATAATCGGTTATTTTCCCGACCCTCGTGCCTTTCATGTAGCCAAATCCACATTTTAGTGCACCGTCGATGAAAGAATTAAGAAATTGATACTTTAGTGAAAGTATACCGCTCGTAGGGTAAGAGTATTTTATCTCAAATTCAGTATTTTTTAATAACCCAATTTTTGCGAGAATATCGAATCTCCTTTCATCGTAAGCAATGGTATCCCCAACATGTTCGCCTTGTTGTTGATATATGCAGTAATTATTTAAACTGAAACCCAATGCATAGTGTCCACATTCATGTACGTGTGCTACATCATAAGTACCATACGACTGTGACCATGAGGTTGGGAAATCCTGAGAAAAAAGAAAAACAGATGATATAATATATAAAGTATGAAATACCTTCATAATGATGTATTATATGGTAAATTCTGACTAAGTCAAGGAATTGGCGATCATAATAAACAAATAAAAATGTATGTTTGTATTTTATAATTGTTAGGTTATTTGTGATGTGTGCGTAATGTATCTAACCCCGATTAGTCATATTCATTTTGTCCAATTTTACTCAAAGACAATTACTAAACGGATTTGGAACGATTGATTATAGCGTCGAAATTTGACACTCTGTTGTTTCCTGTTTTACATTGCATCTGGATGTGGGATTTGTTTGCCATAATAATTCTGTGTGAATAATCGGGGCTAATGAGCCCCTTGTTTATGCAAAACTGTCAGGATAGTTTTCAAGAATATTTTTGTATCGAGCCTCAAGGAAATTTTATTTACGTACTCAAGGTCGTACTCTAATTTTTTCTTAACATCTTCAATAGAGCGGTCGTAGTTATGTCTCACTTGCGCCAATCCAGTGACGCCGGGATGAACATTTAATCTCAGATTGTAGAGCGGTATTTCCTTTTTTAGCCGTTCCACAAAGTGGGATCGCTCTGGCCGTGGTCCGACAAAACTCATATCACCCTTTACTACATTAAATAACTGCGGCCACTCGTCAAGCCTTAAAGGTCTGAGTATCCTTCCAACACGGGTAATCCTCTTATCATTTTGGGCTGCCCACACTGGACCAGTATGTTTCTCGGCATCGCTAATCATGGAACGGAATTTATAGAGTGTAAATTTTTTACCACGAAACCCTACCCTCCTCTGTTTATACAATACTGGACCTCGCGAATCAATTTTAATGAATAATGTAATAACGAATAAAATGGGTGATAAAATCACCAGGGCGAGTAATGATAGCACTATGTCCATTGTTCGTTTGAGAAACCTGTCCCACGCTGAGAGGGGGTGGAAAATGATCTTTAATAGTGTCGAATCAGGAATTTTCTGTATCAAAAAATATTGATACACCAATGGATAGAGTTTTGGTGAAACAAATATTTCATACTTATCTTGAGTAAATTGCGAAATGATGTTGAGCACCTGTTCTCTACGTTTGCCGTTACTCTCAATGATAATACCATCTATGTTATTATTCCTGAAAATATCTTGCGGAACTGTCTGTTCGAGGTCTTGTAATTTAATCTTTTTTACAATATTAAATTGGCTATAATGGACATCAGGCTCTCCATTTTGGAATATGAGAACCTTATTTGGATGTGGCTTGATATTTTCACCAACCATGCCACGCCAGAAGAGTCGCCAGATGACGAGTGCCGAAAGTGTTATGATATACGAAGGGATAAATCCAGGTGCTTTAATAAAATCGATATTTACCACGTATGCTAAGGCGATGATAATGATAATACCGAAAAATAGTGCCTTGAACACTCGAAACAGATCATCCATCAATTGCACTTTAGTCCGTGATACATACAGATCAGAACTCTGGAACATAAAGAGCCAGAATAGAACGAGGATCATATTACCAATGATTGCCTTCCAGCTCATGACAGGTACAAAAATAGCCGCTGCCTTCCAGCTAATAAAAAATGCTGCAGACAACAGCATAATATCACCAGAGAGTGTCAAGAATAGTTCAGTTTTGTGGAACATCTAACATCTTATGTGTCGCTAATTGCCTCCTTGAGTATGCTAAATTATACATATAATGAGCATTTTGTCAAGGGGGGATTTGAGGGTGTCTTCTGCTGCCACACTCAATGCTCCCCTGCAAGCAGGACTGCAACGCAGTATAGTGATAAAGCTAACAAAATCCAAATTATGAATTAAACTTGAAACGAACGAGATTGGGTTAACGTACGACTGATTTACGCTGTTTGATTAATGTTTCAAAGAGTGTGACGGTTTCAGCCCGCGGTGTGGTCTTGAGGTCGTGTGCCAAAATCTCCTTGAGCCGAGAAAAACAACTCTGTAAACCACCGAGATCATTGAGCGCTCCATAGCACCGCATCGCCACACAGTGCGCCTCCTCATAATACGGATCCTTATCAATGAAGAGCTTACAGAATCGGAGCGCCTTATCATAATTACCGAGTT
>Ga0111226_1003_pt1 | contig 31786 bp, 25 predicted proteins | sample DeeMarSWOR152_54_FD_80390 | JGI IMG/M metagenome (GOLD analysis project Ga0111226, IMG submission 80390) | candidate division TA06 bacterium DG_78 | reverse complement strand
TATTGGTTGAAGTGAACTGCGAAACCGACTTCGTTGCACGAAATCAGGAATTTCGGAGATTCGTGCGCGACATTGCCCTCCATATTGCTGCAAGTGAACCCATGGTGGTGAGTCGAGAAGAACTGCCCTCAGATGTGATTGAACGAGAAAAAGAAATATACAGAAGTATGGTGCAGGACATGAAAAAACCAAAAGAAATTGTTGAGAAAGTTGTGCTGGGAAAATTAGAGAAATTTTACACAAATGTTTGTCTTTTGGAACAACCATTTGTTAAAATTCCGGAAAAGACCGTAGGCGAGTATATTAAGGAACAAATTGCACATTTCAAGGAAAACATAATCGTGAGACGTTTTGTTCGTTTTCGCCTTGGTGAATGAAGAAAACACAGATTTCACAGAAAAAATATACTGATTACACAAATTCTAAAAAATGTCGAAAATTAAAATACCAAAGAATTGTTCTAAAAATTTCAGGTGAAACCTTAGGTGAGAAAACCGAAATATTTAACAAAAAAACCATTGATTATATTGTCACGCAAATTGTTGGTGTGAAGTCTCTTGGTGTAAAAATAGGTGTCGTGGTTGGCGGAGGGAACATTATCAGAGGGCGTGAAGCTCGATGGCTCAATAAGGTCGACGCAGACTATTGTGGCATGGTTGCAACCGTAATTAATGGCATTGTACTCCAATCGCAATTATGCAGCAAGAATATACCAGCTCACCTCTTTAGCGGCCTTGAAGTTCGCGGTGTTGCCCAGTACTGTAATAAATTTGAGAATCTCAATGCATATACATCGAATGATGTACTTATTTTTGTCGGTGGTACGGGTAATCCATTCTTCACTACTGACACAGCGGCTGCGCTCAGGGCAGTTGAATTTGGTGCCGATATTTTGATAAAGGGGACTAAAGTAGAAGGCGTCTACTCAAGCGATCCACAAAAAAACCGTACAGCAACTTTTTATCGATGGTTAACGTTTGATGACGTCATCACAAAAAATTTAGAAATAATGGATTTAGCTGCCTTCAATATTTGCAAGGAGGCGAATATACCTATCTGTGTCTACAATTTTATGCACTATCCTTTATCACGTATCATTGACGGTGGGAAAATAGGGACACTCATAACAAATGGAGGGTAATATGACCAAAACAATTCTACAGAATGCAAAAATAAAGATGGAGAAATCAACAACCCTCTTTGCCCAGGAGTTATCCAAACTACGCACTGGTCGTGCCTCACCAGCACTCCTAGAAGGTATAAAGGTCGAATACTACGGTAGTATGCTTCCCCTCAATCAGGTTGCCACCATAAGTATTCCTGAACCACGGTTAATCGTTATCCAACCGTGGGATAAAACTGTTTTACCTGAGATTGAAAAAGCACTCTTTAAATCAACAATCGGGCTGACGCCAAATAGCGATAGTAATGTTATTCGGTTGTCAATTCCATCACTCACAACTGAACGTCGCGAAGAACTCATTAAACTCACGCAACGGTTGGCTGAAGAAGCTAGGGTTGCAATACGCAACATACGAAGAGACGCAAATGGTGAAACAAAGAGAGAAGAAAAGAAAAAGAAAATTTCTGAAGACGAGTCATTCAAAACACAAGAAGAAATTCAGAAAATCACTGATGATTTTGTTAAAAAGATTGATGAAATTTTAGCAAAAAAAGAGAAAGAAATTAGGGAAACCTAGCTGTTCCCGTCCTGAGATGCACATCGTGCTGTGGGGTGCATTATTTAATAAACTTATGTATGTAAATATATGTCTAAACTATATAAGGAGGAGAAATGGCAAATCTATGGGATGATTTAATAAAGTGGCTAGAAGATACATCTAAGGTTGTTGGTAAGGAAGCCGGTGACCTGACCACCAAAGGGAAATTAAAGGTTGAAATATTTGAGCTCAATCGTAAACTGCGTGACTATTTTGCTGAACTCGGGAGTATGATTTACGAATCGGTTTTCTTAAAAAAGAATGACCGGTGGCGAACAAATTCCAAAATAAAAACCATGGTGAGAAGAATACAAACCGCCCAGAGGCAAATTAAAAAGAAGCAACTGGAGTATAAGAAGGTAGGTAAACTTGCCAAAAAGGTTAAAAAATCAAAGAGGAGATAACTGTGGCAGACAAGCATCTCAGACGATGGGATCCGTTCCGGGAACTTGTGAATCTCAGAGATGATATGGACCGTCTCTTTAATACTTTTTTTGGAAGACCACCCGAAGAGACCGAAGGTTTCTGGTCACCTACTGTCGACATCGAGGAAGACAGTGAAAATTATCTTGCCAAAGCAGAACTACCAGGTATTAAAAAAGAGGATATTAAAATCTCTGTACGCGGAAATCTCCTTACTCTATCTGGCGAGCGGAAACACATAAGTGAAATGAAAAACAAAACCTTCCATCGCATCGAACGTTCATTTGGCAAATTCAGTCGGACTATCGCACTTCCTTCTGATGTAGATTCTGATAAAGTAAAGGCTGCATACAAAGATGGTATTCTCACGGTTACACTTCCAAAACCAGAATCTACTAAACCAAAAGAGATTGAAGTCGAAATTACATAATCTATTGCCTGGCTACAAAGCTTACTGATCTGAAAAGGTTCATCGTTCTTGTTGTTCTTTGCAATTTGAGGGGATAAAAAGAAAGGAGTTAACATGTCTGGCAAAATCTCTCTACGGACAGCTGGCATAATCGCGGGCGCAGCAGCTATATTTGCTTTTTTATTCGGCATAATTATCACCGCAAGCATCCCAGCTATTGCAAACCGAAGCGAAGCGAGTCCTGAAAAAACAATGCCAGTGCCACTCGTTACCGAAGAAGGCGAAAGCCCCTTCACAAGGGTAGCAGAGATGGTTTCACCATCTGTTGTCAATATCTCAGCAGAACGGAAGGTTACTGGACGTTTTCCTGGTTTTGAATGGCACTTCGAAGGGCCATTCGATGATTTTTTTAAGGATTTTTTCAGAGATTTCCCGAAATATGAAGGAAAAACACAAACCTTGGGTTCTGGTTTCTTAATATCTGATGATGGCTACATCGTTACGAATTACCATGTCATCAAAGATGCATCTGATATTGTCATAAAAATGATAAATAAAAAGGAATACAAGGGAGACGATATTAAAATCATCGGTACCGATCAGAGAACTGATCTTGCGCTGTTGAAAATTGAAACCAAGGAGAAATTTTCCTACTTAAAATTTGGCGACTCAGATAAGGTGAAGGTTGGTGATTGGGCAATTGCTGTGGGTAACCCATTTCATCTTGAGGGAACCGTAACAGTTGGTGTTATATCGGCAAAAGGAAGGACTGGTATACCACTGCCTGAAGGTCCGGATTTTCAGAGTTTCATACAAACTGATGCAGCAATAAATCCGGGTAACTCAGGTGGACCACTCGTCAATATTTATGGCGAAGTGATTGGGATTAATACTGCTATTACATCTCCTACTGGAGGAAACGTTGGTATTGGCTTCGCTATCCCGGCAAATCTTGCCCAGATTATATTAGATGAGCTGAAGAGTACTGGCAAAGTCACAAGGGGTTATCTCGGTGTCTTCCTACAGGATATTACCGAAGAATTGAGGGAGGCACTTGATCTTCCATCGCTCGATGGAGTCCTCATCAGTGAGGTCGTCGATGATACTCCAGCAAGTAAAGCTGGTGTGAAGAATCGGGATGTCGTGATAGAATTCGATAACAAGAAAGTTAAGGATGTAGATTCATTTAGAATGATGGTTGCCTCAACACAGGTTGGTAAAAAAGTAAAAATGAAGGTTATCAGGGATGGTAAAGAAAAAACGCTCAGTGTGACGCTCGGTGAGTTTCCTGAAGATCAACCCGTAGCAAGCGAACAGGAAACAGATGAATTCGAACTCGGTTTGAAAACAGTTGACATTACTGACCCCCAGGCACAACGGTTCAATGTAGAGGTAAACAGTGGAGTCGTCGTGGTTGACGTAAAAAGAGATTCGCCAGCTGATGAGGCGGGCATTGCCATCGGCGATGTTGTTCTTGCAATTGGGCAACACACCATTAGAAACATAACAGACTACCAGAGCGTGGTATCGAAACTGGAAAAAGGAAAACCAGTAATCTTTCATATCCAGCGTGGCACAAGAAAGAGATATGTTGCAGTAACACCATGAGTAATAAGAGGACAAGGCTTTGTGTTTAGATTAATCACTGATCGGGGACTCAAACAGTACCTCGAAGAAATTGGACAGTTTAATCTCCTCACGAAAGAGGAAGAATTTAAACTCGCCAAGCGAATAAGGGATAAGAATGACGAAGATGCCAAAGAAAAATTAATTTGCTCAAATCTAAGAATCGTCGTTTTCATTGCAAAGAGATTTCAGAACCAAGGCTTGACGTTGACCGAATTAATCAATGTTGGCAATGAAGGGCTTATACATGCTGTGGAAAAATTTGATGAGCGGAAAGGTTATCGATTTAATACCTATTCTGTGTGGTGGATAAAACGATCGATCTATGATGCGATCAACGCAGGTCGCGGTATTGTTCCAAAAAGTTTCCTCGCTAAACGGATGCAGATTCTTACCCTGAAATATATCCAAAAACATGGCCAGGAGCCAACAGTTCAGGAACTCGCCAAAGTGCTCAAGACAGATGAGAGTACTGTTTCCTTGGCACTGAGTGAACTAATTCCTCCGTATTCCCTCGATGAAACATTCGACGATTCTGAAAACCCCTATATCGAATCGGTACGCCTCGATATCGAGGGCGCCGACAATCTTATATCACCACCCCCAGATGAAATTTTTAAGAAGAAGTATGAGAAAGAAAGATTAACAAAAGCCTTAAATAAACTCGAACCAAGAGAACGGGAGATCCTGAAAAGAAATTTTGGGATGGATGAATACGAGGCACAAAGTTTGGAAGACATTAGTAGGATTATGAATATAACACGCGAAAGGGTGCGTCAGATAAAAGAAAATGCTTTACGGAAATTAAAGATTGTGTTATTGAGGCATAAGAGGTAACTTTATGTAGGAAGTAGTTAATAATAGACAGTGGTTAGTAAATGTTAATTCAGTGCACCATCTCGTGGCTTCCGGCTTTTCAAAATTCAAAGCGTTTCAATAAATATTTCGCGATTCGTGTAGATACAAATTCCTGCAGCAATGTCGATTGACTGTTCGACAATCTCCTTAGCAGAGAGTTTTGAATACCCAATCAGAGCGCGGCAAGCAGCGAGAGCATAGGGTCCGCCTGAGCCAATTGCAACAATACCGTCATCAGGTTCGATAACATCACCAGATCCTGATACAATATAGGCGTGATCTTTATCAAGAATTGCCAGGAGCGCTTCGAGACGGCGTAAAACCTTATCCTGTCGCCAATCCTTTGCCAATTCGACGATACTTCGAGGAAGATTCCCTCGAAATTCCTCAAGCTTTGACTCGAATCGTTCAAACAAGGTGAGAGCATCAGCAGTGGATCCAGCAAATCCAGCAAGAATTTTATTATTATACATTTTACGGACTTTTTTTGCACCTTGTTTCATCACGGTCTCTCCAGTTGTCACTTGGCCGTCACAACCTATTGCTACATCACCATTGTATCTCAAACCAATGATTGTTGTTGATTTCATATATCGTATTATAGTGAAGAGTCAAAAATTGTCAACTACTTATTTTGAGGTTGCTGAAAAAATCTTCAGCAACCTACTGTAATCTGTTTCTTTATCACCGCCTGTCCCGTAAGTTGTGAAACTTGTGGGGTAATCGTTGAGAGTTCTCACTTCGTGGTCTTGACAGAATAAGAAATATGTTTAAAATAGAACGTGGAGCAGTCGTTTGTCACAGATTTTCTAAAAGAAATCGCAGTCGGCTTTAAAACAGCAAAATCCTATCCTCCTGGACACCCTGTAATGGAAAAAGTTGTAGGTAAAACAATGCTACAGCTCTCTAAGATTTATACTGATTTTTCAGAATTTTCAATGTATTTTCTCGAAAGGACTGTGATATTTCAGGATCAGCGAATCGACATCGGAAAAAATCCAGCGATGGCTTCACTGCTCGATACCTTGCGGAAAAATGAAATTAACAGTTTGACTTTTGAATCTGGAGTGACCAATGATGATGTGAAGAATCTCTACGAAGTCATCATTAGTCCAAAATTGAAGGTGAGAGAGTATGGTGATGCAGCAACGATGTTAACTGCCAAAGGTACTCAGAGAATAAAAATCAATGCGGTGAAATTTGGCATCCAAACAGGTGCTCCAGCGCAAGCAACTGCAGAACCGGGTGTTGCTAAAGAACATGCAGAAGTCGTGGAAGCAATAAAGAATTTAAAAGAGTTAGTCGAACAGGGTATCTCAATGATTGATACCAAGGATAAATTCCATGAGGTAATGGACGACATCGAAAATTCACCGAAGGAATCTCAGCAGCTCTACCGGGAAAGTGTGGCACGGATTATCGAGACACTTCCAGCAGAACACCGTATCGAGTTGCTTCAGGATGTCGAATTGAAACCTATCGTTATGAAGATGTTCTCGAGCTTCAGTGAGGACACGCTCGTCAACATGATTTGTAGTCGAGCCGAGAGTGATAAAGGAGATGATGTCAAGAAAATTATTAGTACACTCGGAGAAAGTAAATTTGCACGTGTTATGCCAAAGTTAAAAGAGAAAATCCCTAATATCTATGAATACCTCGCCCAAGTTGGTCTTGTGTTGAGCGAAAAGCTCGCGACTACCATCTCCAAAGATGATTTACGTATAGCTATGAAGCCGTACTATTCGATGCTCGACTCAGAGAGCCCCACTGACCGAGAAAAAGGATTACGATCACTCATATCGCTTGCCCAACGTTTTGTAGAAAAAAAAGATTATGAACAGGCAGGTGAATTTATCACCAGAATTTCTACAGCGATTGCGCAAGAATCAGTTGGCGTCATCGTGTTAAAGATAATCGACGATCTGAGCAGCTTGTATCAGGCTTGTAAGAAGAATAACCGAAAGAACTTTTGTTCAATGCTCATAGATCCGTTCACAAAACTTCTTGGAAGAGGTGGACTCTCGTCAGCGTTTAAGAAAAAAACCATAAAATTCTTAAGTGAGACAGGTAATATTGAGGCGCTGCCAACGCTCTTCTCGTTTTTATGGGAGAGCGGTATTTACCCTGATGTACGGGAAGCGATCATACAATTTGGTAAGGACGCGGTCAATGAAGCACTCTTGACCCTCAAAGAAGCTGAGGACCATGATCTCAGGAGAAAGCTCGTCGATATTCTCAAGAGTATCGGACCGGTTGCCATTGACCTGCTGCTCGATAATCTTGAAGCCACTGATGAGTGGTATCTGAAAAGGCATATCATTGCGATCCTTGCTGGTGTCGGCGACAAACGTGTTATCGACCGCTTAGTTCCGTTCATAGAAGACGAAGATGAACGTGTCCGTGCGGAATTGGTTAGGACATTTACAAAATTTGAATATGAAGAAGGTCTCATGAAATTGCTCAATGATCCATCTTCTGATGTGAAAGCGGAATCCCTCAAAGGATTAAAAACCAAAATCGACCGCGAAAAAATACTGGAATTGCTGTCACTATTCAAACAGAAAGGTGACGGCCTGCATCTTGAACTGCTGAAAATAGTCAATGAACAGAAAGTGAACGAAGCAACTGACACCATTGTATCATTTTTAACGTCATTAGCACTGAGAAAAGATGCAAAAGCGACAGAATTAAAAGAATATGCAGTGAGTGTTTTAGTAAAATTAAAATCCGAGAATACAAAAGAAATTCTCGAAAATTTGACACTATCAAAGGATAAAAAATTATCACACCTTGCAGAAACCGCACTAAAAAGAATCACCTAATGCATACCAGACATACTAAGGCCAAAGATATTTGTAGTAGCTCATCGCTATGATTGCGGTTATTGACTTTGGTTCCCAATACACGCAGCTCATCGCGCGTAGAATAAGGGAATGCAAGGTATATTCTGAAATATTTAGTTGTTATATTGATGCACGAGTCCTCGGGGATAGAAATATAGAGGGCATTATTATATCCGGAGGTCCAGGAAGTGTTTATAAAGGTCGTCTTACATCGTTTAAACAATTCTTCAATTTTAATGTCCCAATTCTCGGTATATGTTATGGTATGCAGCTTGCCGCAGAACTATTTGGCGGCAAGGTGAAGAGATGTAGGAAACAGGAGTATGGACATACTCCTGTAAAAATACGCACAAATGTAATCTTCTCTGGTATACCGAAGCAATTCAATGTGTGGATGAGTCATGGTGATGCTGTCATAAAATTACCTACACATGCAAAAACTATAGCATCAACGAGCACCACACCGATCGCCGCATTTCAATGTAAAAATTTTTATGGTCTGCAATTTCATCCCGAAGTTCGCCATACACAATATGGCATTAAAATCATTCGTAACTTCCTCGATAAAATTTGTGAAGCAAGGAGAACGTGGACAATGAGTAAGTTTGTTGACACTGAGGTCAGAAGAATCGCTGAAATTGTGGGTAATGATAAGGTCATCTGTGCAATCAGTGGGGGTGTCGATTCAACGGTTGCTGCAGCCTTGACCTCAAGAGCGATCGGCAAAAATCTCGTTGGAGTTTTTGTGGACAATGGTCTATTACGGGTGAACGAGCGAGAAGAAGTTAAAAAAAATCTTACCCCCTTCATAAATATGAGAATTGTAAATGCTGAACAGAGTTTTTTATGTAAGTTGTCAAATGTAAAAGATCCAGAAAAAAAGAGAAAAATCATCGGCCGTGAATTTATCAAGGTATTTGAAGCAGAAGCTAAAAAATTGAGAGGTGTGAAATATCTTGTTCAAGGAACACTGTATCCTGATGTTATTGAATCGGGTAAGGGCATTGGACCATCTGATGTCATAAAGAGCCACCATAATGTCGGTGGTTTGCCAAGAGTAATAAAATTAAAGATTATTGAACCTTTACGAATGCTCTTTAAGGACGAAGTGAGACAGATTGGTCAATTGCTCAACATACCAGCAACTTTTATTGAACGAAAACCATTTCCTGGGCCAGGTCTTGCTGTAAGAATTATTGGTCCTGTAACGCAAAAGAGGTTACGTATCTTGAGGGCAGCTGACCAGATACTACTCGAAGAATCACAGAAGCTACAAAAGCAAAATAAGATATGGCAGATATTTGCTGTATTGCTTCCCCTCGGCAGCGTTGGTGTCATGGGTGATAGGCGCACCTATGATGCTGTGTGTGCGATACGGGCAGTATATAGCGATGATGGAATGACTGCAGATTGGGTACGACTCCCCCACTCATTCTTGAGTGTCATCTCCAGGAGAATCACCAATGAGGTTAAGGGAATCAACCGTGTTGTTTTCGACATCACGTCAAAACCTCCAGCGACCATCGAATGGGAATAAAATTATTCTACATTGTCGCAATTATCTATGCTGTCGTGAGCAGCCTGGGAGTATTCAAAAAAGAACTGTCCCAGCACTTTCTCTACATCTTTTTGTTGGCATTAGTGTTCTACTACTTTTTTTATGCGCACAAGAAAAAAATAGAATTCTTTTATTCTATTTTGGCAGGAATAATTACTAATCTATTTGTTCAACTCACAGGAGGTATCGGTTCACCACTGTTTCTTGTATATCCAATAGTGTTTCCGATTATCGGCTACAAGGAACACTACATCCACTACTGGATTATTGCATTGTCTCTATTCATTATGGAACTTACATCAGCGATGGTGAACCACACGATAGCTATTGCCCCACTCGCTATCCTCGCTGCGGCGGTTGTCGTATTTGGGATTATCATCAAGCAGCAAACAGATCAAGAGATAGCTCTGAGGAGGTCTCTTGTAAAATATGAATCCCGTGATGAATTCTTTAAGCCAGCAGAATTTGAACACGAAAAAATTCTGACTTCTGTACGAGACATCGACAAACACCCAGGTATTGAGCGACCACTGCTTTATTTTGTCCAGTTTATACATAACATATTCAATGCGTACACCACGGCCATTTTTTCTTATAGTGATAACCATCTTGTTCTTGTTCAAGGGTTCTCACACTCTGAACTTTTCCGTCCAGATACTGTTATTGATGCAAAATCAGGTATCTATTACCAAGTCATTTCAGAACGAAAACCCATCCTCATCAAAGAATTCGTACAAGACCCGGAAGAACTGGGATTCTACAAAGGCGAACTTAAAATCTTATCGGTAATCATTTCACCAATTATTTTACTCGACCATATTGAAGGGATTTTTGTCATCGATCGTGAAGCCAGTCAGTTTAACGAAACTGACAAGCAGCTATTTGCCCAGGCGACGAATGCTGCAGGCTATCTCTTAGCGATGATACGACTCTATGAGAAGGAACGATATGAAACGAAGTATCGAAAAACTATTGCCGAAGTAGCAAAAGAATTACAAAAGGAACTCGATTTGAAATCGATTCTATCAAACGCAATACAGTCATTTAAAACATCTATGGATTTCGACGATATGTCTGTTGCTAAAATTGATGAAGTAAATAACTGTGGCGTGGTCATTGAATCAACATATATAAAGGAAAGCACAAAATTTTCATTGGATGAAGGCCTTGTAGGATTTGTGGCGAGACACAGGAATACAATTATAAAAGACGACCTCCGTGAGGGAAATTTAATTGTATTAAAAAAAGGATTGAAATCAAACAATGCTTCCTTTGTCGGAGTGCCAATCACACAGGATGATGAACTCTATGGAGTAATCTGGCTTGAAGATCACCGCAAAAAAAGATTCAGTAAGGATGACATTGAGCAGTTAAATATTCTTGCATCACAATTATCGCTCGCCTGGCAACGGGCTCAGCTCTATTACAAGGTAAAGGACCTATCCATTCGTGACTGGATTACTGGTCTCTATAATCATGGGCACTTTCAGGATATGCTTGAAGATGGGGTCAGAAGACAAAAAGAATTGGTTCTCTTGTTTATCGATATCGACCATTTCAAGGAAATCAATGATGCTTACGGCCACCAGGCTGGTGATACGGTGTTACGGTTTTTGGGAAAATCTCTGTCCACAACAGGCATCGCTTCTCGATACGGTGGTGAAGAATTTACAATTATCATACCTGAATGTTCATTGAAGCGAGGGTTGAGAGAAGCCGTTACGCTCAAGGACCACATCAAGAAATCAGAGGTAAACTTTGACCATAACAAGATAACATTCACCATAAGCATTGGTGTTGCACACTATCCTAGTGATGCCCAAACTAGAGATGAGTTAATTCAAAAGGCCGATACGGCACTGTATATCGCTAAGAAAACAGGCAGGGATAAAGTTGTCGCCGCCCAGACACTCAAGACACATCAAACAGAGGGAGAACAAAAATGAATCTTGGGTTAGCCTTGGGAGGAGGTGGAGCCAAAGGACTTGCCCATATCGGCGTACTCGAAGTCCTCGAAGAGCATCACATCAAACCTACATTTGTAGCAGGCACATCAATAGGTTCTATTGTGGGTGCATTATACTGTTTATCTGGTTCAGCAAAAAATCTCCGAGAGACAGCGCGAATAATGATTCAATCCGAAGAATTTAAAAATTTAGGACTCGATAAATTTTATACTGAAACGGAAAATGTCTTTGAGCGATTTAAACGAGAAGTTTTTGAAAAATTCTACTTCGGTGCACTACTTTTCAAAAAATCACACTCTAAGATCGAAGCGGCACGCAAATTGTATAGCGATCTATTTGGCGATAAAAATTTCGAGGATTGTAAAATGGGTTTCGCTTGCAATGCATTAGATATTCAATCAGGTGATGAGATAGTTTTTCAATCAGGACCAATCGCCGATGCAGTATGGGCAAGTTGCGCGATTCCGGGGATATTTCCGCCGTTTGTTAAAGAAGATAGAATTTTTGTCGACGGCAGTGTCGTCGATAATATTCCAATTAAGCCAGTAAAGAAGATTGGAGCGAGAAAAGTACTAGCGGTATACCTCGGCCACCGACCACAATTTCATGGTGAACCGGACACTGGTTTTCGTATAAATCAGCGTTCATTTTCGTTTATGAAATACCATTTTGATCAGTACCTGCTATTGCTTGCTGATGTAGTCATCAATCCTGATGTCAGTGCATTCCATTGGGCTGATTTCTCTGCACTCGATGCACTCATTGAGCAAGGTAGGTGTGCTACAGTTAATAATATTTCTAAAATACAATCAATACTATCGTTTTGGTATCGCCTCAAAAAAAATATAGTCAGCAAGTGCTAATATATAACTCTGAATTACTGTAATTAAAGCTGCGAACGTGTAATGCTGTGTTTCTTTATTAAATCGCGCAACGTCTGCCGACTTACTCCTAAATCTTTCGCAGCGTGGGTAATATTCCAATAATTCTGGGTGAGTGCTTTAGTAATACCTTCCTTTTCTGCTTTATTTCGATATTCTCTCAATGTTTGTGTTTTTTTTAATTGTGGTGCTAGTAAACCGAGATCACTTGTATCAAGTTGTTGTCCTGTACCCATGATAACTGCTCGTTCAATGCGATGAATTAACTCACGAACATTGCCAAGCCAGGAATGGCGCATCATTGCCTCCATTGCAGCTTTGGTCAGCGATGAAAATCTCCTGTGGTATCGCTTATTCATGAGGTCCAAGTAGTATTCACAGAGGGCCTCAATGTCCTCAGGTCGCTCCCTCAGCGGCGGTATGTATATGGTGGCAACACCTAATCGATAAAAGAGATCCTTACGAAACGTACCCTTCTTAACTTCCTCTTCTAAATTCTTATTGGTTGCAACAATCACCCTAACATCGACTGTGATCGGAGCCTCACCACCAATCCGATCGATCTCCTTTTGCTCGATTGCCCGCAGCAGTTTGACTTGAAGATGTAATGGCAGTTCTCCAATCTCATCGAGGAATACTGTACCACTGTGTGCTACCTCGAACTTACCCTTATGTTGTCGATAGGCACCAGTGAAAGCACCCTTCTCATAACCAAAAAGTTCGCTCTCTAAAAGATTGTCTGGAATCGCACCACAATTCACCACGATAAAGGCTTTGTCTGATCGTTCACTCTCCTGGTGAATGATTTTAGTGATGAGTTCCTTCCCTGTTCCTGTTTCACCAATGATCAAGAGATTCGCATCAGTTTTTGCGAGCTTCGATATTGATTTTCTTACTCTATCAATTGCCTTAGATTTACCAATGAGTTCAGGTGCATACTTTGTCTCGTCCCTCCGCAATCCAAATGTAGCAATTTGATTACCACCTTTACTCTTGGCGATAAAGAGGGCGTGGTCAGCTTCAACAATGATGTTTTCACTATCAATAATTTTTTCAACCGGGAATATCGAGATACCGATACTCGATGTAATTGAGAATGTCTTTTTACCAATTGAGAACGTGTAATGTGAAATTTCTTTTTGCAATCGTTGCGCGAGACGCCGCGCACCATGGACATCTGTATCAGGCATTACGATTGCAAATTCATCACCACCGTATCGAGCTGTAACATCATACGTCCGCACCGAATTTTTGATCAACTCGGCTACCTTTACAAGAATAGCGTTGCCTAAAATATGACCATATGAATCGTTGATCGACTTGAAATTATCTAAATCGAGCATGATAAATGAAATATTCCCTTTCTTTTGTCGCGATGCCCGAATAATCTCCTCTCCCAGACGTGCACGAAGATACCCATAGTTATAGAGGCCTGTAAGGGCATCGTGTACGCTCGAATCATAAAGATAACTATTCTCGATTGCAACACTCGCCTGAGCAGCAAATGCTTCAAATAGCTTCTCTTCGACGTGACTGAAGTCCTCACTCATCGATCGGGAATCGACGTAAATCAATCCGAGTAGATCCTCCTTTGCTTTCAAGGGAACACACATTACCATGCGCAATCCAAGGGCTTCAATACTTTCACTCGGCTTAAATTTCTTATTTTTGTAAACATCACTCAAAAAAAGCGCTTCATTTGTTGCCAAAACTTGGTTCACAACACTCCTGGAAATTTTAAACTCATCACCTTCCAATGTTTTCTTATCAATATTTCTGGTCACCCTAAACTCTAAATTCCCGTCTTTACGAACGAGCATCAAGAAACCCCGATCTGCTTTAGTTAAAGCAATCGCTGAATCAACAATGAGCTCTAGTAACTGCTCGAACTCTCGAGGTGTAATAATCGAACGGGTGATCTCGAGGAGTGCGCGGAAATAACTATTCTCTCGTAAAACACTATCCAGATTATCTTCTAATCCAACTTTGTCTAACGTACCACTAATTTTATCAAGATACTTTAACGATGTATTCTTCTTCGTCTTATCCATATACCCTTATCATACATAAAATTTTTTCAAGGTCAATCTCTTTTTAAGATATTTTCATGCGCTTCATGACAGAAATAACCGCCTGGCGATCCGGACGATTTAAATAACTGGTTCTGAGTGATTCACTTTTGAATTTACAGATTACAGATTTGAATACATCAACACATCTTTTATAACAATGAGATGCTCTGCGATATTGTTTTAAGTTATGTAAATAGTAACCATGAGTAAAGTAGACTTTCCAAAGAATCTCAGGATTTCCAATCTCTGTAGCAATCATCCTTACTTCGTCTAATATGCGCAACACTTCAGCATAGGGCAGAGTATCTTGTGCAATTTCGCTCTTCGTTTTTATTAACATTGCTTCAGCATACAAATCTTTTGTACCCATCTCCCGTGCCATTTTTATCGCGTTTATTGCATATTCAATGCTTTTCGAATACCGCCCCTCGATATAATAAATTTCTGACAATAAAATAAATAAACGCAGCACGATTCGCTTCATTCCTATTCTCTTTGCAATCGGTATTCCTTTTTTGTAGCAATCAACCGCAGCAGTATAATTTCTCTTTATACTATTTATCTGGCATAAAACTATATAGCATTCAACTTCCTCCTCTAATAATGTCTGTCTGGAAACAATTTTTAGTGCTTCCAGAGCATGCTTCTCTGCTTTTGCTAACTTTCCAGTTTCTACATATACCGAACTCACATTAACCAATATGCTTGCAATTTTGCGTTGGTGTCCGATTTCTCTGAAAAGTTTGAGGGCTTTTCTATAGTATCTTAGAGCACGTGCATAATCTCCTGTTGATTTGTATACACTACCGATTCCCCGTATCAGAAAACCTTGTTCTCCTTTCCATCCTAATGTATCGAAAATTTTTAATGCCTTCTGAAAGTACTCTTTTGCCTCTTTGTAATCACCTAAATCTAAGAACGATGCACCAAGACCCAGCTGTGAACCGCCTGTCATCGAAGAATTACCAATCTTATTAGAAATAGAAAGCGCCTTCTGAAAACGGCCCACTGCTTCTGAATAGTATCCCCTATCTCTTAAAACAATACCGACATTCAATAATTTAATCGCTACGCCAAACTGATCACCTATCTTTTCTGATACCCGAATCGCCCTTTTGTAATAGTCAAATGCTTTTTGGTAGCGATATTTGTAGTAATAACAAATACCAATATTGCCTAATACCGTGGCAATTTTTTCTTGGGCTTTACGTTTTTTACTATATTTGTATGCCTCATTGTAGTAACGGATTGCCTTGTCATAATCTGCTGTACCGTATATTCCCTTGTGGAGTTCAAGCGACCCCATGTTATTATATATGTCGGCGAGCATACTTATTGCTCGTGCTGTTTTTATACCCCGTACGGATCTCAAGGTATCTGGACTGAATCGCTGAGCACGCTCATACTGTCCCATCTGCAGATATACACTACTCGTGATAACACGGACATAGGTCTCGAGGAGTGTTCTGGATAGACCTCTTTTCATGTTTTTAAAAATTCTAAGTACCTCTGAAAAAATGTGTAATGCCCTCCCGTACTGCCCCTTTCTAAGGTACACTGAGGCAATACCTAAATGAATTCGAGCTTTTTGTTCTATTGTCCCAGTTCTCAGGTTGAATGCCTTCTTGTAGTGTCTGAGCGCATCGTCATAGTAATCAAGACATCGCTCAATACGTGCCAATTCTTGCAAAAGTGAGAATCTCTGCGTAAGATTTTTATTATCTACGAGGGCAAGCACACCTTTATAAAACAGAATCGACTGTTCATATGCGTACTGTCTGCTACTCCTTTCTGCCGCTCGAATGCCATACCGGACTCCCTTTTTACAATCTTTTGCATTGATAAAATGATATGCGACATCTTCAAGCATACGTCCATGTTTTCCCCGACTCATTACCTCTAATATCGTAGCTATTCGATAATGTATTTTTTTCCTCTCATAATGACTCATTTGTCTGTTCAGTGCCTCGTGTAGCGTTGCATGATAAAATCGGTATGTATCATCCTCCTCAACCACAACCTGACGTTTCTTCAAATCCCAGAGTGTTCTCGATAATTCTGTATCCTCGGTTCCTGTTAATTGTTTCATTAAATCATAGGTAAACCCCTTCAGTAGAACTGCTCCGAATTTAACAACGTCGCGGGCACTACTATCTAAATTCTTTATTCTCTTCAGGACAACATCCTCTATTGTGCTGGGAATCGGGATATGCTCGACGTCTCTTATCGATATCTTGTCGCCAATGCCCATTCCCCTTTTCTGTAATAACGTCCGCACCATCTCTTCTGCAAAAAATGGATTGCCATCAGTCTTCTTTAAGAGGTAACGAACGAGCTCAGCAGAGTTAGAATCAGCCGTAATTGTCGAATTTAAAAATGAATAGAGACTCTTAAATGTGAATGGTTTCAGTTTAACATGACAGAAACATCTTTCATCATGTAACGTATTAATTACCTTCTTTAACAGCTGATTCTCTTTTAATGCATCGTGGCGACACGTTCCGCAGAGTAAAATACGCCTGTTGACAACACTACGACACAAATATTCTAAAAATTGAATCGTTAAGTCATCAGCCCAATGTAGATCTTCGAGCAAAATAACAAGATCCTTGAGATGCGCGGCACAATATCCGATCAGTTCAGAGAGCGCTTCAAAATTCCTTAATCGCTCCTGGTGTGGTTCCAGAGGTACCAGGCGAGGGAGTTTTTTCCTGAGATGTCCATGAATTAAATCGGGGAATATTTTGAAGAGTACAGCAAGTATAAATCTTAGTTTTCGAGAATGAAATAACTCAGACCCGCCATCGAAATAATTGATTAATTCATAAAAAATACCATAGAAAGACTCTAAGGGTATTGTTTTATTTCTATACGCATAACCAACAAATGTGTGACTCCGTTGCATTTGGGTATATATCTTAAACTCCTTAAGTAATCTACTCTTTCCAATTCCAGCATCTCCGGTAATTAAAACGACCCTACCAGCTCCCTGTCGTGCTTGTTCGTACAACGATGAGAGCATTCTCATTTCTTTATTACGACCCACAAACCGACTACTCAAGAGATATCCTTCAATGGTTTTCTCGGTCTCAAGCGTAAACTTCAGACGGCTGAACGTATTGATTTCTTTAATTACCTCATTGGCACGATTAAATCGTGCTGCCGGTTCGAATTCAAGGAGCCGTACGATTAATCGTTCCACACAGCGGGGCAAATCAGCAACAATCCTCGAGGGTGACTTATACATACGATCTTCACGTTGTTTGAGGAGTGTTACAAAACTCGCTTTTTCCTCTCTAAATGGCTGTCGCGTGAAGACTTCGTATAACAATACACCCAATGAATAGAGGTCAGCCCGATGGTCAACAGCCAACCCCTTAATCACCTCAGGTGCAATGTAGGGGAACGTTCCCTTAATGAGCGTACCGCCCTTTATCCGCTGCTCGCCAGCAAGGCCAAAATCCATGAGTTTGACGTGGAGCATAGAGCTTTGTGCATAGCGTTTCTTATTTCCCTCTGCTCCTTGCTCTTTGCCCTTTGCAACCAAAACATTACCTGGTTTGATATCATAATGAATCAGTCCTCGGGAATGAATGTATTCCAAGACACGACAGACTTGTACAATCCACGTGTATATTGTTTCATATGACACACCCTGTGCTGCTGTATATATATCCTCACCATCAATATACTCCATAGTAAAGTAACTCCGACCATCATCGTCGAGTATCCCAAAATCATAAACACTACAGAGATATGGATGATAAAAACCAGCCAACAGCCGGAATTCTCTTTTAAACCGTTGAACTGGTCTATCAAGATACAAAATCTTTAAAGCAATGATTTTTTGATCTTTCAAATCTTTAACTTTATACACTTCACCAGTAGAACCGGTGCCGAGTTTTTTTAGAATTTGATAACGTTTATCAATTATTTTATTTTGCATGCGCATTCTTTTTTTATTATAATTCATTGGCTAATCGTGTCAAGGATACGTTAATTTTTTGAAGATTACTGTCTATAATTACGAAGTAGTATACGACCACTATCAATCACCACATAAGAAAAATGCTTCACCCAATCACCAGTATTAACGTAGTATTTATTACTATGAAATCTTTTAAGTACAGGAATGTGTGAATGAGCAAGCATGACGATGTCAACCTCTCTTAATTTTCTCTGTGCATACTGTTCAAGTAGATATACCAAATTTGGGCTACCTTGTTGCCGCCTCGATAGATATGATATACCCTGAGCAAGGAAAACGCCGATATCTGGATGAATAGTGCTGTAGAGTGTATGATTCAATCTTGATGTCAACATCTTGTCCCATAGTGTGATCCAGAGCCGCCTATCGATTTTATTACCATGGGCTAAAAAAACGCGCTTGCCATCGATAGTAAGAAGAGCATGATTGTCATGGACAATAAAACCAAAATTTTTCAAGAAACTGCCACGCATGACCTCATGATTGCCTAAGATGTAGTGAACTTTTTTACCATCCTGAATGAGATTATAGAGTACTGCAAGTGTCTTAAAATAATTCTTAGGAAACACTAGATTGTACTCAAACCAAAACTCAAATAAATCACCTAAGATATAGAGATGTGTCATTTTGGCCTTCATTTCACGGAGAAATTTAATTAATAATTTTGAACGATAACTTTCATCGGTTCGTATGTGTGCATCGCTGATGAAATAGTGCATTGTTTTATTATATTAAGATAAGTAATTGAGTCAATAAAAGATTGACACAAAAGCCGTGGTAAGTATAATTATACGTGACAAACATATTAATTATTAATCTTATAATCTTTTCCCAGTATTTTGGCCAAAACAAGATTCAGTATAAGGACTTTCATTTCAAGATAATTGAGACAGAGCATTTCGATATCTATTTTTATCAAGGTGGCGACGATATCGCTGCATTTGCCGAAGAGATTCTTGAAGATGGCTATGAGATGTTGAGTGAAGATCTGGGCATTCAAGTTGATTTCAGGATCCCTGCCATTCTCTATAATTCACCAAATGATTTCTCTCAGACAAATGTCACGATAGATTTGATCGAGGAATCAGTAGGAGGATTCACCGAACTTCTGAAAAATCGTATGGTCATTCCCTTTACTGGCGATTATGAAGATTTTCGCCATGTGCTCGTCCATGAATTAACCCATGTCTTTCAGTTCGTGATTTACTTTCCATCGAGATTAGAGGCTGTCTTTTCAGGAGACATCTTCTATTCAGTTCCGCTCTGGGTCATGGAAGGACATGCTGAATTCGCATCACTGGGGTGGGATATGGAGGCAGATATATTTATGCGAGATTTGGTGATGAATAATAACGTTATTCCGCTCTCTGCATTGGAGAATTATGGCGGATACATTATCTATAAACAAGGACAAGCCTTTTATAATTATGTTGCTAATACATACGGGCGCAAAAAGGTAGGAGAATTTGTCCATCTCATTAAGGTAAAAAAGAATCTCGAATCGACATGTATGGCACTCTTTGGCGTAACTGTCGATGAATTTAACGACCGAATGGTGCGATATTACCAGAGCAAGTACTGGCCAAAAATTGAACTCCAAAATAATTTTGATGAATTCGCACGCATCGTATTCGACCATAAGAAAACAGGTTCACTGTACAATACCTCCACAGCAATTTCGCCCAATGGCGACAAAATCGCCTTTGTCAGCGATCGCACTGGCGTTGCAGAAATTGTGATAATCTCGAGTATCGACGGACAGCTAATAAAAAAATTGGTTACGTCTGCCTATTCTTCCGGATACGAAGGGCTCCACCTCTATCAGGGTGGTGTATCGTGGTCACCTGATGGCGAATATATTACATTTGCCGCAAAATCGAGAGGCGATGATGTACTCTATATTATCAATGTGCAGAACGGGAAAGTCTACAAGCGACTGGCATTCAATCTGGATGGCATCTACTCACCACGTTTCAGTACCAGTGGACGCGAAATAGTTTTCTCCGGACTCAAAGATTCTTACTCGGATATCTACATTGTGGATATCAACTCCGAGGTTACGGTGAAGGTTACTGATGATTTGTATACTGATAAATACCCAAGTTTCTTAACCGATGGAGCGATTGTTTTTGTATCGGATCGTCCTGATTCAAATGAACTATACAACTATGGTAGTTATGCAGTATTCAGTTATGACGACAGCGATGGAAGTTTTACGCGATTAACACCGCGCACAGGCTATGTCGCAACTCCAATTTTTTCTCCTGACCGAGGTATCTTCTTCGTTGCGGACTATGATTCTGCCTTTAATCTCTATTTCTATTCATATGAAGAAACCACGATTACAAAGAGAACCGATATTCTCACTGGCATCTACTATCCCTCGATATCTGAAGACGGCAGCAAGATTGCCTTTTCGTATATGAATGATTACGGATATGATGTCTGTATTGTAAAAGAACCCTTAACCAAGATGGCAGACGTCATAACACCAGAAGAAAATTTGAGTGAATTTACCTATGAAGAATTCCCGTTAGATAATGCACGAGTTGAAAAGTATCGACCGCGGTTCACCTTTGACTATTTCACGATGGCAGCATCGTACTACTCAGCCCTTGGGTTCTCAGGAGTTGGGCAGATCGCAATCAGCGACATATTAGGAAATCACCACGTCATATTCAGTTCTGATTTTTACGGAAGTATCACCGAATCAGACATCTTCATTAATTATTGGTACATCAAGCGGAGAACCGACTTTGGCACGTCATTCTTTCAATTCCTCAATTACTACTCAGATTTTTATGATCTCTTGGTCTTGCGGTACCTCGGACTCGCTGGTATGGCGCAATATCCACTCGACCGTTTTTTCCGAATCGAATTAGGAGCGTTTGCTTACAGAGTATATGAAACACGGTGGAGAAATTTCTTTCCTGGTTATTCTTCTGATACTTCTGAAGAAACTCGTTATAATGTCTTCTATCCAAGCCTCGCTTTTATTTTTGATAATGTCAAGTGGGGATCAACTGGTCCGCATGATGGACGACGAGTGAGGCTCGAGGGGTATACGACGCTTCTTACCGGCATTGAATTTAGGAGCAGTATATTGGATTACAGAAGATATTTTCGTCTCTCACCGAGAGCAAGTTTCGCTGCGCGACTCGTCCTCGCTGGAAGTTGGGGGGATGATAAAGAATATTGGTCAATCGGAGGTCCCTATTCACTACGCGGGTATGACTACTATGCATTTAGTGGCTCAAAATTAGGATTTCTCAATTTAGAATATCGCTTTCCATTCGTCGACCGTTTGAAAATTGCCTTTCCACTTCCTTTAGAATTGAGAGACATACGGGGTGTTCTCTTCGCTGATCTCGGAGGTATCTATACAGATTCCTTCACAGTGTATAGTACAACTAATGGATTCCACCTCGAAGATTTAAAATTGGGCATCGGTGCTGGCTTGAGATTTAACTTTCTCTTTATTGTATTCCAGTTTGATTGGGCTCGGGCATACGACTTTCAAGGTTTCCCTGACGATTGGAAATTTTACTTCTTACTTGGACCAGAGTGGTAATGGTGCGGTGAAGCGCACACTCTCAATCATCCTCATCTTTATTTTCATTTTTATCACCTGTAGCAGAGAAAAAAAATTAACTGTGACGTTCTGGCACGTCATGGGTGGTCCTCTCGGCAGAAGACTCGAAGAAATGATTGTCGAATTCAATACGCTGCATCCTGAAGGAGAGATCAAACCTGCCCATATGGGTTCGTACGATGCACTCGCCCAAAAACTCATGGGTGCTGTAGCATCAAATTCACCACCGGTTATTGCCCAGATGTATGAGTCATGGACAGATCAATTTTTTAAAGCAGGTGTTCTCTACCCGTTAACAGAATTTGTTGAGCGTGACACAAGTTTTCATATAGAAGACTTCTATCCGGTTTTCATCGATGACAATACATATGACTCAATCCTCGTAACACTACCCTTTAATAAAAGTGTACCAGTATTCTATTATAACGCAGATATTCTCAAGGCATATGGTATTGATAGCTTTCCACAGAACTGGATAGCATTTAGAAAGACATGCGAAACAGTGAAACAGAGTGGTATCTGGCCGACATCGTGGCCAATTGATGTCTGGTATTTCTCAACCATGTTGCATCAAGCGGGTGGAAGGTTATATGATGAGAAAACGAGACAGCCTCTCTTCAATAGTACCTACGGTGTTGAAGTGTTAGAATATATAGTGTCGCTCGTTCGTGATAGTCTCTTCTATCTCAATCCTGGGTTTCAGCGGCAAGATGAATTTCTCTCTGGGAATGTAGCAATGATACCAGCATCGATTGTCTCATGGGCATTCATGAAAGAAAAGCCTCCTTTTAAAATGGAAGTTGCGCCGTTTCCTTCTGGTGTAATAAAAGCAACTGTCATCGCAGGAACTAATATTGGTATGTTTAAAAAACCAACGCAGGAACAAAAAAAATTGGCATGGGAATTTATTAAGTGGTTTCTCATGCCAGAAAATCAGATACGCTGGACAGAAGCAAGTTTTTATCTTCCCACACGTCGGAGCACAACAGAACTCGAAGCCTTCAAAAAATTTATAGAAGAGAATCCTGGATACGATAAGGTCGTTGAACAGCTCGACGTTGCCAAAACCGAGCCCAAGGTGAAGGAATGGTTTACTGGCCGTATCTATCTCAACGAGGTGCTGGAAGAAGCCGTGCGATTGCAACGAACTCCCAAGGAAGCACTCGATAATGCTGCCCAGAGATTACTCATTGAAACTCAATGATATTATTGAGAGAAGTACATATGACAAACCGGTGATCTAAATAGAGGAATGTTCGTACTAATTTTTTTAGTCAGTCAATCCTGGTCTATTTATCTCGATTCAACGCTCTCATTCATTGGCCTTTCTCAAAGAGATATCACCTTCAGGACTGATTATACACAATCTGAGCCGTATCGCTTTTCGATTATTGACTCCCTATTACATAAACCACTTCATTCGATACGTTTTGCCAATTCAATCGATAGTGCATTCTGGAATCTCGCAGATGTTGATATACTACAACGCCTCATAAATATATATAAATTAGCACCCCGAAAAGAACAGCTCCACTTTAAATATGGTCTTCAGCGAAGTAACGAGCTCATTAGAGAAGCGGTTTCAGGAGTTCCTCAAGAACTCGATACGGTCTTTGAAAATCTCACGTTATTTTCTCCACAACCAACGGTTTCAATCGAAGAAGAGAAAGAGAGTGAGATACAATACGATTCATTGGTAACATTCCTTAAGGATAACGGAACAAAGGTTGATTATAGCAAGCTCTTTACGGCAAGTTTAATACTCCTCTGGATAGCCCAAACACATACTGAATGGCCACTAAACTACAACAATGAAACCATGGATATAGACGGTGTTGAAGGTGAAATCTTATATTATGAAAAGTGTGATTTTGGTGAAATAATCATCGGCGGTGAAGGTAATAACATATATAAGAAAGATTTTTCGATCATGCTCGATCTCGGTGGTGATGATGTGTATTACTGCAATAGACACCGGGGAAATTTCCAAATCCTCATCGACCGAGCAGGTAATGACATCTACAGAGGCGAGAACTATTCAATTGCCTGCGGTAACTTCGGCGTTTCAATCATTATCGATGAAGCTGGCGATGATAGGTATGAAGCCAAAAATTACGCAATTGGTTGCGGCATTTTTGGCGTCGGAGTTTTGATAGACAAGGGTGGTAATGATACGTATGATGGAGACACGTTTACCCAGGGTGCTGGTGGATTTGGTATCGGTATATTAAAAGACGAAGCTGGCCAGGACACATACGAAGGTGCGCTCCATGCTCAAGGATTTGCCTCGACCTATGGCATCGGCATACTCGCTGATAGAGGTGGTAATGATAGATATATCATTATAGAGAAATACATAGATGAAATACGCTACCTCGACCACTACCTCTCGTTGTCACAAGGTTTTAGTATCGGGTTCAGGCCAGATCTATCGGCAGGAATTGGAATGATTCTCGATCGAAATGGCAATGATTACTACCTCGGTGACATCTTTGCGCAAGGATCAAGTTATTGGTACGGCTTTGGTGCAATCATCGATAGCAAAGGTAATGATAATTATATTGCGCACCAGTATGTACAGGGCGCAGGAACACACATCACCATCGGCTTACTGATCGATAAACAAGGAGATGATAACTATGTGGCGAAAGGGGTATCTCAGGGATGCGGCCATGACCTCGCATTCGGTTTCCTGCTTGATTGCAGTGGAGATGATTCTTATGTGGCTTTCGATCTCAGCCAGGGAGCAGGTAATGCCAATGGCATAGGTGTGTTACTTGACGAATCGGGAAGCGATAGTTATTCGGTAAAACGCGATCATAACACGCAGGGGTACGGTGATTTTCGACGGGAATACGGCAGTATTGGGGTACTCATAGATATCAAAGGTGAAGATGTGTATCATACTGGCACAAACGAGTCTTTGTGGCTCAAAGGTGCGTATGGCATTGGCATTGATTGGGAATGACACAGAGATTTCTGGAAAAACCAGAAATCTTCGTCCATAGACTCTAGGGAGATTACAGCGATTTGCATAAGGATTACAACGATAATAATCGATGAAATATCACTGCAATCTTTCTGTCATCTATGCCTGCCCCTAAGTTGTTGAACTTATGGGGTAATCGTGAGAGCGATGAATCCAGCCTATGTTGGCATGAGCTGAATGAATACTTTTTAGAGCTCTCACATAGATTTTATTATGATTTTTTTATTATTAATCATAAATCAAGATATTGACTTTGAGGACCTCTTTAGCAAAGCGACAACATCACTCGTGCAGTTTGCAGCTGTGAAAGATACTGCATTCGAACGAATCATCGAGATTGGACAAGATTCCCTCCTCGGAGATACTGTTATCGACTTTCTCGTTTCTAAATTTGATACCAAATCAGCACGTGAACGTCATGGGCTCAAGGATATGCTCACGAAGATTGGGAATTCTGCTATCGCAGGCATTGTCAAAAAACTCGATTACCGAGGAAGCGACCGTGCATCGAGGAGTCTGAGCCAGTCGCTGTGGGTGCTCGGTGAAATTGGTGATGAGAAAATCATTGAGCACGTAGCCTATTTTATCGATGATGAACAGTGGCACATCAGGTCAGGTGCATATACTGCCCTCGGCAAAACAAAGTCTATAAAAGCCCGACCATATATCCTCCAAGGACTCTATGATTCTGTCGCAATAGTGAGAAAATCTGCATACTATGCCTTGAGTAGTATTGCAACAGAAAATGAAATTGCACACTTAATCGATGGGCTCGATGACGAGTTCTACGGTGTTCGATACGCGGCAGTCAAAGGCCTCCTGCATGTTGGAAGCGCAGCACGTGAACCGCTCATGAAAACAGTAACGCACAGCACCGAGAATGATTATTTTGTCGTCAAGACACTCTTACAGCTCTCAGATAGTGCCGTAGTACAAGAACAGATAATACAATATGTCAGGGAAAAACCTGCACCTATCCGCTTCGTAGTTTATGAGGAGTGTAACGACAAAAATCTACTCAGATTGTTTTCAGAATCTGAAAACAATCTGCTCCTGAAGAATTACATCAACAGAAAAATCTTCAACAGTAACTAATCCATACATCATTTTACATGGGTTCCCCCCAAAATTCTCTGTAGTACTATCACAAATAGAGACTCTTGACATAAGAAGAAATATAGGTACTATTTTGATGTGGGGAAATGGTTGAAGGCAAAGCGCATGAGCGCTTTTACCTCGATGCCGTATGGTGGCAGTAATGTCTGGGTTGTCTTAGGAGCATCAGAATTATCTGATGCCGAAATGAAACGGCTCGCAGCAACGCTCGACCCAGGAGCCGATGTCGCCTTTATACTTCCTGAAGATACGAATGAGGCAGATATCTTTCTAAGATTCTTTAATGGTGCGAGTGAAATTAACTTCTCTGGCCACGCTGCAGTAGCAGCGTATTACGCCATGAGTAATGAAGATGTCCTGTCTCTGAATTCACCAGAAACAGAGATAAAACAGAGAACAAAGGCTGGTATACAAACTGTCAAACTGCGAACAAAGGATAATAAAATAAACAGGGTAACGATATCCCTTTCAAAACCAGATTTTCTCAAAATTGACATAAATCCACTGAGTGTCGCGCGATTTCTAGGCTTGACTGTAAACGAAATACAGAGGTCAGGATTGCCTTTTGATATTATATCGAGTGGATTTTTTGATCTTATCGTGCCACTCAATTCGTTGAACGATGTACGAAACATAAACCCAAATTTTTCCATGATGGACAGTTTTTGTACCCGCCTGGGTATCCATGGAGTAACAACGTTCTGTCGTGAGGTCTTTGATACTGGAGATGCTGCATTTATGCGACATTTTGCTCCGACTATTGGAATAAATGAAGAACCTCTGTCAGGTGGTGCGGCAGGCAGCTTAGGCTGTTATTTTTTCAAACATAAACTCATCGATGCAAAGACAAATTTCACGAGGCTCGTTATTGAACAAGGCTACCTACAAAATAAAAACGCCCGAATCTATGTTCACATTGAAACCCACTGCGATCAGATCATGAGGGTCAAGGTGGGAGGTAATGCAGTTATGACATTTACTGGGTATATGCTCTCTCCATAACAGTATCATTTTTCATCTCATCCGTTCACAACTAGTATACATATCACGTGTTTTCTGATAGTAATAAAACTTGACGAAATAAAAAATTTGGGTATACTAGGTTCCATGTTACGTGGATTTTCTGGCGGTGTACACCCTCCTGAAGATAAAACAACCGAAACATGTGCTATTGAAATTGTACCTCCTCCAAAAAGGGTCTGTATTCCTTTTTCACAACATACTGGAAAACCTGCCCGTCCATTAGTGCAAAAGGATGATCTAGTTAGGATCGGTACAAAAATTGGAGAGAGTGACGGATTCATCTCGGTCCCTATTCATTCGAGCGTCGCGGGTAAAGTTATCGCTATTGAACAATACGCCCACCCTGTTCTCGGTTCTGCTGAATGTTGCATTATCGAATCAACTGATAGTGATGAATGGGAAACTAACATCATGGAAAATCAAAATTACGAACAGCTGACTCGTGAAGAATTACTGGGCATCATAAAGGAAGCAGGTATTGTTGGTCTTGGCGGTGCAGCATTTCCTACCCATGTAAAACTCACGCCACCTCCAGAAAAACCAATCGATACGTTGATCATCAATGGATGTGAATGTGAACCAATGCTTACTGCTGACCACCGGTTGATGCTCGAGTATCCAACAGGTATCACTGAAGGAGCAAAACTATTCCTGAAGATATTAGGTGCTCACAACCTTATCTTTGCAGTAGAGGATAATAAAAAAAACGCTGCAGAGATAGTAAAGCAAGAAGGTGTGGATGTTCGTCTAGTAAAGACAAAATACCCCCAGGGAGCAGAAAAGCAGCTCATAAAAGCACTATTGAATCGAGAAGTTCCCCGGGGTGGTCTACCAATGGATGTCGGATGTGTTGTACAGAACGTAGGTACCTGCTATGCCGCATTCCAGGCAGCACGGTACCAGAAGCCCCTGATCGATCGGGTTGTCACGGTAACTGGTACTGGTGTGAAGGAGTCAAAAAATGTACTCGTGAGAATTGGTACTCCAGCTATCGATGTTATCAATTACTGTGGTGGTTACACAAATCCGCCTAAGAAGATAATTTTTGGTGGTCCAATGATGGGTATTGCCCAGTATACTGAGTACGTACCGATTATCAAAGGAACATCGGGAATTATTGTTTGGAGCGAAGTTCCAGATGAATCAGAAGACCCGTGCGTACGCTGTGCCAGCTGCGTCAATGTCTGTCCAATGGGGCTCATGCCAACAGAAATCTACGCCTTTGTGCGTAATAAAAAATTCAGTAAGGCAAAAGAGTATGGTGTCCTTGATTGTATCGAATGTGGGTGCTGTGCTTATGCGTGTCCTGCAAAAATACGACTCGTCCACTACCTGAAATACGGAAAGAGTGAAGTGTGGAGATTATCAAAAAAATGAAAGAACTCTTAACCGTATCAGCATCACCGCACATCAGAGGAAAGATGAATATCACACTGGCAATGCGGCTCGTCATCATCGCACTGGTGCCAGCATTCATTTTTAGTGTTTATCTCTACGGTGTGCGTGTCCTTATCATTACAATAATCAGCATTGTAGTGAGTCTAGTGTGTGAAGCAGTGATGCAAAAAATGCTCGGCAGGAAGATAACAATAGCTGATAGCAGTGCAGTACTTACTGGTCTCTTACTCGCTTTCAACCTACCACCAGGTGTACCGCTATGGATGCCAGCAATAGGAAGCGCTTTCGCTATCATTTTTGCAAAACAGCTCTTTGGAGGACTCGGTTACAATTTTATTAATCCAGCCTTGGCAGGAAGGGCGTTTTTAATGGCATCGTGGCCAACGTTTATGACCAGGGAATGGCTCGCTCCAGTTGGCGGCACATTATCAGGCATTGATGGTATCACCGGAGCCACTCCCCTCACACTCCTTAAGAATCCTGCAAATTATGGAGACCCGAGCGTTATTATCAGCCGTTTGAATGAAATGGAAACAATTAAAAATATCTTCATTGGAAAGATTGGAGGATGTATCGGTGAAACCTCTGCCCTCTTACTCCTCATTGGTGGATTATTCTTAATCATCATTGGCATTGTTGACTATCGAATCGTGGTCGGGTATCTTGGCAGTTTCTCGCTGCTCGCCCTCGTGTTACCGACAAAGGCAAACGTAGTATTCCACCTCTTTTCAGGCGGACTATTCTTGGGTGCATTCTTTATGGCGACCGATTGGGTGACATCACCAATAACAAATAAGGGACGGTGGATCTTTGGTATTGGATGCGGTGTCCTCACTGTCGTCATACGAATGTGGGGTGGCTATCCTGAGGGTGTTTCGTATTCGATACTGTTGATGAATGTATTTACGCCTCTCATTGACCGTCTCACAAGAGAGAGGATTTTTGGTGAACAGAGAAAAAGGAAAGGAGCAAAAAAATGACGAGCCCGAGGCAGATGGTTGTAACCCTCCTCACTGTTGCCATAGTCTGTTCTATTATACTCTCTTTTGTCTACTCCTTTACCTCACCGCGCATCATCGAAACACAGAAAAGGATGACACTCGACGGTCTCAAGCAGGTGATCGAGGCACACGAATTTGTCGAAGTTATACCTGATACGTTATGGAATGCTGTTGATTCTCTGGGTAATACTATTGGCATTGTCTTTCGAGTATTTCCACAAGGGTATGGTGGTTTAATACCAATCACTGTTGGCTTCAATTTAGAAGAGAAGATTACCGGGATACGAATTGCGAGTGCTGCTGAAGGGCTAAAAGAAACTCCTGGATTAGGAGTAAAAATAACTGAACCGGATTTCGTGCAACAATTCATTGGTAAGCGTGGTTCCCAAATCAGTATTACAAAAGACGGTGGTGAGATCGATGCAATAACCGCCGCGACAATCTCATCGCGTGCCGTGTGCAGTGGAATCAGAAAGGGTATTGAAACGTATCTCTGCTATTTAACACCCTCATATGATAAAAATTTACTCTTCCCTGATGCCGAGTTCATTGAAGTAATAAAAGATACGCTCTGGTACGCAGTCAGAGACAATGACACGATCGGCATTGTCTTTACCGCTATCACACAAGGGTATATAGATTGCATTACATTTATTGTTGGTGTAAATAATGGTGCAACAATTACCGGCGTCGACATACTCTCTTCGAATGAAACTGAAGGGTACGGAGCATTGATACGGAACAGAGAATTTCTCGATCAATTTAGACAAGGAACTCCTGAGGCAATTACCGGAGCAACCATTTCATCGCAAGCACTCATCAATGCAGTTACCGATGGACTCACGCGTTTCAAGGAGTACCTCAAATGAATAAGTGGCAGATCTTTACGAGAGGGTTGGTCAAGGAAAATGCTGTTCTGATCCTCATGATCGGTTTATGCCCAGCACTGGCAACATCAGGCACCGTACGCGATGGATTCGGTATGGGACTGGCTGCAACGTTTGTTCTCTTGTTTTCTAATATAATCATTTCCATTATGAGAAAGAGGATCCCTCATGAAGTGAGGATTCCTATTTTTATCTTGATTATTTCAACATTTGTCACCATTATCGACTACTTTATGCAGGCCTATCAACCAGATCTGTATCGGGCGCTCGGTGTTTTTGTCCCATTGATCGTTGTCAATTGTATGATTTTAGGTAGAGCAGAGGCATATGCCTCAAAAAATTCAGTTATCAATTCAGCACTCGATGGACTCGGGGTTGGCCTCGGTTTCACACTCACGCTCACCGTAATAGGTGCGATACGTGAGATGCTCGGCAGTGGTACACTCTTAGGCGTCGCAGTTTTTGGTGAGGCGTTCAAGCAATCGCCAGTCATATTTATGATCCTCCCACCAGGTGCTTTTCTGGTAATCGGTGTCTTAAAGGCATTAATTAATAAATATGTTAAATAGGAGATGAGATGAAGAGTCCAGCACTCATATTCTTTAGCGCGTTTTTAGTCAATAACATTATCCTCATGCGCTTTCTAGGACTGTGCCCGTTTTTCGGTGTCTCGACTGCGATCGAAACTGCGAGCGGCATGGGTATGGCAGTTATTTTCGTCATGACCCTGGCAGCGTGGATTACCTGGATCATTTTTCACGTCATTCTATTACCGCTCGATTTAGTCTTTTTGAGAACCGCGACATTCATCTTGACGATCGCCTCGCTTGTTCAATTAGTCGAGATGTTTCTGAAAAAGTCGTACCGGACACTCTACAACGCGATGGGTATCTATCTGCCCTTAATCACAACCAACTGTGCAATCCTCGGTATCACCTTCTTGAGCATTGACAATAAATTCAATCTTTTAAACGCTACCGTCTTTGCAATCGGTACTGGTCTCGGTTTTACCGTGGTCATTATCACCTTTGCTGCAATCCGGGAGCGGCTCGATCTCGCACCGATCAATCCTGCATTAAAAGGCTACCCCATCTCCTTTATTGTTGCGAGCCTCCTCTCCTTAGCCTTTTTAGGCTTCTCCGGACTCTTTGGTTTGACCTAGTACAGATTCCTCTAAGTCAGATTTGTGTTTTCCTTCACTTTTTTCATTGACATTAGAGACATAATGGGTACAATAATACTTAGAGGAGGGACAAAAATACATTAGCGCAGAGCAAAGGAGGTTGTATGTATTTTAAAAAGATTATAATCATGAGTCTTTTGATCATGATCGCTTCATTATCAGCCGAGATTATCACAGTACAGCTCACTGCTGAACAACCACGCTTCGAGCAAGGTATTCCTCTCATTCAAGGATTTAACAAATTGAAGATA
>Ga0111226_1001_pt1 | contig 50145 bp, 39 predicted proteins | sample DeeMarSWOR152_54_FD_80390 | JGI IMG/M metagenome (GOLD analysis project Ga0111226, IMG submission 80390) | candidate division TA06 bacterium DG_78 | reverse complement strand
CTTCAAAAGGTACCATGGTTCAGTCAGCAGCAGCTTTATTAATGGTGCCATTGGTTTCGCAACGTGGCGGTATGGTTGGAATCCTTATTATTCATATTCCCCAGAGAGAACCTATGTTCATTTTCCTGATTATGTAGTACGTAATTATTTATATTACGAATTCCCGAGGGCAATGGTGACGTACAGTAAATACAAGGATTTTGAAGGTAACTACGGTAAGTTTATGGGTCGGATATTAGACGCAGAAACAGGTGAACCTATAATAGGAGCAGATGTGATTATTGAGGGAACTGATTTGGGTGCTGCGACAGATGGGAATGGTCACTTTGTTATATCGCACGTGCCAGTGGGTACCTATACAGTTACTGCTTGCTATATCGCGTATGATCCATTGACATACAAAAATGTTATATCATCGCAAGGTCAGATTACTACAATTAATTTCAAATTAAGACCAACTCACATCGAAGTAGAAGGTGTTCTATGTGTAGCTACACCTCCAGAGACAGAGATCGTGCTCATGAAGACATCGGCTGATAGAGCAGTGTCAGCAGAGAAGATTGAGGAACTAACTGCTGTAATTGCTGGTGGTGAGAAAATTCCATTAATTGACCTCGAAACTATCAAGATTCGACAGGATTTTAATGAAACAGCGTTCTTCTATCCTCATCTGTTGATGAATAAAGATGGTTCTGTTAGTTTGGAGTTTACGTGTCCTGAAGCCCTGACAAAGTGGAAATTCTTAGGCTTTGCTCATGGTAAGAAATGTGAGCGCGGAAGCATTACCGAGTATGCAATAACCCAAAAGGAATTAATGGTGCAACCGAATCCTCCGAGATTCCTGCGGGAAGAAGATACAGTTTATTTTACTACCAAGGTAATCAATATATCTGATGCATTACAAACAGGCAGGGTTCAATTAGATTTTAGAGATTTAATGACTGATAAACACATGAATAAAAATTTAGGACTGGCAGAAAATATTTATACATTTACAATTGAACCTCATACATCAAAAACATTTTCTTGGAAGTTGTGTATCCCCAGAGGCATGGGTCCGCTCTCTTACACGGTAGTAGCCAAGAGCGCAATGCTCTCTGATGGAGAGGCTGGAGCTATTCCAATACTTCCAAGTAGGATATTTTTAACTGAATCATATCCCCTACATGTCCGAGGCGAACAAACAAAGACCTTTACTTTTGAGAGATTGCAAGACATTATGAAATCAGAGACTAGTGAACCTTATAAATTCACGTTACAAATGACTTCTAACCCCACATGGTATGCTATTCAGGCATTACCTTATCTTATTGAATTTCCGTATGAGTGCTCAGAACAGATATTTAATCGCTATTATGCAAACAATTTGGCATCACACATTGCCAATTCTAATCCGAGGATTAGAGAGATATTCAACCAGTGGCGTGGTGCTGATGCATTAAAGTCACCTCTAGAAAAAAACCAAGACTTGAAATCAGTGCTGCTGACTGAAACACCGTGGGTTGTTCAGGCACAAAACGAAACCCAAGCTAAGCGTAATGTAGGATTACTATTTGAAGAAAAAAAACTTAAAGATAATCTCAATACTGCTTTTGTACAGCTAAAAAACATGCAGTTATCAGATGGCAGCTGGCCTTGGTTTCCAGGAGGTAAGTCTAATCCGTATATCACTCTGTATATTACGACTGGTTTTGGCAGATTGAGGCACCTCAGAGCTCAAACTGAAATGTCGCTGGCTCTACGCTCGATAGACTTTTTAGATAAGTGGATAAAAGATATTTACGATGATATTAAAGATAAATCAATAAACCATCTGTCACCGATGATTGCTTTTTATCTGTATGGCCGGAGTTTCTTTCTCGAAGAAAAGCCTATTCTTCCTTCTGCACAGGAAGCAGTAAATTACTTTTTGAAACAGGCTGAACAGCACTGGTTGACACTCAATTCTCGACTCAGTCAGGGCTACTTGTCTTTAGCATTGTATCGGTTTGATAAACCTGAGGTGGCTCAAAAGATTATGGCTTCGATTAAAGAACGTAGCGTTCACAATGAAGAAATGGGTATGTTCTGGCGTGAAGATGAACGTTCTTGGTGGTGGTATCGAGCGCCAATAGAAACTCAATCCCTCATGATCGAGGCATTTTCTGAGGTGATGAGTGATACAATTGCAGTAGAAGAATGTAAGATTTGGTTATTAAAGCAAAAGCAAACACAAAATTGGAAAACAACAAAAGCCACTGCTGATGTAGTATACGCCCTCATACTACAGGGGCTTGATTTTCTCTCCAGTACAAAGCTTGTTCGTGTTAACTTAGGACAAACCGAAGCGACTCCTGAGAAGATTGAAGCTGGGACTGGTTTTTACGAGAAAATATACCTCAAAGATGAAATACTTCCACAATTTTCAGACATTACTTTAATAAAAGAAGATAAAGGCATTGCCTGGGGTGGTGTTTATTTTCAATATTTCGAAGATATAGCAGAAATAACACCGCATTTTACTAATCTGCATCTTGAGAAAAAACTTTTTGTTAACCGTGAAACTAAACGGGGACGGGCCATTGAACCGCTTACTGGCACATTACATGTAGGTGACCTTATTACTGTGCGGATTGTGTTACGAGTCGATAGAGATATGGAATATGTGCATCTTAAGGATTTGAGAGGAAGCGGATTAGAACCTGTGGATGTTCTTTCAGGCTATCGGTATCAGGATGGTTTGAGATACTACCAATCGACCAAAGATATTGCGACTCATTTCTTCATCGATTACTTACCCAAAGGTATCTATGTCTTTGAATACAATCTCAGGGTGCAATTGAAAGGTACGTATCAGAGCGGTATTGCAGAGATTCAATGTATGTATGCACCGGAATTTAGCAGTCATTCCCAGAGCGAATGGTTGGTTGTACAAGAGTAATCCGTTTCTAATTATTTACTTTGGTTAGATCATGATGATATCGTTGTCAAATTCTATTTGATAATCAGGATGTCTTATAGCATTTATAATTCGAAACCGTACCAGTAACCATCACCGCCATCAGTGCTGGCATCAGCGTCTTCTGCAATCCAGAGCATGCCATTACAATACGAGAGTGAAAATCCATACCCTGTGCGAGGAAGTTTGATCTTGGTAACATACTCACCATCGAGGTCGTAGACGAGGACCCTATCCTCATACTCCCATACAAAGAGGTAGTGCTTTGAAGCAGCAATGCTTAACCCATAACCATGTTCATCATAGTAACTTTCCAATGCGAAACGCTCTAGTTCTTCACCAGTCTTGAAGTCGATTACGCGTACGTCGCCATCAGTTAATTCATAGATGCATTTACCATCTGGCGAGAATGCTGGTGAGCTATTATCTTCTTCGAAGATATCACTGAATCTAACACCAGCAGTGCCATTATAGAGATCAATTGCCCAGAGATCAGTACCGTAGATTTTAACATACAAGTTTTTATCTTTGGGATTGTAGAAGAGCGCACGGCCGTCGAGTCCAACATCATACGTCTCGATGAAATTACGATCTGCATTGTATTCATTGACAACGCAGTAATTTTCATTGCCGCCATTCAAGGTAAAGTAGTGATCACCATCGAAGGTGATCGAGACATTATGGAAAAACACATAATCCATAATTTCCACGCCTGTCATTGGTTTCGTAGATAGCTTGGGTCTGCCGCAGGTCGCCCGTATAAAAAGAAACATAACCAACACGAAAAGACAGTACCTTATGATTTTTTTCATTCTTTCCTCCTTGTTTGTTTTTTAATAATCTTTGCTAATTTTTTTGTGAGGTTTTCCCTCGTAAACTCTTTATACGGTGTTTTACCAATAATCGATTTCCCCCTCTTGAATTGCTGATATAGTGTGAAAATTTTATTTTCGATGCTGTGGATATCATGGTAATCATACACCCACCCAGGATAACCTTTATGAAACGCCTGCTCGAGGAGACGAATTCCCTCTGATTTACCACACACAATGATGGGTAATCCTGTTGCAAGATACTCATTCTGTCTGCTCGGAAAGAAGTATTTACTTCCGGTTGTAATCATAATTGCCAGGTGTGATGACGAAAATTCTCTGATCGCCTCATGGTAGGGGAGGTGTCCTTTTATTTCAACAAATTCGTAGTTCTTAATGGTTCTTATATAGTGGTCTTCAATGTGCCCGATAAATTTTATTTTCAAATCTGTCATACCAATTTCCCTTTTATGGATTAACTCATGTACTGCTTTCAAGAAACTTTGTGGATTTCTCTCTTCTCGAATAGTACCAAGATACGCAATCGTGAAGGTACTCGGTTTCTGAACAGCAACAAAGTCATCTGGATCATAGCCATTAGGAATAACTGCGATCTTCTCTGCAATGTGTGGATACTTTTTGATTAAGGACTCTCTGATATTTTCATTAACGACAATAATTGCTGATGAAAAGGTTGTTATTTTTTTCTCCCAGTACGATACAAATTGTTTCTTTCTCTTCCCTTTGTAGGGAATAAAAGGATATTCAAGCCAGGCATCGCGGAAATCGAGAATCAACGGTTTTCCTATTCTCTTAGCGATAGAGTACGCGCTGATAAAGGAACTGAACGGAGGAGCGGTAACGAAAATACTATCACATTCAATTCTAATACCGGCTGCATAGGCAAAAGGGATCCATCCTATCTTATTATCTGGGAAATTTATTGTTTGTTTTATTGGCATATGCCATGTCTTTGGTCGGTATATTCTCATACCAAAGAGATACAAAAGCCGCGCAGGATCCAATGATTCAGTCTTCATGACCGGAACAGCTTCTACCTCATGAGCAAGATCACTATCGAGGCTATGGTAGGCTATGGATTTACGAGTCAACACAATCGGTTGAATACCATAACGGGGTAAAAACTTGACAAATTTTACCGGTCGGAGGGCACCTGGTCCTCCACACGGTGGCCAGTAATAGGTGATGATTAATAGAGTTATACGTAACTCCCTACAGTATATCGCTCAGAGGAGACGGCTGAGCAGTCCATACGCTTCGCGAGAATACCCCTCAATGTGGGGATACTGATCAGAGTATTTCTTATAATAGATAACGTCTTTCAAAGCTTCTTTCGCCTTTTCTTTTTCTTTTAACTCATAGTAACATTTGCCGATAAGAAGTTTGCACTGTGCTAGATTCGAGTAATTTTTTTTATTGAGTTCGTCATATCTCTTGAAAAGGTCTGTATACAGATTGACAGCAAGGGAGTAGTTTTTTTTCTTATATTCGAGATTCGCCTTACTCCAGAGGAACGTCTTTGATTCTGGATACTGGCGTAGTAAATTATCAGCAATAGCTGTGGCTCGATCGTATTGTCCTTCTTCGCCACAGATAAAAACCAAAGAATTTTGGGTTGTTGGTCCTGAGTAGAGACTTTTTTCAGCGGCAACATGTAATTTCCGAAGTGCTTCTTCGACATCACCACCAATTAATTTAAGAAGCGGGAGGTAACGTGCCGCACGTGCCCAAAAGTATTCGAAAGAACCAGCACCTAAATATGCATCATAAAATGTTGAATCTTCTTTTACAATATCTTGAAGCATTCTGCCACCCTTTACTCCGAGGGTGAATGTTTCAAAATAGTTATTTTTAAACCCTTCGTAAACCGCACGGTACGTGTAGCTACTGCCTAAATAGAATTTCGCCCATAGATTTTCTTCTTGTTCCAGAATCCTTTCCGCTTCGGTAATTGTTCGTTTCATAAGTTCAAGATATTCTTTTTCATTATTGTAGTGACATTCGTCCATCATTTTAACCTGGAGGAGCGCTGCTTTAAAAAAGTAACCAGCAGGATTTTCTGGGTAGAGTTTGATAATTTTATCGAAATATATCTGACTATTGTCGAACTTTTCAACATAGGCATATTCAAGACCAACGACAATTAATTCTTGGACCCCGATAGGGTTTATGTTGTTCCCGCTCGTAACGAGGAAGAAAATAGTGAGTAGTGAATAACTCATGGAATTTCAATTACTGATGATGTGCTGACGTTTAATTTTTTATACCCACCTCTTACGATTGCCTTCTCACCGATGATCGATTCAGAAAGCATGGCATTTTCGACAGCCGCTGCACTATTAATGATGGAATCTTTGATGATGCTGTTATGTATGATTGCATTTTCACCAATTGAAACATGAGGTCCAATTATTGAATTTACAATTTTTGCAGAATCAGCAATATAAACAGGTCCTTGGATAATGGTTTTTCTCCTGCGTCTGAAGTGATGATTTTTTTTGAGGAGGTGACGGTTTGTTTCAATTAACGCGGCCGCTGTTCCACAATCATACCACTTGTCTACTCTAATAACCTTGAATCGTTCGCCTTTCTCCATGAGATATTTTAAGGCATCAGTGAGTTGATATTCACCTTTCGTCTTTATGCCTCTATTCATAATCGATCTCACAGCATGGTAGACCTTCCCTATGTGTTGGAAATAATACAAACCAACAATTGCGAGATTCGATTTAGGGAATTTTGGTTTTTCAACGAGGTCGAGGACATCATTATCCTTTACTTCGACGATACCAAACCTATGAGGGTCATCTACTGCTTTTACTGCGAGGATATTAACCTGCTTGTTGGTAAATTTTTTAAAATCCCAGTCAATAATCGTATCCCCCAAGAGAACTATTGTCTTTTCCTTCAACCCTTTTGCACCTAAATAAATTGCATGACCAAGACCGAGTCTTTTCTTCTGAGATACAAATTTAAAATTGTATCGGTATGTCTTGCAAAACCGAACTATCGACTCACCTTTATCGCCGACTACGATAACAAATGTTGTGATTGGTATACGTTTAAAATTATCCAAGATATGCCCTAAGATCGGCTTACCAGCAACATATAAGAGGCTTTTAGGAAGGATGTGGGTGTGAGGTCTTAAACGGGTACCCTTGCCAGCGACTGGGATGATAACATTCATTAATTTATAATAGCAGAAAATATAGTTGTTGTCAACAAGAATTAAAGAGAGCTCTGAAAAAACATTCATCGCTCTCAAGATTTCTGGTCTTTTCGGAAATCTTCTTAATGATGAATAATTAAATAAATAGTTTCGTCTATCGGTCCTCGGTTGTTAGCCGTTTGTCATTAATCGACACGCGAAACCGATTGACTAAACTGTTACACATGTTGAAACCGCAACCGTATTACGATCTCCTATATATTTTGGCAAGTTCAGCAAGATCCGTATAGAGTCCTGTTGATTCGGTTTTTATATTCGGATCAATCTTCGTGGCCAGATCCTTGAGAATTTTGCTCGGACCTATTTCGAGAAATGCACGATACCCCATGTCCTTGAGATTCTCGATCGCCATGACCCAATGTACTTGCGAAAGCATTTGTTGTTTGAGTGACTCTCTTACTGTATTACCGTCTCCCAAAAATTTTTGCTCAACCACTGAATAAAATTTTATTGTTGAGTTATGAAATGTTATTGTGTCCAAAAATTGGGCGAACTCTTTCGAGGTATTCTTTAAATAAGGACTGTGCCACGCTCCTCCAACGCGAAGCGGTATACCACGGCCACCATTTTCAACGGCAAACTGGGCGATCCGTTTTATTCCCTCTTGCGAGCCTGAAATGACAATCTGCTCAGGAGCGTTGATATTTGCGACGACAACCGGTTCAGATATCTCCTGAGTTACTCTCTCACATTCTTTCTCCAGCTTCTCTAAATCGATTTTAATGATTGCCGTCATGGTGCCTTCTTTACCACTTTTTTCCATGAGTTCTCCGCGCTTTTGTATAATTCTCATGCCATCTTCAAATGATACAATCCCACAGTAGACTATTGCAGTGACTTCGCCAAGACTATGGCCGAGCGATACATCTGCAGTTGTTGCTATATCCTTCAAAACATCGGCGTAGGCGAGTGAGAGTGTACTTATTGCTGGCTGAGCAATACTTGTTTTACCGCTCGTGTCATTTGCTTTTTCACCCCACAGATATGTTGTGAGGTCATACCCTAATACATCACTGCTCTTTGTTACCACATTTTTTGCCTGAGTATATTTTTCACATAATGCTCTTCCTACACCGGGTTTAAATGCACCTTGGCCATCGAACATAAAAACTAATTTTTCCATTTTACTCCTTTTTCAGTTACTTCATTAACAGTACTATTGCGACTGCGAGACCTTTCGTATGGCTTATACTCACAAAAACATTTTTAACACCCGTTAAGGAGGCGTACTCTTGAGCTTTACCGTGTAACTCGACGTAGGGCGCACCAGATGGTTCGTTAAGCACAACAATGTCTTTAAATGCGACGCCGCGACGCCAACCAGTTTTGAGTGCCTTAAAGACAGCTTCTTTAACTGCGAATCTTCCTGCTAATTCTTCGAAACGGAATTTACCCCGTTCGGATAATTTTATTTCTTTTTCTGAAAATATGCGCTTGAGAAAATTGTTCTTTTCAGCTATGGCGCTTTTTATCCTGCCTACTTCGACAATATCGATACCAACGCCAATGATTTCCATGCTATTTTTTCTTTTCTCTGAGGCCAGTTACTGAGGGGCACTTTATCGACACCCTTTGGTACCGTGCGCCAATACCAGCCTTGGCAACATAAAATCCACCTATTATAATGCGATATGAACCGATAGTACCAATGAGAACACCTCGATTGTCTTCATGCCATTTAACCGATCGTTTTTTGAGGTTGACAGCACATATAATATTGAGATCTCCAGGAACTGATGACATAAGGTCTGAAGATGAGGGCGTCACAGTAGCTGGTGCATCACCGTACTGTGTGTGCGAATGAAAGTCACCAATAAATTCAATACCCTCAGATACCTTACCCAAGATTTCATTTATCCTCGCGACTCTGTCCATGTCTACTGTTGCATGAGTCAAACCAGTTTCTACAGCCTGATAGGGAATTGCATATTCAACAATAAATTTATTCTCTCCTTTAAAACCGAGTAGATAGCCGATCGTTTCTTTCCTGAAAACTTCTATTGAAGACGAAACAATACCGAGAAAAGCAGGGAGATTCAAATATGCCTCGATCGGCGTGATGAGGCGCTTATCGTCTTTTTTTCCCTTAACCATCAGACCCCCTATCCTCAGCGATAATTTTCTTGAGACGTTTGAGACACGCATCTTTTCCAACTAATTCCAGAGTTTCAAAGAGACCCGGTCCGCCTTCTTGACCAGTTACAAAAATCCGTACGGGGTGAATAATATCTCGGGCTTTTAGATTATTCTCTGTAGCAAAATTTCTGAGATGCTGTTCGATAGTGTCGGCATTGAAGGGTTCGATATCCTCCATGGAAATGAGGTATTTCTTTATCATTGTTTGTGTATTTTGGTTGCAATTTTTGCTCAGGGCACTTTTGTCGTAGTCAAAATCATCCGAGAAGAAGAATCTACTACGTTTCTCAAGGTCACTTAAAACTCGTAATCGCGGTTGCATGAGTTTACAGATTTTCAAAAACCAATCCCTTCTGTGGTCCAGGTCTTCTTTTGTCATAAATTTACATTTCACGACATATGGTTTCAAAAGTTCGGATAGGTCTTCGACTGATAAATTCATGATATACTGTCCGTTCATCCACTCGAGTTTTTTAATATCAAATACAGCATTAGCAGGATTGATGCGCTCAAGACTGAATGATTTAATTATCTCTCCAATCTTCATGATCTCTTTATCGCTCCCTGGTGACCATCCTAACAGTGATAAAAAATTGACCATGGCTTCAGGAAGGAATCCTTGGTCACGGTACGACATGAGAGAGACTGCGCCGTGGCGTTTCGATAATTTCTTTTTGTCTTCACCGAGAATTAATGGAAGATGAGCAAATGCAGGTTTTTTAAAGCCGAGCGCTTCGTACAAGAGTAGTTGCTTTGGTGTATTAGTTATATGCTCAACTGCCCTGATGACATGGCTTATTCCCATTTCATAATCATCAATAACACAGGCGAGATTATAGGTTGGCATGCCGTTATGCCTCATGATAATAAAATCTTCGATGTCACTAGCTTCTCTTCTTACTTTGCCATGGATTATATCATTGTATTCTACAGGCTTATCAGGAACAAGAAATCGGACTGCCTTTGGAATGTTTAATTTTTCTTTTTCTTCTCGCTCTGCAGGTGAAAGATATAAACACCTTCTATCATAATGCCAATCAATTTTTTGTTTATAAGCTGCCTGCTTTTCTTTTTCTAAATCTTCGGGTCGACAATAACAATAATAAACAGATTTGTTTTTTAGTAGTTGTTGAACATAATAATTATAAGACTGTACTCTCTGTGATTGAAAATAAGGTCCTTCGTCCCAATTTAATCCCAACCAGGTTAAACCATCCAAGATTACTTGAATCATTTCTTTTGAAGATCTTGTAACATCAGTATCCTCAACACGTAAGATAAATTTGCCTTTGTGATGCCGTGCAAAAAGCCAATTATAGAGTGCAGTACGGGCACTGCCAACATGAAAAAAACCTGTTGGACTTGGCGCCATTCTCACTCTTACTTCACTCAGTTTATTCATATTTTTCTTTTGCAATAGTCCATATGCTATTAGCTGTTCCGCCTTTGGCAAAACACGGAGAGGGGGAGATTCGAACTCCCGTCCCACCTTTCGGCGAGAAACCGCTTAGCAAGCGGGTGCCTTCGTCCACTCGGCCACCTCTCCTTGTTGTGCACATTAGTGCACAACAGCAATTTGGGTTATGGCAAATGGTTTAAAACTATTCACAAGCCATTCGCCATCAGCCGTGCCATGCTATGCATGGCACACGGAGGGCGAGGGATTCGAACCCCCATGGGATTGCTCCCGGCGGATTTCAAGTCCGCTGCCTTACCAGTTAGGACTAGCCCTCCTTACACGTCAGATGTTAGTTTCTAGGTGCTAGATGCTAGTGTGGATTTTTTTCACTAGTATCAAGTATCTAGTATCTAACTACTTGTCTCTGATTATACCTATTTTATGATGATTGTCAATTTTTATCTCCTTGACGATGTATAAATAATACATATAATAATGTGGTTGCGGTCGTTAAAATCACTGTAATCACGTTCTTATATCACTGTAATCAAATTTTGTGCCTTGCGCAAAATGGGGGATCGTCTAATGGTAAGACGGTTGGCTCTGGACCAACTGATCGGGGTTCAAATCCCTGTCCCCCAGTTTTTTTTGGCGACGAATAACCAGACAGGGTTTAACTTTTAATTTTCCTAAGACCTAAGCAAATTAAAATAACCTAAAGCCAAATGCCTCAAACAAAAATATGAATTGTAATATTTGTCTTTTTAGTACTTTTTATTATTGCTTAGTATGCGAATTTTTAACAAAAGCGGACTGTCCTGTTTTGTTAAATTTTTGACAAATCCGACCATTTATAAAGTGTGGAACGCTAAAGGCCTGATTCTTTTTTCTTGATTCTTTTTTCTTGGTTTCGTATTCTCCTTCATAATTTCACCGCTGGTATAGCGCCTTTTGGGCAAATAACCAGACAGGGTTTAACTTTTAACTTTCAACACATTTACCATGGTGCATAGTCCCTACTGCGTAGTGCTTACTGTTTTGTTGAGGGATGCCGGAGGCGGGATTTGAACCCGCATGCCCGAAGGCCTACGCCCCTCAAACGTATGTGTCTGCCAATTCCACCACCCCGGCATTAAACCAATGCACTCGGTGCATTGGAGTAGACAGTTGCGAGTAGTCAGTAAACAGTAATGGGAGCTTACAAGAACTGCCCACTATTATGTGCCATGCAATCGATTCTAATCAGAAAATAAGGGTTGTCAATATATTTGGCAGAGTTATAATCGTTGTAATCTTATGAAAATCACTGTAATCTCTGAGTTAAAGAAGCACTTGAATTTTATGGATATTTATCTTATAATTCCTTATGCTTAGGATAGTCACCTCTCAGGATTTAAGAATTCCAAAGAATGCGACACTCGTGGCAATCGACAATCAAAAAATCGAAGACGTTTTGGAATTTCGATTTTATAACGACGTTACGAGGGTTCGAAAAGTTTTGATAGACACTGGGAGGGATAAAAGGTATATCATTTTTAAACCACATGAACAGATGATGATTGATGTAGAAGAACCACGATATCGCACATGTGAAAATAATTGTCATTTCTGTTTTATTAATGGTCTTCCAAGGGGACTTCGAAAAGAACTCTACTTTCGTGATGATGACTATCGATTATCATTTCTCTTTGGTAATTTTTTAAGTTTGACCAACCTCAGCATAGTGGATATTTCGAGAATCGCGCGACTAAAGCTTTCACCCCTATACATATCAGTCCATACAACTGACCCACGTATGCGAATACAGTTGTTTAAAAACGAAAAAGCTGGTCTCATTATGAACTATCTTTCATCACTCATTGACAACAATATACGTCTGCACTGCCAAGTAGTACTCATTCCTGGGATTACTGACGGTGCACATGTTGTCAAGACAATTACTGATCTCAGTAAGCTGTATCCTGGTGTCGCATCAATTGGCGTTGTTCCCGTAGGAAAAACCAAATATCTCAAAGGTGTTACACTGGTATCTAAAAAATTAGCAAGAGAAACAATAGCTATTATTGATGAGTTACACAGACAATTCAGGGGGAAATACAAAATCGGGTTAGTATATTGTGCTGATGAATTTTATATCAAAGCTGGTTTCTCAATACCAGAGGCTTCATACTATGATGATTTCCCACAGTATGAAAATGGGATAGGTATGGTGAGGCAGCTTATTGACGAAGTGACAATATTGGATACAATGAAGAAGACGAAGGGAATTTTTTTAATCCTCACCAGCAGATCGGCAATGCCCTTTCTGCATATGCTGAAAATGAAACTAATAGACCTCAATTATGTAGACAGCAGTAACATTGACGTCGTAAGTGTTGAAAATTCTTTATTTGGAAAGACGGTAACTGTATCAGGCCTGATTAGTGCACATGATTTTGCCCAAACAATAGTGAATCAAGAGAGAAACTACGACCGCATCGTTTTACCACCCAATTGTGTTAATGAGTCAAACCAATTTATTGATGGCAAAACATTTGATGATAGACGCGTATTCGTATCACCACGTTCTTTGAAGGAACTACTTAAATGTCTACAGTTGTAATCGTTGGCCGTAAGAATGTTGGTAAATCGACTATCTTTAATCGATTGACCGGCATGAAAATGAGCGTGGTGTACAGAGAACCTGGTGTGACACGTGACAGAATTTTCGGAGAGGTGCAATGGTTGGGCAAGGGGTTTGATCTTATCGACACAGGCGGATTCTTTCCTGATGAAAAACACCGTCTGGCGAGTAAAATAACCAAGCAGATTGAACGTGCCTTAGAGGAAGCTGATGTAATATATTTTATTGTTGATGGGAAAGTTGGTTTAAAACCTGGTGATGAAGAGATCAATGATCAGATACGTAAAGTGAATAAGAAGGTATTTTTATTGGTAAATAAAATCGATACCAAGAGAGATGAGATAAAGGCATTGGAGTTTTCTCGGTTTGGTTTTGACGATATGTTCCCTGTTTCTGCTGAGGCTGGTATCGGTTTTGGTGATGTGTTGGATGCGACAGTAAAGGTGCTCCCTGAATTGAAGAAGATCCGAGAAGACAAGAACGTACTCAGACTTCTGATTTTGGGAAGACCAAATAGCGGTAAGTCAACGCTCTTAAATTCAATCATCAATGAAGAACGAGCGATTGTTGATGAAGAACCAGGGACAACACGAGATATGGTTAATGCCCAGTTCACGTATAGAGAGCAGGGGATGGAAATTATTGATACGTGCGGCATACGTAAACGCTCCCGTATAAGGGAACCGATTGAGTTTTATTCGATGACGAGAGCGGTGAGATTCATTGAACGTGCTGATGTTGTCATATTACTTTTCGACTCCACTGAGGGTGTCGTTGAACAAGACCGGCGTATTGCATCACTCATTCTGTCAAAAGCAAAAGGATTGCTGATTGTACCGAATAAGATTGATTTAATTGAAAAGAATAATCTGCACAAAATTGTTCCAGCGACACGGCAGTCATTTACATTTTTGGACTTTGTGCCAATTATTCCGATATCTGCCAAACAGAGTAAGGGTATCGATGTTCTCATGAATCGCGTTGTCGATATTTTTGTTGAAAGTAATAAAGTCGTTGAGCAGGATGTCCTCAATACTATCGTACATAACATTCAACCGCCAGCCAGTGGTGAAATCATAAAATTGGCACAAGTAGGAAGGAGACCACCAATCTTCAGAGCCACCCTTGCTACAAGAGTCAAGGAACATTACATAAAATATTTGAGAAATACACTGCGAAATTACTTTGGATTTAACGGCGTACCCATTCTCATCAAAACAAAAATAGTAAAACGGCGGTGATATGGCATATTATACGATCTCCTTTTTTATTGGATTTTTCTTTGGCGTCATTCCCTTCTCATATATTATTGCACGAATAAAAGGCATTGATTTAAAGGCTGTTGGCAGTGGTAATATTGGTGCAACAAATCTGGGGCGAACTCTGGGGTTGCCTTTTTTCTTTCTTGGATTTATTCTTGATGGTCTAAAAGGTCTGACACCTGTATTGCTTGCGAAGGGGCTTACCCTTTCTGCTGCTGTAGCAGGTGCAGGTGCAATACTCGGCCACATATTCAATCCACTGTTCCATTTTAGAGGCGGCAAAGGTATTTCTACAACTATTGGCGTTGCAATTGGTTTGACACCAGTTACTTTTATTATTTCGCTCGTTATTTGGGTAATTATTTATTTGAGCACCTACCTGGTGTCATTTGCATCAATGATCTTTGCCATCGCGCTACCGTTGATTGCACTCGTTATACACGAAGGACAGAATATCGATAGGATTTTGCTCCTCGTTATTGCGTTGGTTGTGATTTTCGCCCACCGTATGAACATTAAGAGGTTAATAAAGAAAGAGGAACCCAAGACAATTTTTTGGAAGAAATGAAGATCGGTATATTGGGATGTGGTAATTGGGGTTCAGTCTTTGGTATTATGCAGCATCACAATGGTCATGTAATAAAAATTTGGGAATACGATAGAGATCGGGCTCGTACGGTGAATGAAACACGGAACAATGAACCTTTCCTCATTGGCCATACGATCCCGAATGAGATTGTAATTGATTGGAAAATTGACACAATCTTGGATAACGTTGACATCGTAGTCTTCGCCATCCCGTCACAGGTTCTGAGTGATGTTATTGACACTATGCAAAACATGAGAGCATTGAGTGATTATTATTTGAGCCTCGTTAAGGGGATAGATGTCAATACGTTGAGACGACCTTCTGAGATTATTAATCAATTACCCCAAGCACGAGGAAAGATTTATGTACTCTCTGGTCCATGTATTGCCAATGAAATCATTCGTGGTGAACCAACCGCAGCAGTCTTAGTCGGTTCAGATCCTGTAGGAGTACAAGAATTACAGCGCCAACTTACAACAAATGTTTTCCGTATCTATCAAGGTAGCGATATTATCGGTGTGGAGCTTGGCGCTGCATTTAAAAATATTATTGCACTCGCCTGCGGCATAAGTGATGGATTAGGATTTGGGAGTAATGCTAAAGGAGCACTTATTGCAAGAGGAATTGTTGAGATTCAGCGGCTCGGAGTAAAAATGGGTGCTGATGCAAAAACCTTCTGGGGACTTTCAGGACTCGGTGATTTAGTAACCACCTCATTCAGTGAAGAATCACGCAATCATACATTGGGCAGAAAAATTGGCGAGGGTAAGATACTCGAACGAGCACGTTCAGAAATGGTTATGATTGCTGAGGGCGTTCCCACAGCCGAGGCCGTTAAGAAATTGGCAGACCAAAACCATATTGATGTGCCAATTTGTGAGGTCGTCTGTGAGATACTCTTCCATAAGAAATCTCCTCAAGAGGGCATTAGAGATTTAATGACGAGATCATTAAAACATGAATAACTTCGTTATTAGATGCAAACAGATGGAAGTGGATTCAAACAGATTTTTATCCGTCTATCCGTCTGAATCTAAGTCCTTTGGACTAAGGAGGGCAAATGACCGATAAGGAATTTTTTTCAATAAAAGAAGTAGCTGATTCGTTACAGCTCAAACCCTATATCTTAAGATATTGGGAGAAAGAGTTTGCTATCTTGAAACCAAAGAGAAATCGCATTGGTAGAAGATATTATTCGAGAAAGGATATCGATGTTGTACGGATGATAAAGACAGTTTTATATGACCAAGGTTATACCATTGCTGGTGCTAAAAAAAAGCTGCTCTCTGTTACCGAAGGTCCTGAGCAACTTTCTCTTCCGCTGCGTAATGGCACCAAAATTTTACGAGAAATAAGGGAGGAACTCAAAAAGATTAGGGCATTCATAAAATAAACCTCACTTCGTTCGTCGAGGTATAGAATTGACAATCCTATACCTTAAAATAAGATTTACATTGGGATGTAACAAATAGGATTGTTTAAAAAAACTGTTTATGTCATTCTATTCTTCAATAATTTTACGCATCTTTTCAGCTGCCCGGTGTTTCATGGTAAGTGTTTTGGCAATAAGATTTGCCTGTAGATAGTATTCTTGGGCATTTTTTTTATCATCGATTGCAAACGAAGCATCACCTGCAAGAATTAAGGCTTGTGCAGCATCATCACGCTTTTGTTTGAAGTGTTGAGCAGCGCTGAGGTAATTGTCTCGCGCATCTGGATACTGCTCTAATTCAAAATAAATATTCCCAATTTCAATATATATTTCAGGTTTTGGACCAACCCTTTTTATCAATTCGTTGAGAACAGTAATTGCTAATTGATAATTCCCTTGATGTTTGTAGATCTTTGACTTCAAAATATGAGCATCAAGGAGAAATACGGATGCAGGGTATTCAGAGATGAGTTTATCTACCATTGCTTCAGACCCCTTATCTTGTCCTAATGTGTAATATATTTTCCCGATTTCAAACATCGCACTTTCACGATACTTTTCTGAATTTAACAGAAGATTATAATAATAGAGTGCTGAATCATAGTTTGACTCTTTCAGATAGATGCTACCTAATTCATTGGCAACGTAGGCATGGTAAGCGGCCGCGCTCTGTCGCATCAGCAAATTTTGGTATGATTGTATCATTTCTTTTTTTCTTCCGAGCCGTTCGTAGATCCTCGCCTTCTCAAGAATTGCCTCATTGGCAGTCATTGATTCATAATAATTGTCTATGATTATTTCTAGTTCAGAAAGACTTTGGTATAGTGATCCTTTCTCAAACAAAATTTTTGCAATACGGAGGTGCGTTTTAGCGATTAACTTTGAATCTCTATTATGTTCGATGTAATTACGCAATGCATCGACCAGGCTCGGATACTTACCGAGATGAAAGCGTGTCTCATAGATTTTTAATGTTGTCTCCATTTCAACATTCGGGTTTGGATTATACTCTTTCACCTTACGAAAGGCTTGCAAGGCTTTAGAATACTCTCCCATATCAAAATAGGCATCACCAATTCCTTTGAGTGCAGTGGCTGCGTAGATTGAATTTGGATATAATGAAATGAGTTCATTCCAGAAATCGATTGCTGAATAATATTCCTTGCGCTTTACATTAATAGAAGCGAGTATATACATAGTTCGATCACGATATTCAGAATGAGGGAAAATCTCACGGTGCACCAATAGTTTTTGCTCAGCACTGCCCCATGACCCAAGAAAATAATCTGTCCTGCCTACATAGAAAAGGTATTCATCGATAGAATCGGGAAGCATGCGGAAATAAGATGCTGCTGAATCGTATTGAGTCTCATCACTGAAAATCTTGCCTATTAAAAAGATTGCTCTGTCATTAGATTCGATGGCAAGATAATTCTTGAGGTAATTTCGTGCCTGTGCGAATTTCTGCATGTTGTAATAGATTCTACTTACTTCAATTATACTTTGGGTTATGAGTCGATTATCAGTACTGTATTTGATGATTGTGTCAAATAAAGCAATACTCCTATCATAATCGCCCATCTCTGCATAGCAGAGTGCGAGACCAATTTCTTTGTATCCAAAATACCCTTCAACCGTGTCGTACAACTCAGCCGCAGCACTATAGTCTCCTTCAATAAATTTCTTCTGTGCATGTACTAATTGATTGTATCCTCTGAGGTAGATGAGTGACAGCTTCTTATGATCTGACTCTGGTACTACATCAAAATATTTTTCTGCATCTAAAATCTTATATTGCTTGAAGTTCATTAAGGCACGGTAGTAATTGCACTGCCATACCTCATCACTATTTTCAAAATAGTGGATTGCCTGTTCATACATGCCGAGCTGATAGTGAGCTACCCCAAGATAGTAGAACTTCTCAGGGATCTCAGAGGGAATAGACTGGAGGAGTGTTACACTCTCATTCACGTCGCCGTTTGCTAGAGCGCAGATTGCTTCCTCGTAATAGGCATTGTATGATGGTGCGATTGATGACATGATATGGTAGTAACGTGATGCCTCGTCAAAACGATGTTGGATCAGATAATCTTCTCCAGGGAATAACAAGAGTAGTAACAAGCTACTCAAGGGCAACCTCATCTGTGTATATATGGAGTAATTTTTTTGAATGAATATCGAAAACAAATTGGATCTGATAACCAGCATACAACGGATGGTTCATTGTTCGCGCAAAATACCGTATTATGAGATAATTTTTTTCTTCATCATGAGCCACAAATTTAAATCTGTACGATAGCGTTTCATCAGTAGGAAAGAAATGTTTTGATATCAGTAGCAGGGCATCGTACTGTGTTTCAATTTCATCACGAAATTGTTCGATCAAACTTTCAAATTCTTGTAATTGTGGCAGGTATGTCGCATTACCAGCATATCTTCCTTTTGTCACGCTATCAAAATTACCGTGCCGTATGTCCTGAAATATTCCTCGTTTTGTGCAAGCAACAGAGGAGAAGCTAATTACCATAACCGTAGTGATAATCTTTAGTATGTACGACCATCTCGTACGCTTCACTCTGCCCTCGGATGTGCCTTGGCGTATATCTTTTTTAAACGTTTTGTAGTAAGGTGTGTGTAGATTTGTACAGTCGAGAGCGATGCGTGACCTAAGAGCTCTTGGACTGCCCTTAGATCAGCACCATTTTCAAGAAGATGGGTAGCAAAACTGTGTCTCAAGATGTGAGGATTTGTTCCTGATGCTTTTGCAACTTTACTGAGATATTTCCGGACAATACGTTGTAGTGACCGTGTCGTAAGACGCTTTCCTCGATAATTCAAAAATAATGGACGAAGTCCTGATTCGTAATGCTTAACCGAGGTCATTGATTGTAAATATCGAGCGATCGAGTCCCGTGCTACTCTGCCAATAGGTATAATCCTTTCCTTGTTTCCCTTTCCCCTTACCTTAATTTCATCTCGCGCGAAAATGATATCCTCAACATTGAGACCGACTAGTTCACTCGCGCGCAAGCCACAGGAATAGAGAGTTTCCATAATAGCTCTGTCTCTTACATTTTCGACTTCTAATCCTTCCTGGACCTGTTGATACGTGAGGAAACCTGGAAGGTGTTTCTTAATCTTCGGTGTTTTTATCATTGCTGCAGGATTTTCCGTAGTATAACCCTTTTTCTTGAGGACGTTGAAAAACGATTTTATTGTCGACAATTTTCTCGCGACAGTTTTCGTATCGAATCCATATTTTAATAAAAAACCGATGTAGGAAGAAATAGTACGGCTATCGACCTCTCGTTCTTTTTTCTCATCAAGAAAATTAAAGAAACCTTCAAGATCTGTTCTGTATGCCCTGAGTGTATGCGTAGAATAATTCTTCTCCTTCTGTAAGTACGAAATAAAGATTTCAATTTTATTGGATAGATATTCTCTGTTCATATATTCTGTACAATTTTATTGCAAATTTTACTTTTTGTCAATATGAAGATTACCAGGAGCAGAATCGTTTTACGCTATGTATATTGTGATAATCGTTTTTTTAAATAATCAATCCTTTTTACCGGCATTGGGTCAATGCCTTCTCTTATTGCGCAATAGTAACTTATAAAATCACCGAGCATAATCGTCCAGAACATCCGCTGAAGATGGTTAGTACCCTTAGGCTCGATATGAATGACATCGGTACTTTTTTTCTTAATAATTTCTTTTACAATATCAACCCTTATTTTATTCCTCGGGTGGGATTTAGGATCGTTGAGAAAGATCAATAGCAAATTTTTGTTTATGGATTGTGGTCTACCAAAACCAACGATTTCATTATGATTCATTTCAGGAATTATGTTGGTATGTGCCATCATTTTGGCATTTTCATTTAATTGACATTGCCAACGAATTGCCACGGGTGAAAATTGTTGGGAGTTGGTGTAGATTATTGGAAGTTTATTTATAAATTTTTTTGATAGTTGTTGTGCGTGCTTTTCTATTACATTGCGCTGTTTTTTTAGAAACGCAGCGAGTGCAATGAGGTTTTTTTGTGGATTGTGATGTATGAATCTAAATCTGTATAATAAAAGCGGTAATGGTGTGAAGAGATAACCCAGTGCTCCGCGTGGTGGTAATCCCGCAGGAACGGTAATCTTGAGCCGACACTTTTTCTTCAACAGTACACCGTTGGATGAGATGACCACCATGTCTATTTTGCGTTTCGAGAGTAATGCATAGTTACTCAATGTCTCTTCAGTGTTTCCCGAGTAGCTAATGAGAATGCCGAGGGTTTTCTTAGTGCAATATTCATGAACAGAGTAATCTTTGTTAGAAACAATTGGTATCTGGGGATACAGCGCCTTGAGGATCTCACCGCTAATGCCTGAACCACCCATCCCACAAACTACTATTCTATCATACTTTTTTTTACGTAGCCCACTCCGAGGTAGTGAATTAGTTGCCGTGATTATGTGTTCTGGTATAGAATAGATTATCGATCTCATAGATTTATTCATTTTTTTCTCCCCGTTTACGTACAACCATTTCGATACTCGGGAATTTTTTATGAATTGTTCGACGTAAGAATCTTTTAACCTCGAGGGCTGTTCTAAATCCAAGTGCTTCTTCAGAGATTTCTACACACTGTGGAATAGTGAGTGCTCGAAGAACCATCCTTACCTTAGGTATTGAAATAGGGCTCATCGATAATTCATCGATACCGAATCCTATCAGAATTGGCATTGCCAGGGGATCAGAAGCAAGTTCACCGCACAATCCTACCCAGATATGTGCGTCATGACCGGCGTCGATGACATTTTTGATTAAGCGTAACACTGCTGGATGGAAATGGTCGAATAGTTGGCTTATTTTTTCATTACCGCGATCAACTGCGAGGGTGTATTGGGTTAAATCATTTGAACCAATACTGAAGAAATCAACCTGTTGAGCAAGATGAGAGCTTATAATGGCTGCCGAAGGTGTTTCGACCATAATGCCAACTTGAAGGGTGTCATCAAATTCGATACCCTTAGCCTTCAATTCTTCCATGACTTTTTTAAGAATAAAATTAACTCGCCTGATTTCTTCGTAGGTAGATATCATGGGAAACATAATTTTGACATTTTTGTTTGCCGAAGCCCGCAAGATAGCGCGAAGTTGAATCTTGAGGAGGTCGGGGTTATCGAGGCCTACCCTGATTGCGCGCCAGCCCAAAAATGGATTTGCCTCATGGTAGTCGGTAACAATTTTATCACCCCCTAAGTCATACGTCCGTATGATGACTGGCTGAGGCTTCATTCTTTTTGCAAGAGTATCGTATACCCGATATTGTTCCTCTTCAGTTGGATTACCACGTCGTGTAAGATACAAAAATTCAGTACGGAAGAGACCGACACCCTCAGCACCATATTTCCGTGCATGGATATACTCAGCGAAAAATTCAATATTGGCAGATATGTCAATATGACGACCGTCTTGAGTTTTAGACGGAAGCTCACAATAGGGAGAGAGTGTTTTTTCGAATTCCAATTCCTTTTTCTTTGCTTCTTCATAAAAATGAATGCGTCCACGGGTTGGATTTTTTATGAGAATGCCACGATCGCCATCAATAATTACGACTTCGCCGTTTTCAATTTTGTTAAGTAGTCCCTCGATTCCTAATACAGCAGGAATCTCCAATGCCCGAGCAGTGATTGCCGTGTGGGATGTCTGACCACCAACTTCAATGGCAATGCCCAACACATTGCTTGGATTTATCAGTGCCGCATCAGATGGCGATATATCGTGGGCAATGATTATTGAATCCTTCGGTACCTCGACAATTGAGCTGTGTGTGAGCCCCATCAAATTGCGGATGACCCTCATACCAATATCCCAAATATCTACAACTCGTTCTCTGAGATATAGAGTTTTCGCTGCACCAAGTTTTTCAGCGTAATTGCTCAGTACCTTATGGTAAATGTATTCAACATTTTTCTTCTCATCTTTTATGTTCTTTTTTACTGTGTTAATAATTTCTTTATCCTCAAGCATCAAGATCTGAGCATCAAGAAACTGAGCGAAGTCGGCTCCTATTTCTTGATTGATTCGTTCTTTAATACTCATGAGTTCACGTTTTGTTTGTTTGATAGCTTTTTCAAATCGTTCAATCTCTTTTCTTATATATATAGATAGAATAGGTGTTTGGAAAACTTCTATTTTTTTTGTCTCAAAAATGAATACTGTCCCTCGCACAATTCCTTTTGAAACGGCGATACCTTTTAATCTTCTTTCTTTTGCCATTAATCCTGTCCTTCCAAAATTTTACTCAAATCTCTCATTGCATCTTTTTCGTCTTTCCCATCACATATTACAATAACCGTGCAACCCTTTTCGCATGCGAGTGTTAAGATACCCATAATACTTTTTCCACTTACCTCAATACCATCTTTGATAATTTTTACTTCACTCTTGAATTTTTCAGCATGCTTCACGAATCGTGATGCCGGAAGTGCATGGAGACCGTGTTCATTTAAAATTGTAACTTTCTTTTTGATCATAATCTATACGAGCGCAATAATTACTATTAGAACGAGAACGGCGATAATAATAAACGTAGCTGAGTAGCGTCGTAACAGCAAGATAACAAACAACGATGTCAGTGGTATGAGCAGAAGATAATTTATTTTGAATGCAATCAGGATGAACAAGAGTCCTGTAAACAGTGCACCGAGTATCTCGAATACATGTTGAACCATGATAAATCGTTTTGCCTTAATGAGATATATCACATCCCATCCTTTGTTGTAGCCGTCGGTGATGCCTCGTGCGCGATGAAACAGGTGAAAAGCATTATATGAGATAATAAAGAGAACCGGGCCAATAATCCCAAATTTTAAACCAAAAATTACGGAAATCAATAGAAGCGCTGGTCTCAATGTTTGCCAGAACAGTAGGTCACCAGCTGATGCAAAACTTGTCTGTGCGATGGTGATAAACCGTTTTATGTCCTCGGAGGTTTTCCCTTCGTCATATGCACGAATAGTTGCTCCTATGATGTATGATGCCATATAGGGGTGAGTATTGAACAATTCATTATGCTCTTTCATAATGGTATCTTCTTTATTCTTCGTACCATAGATGAGGTTAACCATAAACCCCATTCCTTGTTTAGAAAAATAAGACCACGAGCTCTGAATGAATAGACTCGAGAAGAATATCTTTATAAAACGAATAAAAGCAAGCTGCATGCTATTCCACCACAGAGATATAGTATCGTAGATTTCTTGACAAAGAGGTACAAACCGTTTGATAATCCTACACTGAGGCCAATGATCATTAGTAACTCCTTTGTTAACTGAGGAAAGGCACGAGGAATTGTAACTATATGAGCGAGAATAAAAATCGGTAATAGTAAACACAGCCCTCGGAGAAAAGCAGTTACGAGACCTGCAAAGTGACACACATAGAGGAGATGTTTCTTCTCCATAAATACACGGTAGAGCTTTTCGTTATACACATGGGCGTACATGTTTAGAACGCCGCCGATTATACCACCAACGAGTGCAAAAACAATAGCTAAAAAAAGTGAATACTCAAGAGGATTTGATGATACTAAGAGAAAATAAGAACCAGTACCGATGATACCAGCTGCCTGACCATCTGGTTCGATATCTCCACCAAATGGTGATTCTCCCAAAAAAATTAATTGGAGTAGAGCACCTAAAAATATACCAGAGGAGATATCCCCAAAAATTGCTCCGATGATTGTGCCTGAGATTATTGGCTGCGATACACCAAATTCACCAACAGCGTACTTATCTAATAGTATAATTGCTGCGATTATTGCGAGTACAAAGACATTCATTATTTTCTCTCGACCCCTTTCTCTAAATTGCTAACCAAATGATGGGAATGTACATAAAATATAGTCCATATCACGTGACTCCGGCAAGATTTTTCACGACATTAATTGCCACGGAATTGGGAAGTTGTTTTCCGATTACTTTAATACCCATTTGGTTGAGATGTACTACTGACTTGATATCATCAGGTGAGAGATATATGTATGGTGCAATTTCTCTTGCTCCCTTATGGTAACTGAGACCACCGACATTGACCTCTTGTATCTTGAGGCCTGCATCTACCAGATCAGATGCCTCCTTTACTGATTCTACAATAATCATTGCCCTTTTTTTATTATGCTGGACAATATGCACAACACTCTCTTTGAGGTTCTTGCAAAAAAATTCAATACCCTCGGGGATTGCAAGTTTGTATGCATTGCACGCCCATTCATCCCGGCAAATTTTATCAGATGCGAGAATGAGTGACTCAATTCCCAATGGTCTCACCCATCCTGCAATAACCTGTCCGTGTATGAGGCGATCATCAATTCTTAAAATAACCATCTTAATCCCAGAACTCCCACTTAATTGATAGCGCAAAGCTACGTGGTGGCATTGAATAATTGGGAATGTAGTCGTAAGATTCATCGAGAATGTTATCGAGCGTCAACGTGCACGAGAGGGTAATGAACTTAATTGTTCCAGCGATAGAGAATAAACTAAAAGAATTGAGTGTCTGCCCAGACACATCGTGACGTATGCCAATAAATCGTTCTTTTATCAGTGCACTAAAAGAAAACCGCTCAGTCAATCTTCTGAGGGTAAGGTATAGACTCGAGACATCCTTTGGTACTAAGTAAAGGGAATCACCTTTAAAGAGGTAATTACCACTACATCCAGCTGAGATTTCTGTTAATGAATTTCCATCACCGTGACGACGAACGTAGAACGGCACTTCGAGGTATCCTTCTACACCAATAGTCTGCCACGATTCTATGTTTTGAGGAATATAAAAACCTTCGTCGTCGAGTTGTGTGACGATTCGATTCGTGAAATCATACTTGTAAAAATTAATGACAAAACTATTTTTCTTTCTAATACCGAGTTCCTGAATCCAATAATACTCTGGCAGTAGATCATTATTTCCCTGTATAGGGTAGTATGGATATGGTATACTGTTAGATTCATAGGTTTCTACAATAGACGGAGTTCTAAAGTGTCTCGATACAGCTCCAGTCACGTATGTTGAATCATAAATATCCAGCCCAAAAATAATTTGCGGCAGATATAATATGTCGTGGTTACTTATCCATTCACCTCGGTTCGCTACTGTGAGAAAAAATCTTTTGAATGATTTTTCTACTTGTAGCCAGAGCGCACATCCATTGATATTATGTGGCCCCAAAAGATCACTCTTGATTGTGCTCCTCTGGGCCATACAGCCATACCTTACTATGAAATCGTGTACCACATGGTTGCTTCTCGTATGGACACCATAATTTTTAATCAATGATGTATGAGCAAATGGTTCAGAATAGTCATTCTCGTTCATGCTATAATACACGGCTACTCTGTGATTATTCAAACCAGCGACAAAAGAGGCATCAACGAACGTCTCTTTTCCTCTTCCATACAATGTATCGACTGGACTGTTTGGTAGTCCATAGTCATTCGAGAAATAGACGATATCAAACCGTGTTGGAAGAATTTGGTTGTAATACCAGTTTGTATAAAAAGAAGTCATTTGGAAATCATCATGTTCACTATATCCATCAAATTTCTGATATAGTGCACTCAGGTAAAATCCAATATCGTTGGTAATTGGTCGTGTAAAATCGATGTTATACATACTGTTCCCGAAATTACCGAACGTATAGTTAACATATGAAAATGGTTTATCATAACGGTTTATCTTTGAGGTGAAATTGATGCTCTGAGACGATGAGGTCATGGCATCTCCACCTATAGACATACTCTCGAAGAATTGAACTGGTAACACAACTGTGTTGAAATAACCGAAGAGTGGGTTACTGAGTCTATGTCCGTTTAAAAATAGTGCCGTGTGTTCGGGATTCTGTCCTCGTTGGGCAATCATACTGAGCTGACCGATGCCATAGATATGTAACGTGAGTGGTGTGATAAAGAAGTAATCGGTGAGACTTTGGTCGTATCCTGTGAATACATTAGTTTTTGTCATACAGGCAATTGTATACGGAGTAGCAGTATCACAGGGATAAAAATGAATAATTTCAGGTACTTCATAAACCAACAATGAATCTGCTGTCAGTGAGTCTACAGTAACCGAGTCGACAGGAAGAGAATCGTTATTCATTAAAAAAAGAAACATAAGCAACACACGTAAATTATAATGTAAAAAGTAATATTGTCAAGAATTTGATACAGGATTTCTATAAAAAGGCAGGAAATCTCAGGTACTTTATTGTGCTCATGTCCATACCGAGGTAAAACAGAAGTATTAGAGCATAATGAAGCTATTGATTTTTGTTCAATTTTATGTATACTATCAACTTAAAATGAAAAAATTAGAGCACATTCTCGAGAAACATCATTTTAAAACATCGGATATTATCCAAATATTGCAGGATATTCAGGTTGAATTTCATTACTTGCCTAAGGAGGTTTTAGAATATGCAAGCCAGAGATTGAGGATACCACTGAGCAAAATTTATAGTATCGCAACATTCTACACAGCCTTTAGCCTAACGCCTCGTGGCAAGCATATCTGCACCGTCTGTATGGGTACTGCCTGCCATGTTCGTGGCGCAGCGACAATCCTTAACGAATTTGAACGAAGACTCGGTATAAAATCTGGGGAGACTACAGAAGATAAGAATTGCAGCCTGGAAACAGTAAACTGTCTAGGATGTTGTGCAATTGGTCCAATTGTTATCTACGATGGTAAATATTATGGTGAATTTAAACTAAAAAATGTCTCTAAATTTTTAGAGGAAAAAGAATGAAACCGTTACTTATCATCTCAGCAGGAACCTGTGGCCTAGCAAGGGGTGCTGGAGAAATTATACAGGCAGCAAAAGACTATCAGCGCAATAAGCGACTCAAAAAAGAATTTGAGATTAAAATAACGGGTTGTCATGGTCTGTGTGAGGCCGAACCAAATGTTTTAGTTCATTTAAACGGCAAGAAAATATTCTATCAAAAACTAAATCCTGAAAATGTTAAGGATATAATTGAAAAAACATTACTCAAGGGGGAAGTTATAGATGGTCTTCTTTGGTGCGATCCCAAGACTCAAAAAAGATATGTGGATATTGAAGAAGTCCCTTTCTACCAAAAGCAGAAGAGACTATTACTTGGTAACAATGTATTTGTGGAGCCGAAGTTTATTCAAGACTATATAAAACTAGGGGGCTATTCAGCATTAAGAAGGGTTATAAAAGAATACAAACCNATTGATATCATCAATATAATTAAAAAATCAGGACTACGTGGACGTGGTGGTGCGGGGTTTCCGACTGGTAAAAAATGGGAATTATGTCGAAAGACGAAATCTGAGATCAAGTATGTTATCTGTAATGCTGACGAGGGTGACCCTGGAGCTTATATGGATAGAAGTCTTTTAGAAGCCAATCCACATAGTGTGATCGAAGGAATAATCATCGGAGCTTATGCAATTGGGGCAAGAGAAGGAATTGTCTATGTGCGCAATGAATACCCACTTGCAGTTGAGAACATCAATACCGCTCTAAAACATGCATATAAAAAAAGATTTTTGGGTAATAATATCTTAAATAGTGGATTCAATTTTGACATAAGGATTGTACGAGGAGCTGGTGCATTTGTCTGTGGTGAAGAGACTGCACTGCTTGCATCAATCGAAGGACGTGTTGGTCGGCCGAGACCGAGGCCTCCTTATCCTGTCGAGAGTGGTTTGTGGGGTAAACCTACTAATATCAATAATGTTGAGACCTGGGCAAATGTTCCAGTAATTATTTCTAAGGGCGCTAAGTGGTTCTCTTCAATAGGCACCAAGAAAAGTAAGGGAACAAAGATATTTTCCCTTGTTGGTAAGATCAATAATACAGGGCTTGTTGAGGTTCCGATGGGGATAACCTTGAGAAAAATTATTTATGATATCGGAGGTGGGATTCCCAATGGTAAGGAATTTAAAGCAGTACAAACGGGAGGTCCGTCTGGCGGTTGTGTACCTAAAGACCTTTTAGATTTACCGATTGACTATGAAAGTCTGACAAAGGTTGGTTCAATGATGGGTTCAGGTGGTATGATTGTAATGGATGAAGACACGTGTATGGTTGATGTGGCCCGTTATTTTCTGAACTTCACCCAGGAAGAATCATGTGGTAAGTGTCCATCCTGTAGACTGGGCACAAAGCAGATGGTTCACGTCCTCAATAGGATTACTGAAGGTAGTGGCAATGAAGGCGACATTGAATTTTTAGAAGAAATCGGTAATAATGTGAAACTTACCTCGTTATGCGGATTGGGTCAGACTGCTCCAAACCCAGTGCTCACTACACTCAGATATTTTAAGGATGAGTATATTGCACACATTAAGGAGAAACGCTGTCCTGCACTTGTATGTAAATCGCTCATTTCTTATGTGATTGATGCTGATTTGTGTAGAGGTTGTACAGTCTGTGCAAAGCAATGTCCGAGTGAAGCCATAACTGGCGAGTCAAAAAAGGTTCATACAATAGAACAAAATAAATGCATAAAGTGTGGCATTTGTTTCGCTGTCTGTCCACCAAAATTTAAAGCAGTAAAAAAAGTTTCACCGGTGATAAAATGAACAAGCTAAATACGAAATCCGAAATTCTAAACCCTAAACAAATTCGAAGTCCCAAATATCCAAAAACCAAACTATCTAATTTTGAATTTTGTGTTTTAAAAATTGGTGCTTGTTTATGTCTCACGGCGAGTGTTCCGTTTCGTCTCGAGACTCAACATCGAGAGAGACACGAGGCGGAATTTAGTGCTTCGAATTTAGGATTTTGAAAGTATCTGCAATGTCTAAGTTAAAAATCGATGGAAAAGAAATTACCGCGCGACGAGGTGAGACGGTCTTAGAAGTCTGTCAGCGGGAAGGTATTTACATACCTACCTTGTGTTATCAAAAAAATCTGACACCCTATGGTGGTTGTCGACTTTGTATTGTTGAGGTAAAGGGCTGGTCAATGCCTGCTGCGTCATGTACATTACCAGTCGAGGATGGTATGGTGATTAAGACGAATACGCCGAAGCTTAAAAAACTGCGTAAGTTTAGTCTGCAATTGATTCTTTCAGAACATCCTCATAGCTGTCTTATTTGTGAAAAAGAGGAAGAGTGTGCTCAGTATCAAGAATGTATTCAGAAGTCAGCAATAACATTCGGATGCAAGTTCTGTTCACAAAACAATAATTGTGAACTACAAAAATTGGTCAGCTACTTTGGTGTGAGAGAAATACCGTTTATCTTTAATTATCGCCATTTAGGTATTGAAAGATTTGATCCATTTTTTGACCGTGACTATAACATCTGTATTCTCTGTGGTCGATGTGTTCGTGTGTGCGGAGAGATAAGAGGCGCTCACGTGTTAGATTTTCACCATCGAGGTCCTGATACGCTCGTCGGAACTTCATTTGATTTGCCACATCTCGAAACCGGATGCCAATTTTGTGGTGCTTGTGTAGATGTCTGTCCAACTGGCGCTTTACATCAGAGATATGGTAAATGGGAAGGTGAGGTTCAAAAATCTGTTACATCGACATGTATATTATGTAGCATTGGATGTTCGATAAAGCTTAATGTCTGCAATAATAAGGTTGTGAGTTCGACACCCAATAATAATCAAATCTGTGTACGTGGTCGTTTTGGCATTGCACCTCTGATTCACCATCCAAAACGGATAACCGCTCCAATGATTAAGAGAAACGGACGCATGGTTCAAGTCAGTTGGGAAGAGGCCCTCAACTGTGCGGTCTCGAAATTTAACGAACACAGAGGCAAAATCGGTATTCTATTTTCTAATCAACTTACAACTGAAGCTATTGATTCTACGTACAATTTTGCAAACAATTTGAAATGCAACAATATTACAGCATCTCTCGAAATGAAAAACAATTTCAAACCGTATGATTGTAAAAAAATTAAAGGCGATTCAGTATTTATATTTATAAATACTAATATGATAGAAAATTATTCTCCACTATTTTTAAAACTAAAATCAAAAAGAAATGTTAACCTTGTCGTGATTGATTCATTAAAAAATAGATTTTCAGAAGTCGCTGATTTCTGGCTTAGACCAAAACCCGGAAAAGAGATAGACGTTCTGAAGTTACTCTTTGCCAGAAAAAAAATGAGCAATACTACAGGTGTCTCTTACAATACTATAAAATTGACTACGAGGTTATTATCTGGCAAAAAAACATATTTATTCTGTAACCCTAATAATATAGATAACATACATGTACCCAAAAGAGTTCGATTAATACCATTGTATAGCCAGATTAATGCATTGAAAATTCTTAATGCAGGGGTGGGTTGTTCTCTTGCAGATTTGTTGAATAATAATAAGATTGACTGTTTATATCTCATTGGAAGTGCTCCAAAATTGAGTAGAGATTATAAGACTATTATTGTGCAAGATAATTTTCCTCCTCTTTTTGAATTTGATGTATTTTTACCCACAGCCACATTTACTGAGACAAAAGGAACGTACATAAACATTGAAGGCAAGAAGAAGATACTACAAAAAGCAATCGATCCTCCGGGAAAATCAAAACCCGATGATTGGATCATTGCTGAAATGAGTAAGATTTTGAAATTTGGGATGAATCCATCTAAACAAAAATATAGAAAGATTGTGAGGCGAGGAGCCTTAAAGAAAAGAAGTCTGACCAGAAAATACCCACATTTTTTAATAGTAAGAGAGAATTGTTATTCGTATCGTGGATTAATTCTATCTTTAGTAATGAAAGGATTTAAAAGACTGAAGTATGATAATTATATATGGATAGCACCCGATGTTGCAAAGAAATTAAACATTAAAAATGGTATGGAGTTAAAGATACAAGGTCAAAATATAGATATTACGATGCCAGCTTATATTTCTGATACAGTACCTGAGAATTGTGTATTTGCATATTCTCATCTATCCATGGGAATTAATACGAGTCAACCAGTGAGGCTAGAGAGGGCAGAAGAAGGCAGAAAAAAGGAGTAGAATAAGTGTACAAAGTTTTAAAAAGAGAACAGATAGTACCTAATATTCATTTACTCGTTATCGAATCAGAATTTATTTATAAGAATGCTCAGGCCGGTGAATTCGTAGTAGTACGTGCTGATGAACAAGGAGAGCGGATTCCTTTAAACCTCGTGGATTGGGATGAAAAAAGTGTTACCATGTTATTCATGGAAGTGGGCACATCAACAAGAAAGCTTGCTACATTGAATTCGGGTGATGAAATAGCAACTCTTGCCGGACCATTAGGTAAACCAACCGAGATGGTCAAGAACCAGCGTATTGTATGTATTGGTGGTTGCTATGGTATTGGCGCACTCTATCCGGTGATTCGAGCTTTTAAAGAGAATAATAATTATGTAACAACACTAATTGAGGCACGCAGTTCCTTTCTCTTATACTGGCAGGATAAGTTAAAACAATATAGTGACGAGTTGCATGAAGTAACTCGTGATGGTACTAAAGGGTTTCGAGGACACATAAACGACGTTTTAGTTAACCATATAAAGAAAAATAAAGTAGATTTGGTCTATGTTCAGGGATGTACTTATCTTACGTATTTGAGTAGTGAAACAACCAAACCTTTTGGTGTAAAGACGATTGTGGGTCTCAATCCTATTATGGTCGATGCTACAGGCATGTGTGGTGTCTGTCGAGTGATTATTAATGGCGAAACTAAATTTGGCTGTGTTGATGGCCCAGAGTTTGATGGTCATCAGGTCGACTGGAATACTCTGCTTGCGCGGCGTAGAATTTATCTTGGTGAAGAAAGATATTCTTTAAGTTTTTACGAGTGCGAGACATATGGCTAAGATTGTACCTAAAAAGACCGCGATGCGGGAGCACCCTGCAAAAGAACGCATAAAGAATTTTAATGAAGTTCCTTTTGGATACAATGAACAAGAGGCAATGTATGAAGCCAAGCGTTGTTTGCAGTGTAAGAAGCCGACCTGTATCCAGGGTTGTCCAGTAGAGATCGATATACCTGGGTTCATTAACTTTATTGCCCAAGGTGATTTTGAGAATGCAATCAAAAGATTGAAAGAAAAAAACGTGCTTCCTGCTGTGTGCGGTCGAGTTTGTCCTCAGGAAGACCAGTGTGAAAAGTTATGTGTGCTTGCCAAAAAATTTGAGCCGGTGGCGATCGGTCGATTAGAACGTTTTGCTGCTGACTGGGAAGCTCAACAAGACGAGGTTTCGATACCAGAAATACCAGCCTCGACTGGCAAGAAAGTTGCGATCATTGGTGCTGGACCAGGTGGTTTGACTGTGGCTGGTGATTTGATTATGCTAGGACATGCAGTAACAATATTTGAGGCATTGCATAAACCTGGTGGTGTTTTGGTTTATGGCATTCCAGAGTTCCGATTACCAAAATCGATAGTGTATCGGGAAGTAGATTATCTTATAAAATGTGGTGTGAAGTTATATCTCGATTTTGTTGTTGGCAAAACCGCGACAATCGATCAGCTCTTCGAAGATTTTGATGCAGTGTATATCGGTACTGGTGCTGGTCTACCGTGGTTCATGAATATCCCAGGGGAAAATCTTAATGGTGTTTACTCAGCCAATGAATACTTAACCCGTGCCAATCTGATGAAGGCATATCTCTTTCCAGAATATGATACGCCAATTGTGCGAGGTAAGCGGGTTGCAGTTATTGGCGGAGGTAATGTAGCGATGGATTGTGCGCGGACTGCGCTCAGACTCGGTGCTGAAGAAGTCCACAATGTATATCGAAGGTCACGAAAAGAGATGCCAGCACGAGAAGAAGAGATCCACCATGCCGAAGAAGAAGGCATTATTTTTGATATCTTAACTCTTCCCCTCAAATACGTCGGTGACGAAAATGCTTGGGTAAAAGAGATGGAGTGTATCAAGATGAGATTGGGCGAACCTGATGCCTCGGGTCGAAGGAGACCGGTTCCAATTGAAGGTTCGAACTTTATTACTCCAGTGGACACGGTGGTTTGTGCAATTGGGCAGAGTCCGAATCCATTAATACCTCAAACGACGCCAGAATTAAAGATTGGTAAATGGGGGAATATCGAGGTCGATCCAAAGACTGGCAAGACTTCAAAAAAAGGATGCTGGGCTGGTGGTGACGTAGTGCGTGGTGGTGCAACAGTTATACTAGCAATGGGTGATGCCAGGATTGCCGCCCGATCGATTGATGAATACTTGAAGACTGGGGTGTGGTAGTAATGAACCTGACCAGATAGTTTATTAACAAAGGGAGGAATAATTTTGTTCCTCCCTTTGTTCTTTATTAATGCATCTTAATAATCTTTGCTGTTTCCTGCGAAGTTTCTGAATCGAGTACTATCATATATACACCATTGGGAAGTTCTGATGTGGTGACGTCAAGATTGTGGAATCCACTTTTCAAGTATCCTGTATATATTGTTTTTACTAATCTTCCTGTGGCATCGAATAATTTGAGACTGCCCTCACCCTGTTTCGGCATGTTAAATGAAACACAGCAGGCATTACACACAACCGTTGGGAAGACGTGCAAGTTGAGCGGAATAGAAACAGGATCATTGTTATACTCTTCAATCCCATAGCCTGGACCGAAAATCGATGCATCGATTGTCTGAACAATACCCAGTTCAAAATATTGATTGCCAATGAAACCATAATCAGCATCAGTCCAGGTAGAATAGCAGTAAGTAGTATCATTGGTTGTGACGAGGCGGTGTGCAGTTTCAATTGGGCCACCAACAGTCTGGAGCAGTGGGCCAGACAGAGGTCTGGTTGGGTACCAGGTCCTTCCACTGTCGATTGATACAATGCCGGCCAGATAATTACCATCGGTCCAGCCAGGGGGTGGTGGAGTTATTTCATAACTTGCCTTGTAACTCACAAGAATGGCATCAAAGTCCGGGTTAAATGCTACACTCGGATACTGAATAACCGTGGTCGTCCATGTTGTACCCTGATAGGCAAATGTTTCTGAACCTACTGAGTCTATATCGAGTGCTGTCCAATTCCATGCTCCTGGGCTTCCGGGGTCATCAGGATCAGGATAGAATAACTGCATGACACCAGATGCATCTAAATCATTATGTACTGCAAAAGGTTTATCATTAATGACCTCACAGTCAAATTCATGCCACCAGAATTGAGTGGAAGTGATTGCTGGCAGAGTCGCTGGTACACTCCAGGTATATCCATAATCAGTTGACTCTACATAATATGGATACTCAACACCACCTAATGAATCATGGTAAGTAAAAAAACCATAACCCCCAGTGCCCCATCTAAAATGTCCGGCACCGCCAAGAGTTTGATCGACCGGTGGAGTTACCTGGATTGGATCGCTCCAGGTATTACCACCATTAGTTGTATGCCAGCAATAATTGGCACGATTACCATCAAGCAAATAACTCCAGGCGGTTATCATAGCATGCATATTATCATCTGGGTTTACTGCTGGGCAGAGCATCCATGGACAGACATCATTTGGCAATATGGTGGGTGGAATTGGAAAATGTGGCGGTATCGGTACATAATCAACAATCACACACCCAAGATTTAGTATATAACCAAGTGGATTCTCTTGCCAGGTAAAATAACAGAGGTAGCCGTGGGTATCTTCATAACCATCAACACCAGGATATATTCTTCTCAGCGGTAAAAGGGTACTAACTGCGCCATAATTATTCCAGTACGCGCCCCTATCAGTTGAACAGCAAATCCAAACACCATCAAATGGCTGGTTAGGATCATAAGGTGCAGAAGGTGGTCCATACATTACAGCAATGGTATTACCATTTGATCCCACCCAAATGTTCTTACCTGCTGTGCCTAGTATTGACCTGACATCGCCAACTTCAGCAATCGATGTTCTACTCGGAAAATATTCAGGCAGTCTCTGAACTGAACGTTTAGATTGCGTAAAACTATCCTCCATAAGCAAAATTTGCGGTGAAACATCTGCATTTGCCATGCAGAGACTAAACAATATAAAAATTATACTGACTTTCTTCATTTTATTCATCCTTTCATTTTTATAAAGGGAGGAACAGTATTGTTCCTCCCTCACTTATTGATTTAACGCATTTTAATCAATTTTGCTGCATCCTGAGCACTGTCTGATTTTAATACTACCATGTAGATGCCGTTTGGGAGGTCGGATGTGGTAATGTCGTAGTTGTGATAACCGCTCTTTAAGTAGCCGCTGTACACTACTTTTGCTAATCTACCAGAAGCATCAAAGAAGTTGATATTACCAATTCCTGGTTGTGAGATATTGAATGAAACACAGCAACTGTGATTCACGACTGATGGGAAAACAGTGAGATTAGTATTAGGAGCACTACGTATTCCTCTATCATTTTCTGCGACACCTGGATTCCACCCATCGAGATCTATTGGTAAGACAACACCGAGCTCAAAGTATTGGTTACCAATTGAACTAGAGCCAGCATCGGTCCAGGTCGAGTAACAGTACGTTGTATCATTAATTGTAACGAGACGGTGAGCAGTCTCACTTGGATTTTCATTTGGACCACCAACAGGTTCAGATAAGGGTCGTGTTGGACACCAGGTTCTTCCGTGGTCAATCGAGACAATACCACCAAGATAACAGCCATCAATCCATCCAACAGGAGGCGGTGTTACTTCATAGAACCCCTCGTAGGTTATGAGAATAATTTCATGATCAGAGTCGTACGCAATGCTCGGATAATGAAAAACCATTGTCATCCACGTCGTATCCTGATAGCTAAATACTCCGGTGCCAATTGAGTCGACATCGAGTGCTATCCAGTTCCATGCTCCTGGGCTACCAGGATTATCAGGATCAGGATAGAATAACTGCATCACACCTTCTGGATCATCATAGACTGCGAACGGGTGATCATCGATAACCTCACAGTCAAATTCTGACCAGTATAAAAAATTCGAGCCGATTGCTGGTAGTAGAGCTGGTGAAGTCCAGGTATAGCCACCATCTGTCGATTCAACATAGTATGGGTATTCATCACCATTGTAATCATCGTGATAGGTAAAAAATGCATAATCACCACTACCCCAGCGAAAATGACCAGCATGTCCAGAATTAGTAACCATAATTGTGTCACTCCACGTATATCCACCGTCAGTAGATATCCAGGTGTAATTCGCACCATTGGATGCAGTAACCATGACATGCAGCGGATCGTCCGGATTTACACCAATGCAGGGCATCGAGCAATCTTCGCTAAGTTGTGTTAAGATGTGAGTACCCCAGTTCATCACATATGTACCATTAATATCCTCCTGCCATACAGAATAGAGTTCCTCTCTGTTTTGCGAGAAATTTGTCGCGCCATCAATACCAGGACAGATGAAACGCAGAAGAGCTGATGTTGTACTGAACGGACCGTAATGATTCCATGTTTCCCCTTGATTTGTTGAATAGGCAGCAAAGACGCCCCCAAAAGGATGATATGCATCATATGGTTCAGATGGAGATCCATACATGACTGCAATATCTGCACCATTTGCATCGACACATATATTCTTTCCTGCTGAGCCAAGTATTGAGTTGACACCTCCGACCTCGGCAATTATCCCTCTTGTTGAGGGAGATTCTGGTGTTATTTTTACAGAGCACTCAGAATTGCGATAATTCTCTGCATAGACCATGCAGAGACCGCATATAGTTAGGATGAGAACAAGTTTCATCATTTTTTCCTCCTTTTTATTCTCTGTGCCATTATAGTAATTGCATGTGAAATTAGTGTGAATTGTAGTGTGAAATTTATACACTACAATTCACACGCCTTCTTTTAGTTGTATTGAGTTTTTTATTTTATAAAAGATTTATACAATGCAATGGTTTCTGGGTGGAGTTGAGCCTTCATCTCTTTTTTAAAGGCTTTTTCTAATGCTACGAAATCTTGTTTTATGGCATTGAATTTTTTTAACCGTGCATAGATTGTCCACAATTTTTTATGGTACTCTTCTTCGTAGTAATTCTTTGTAATGAGCTTATTGAGCCAGACAATACTTTCTCGGCAATTATTTTTTTCGAGGTAATGATCAACCAATATGAGGAGACATTTTTCATACAATTTGTTATAATACGAACGCATTTCTTCGACCCAATCATCATACCACCCTTTTGCCAATTCAATTTCGTACAATGCTACTGCTTTTATAACATCATCTCGCTGTTTCTCGGTGAATTGCTTTGATTGTGTTATTGTATCGATGGTGTGCATAAATTCTTCAGTATCTTGCAATACTGAAAAATATGGAGAGATAGTGTAGAATTTCCCTCTATATTGTAGTGGATTGTCGTCACTACGGATTGTCTCGTTAAATGCCTGTCGAATATGCTGCATTGCTTTTCTTAGATTAATCGAACCACTCCTGAGTGAGGCATTAGGCCATAGGGTGTCGATGAGTTCATCTCTGGAGACTGGTTTTCTCCTCTTGGTGCAGAGGTAACAGAATAATTTCATTGCCTTTGCAGTCTTCCATGATTCCGGCCGGATTTCTTTACCATCGACGTGAATTGTAGGATTGCCGAAGAGCGAAATTTCGACAATGTGATAGGGTATCCGGGCTCGACTGAGAATTGATAGTACATATTTTTTTTCAGATTTCATAACGCACTCGATCATCCATCTTTTCTTTCTTAATACCTGTGCAAACCGATAACCATAATCCCTTTCACAAGCCAATGTTACAGCCTGCTGTAAAAATTCTTCTGCTTGAACAATTTTCCCGCTTTCGTGTAACACATCTGCAAGTCTGAGTAGAATGGTGAATGTTTCAAACATTTGACCATATTTTTTTGCTAATCGTAATGCGTAGCACAATGTCTTTTTGGCACTATCCAGTTTCCCCTGTGCTCTTCTGAGTTCTGCTTCTACTGATAATAGCTCTATTGCATCAGCGTCATCACGTGTTTTCTTGATATCCCATGATGCAGATAGATTTTGTTCTGCTTCTGCTAAGAGACCGAGTTCGATATTTATTAAACAGAGATCACGATTTGCTGTCTGTAACGATGTTCTAAACTGTTTTGCATGGAAGAACTCTATAGATTTTTGTAAATACTCTTTTGCTTTCTGAAAATCTTCGCTCTCTATAAAGTACCATGAGAATCCTCGCCAGAGTGTTGCTTGAGAGTATATATCATTATACTTCTTACTGATATCAAGACCGACAGTGAGTACTGAATAGGCTTGTTGTAAGTACCCTAATTGGAGACTGAACCATGCTGCGCTACAGAATGCTGTTCCAGATTGTGCACAAAAATTGCCCTCTTTTTTGAGAAGACAGATAGCATCTGAAGATTTTTCATAGGCAGTACGTAAATTCCCCATCTTCCGTTCGATCATTGCCCAATTGTTATAAATAACCGCCTCAGTACTTTCATCTTTTATATAATTTTTAACTATGTGTAATGCCTGTTTAAATGATTCTACAGCATCGGCGTACTTTTTTATCCCCAGCCTCGAATAGAGAATACCTAATGAATTAAGAATGTAGGCATAGGTAATATCCTTCTTCTTTGGGCATGCCTGTAATGCCTTCCTGAGCCATTTCATTGCTAATTGATCATTGCCCCCAATAAAATTAACCGACGCCAATTCATAAAATGCCCGTGCAAGCTTAGTTGATGATTTTGATTTTTTCTGAAATAATTTTATTGCATTCATCAAATTATCTGTTGCCTCATGAGGATAGCCACTGAGCATAAGCGCATAGCCGTAAATCATGAGCACATCTGGATTATGATTAACAATTGATTGTGGAAGTTTTTCAATATAGGAACATACTGTATCACTCTTGCCTCTATCAGTAAGGTTATAGCCTATTTTGCTCATAATTGCTACCACCTGATTATATTGCCCAGCGAGGAGATAGTAATTTGCAGCAAATTCTGTTTGCCCACTCTTAAAAAGATATCGTGCTACCATTAGATACATTTGTTTTCTTCGCGATACAGGTAATTTTGAAAACAAAAAATCCCTATATAAATTGTGGAAACGATAACTGTTATCAGACACTCTGTTTAAGAAAGCATTCTGTGCTTCAAGATCATAGAGAATATTTTTTGAATCACGGCGGCCAGTTACTGCGTAACAAATATCTGGATCGAGCCACTCTAAAATAGAACAGTCAACTATGAATTGCTGTACATCTTTTGCCTCTCGGTTATATATCTCTTGGGCAAAGTAGTTGAAGTAGTCTGACTGCAGCTCATGACGGGTTTTCATATCCGCGAGAGTATAGTGCTTATCGAAGGTATCTTTAATATTATCTGCAGATGACTGCAGCATTAGTTGCAGCGACGTTATCCATCCTTCGCAATATTTTTGTAATATTTTTAGTTCATGCTCGTTGAGTGGAATTGAATATATATCTTCAAGTAATTTTTTTATTTCAGCGTTCGTAAATCTTAAATCATTGGATGAAAGTTTAAAAAATTCTTGTCGCGCCTTCATTTTCGATAAATAAAAGAGAGGAGTCTGTCGTGTCGATATAATGAAGTGAAGCGATGGTGGTGCATGTTTGAAAAGATAATTCAATGTCTGGTCAATATATGTTGATGGATCGATATTATGGTAATCATCGAGTATGATGAGTAAATCATTGGGAATCCATTCGACAATTTCGTTAATAAATGTTCCTGCTACTATATCGAGGTACTTATTGGGATATTTGAGTTTTTGAAGAATGTTTTCTGTTCGTTTGCCGAATTGAGCGTAGCGCCTTTTAATACCTGCAGTGAGATAAGAGAAGAATACATTCATCTCTCCATCAGTTTTTTCAAGGTGGTAAAATACATAGGGAATTTTGATTTCAGATAAAAATTGTGACAGGAGCGTCGTTTTACCATATCCTGCGCCAGCGTTGATTAAAATTAACTTTCTGTCTAACTTTTCCTTTAACGATTTTAAAAGACGGCTACGCCGAAGTGTATTTTTTTTAATTTGTGGGTGTTGGAGTTTCGTTACTATGATTGTCTTTTTAATAGAATTCACTATGGCAATAGTATACTAAATTGGATTGTGTGTCAAGAGTATACGTTGACAAGTAATAGTAAATTATTATAATCTTTTCATGCGAGGAGATAAACTCGTCATCCAGGAACATCATGTTAAAGCTGCTCAATCTATAGTACCGTTACTCATTCCGAAAATTTTACAGAGCAAAGATACTTTCATTGTTTCAATTGCAGGAGAATCTGGGAGTGGCAAATCAGAGATTGCTGCGGTTCTTGCGAGACTGTTACGCGAACAAGAAAATATGAAAAGTATTATTATTCAACAGGATGATTATTTTGTTTATCCACCAAAGACAAATGCTGAGATGCGCAGAAAAAATATTGGGCATGTTGGGCTTTCGGAGGTGCGGCTCGTTCTCCTTGAGCAGAATCTATCCGATATCCTGAAAGGTCATTCTGAGATTAAGAAGCCGCTAGTGATTTTTGACGAAGATAAAATCACTGAAGAATTACTTCATCTTGAAGGAACCCGCGTAGTAATCGTTGAGGGAACATATACGACATTGCTCCATAATGTTCATCAACATATTTTCATTGACCGGACATATATGGAGACACGAGAATCACGCAATCAGAGGGCACGAGAAGAGCAAGATCAATATCTTGAGACAATACTTGAAATCGAACATAGAATTATATCATTACATAAACCGCAGGCTGATATAATTGTAACTAAAAATTATGAGGTAAATTCCGTAGGAAATCCGCTGTAAATGGTGATGCATTTTTTAAGAGATTTGGCATTCCAACGGGGCAAAAAGGAATGAGCAGAAAGGTAACTGAAAAAATAAAAACTATCTGTATGTTAAGCACACATGGATATTTCGATCCAGTTCCACAATTAGGAAGGACAGATACGGGTGGGCAAGTTGTTTATGTACTTCAATTAGCAAAGGCTTTTACCAAACTGGGTATTACAGTTGATATCTACACGCGTTGGTTTGATTTTACAAAGAAACAAATTGACCTTGTCGTAGACTGCCCTGATGTGCGGGTTATACGTATACCAGCAGGACCTGAAGAATTCATCCCTAAAGAAGAAATTTACGATGTCCTACCAGAGTTAGCAAAAAATATGATAACGTTTATCAACGAAAAGAATTTTGACTACGACCTTTTCCATGGCCACTATGTTGATGCAGGTATTGTTACGATTGATGTGGCAAAAGCATTTGATAAGCCAGCCTTTTTTACCACTCATTCCATAGGTGCCTGGAAACGCGAAAAGATGGGCGGCGATCCTGATGAGATGGAGGAAAAATACAAGTTTAAACATAGGATATTGGAGGAACTTCGAATTTTCAAAACAGTGACGGCGCTGACTGTAACTACTGAACTTCAAAAAGAAAAAATTAAACAGTTATATGAATTTGCATCAAATAATATCGTAGTCATCTCGCCGGGTGTTAACATTCACACTTTCCAACCACTACAATCTGGTGAAGAAAAGACAAATACTGGGTTGTCTGAACACTATATTTTTTGCCTGAGTCGAATTGATGCTAATAAGGGACATAATTTATTGCTCAAGGCATTTGATATTGTGAGAAAGGAAATTCCGGATATCAATCTTGTCATTGGTGGAGGTTCACCAAAGCCACAGCAGACTGAGTTAGAAGTATTTGCTACAATGCGAAAAATTATTGATGAGAGAAGAATGCGAGACAAAGTACATCTTGTAGGATATATACCAGATGAGAAACTCGTTGCCTCATACCAAAACGCCATGTTATTTGCATTGCCGTCAATTTTTGAACCATTTGGCATGACCGCGTTAGAGGCCATGGCATGCAACGTACCAGTTATTGCCTCAAAATATGGTGGGATTAGAAATGTCATTCAATCGGGAAAGAACGGTCTATTAGTAGATCCAAAGAATAGTGAAGAATTTGCCAGGACAATGATTACGATCTTAAAAGACAAAAAAATGGCTGCACGCCTCGGACAAGAGGGTCGTAAGACAATTCATAAACATTTCAGCTGGGAAGTGATTGCTGAAAAACATATCGCTTTCTATAAGAAATTCATGGATATGTAATATTCATGAAAATTGTTACTCTAATAACGATAACGTATTTCAAAATTATTAAATTCTCCAGTAGCATCTTGCCAGTCGATTTCCACAGTATCAACTGAAGCACCAGATGGTCCTCTGTGACACCACTGGATAAATTGATCTATGCTATCTTTTGGACCTTCGGCAACAACCTCGACTCTGCCGTCGTAAAGATTTCTTACCCAACCAGTAACATGTAAGTTAGTTGCGACCTCTCGAGTATTTGATCTGAAAAATACACCCTGTACAATCCCTGAAATATGGAGATGTACCCGAACATTTTCTTTCATTTTATTACTCCTCCTGCCAACTGCCCACAGCCTGCGAGAATCTCTCGACCGCGTGATTTTCTTAATGTTATTGTGTGTTTTGATAATAAAAGATATTGATGAAATTTCTTAATTTTTTCTTGTGAAGGACTTTTATATGGTAATGTTGGATGTGGATTATAAGGTATTAGATTAATTTTAGAAGGTATTCCTTTTAATAATTTTAAAAGGTTTTGTGCATCTTTTAAACGGTCATTTAAATTATCAATCAATACATATTCAAATGTGACCATATTTTTTGTGTGAGAATATTCTCTGGCAAGTTTCAGTATCTCTTTAATTGGATTTTGTTTAGCTACTGGCATCATTTTTTTTCTCACCTTTTCATTTGGGAAATTCAATGAAATTGCTAATTTAACTTTCAACGGCGATGTTAATAGATAATCAAGACCATCGACCAATCCAGCCGTTGAGATAGTTGTGCGTTTCTGACTGATACTAAGCCCTACCGATGATGATATGATGTCCATCGCTTCGGCAACCTCTTTTAAATTTAATAAAGGTTCACCCATGCCCATGAAGACTAGATTAGTTATCTTTACTTTTTTTTCCCTTTGTATGATGCGAATTTCATCGGCGATTTCGTATGCCTTCATGTTTCTTGCGAAACCCATTAATGCAGTTGCACAGAATTTACAAGCTAACGGACAACCAACCTGTGTCGATACACAGATAGTTTTTCTTTTACCTTCAGGTATAAATACTGCTTCAACAAAATTGTTGTCTTCTAATCTAAATAGAAACTTCTCTGAACCATCCTTAGCAGATAATTTCTTTTCTATTTTTAGACCAGAAATAGTAAATTTTTCGGAAAGAGATTTTCTTAATTCCTTTGATATATTAGTCATAACAGAAAAATCTGCGGCATTTTTCTGCCAAATCCATTGAAAAATCTGTTGACTACGATACGGCTCAATACCAAGATCAGCGATGACCGTATTCATTTTTATCAAAGAGTAGCTTCGTATATTTTTTTTCATGCGTGGTATATTATATAAAAACCTGTACCAAAAATCAAGATGAGTCAATCACGTGTGAAACGACCCGAGTCTATGAAATTTAATCGATTTTTCATTTTGAATCTTGACATATACTTAAATGTAAGTATAATTTATTTACGAATGTGAAGATGTGGTGGTAAAATGAGTGTATGCCCTTTCTGTAATCATCAGTATAACCTCAAAGATGCTGTTTTTTGCACCCATTGTGGTACGCAACTCATATCTGAACCAAAACAAACAGTAACATCTGACCGCTTAAAATTTTGGGGTGGTGAATTGAGATTACTCTCTGTTTTTTTTGTAAATATTATTGGTTTTGAAAAGTTTACAGATAGAGATGTGTATAACAAAACTACGATTTACATCCGTGAATGTCTGAGAGAAATTGAGGATATGATACGGAGTTTCGATGGTACGTTAAACGAAATTTTCCCAGACGATCGAATATTGGGTATTTTTGGAGCACCGAGGGCACACTATGATGATCCGATACGAGCGATTCGCTGCGCTCATCGTATAAAAAATTGGTGGCTCAAAAAGAAATCGTCTGAAGATTTATTAGATGACGTTGACATCACGATGGGGCTACATACTGGTCGTGCGTTTTTCGGTTACGTATTGAAAGAACTCCCTTATCTCACCGTCATCGGTGATACAATTAATACAGCGTGCCGTCTCGCTGAAATATGTCCGCCACATGAAATTATTATGAGTCAAAATACGTACGACAAAGTGCGCGAATACGTTGATGTCGAGCATCTCGGTGAACGTAGTGTTAAGGGACGAATTGCTAAAGTTGATGTCTATCTAGTCAAAGACGTTAAAAAGAAAATGGAAATATCTTCATCTCAAAAGATGCCACTGTTCGGCCGCGAAGAAGAGATTAAGAAACTGATTACCATTACAGAAGGCATAAAAGAGAATAAATCGACGTTCTGTATTATTCGAGGTCAGATGGGTATTGGAAAGACAAGACTGAAGGAGGAGTTAGAGAACTATCTCATTGAAAATAAGTCTATTAATTTTATTGAAACACACTGTTCTACAGAAGTTCAGTCACCGTATTATCCATTTAAATTTCTGTTGAGAAACTATTTTAAGTTAAACGAATTCGACAGCAAAGAACTAATAGCTAAGAAAATCGATGACATTATCAATATAAAAGGGTTAACACCGATTGATGTTAAGGGTATTAAACATCTTTTTTTAACTGATTTGAGGAGACTCAGAGGGGATGAAATACGTTCTATTAATGAAGAAATATACACATCTCTCAAAAATCTGATTAGGCATGAATGCCGAAATCAACCGCTCGTTCTCGTTTTTGAAGAATTCAATAGAATTGATGTAATGTCGCTGGATTTTGTTTCTCACTTGTTTGCCGAGCTCGAAAATGAACCATTGATGTTTCTTATGGTTAATATCTCGAAGGAATCTATGGCTACGCTCTCGGAAGTTATTCCGAGACTTGAAGAACTGAATATTATGCCCCTATCAGTAAAAGCCATTGGTGATTTGGTTAAGTTTACACTCAACGATGTTGATGATAAGCTGATTGATTTTGTCTACCGAACGACTGGAGGTAATCCTCTCTTCGCCATAGAGGCTTTGAGACATGTTAAACGCGCTAAAGTGATAAAAGAGGTGTCTGGACGTTGGTATCTCGAAAAAGAAAAACGGCTGCCATTTCTTGATGACTTATACGGTGTTGTTATGTCAACGATTGATTCACTCTCTTCAGATTATCGACTCATTATAGACTATGCATCAGTGATAGGATATAGTTTTGGGTTACGAATTTTACAGGGATTAATTGATAAACCACAATTAAAAGAACAACTCAGTTATCTTATAAACGAAGGTTATATAATCTTGTCGAAAAACGAACACGACCCAGTATATATTTTTCGACATAACCTCTTAAAAGACGCTGCATATACTGTTTTACCATTGAGGAAGAGAAAAGAAATTCACCAACATGTTGCACAACTTTTCGAAACACTTTATGCAGATCAACTATCAAATTTTTATGAAAATGTGGGACACCACTATTTATCATGCGATCATTTCAAAAAGGCTGCAACATACTTTAAACTCGCTGGTGATCGGGCGAAAAATCTCTACGCTACGGAACAGGCATTCTCTTTTTACGACACTTTCCTTAAAATAAAAAAAGAACGAGGCGATGAGGTACCAGCAGATTTAACGAGAGAGGTGTTTTTACATTTAGCCGACCTTTATGAAATCACGGGTAATATTCAAAAGATGGTGAAAACTGCTACAGAAGGATTAGTAGACGCACAGAAGGATAAGGATCTCGAGCGTGAAGTAAGTTTCACAGAACGTAACGGCTATGCGCAGATCTTACTTAATAAATTAAGTGAGGCAGAGGAATCATTGCTCACTGGGGTAAATAAATGCGATGGTGAATTGCCAGATATTTTGACGCTCCTCTATGCTGATCTCGGAATTCTCTATGCACAGAAGTACGAGTACGAGAAGAGTATTCTCTATTATAATTTGAGTTGGAATACGGCTCGAGCCAATGATATAAAAGAGGGCGAGATACTGTGTCTGCTTAATCTCTCACACCTCCACAGGGATTTAGGTAATTATGAGCAAGCCTTAGAGTACCTGAATTATGGTTTAGAAGATATTGTGCCACCTGATGATATGCGAGGGGTCGTTCAATTCAAACAGTTGATTGCCGATGTTAATTATCAAATATGGGATTTGAGAAAGGCTGAGGCGATGTTGGTAGAATCTTCAACTGTTTCTGAGGCTATTGGTAGCACTGAAACATATATCAAATCTGCGCTTGGTCTTGCACTCATATATACCAGTAACGGTAATTTCAAAAATGCAGAAAAGTATTTAAAGCTTGTAGACAAGAAAATCTCATTCTTTATACGGGAAAATCTTCTGGCTGAGATAAATCTCAAAAAAGCAATAGTGTACTATTTCCGGAAAGAATTCGGTAAGACAAGAGATTATATTGCTAATGCACTTAAGATTGCCCAGAAATTTACACAAAGAGAAATAGAATGTCACTGCTTTAATCTTTTGTCATTGGTAGATGAGGATGCTCCTTTGAAACACGCGCTCAAGGCGTTCAAGATTGCGGAGATGCTCAAATTACCGCCGTTATTTGCTATCGTGTTGTTTAGACTTTCTCAGCTCTACAATGAGGCTGGTGATACTGAAAAAGCACGGTATTATGGACAAAAGGCACTATTGATATACAATGATATGAAGAATAAGTTGAATGCAGAACATCGTCAATGTTTTGCCCTGAGGCCAGAGTATGTTAGACTATTGGAGATGTAATTATGAAATGTTCAAATTGTGGTAAAGAAATTGAACAATCCATAAATTTTTGTCCCTGGTGTGGTATTGTTCAAGGTAATTATGAAACATTGCCGTTTAAAGATGTGCGGATGACATTCTTAAGAGCTGATCTATCAGGCTTTACAACAATGAGTGAGGAAATGATTGCTGAGGATGTCATGACATTTCTTAATGAGGTTTTTGGTATTTTTTCAAAGATAATAGAGTCGTATAAGGGAACTCTTTACCAGATCATCGGTGACGAGGTGGTGAGTATCTTTGGGCTGCGTAAAGAGTCGGGATTTGCACCTCATATGGCAGTCCTTGCAGCTGAAGAGATGTTTAATACGTTATTCGAATGCAATAAAAAAGAGTATCTCAAAAATCCCATAGGGTTAAAAGTCGGGATCGAAATCGAGCCTGCTTCAGTGTTTAATATAAAAGATGATATACGTAATGCGTTAATCATTACCGATGGTTTTAGCAAAAGCCAGGTTTTACAAAAAAACGCAGAGACGAATACGCTTCTCGTTGGTGAAAATTTATATCGGGAGACCAAGGCATTTTTCAGTTATCGAGAAGTAGGCGAATTTGTCAAAGATAATTTGACAGTAAAAGCCTATGAGTACAAACTTAAATTGAGGGCATAATGGCTGAACAATTATCTGAGTTCCACATTGATTTAATTAAACAAGTTGGATTGGGTATGAATATTGCTCGCACTTACCCAAAGGGGCATCCTTCATTGATGCCGGTTGTACAACGGCTCAATGTTTTGCTTAAAGAAATACCAATCGAGAAAGAATCGATTTCATTAATTCTTATAGAAAAAAACATCATGATCGAGGAGATACGCTATCCTCCCAAACGATTACCTATTGTACGGAGTGTAGTAGACAGGTTTACACGACTTGGAATAAAGAGTATAACATTTAGCGTCGATGCATCGGAGAACGATATTAAAGAATTTTTCTCAGCAATGGCAGCAACCGCAGCGGATCTTACTGACTATGGTGATATTGAAACCTTGATGAGATCGAAAGGTATTACCGGCATTGCAATTAATAAGTATGAAGTTGGTGTTGTTTCTAAGGATGGTGAGGGCCTTGGTGGAGGTAGTATCAACTGGGAATACTTTCTTGAGTCGCTCGTGGCATCGCAAACCACTATGACTGATGAAGAGAGAAAAAAGGAATTAGGTAAGTTTCTCGCTGGTATCGGTGTTGCTGGAAGCGAAGCAGCTGAGGAACAGACAGAGAAGATCGTCAGTGGGATGGAGCAACTCGCATTTATGGTTGCCGATCAGTATGGGGAAGACAGGTGGGACGAGTATTCACTAGTATTTTCTCGTATGCTCGCTGTTTTATCTCCAAACATTAAAAAGAACATCATAAAATATCGAGCAGAGAATAAGAAACTTGCTACCCTCTTTAGGACGCTCGTGCCAACGATGTCTGATCAAGATATTATCGACATCATAGCGACAAAGGCTAAAGAGAAAGCGCCGATGGATGATGAAGAGGTCATTGATATTTTAAAAAATGTAACGGGCGCACGGCTCCCGGCAATTTTATCCTCACTGAGGGTAAACGTTCCGCAAATAGATTTTGAAAAAATAGCGACGCGATTGATGAGCGAATTGAAGGCAACGGCATCACCAAAAGATTTAGATAAAATTTCGATCAAAAGTTTGGAAGCAGAGATGAGGAAGTTTTTTCCCAAACTACGTGATCCTTCGCACGAAGAAAGGAATAAAGCTATTGATAGTCTCATGGAGTTTGCCGAGCACCTTTTCGAACGGGAGAATTACGATTTAATTCGATTACTGGCTGATCGTTTTGATACCATGGCTGATAAAGAGACAGAAATGTCGACATTTAAAAAAATTACTGAAGCGATTAAACATCTATATTTGACGTCACATAAACTTCATAGAGATGATGTCGTACAATTCATTTCTAGAAAATTTGGTAAACATTTAATGCGTAAAGAAGCAGCCTTTTTGGAAAAGAAGAATCTCATCATCAGAACAATTAATGAACTCAGAGATATAAACTACGTTGCTGAGTTGATATCCTTGCTCTGGGATCCAGGAACGTTTGTCGCCGCGAGGGATGCGCTCATTTCTCTTTCTGATTCTTCGCTGTCTCTCTTGATTGAAACACTCAAAGAAACAGAGGATCGTTCGGTACGCATGAAGATGCTCGATGTTCTCGTGAAAGTTGGTGAACCAGCAGTTGCCGAAATAAAGAAACTACTCTCGAGTCGTGAGTGGTATATTCGACGGAATGGCGCTTTTATATTAGGTGAGATGAAAGCACATAGTGCTATCGATGATATCGGTCGTTTGCTCGATGATCGTGAGGAGCGGGTACAGTTAGAGGCAGTAGATGCTCTTCATAAGATTGGTGGTCCAGGTGTGAATGAGTACATCAAAAAGGCTCTCGACAGTAAGCATCATGCAGTCGTTATCGAGGCAATGAAGTTTTTGGAACGTGATGATGTAAAACATAAAATTGGCGAAATACCAAAGTGGTTGAAATCTCGTAAGGGTATTCCTGATAAAAAAGAGGAACAAATGAGGTGTGAAATTATTGAGGTCCTCGGACAGGTGGGAGATGATACTGTAGTTGATTCCTTGGTTGAGGTGCTGAACGAAGGCGCATTTTTCAAAGGAGACCTGCTGAAACCAACGAAGGCAGCAGTTCTTAATGCTTTAACAAAAATTGGAAGTCCCAAGGCTCTCCAGGCACTCCACGATGCTGCTGGACATAGAGATCATTTCGTTGCCGCGACTGCGCAAGATATTCTTAAAAGGAAAGAATCCAAGCAGTCGTAGACGTTTCTATTTTTTATGTATCTTCCGTAACTGTAAGAGCTTTAAAAAAGTCTTGAGAATAATAACCTCTTACCCAATGGTGCATATATCATAGAATTG